>Ga0065165_1000985_pt1 | contig 35299 bp, 31 predicted proteins | sample AraplaMF_Cvi_mMF_FD_63813 | JGI IMG/M metagenome (GOLD analysis project Ga0065165, IMG submission 63813) | Arabidopsis root microbial communities from the University of North Carolina, USA - plate scrape MF_Cvi_mMF (version 2) (version 3) | ecosystem: Host-associated > Plants > Roots >... | reverse complement strand
GAGGCCGAGGCCGAAAAGATCCTCTCGCGCCTGTTCGGCGCCGGTCAGGGCGCCGGCAAGGTCGCCGAGATCCGCGCCTCGCTGGCCGCCGACCACCACAAGCCCAAGCTGGCCGACCTGCTGGACCCGACCACCCGGAAGGTCCGCATGATCGTCTGGGCCGGCCTGGTCCTGGCCGTGTTCCAGCAGCTGGTCGGCATCAACATCGTCTTCTACTACGGCTCGGTGCTGTGGCAGTCGGTCGGCTTCACCGAGGACGACAGCCTGAAGATCAACATCCTGTCGGGCTCGCTCTCGATCCTGGCCTGCCTGGCCACGATCGCCGTGATCGACAAGATCGGCCGCAAGCCGCTGCTGCTGATCGGCTCGGCCGGCATGGCCGTGACCCTGGGCGTGATGACCTGGTGCTTCTCGACCGCCACCACGGTCAACGGCGCCCTGCACCTGGACGCCAGCATCGGCCCGATCGCCCTGATCGCCGCCAACCTGTACGTGGTGTTCTTCAATCTCAGCTGGGGCCCGGTCATGTGGGTGATGCTGGGCGAGATGTTCCCCAACCAGATGCGCGGTTCGGCCCTGGCCGTCGCCGGCTTCGCCCAGTGGATCGCCAACTTCGCCATCTCGGTCAGCTTCCCGGCCCTGGCCGCGATCAGCCTGCCGATGACCTACGGCTTCTACGCCGTCAGCGCCCTGGTCTCGTACTTCCTGGTCCAGAAGCTGGTTCACGAGACCCGCGGCAAGGAGCTGGAGGCGATGGAGGGCTAAACGCCGTCCACCGCGACCGACCATAAAAACGCCCGGGAGGTTCACCTCCCGGGCGTTTTCGTGTGCGGTATCCGCGTCGCGGGACGTCGCTTCCGGTGGCGGTTCCAGGTCTTTGAAATCAAGAATGACACCGGTGGACAAGAACGTTTCCTTGTCGCTAAGTGCCCCTCAACAAGCCGGGCGACACCCAGGTGGGGAGGAAGTTTTCATGGTCGACATCAACCGCCGCGGCGCCCTGGGCTCGCTGCTCACCGGCGCCGGGCTCGCCGCCGTACCGGCCGTGTCCCAAGCCCAGATGGGCGCCCTGCCCGCCGCGCCGGCCGCCGGCGCGGGTCCGACCTGGACCAAGGGCGTCGAGGGCCAGCGCAAGGCCGACCTGGGCGACGGAACCTTCCTCAATCCCATCCTGGCCGGCGACCATCCCGACCCGTCGATCCTCAAGGACGGCGACGACTACTACATGACCCACTCGTCGTTCGACGCCTATCCGGGCCTGCTGATCTGGCATAGCCGCGACCTGGTGAACTGGACCCCGGTCGGCCCCGCCCTGAAGACCAATGTCGGCTCGATCTGGGCGCCCGAACTCTGCAAGCACGAGGGCCGCTACTACATCTACCTGCCGGCCAAGTTCCCGGGCGCCAACACCAGCTACGTGATCTGGGCCGACCGGATCGAGGGGCCGTGGAGCGAGCCGGTCGACCTGAAGCTGCCGCGCTACATCGATCCCGGCCATGTGGTCGATGACGACGGCGTGCGCTGGCTGTTCCTGTCGGGCGGCGACCGCGTCCGGCTCGCGCCCGACGGCCTGTCGACGGTCGGCCGGCCCGAGCACGTCTACGATCCCTGGCGCTATCCCGACGACTGGGACGTCGAGGGCTTCTCGCCCGAAGGCCCCAAGGTGATGAAGCGCGGCGACTGGTACTACCTGGTCACCGCCGTGGGCGGCACGGCCGGTCCGCCGACCGGCCACATGGTCATCGTCGCCCGCGCCAGGTCGCTGGCCGGCCCGTGGGAGAACGATCCGAAGAACCCGGTCGTGCGCACCACGAACAATTCCGAGAAATGGTGGTCGCGCGGCCACGCCACCCTGGTCGAGGGCCCGGCGGGCGACTGGTGGACCGTCTATCACGGCTACGAAAACGGCTATTACACCCTGGGCCGCCAGACCCTGCTGGCCCCCGTGAGCTGGACCAAGGACGGCTGGTTCGAGGTCGGCGGCGGCGACCTGTCCAAGCCCCTTCCCAAGCCCAAAGGCGGCAAGCCCATGCCGCACGGCATGGCCCTGTCGGACGACTTCTCGAGCGACAAGCACGGCGTGCAGTGGAGCTTCTTCGATCCCAGGCCGGGCGAGCGCGAGCGGATCAAGCGCGAGGGCGGCGTCCTGACCCTGAAGGGCGCCGGCGAGGCCCCGTCCAGCGGCGCGCCGCTGATCTTCGTCAACGGCGACCAGGCCTACGAGATCGAGTGCGAGATCGAGGTCGACCCGGACACCCGCGCCGGCCTGATCCTGTTCTACGACCGCCAGCTCTATTGCGGCCTAGGCTTCGACGCCAAGGCCTTCGTCACCCACCAGTACGGGATCGAGCGCGGCCGCCCGGCCAACCCGCACGGGTCGAGGATGCTGATGCGGCTGCGCAACGACCGCCACATCGTCAGCTTCCATACCAGCGGCGACGGGGGAAAGACCTGGAAGCGGTTCGACCGCGGCATGGAGGTCTCTGGCTACCACCACAATGTGCGCGGCGGCTTCCTGATGCTGAAGCCGGGCCTCTATGCGGCGGGCCAGGGCTCGGCGCGGTTCAGGGGGTTCAAGTACCGGGCGCTGGCCTGAGGCCGCCGCCAAACAGCCCAACGGTTGTCACCCGGGAAAGCGCGCAGCGCTTGTCCGGGGTGACAACAAAATGGGCTGGGCCGGATCGGAACCACCGAAGGCTCAAAACGCGGAAGGCGGTTTTCGCCGTCACGTTTCGAGCCAATACTGCCGCCGGGTCGGGGTCACGTCTGGAGCGCGCCATGCGGTCGATCCCCGCCGTCCTGTCCACTCTTCTGGTTCTCGCCGCGCCGCTGGGGGCCCGCGCCCAGGACTTCGCGGGGCCGCTCAGCCCCGGCGCCTTCGAAGCCACGATGAACATGGGACCGATCGCCCAGACGATCCGCCAGCAGATGCGGGCGGGCCTGTACGGTCCCGAGGCCGCCGCTTCCGGCGTCCCGGCCCCGGCCCCGCCGGCCGACCTGCGCTACACGCCCTCCAAGGCTCGCCGCGCCGCCAACCTGGCCGACTTCGTCGCCCGCAGCCGACGGGTCGATCCCCAGGGGGCCGACGACCTGCAGGCCCTGTTCGCCAAGGCCGACATCATCGAGGCGATGCGCCAGCCCCTGGCGAAGTCGGGCCTGCGTGTCGACGACCTGGCCGACGCCTACGCCATCTGGTGGATCACCGCCTGGCACGCCAGCCGCGGCGGCAACGAGACGCCCGACCCGCGCACCGTCGCGGCCGTACGCGCCCAGGCCGCGCGGGCGTTGTCAGCCTCGCCCGTGGTGCGCGGGGCCGGCGACGGTCCCAAGCAGCAATTGGCCGAGGCCCTGCTGATCCAGGCGGCGCTGCTGGACGACGCGGTCGAGCGGTCCAAGACCAGGCCCGACCAGATGCGGGCCGTCCGCGTCGCGGCGGCCCAGGGCGCGCGCGGCATGGGCCTGGATCTGGCGTCCATGACCCTGACCGAGACGGGGTTCGCGCCCAGTTGAAGCCGGGGACACGCCGATGGGCATGTCCCCGGTCGTCAATGCGGCTACTGCGCCGCCGGCGCCGCCGGGGCCTTGGCGTCGGCCAGCGGCGGGCCGCTGAATTCGGCCTCGATGGTCACGTCGACCGCGTCGCCGACGCCCATGGTCGTGCCCGGGGCCGGGACGCCGAAGCCCATGCCGAACTCCGAGCGGTTGAACGTCCCCTTGGCCGAGAAGCCGATGCGGGCGTGCGGGTCCATCGGGTGGCCGGCGTAGCCGCCGTTGAAGGTGGCGTCCAGCACCACCGGCTTGGTCACGCCGTGCAGGGTAAAGTCGCCGGTGACCTTGGCGGTGTTGGCGCCGGTGACCTCGACCTTGGTCGAGCGGAAGGTGATGGCCGGATACTGGGCCGTGTCCAGCCAGGCCTTGCCGGTCAGCTCGTCCTTGAAGCCGGCCGGCGGGCTGGGCAGGGTCAGGGACTTGGGATCGATGGTCGCCTCGACGCTGGAAGCCGTGGGGTTGGCCGGGTCGAACTTCAGCTTGGCGTCAAAAGTGCTGAATCGCGCGGTGTAGTGCGAGAAGCCCAGGTGGTTGACCTTGAACTCCAGGCTGGCGTGGGCCGGGTCCAGCTTGTAGTCGCCGGCCGGCACCTGCGGCATGACGAACTTGTCCGCCGCCAGGCCGGTCGCGGCGGGCGAAGACGCGGCCGACGGGGCGGCGGGGACCTCGGCCTTCTTGTCGGCCGGCGGCGAGCAGGCCGCCAGGGCCAGGGCCAGGGCGGCGCCGGCGGTCAGCCAGAAAACCCGGCGCGCGTGCGGACGGACGGTCGAATAGGTCATGACGTCTTCCCTTTTTGCATTGGCGGCCACGAAGGCCGGCGCGCGGTTTCCGGTCAAGTCCGAGGCGCGCCATCCCACGAAGGACGCACGAGGACGCAGGTTCCCGACAGCGGGCCGCTATTTTCTCATCACGACTTGACGTTGCGGAAGTCGTGACGATCCTGTCAACCGTCACGCCGACGGATCCCGCCCCTTGTGGAGACGGTTCTTGAACAGTCCCGCGACCCTAGCCCAGCAGGTGCCGGATCGTCGCGGCCAGCACGCGCGTCAGGGGCTCGCGGTCGGTGTCGGGGTGGTTGACCGCCCGGATGATCATGCCGTCGAACAGCAGGCCCACGGCCTCGCAGCGGGCCTGGAACTCGGCGTCGCTCCATTCGGGCTTGCGGCCCCGGTCCAGCATGGTCTGGGCGTAGACCCGCTCCTGGGCGTCGGCGGCCCGCAGGATGGCGGCGACCTTCGGATTGCGGCTGGCCTCGGCCAGGACCTCCAGGGTCAAGGCCGCGCGGCCCAGGTCGAAGCACTTTTCGACGGCCTCGGGCAGGTGCTCGGTCACCGCGTCGACCAGGTCGCCGGGCCGGCTCTCCATCTCGGCGAACTTCTCGCGCATCTCGGCCAGGTCCTGGGCGACGATGGCGGCGATGATCGCCTCCTTGTTCTCGAAGTAGCGGTAGATCTGCCCCACGCTCAGGCCGGCGGCCTTGGCGATCTCGGCCATGCTCGCGCCGTGGAACCCCGCCTGGCGCACGCAGTCGCACGCGGCGTCCAGGATCTGCTGCCGCCGCGCCTCAGGCGTCGGCCGGAGCGTGGTGTTGGCGTCGTCGCTCATCGAAGGCTTCGCTTCCCAATTAAATTTCCGTCACGTCCAGCTGGACGGAACCCCCGAGGTTGACTTGCGACAACCTCGGACCTATGTCCAGCCCCGTTGAGAATGAACGTTCATTCTCATGTTGGTCACCAACGGGGCGTCGTCAAGGCTGAAGGCCTGCGACGCCCTGTCGCTCCTGGGGTTTCTGCATGTCCTTCGACCGTTCTCGCGCCGTGCTTTCGGCGGCCGCCCTGGCGGCCATCGCTCTGACCCTGGCGGCCTGCAGCCAGGCCAAGGGCGGCGCCGGCGGCATGGGTCCCGGCGGGCCGACGCCGGTCGGCGTCGTCGTCGCCAAGACCGAGCCGGTCACCCTGACCAGCGAACTGACCGGCCGCACCTCGGCCTATCTGGTCTCGGAGGTGCGTCCGCAGGTCGGCGGCATCGTCAAGGCCCGCCTGTTCCAGGAAGGCGCCTATGTCCGCGCCGGCCAGCCGCTCTACCAGATCGACCCCGCCACCTTCCAGGCCGCCTACAACAGCGCGGCCGCTGGCCTGGCCCAGGCCCAGGCGACCGCCACCGCCGCCAAGCTGAAGGCCGACCGCTACAAGGAACTGGTCGCCATCAACGCGGTCTCCAAGCAGGACAACGACGACGCCCAGGCCGCCAGCCTGCAGGCCATCGCCAACGTCGCCGCCCAGAAGGCCGCCGTCGACAACGCCCGCATCAACCTGGGCTGGACCAAGGTCGTCTCGCCGATCTCGGGCCGCATCGGCAAGAGCTCGGTCACGCCGGGCGCCCTGGTCACCGCCAGCCAGGCCACCGCCCTGTCCACGGTGCAGGACCTGTCCAAGGTCTATGTCGACCTGACCCAGTCCTCGGCCGACATGCTGAAGCTGCAGGCGGCGCTGAACAGCGGCCAGCTGGGCCGCTCCGGCTCGGCCCAGGTGACCCTGAAGCTGGAAGACGGTTCGACCTATCCGATCCCGGGCCGCCTGGAGTTCTCGGACGTCACCGTCGACCCGACCACCGGCTCGGTCGGCCTGCGCGCCACCTTCGACAACCCCAACGGGGTGCTGCTGCCCGGCATGTACGTCCGCGCCGTGCTCGGCAAGGGCGTGGCCAGCAACGGCATGCTGATCCCGCAGGCCGCCGTCAGCCGCGACCCCAAGGGCAACGCCACCGTGATGGTGGTCGGCGCCAAGGGCGCGGCCGAGCCCCGCCAGATCGTCACCACCCAGACGGTGGGCGACAAGTGGCTGGTGAGCTCGGGCCTGCAGCCCGGCGACCAGGTCATCGTCGAGGGCCTGCAGAAGGTCCGCCCCGGCGCCCCGGTGAAGCCGGCCGTCATCACCGCCCCCGCCCCCGCTGCTCAGTAAGGCCGGTCCGCCATGCTTTCCCGTTTCTTCATCGACCGGCCGATCTTCGCGTGGGTCGTCGCGATCGTCATCATGCTGGCGGGGGCCCTGGCCATCCGCAGCCTGCCGATCGCCCAGTATCCCAACATCGCCCTGCCCCAGGTGTCGATCAACGCCATCTATCCCGGCGCCTCGGCCAAGACCGTCGAGGACAGCGTCACCCAGGTCATCGAACAGAAGATGAAGGGCTTGGACGGCCTGGACTACATGTCGTCGACCAGCGACAGCTCGGGCGCGGCGACCACCACCCTGACCTTCAAGGCCGGCACCAACATCGACATCGCCCAGGTGCAGGTGCAGAACAAGCTGCAGACGGCCACCGCCCTGCTGCCGCAGGAAGTGCAGCAGCAGGGCCTGACCGTGGCCAAGTCGGCGCGCAACTTCCTGCTGATCATCGGCATGTATTCGGATGATCCGAAGACCACCAACACCGACCTGGCCGACTACATCGCCAGCAACCTGCAGGACCCGCTGAGCCGCGTCGACGGCGTGGGCGAGGTCCAGCTGTTCGGCGCGCAGTACGCCATGCGGATCTGGCTGGATCCCAACAAGCTGGCCAGCTACAGCCTGACCCCCGCCGACGTGATCGCCGCCATCCGGGCCCAGAACGCTCAGGTTTCGGCCGGCCAGCTGGGCGGCGTGCCCAACCTGCCGGGCATCGGCCTGAACGCCACGATCACCGCCCAGTCGCGCCTGAGCACCCCGGCCCAGTTCCAGGAGATCATCGTCAAGAACAGCCCCGGCGGCGCCATCGTGCACCTGCGCGACGTCGCCCGGGTCGAGCTGGGCGCGGAAAGCTACGGCTTCGGCGCCAAGTACAACGGCAAGCCCGCCGCCGGCCTGGCCATCCGGCTGGCCCCCGGCGCCAACGCGCTGAACACCGCCGACGCCGTCAAGAAGCGGGTCGAGCAACTGTCCAAGACCTTCCCGGCCAACTACCGGTACGTGGTCCCCTACGACTCCACGCCGTTCGTGAAGCTGTCGATCGAGGAGGTGGTCAAGACCCTGATCGAAGCCATCGTGCTGGTCTTCATCGTCATGTTCCTGTTCCTGCAGAACTGGCGCGCGACCCTGATCCCGACCATCGCCGTGCCGGTCGTCCTGCTGGGCACCTTCGGCGTGCTGGCGGCCTTCGGCTACTCGATCAACACCCTGACCATGTTCGGCCTGGTGCTGGCCATCGGCCTGCTGGTCGACGACGCCATCGTCGTGGTCGAGAATGTCGAGCGGGTGATGAGCGAGGAAGGGCTCAGTCCCGTCGAGGCCACCCGCAAGTCGATGAGCGAGATCACCGGCGCCCTGATCGGCATCGCCCTGGTCCTGGCCGCGGTGTTCGTGCCCATGGCCTTCTTCGGCGGCTCGCAGGGCGTGATCTACCGTCAGTTCTCGATCACCATCGTCTCGGCCATGGCCCTGTCGGTGCTGGTGGCCCTGATCCTGACCCCGGCCCTGTGCGCCACCCTGCTCAAGCCGGCCGCCCACGGCCACGGCGAGGCCCTGAGGACCGACCATCCGGGCCCGCTGGGCGCGGTGACCAATCTCGCCAACCGCTTCTTCAACTGGTTCAACCGCAACTTCAACGACACCAGCCGGCGCTACCAGGGGACCGTTCGCGGCCTGCTGGGCAAGAGCGGCCGCTGGATGGTGGCCTACGGCGTGGTCATCCTGGTGATGGGCTTCCTGTTCATCCGCCTGCCCAGCGCCTTCCTGCCCGAGGAAGACCAGGGCACGATGTTCACCCTCGTCCAGCTGCCGCCCGGCGCGCCGGAAGAGCGGACCCAGGCGGTGCTGGACCAGGTCCGTTCGCACTTCCTGGTCGACGAGAAGGAGTCCGTGCAGGCGGTCTTCACCGTCGCCGGCTTCAGCTTCGCCGGCGCCGGCCAGAACGCCGGCCTGGCCTTCATCCGCCTGAGGGACTTCGACGAACGCAAGGCCGCCAACCTCAAGGCCCCGGCCGTCGCCGGCCGGGCCATGGCCAAGTTCATGCAGATCCGCGACGCCATGGTCTTCGCGGTCGTGCCGCCGGCCGTGCCGGAACTGGGCACCTCGTCGGGCTTCGACTTCCAGCTGCAGGACGTCGGCGGCGTCGGCCACGACGCCCTGATCGCCGCCCGCAACCAGGTGCTGGGCATGGCCGCCCAGGATCCCGCCCTGGCCGGCGTGCGTCCCAACGGCCAGGACGACACCCCGCAGCTGAAGATCGACATCGACCAGGCCAAGGCCGGGGCGATGGGCCTGACCACGGCCGACATCAACGCCGCGCTCAGCGCCGCGTGGGGCGGTTCGTACGTCAACGACTTCATCGACCGCGGCCGGATCAAGAAGGTCTACGTCCAGGCCGACGCGCCCTTCCGCATGCGTCCGGAGGACCTGGACAGCTGGTACGTTCGCACCAGCACCGGCACGATGGCGCCGTTCTCGTCCTTCGCCACCAGCCGCTGGATCTACGGCTCGCCGCGCCTGGAGCGCTACAACGGCCTGTCGTCGGTCAACATCCAGGGCGCGCCCGCCCCCGGCAAGAGCTCGGGCCAGGCCATGGCCGCCATGGAGAAGATCGCCGCCCAGCTGCCGCCCGGCATCGGCTTCGAATGGACCGGCCTGTCGGCCCAGGAGCGCGAATCCGGCAACCAGGCCCCGGCCCTGTACGGCATCTCGATCCTGGTGGTGTTCCTGCTGCTGGCGGCCCTCTATGAGAGCTGGTCGATCCCGCTGTCGGTGATCATGGTCATCCCGCTGGGCATCGTCGGCGCCCTGCTGGCCACTACCCTGCGCGGCCTCAGCAACGACATCTACTTCCAGGTGGGCCTGCTGACGACCATGGGCCTGGCGTCCAAGAACGCCATCCTGATCGTCGAGTTCGCCAAGGACCTGCACGAGCAGGGCATGGAGCTGGTCGAGGCGACGGTGGAGGCGGTCCGCATCCGTCTGCGGCCGATCATCATGACCTCGCTGGCCTTCGTCTTCGGCGTGCTGCCCCTGGCGATTTCCAACGGGGCCGGCTCGGGGAGCCAGCACGCGATCGGCACCGGCGTGATCGGCGGCATGATCTCGGCCACCCTGCTGGCGATCTTCTTCGTCCCGCTGTTCTTCGTGATCGTCGAGCGGATCTTCAAACCCAAGCCGCGTCGCCAAGGCGAGGCTGTCGCGACCCCGGCCGAGAGCCACTGAGATGCTTGTGCGTAACCTGACCCTCTCCCTGCTCGCCGCCTCGGCCCTGAGCGCCTGCACCCTGGCGCCCAGGACCGAGCGTCCGGCCCTGCCGGTGGCCAACGCCTGGCCGGTGGCGACCGCCGACGCCGGCCAGGCGGCCTCCGCCGCCGACCTGGCCTGGCGCGACGTGTTCATCGATCCGCGCCTGCAGGGCGTGATCGACCTGGCGCTGAGCAACAACCGCGACCTGCGCGTGGCGGTGCTCAACATCGAGAAGGCCCGCGCCCAGTACCGGGTCCAGCGCGCGGCCCTGCTGCCGGGCGTCGCCGCCACGGCGACCGGGACCAGGAGCCAGACCACCGAAGCCCAATCCGCCCTCCAGGGCGGCGACCGGACCACGACGGCCTACACCGCCGGCGTCGGCGTCACCGCCTGGGAGCTCGACCTGTTCGGCCGGGTCCGCAGCCTGAAGGACGCGGCCCTGCAGAGCTACCTGGCCACCCGCGAGACCAGCCGCTCGGTGCAGATCAGCCTGATCGCCCAGACGGCCAACAGCTGGCTGGCCCTGGCCGCCGACCAGGACCTGCTGGCCCTGGCCCAGGACACCCTGCGCACGCGGGAAGAATCGCTGAAGCTGATCCGCAGCCGGTTCGACGCCGGGGCGGCCAATCAGCTGGACCTGCGCCAGGCCGAGACCCTGGCCGAGACCGCCCGCTCGGACGTGGCGACCTATGTCGCCCAGGTCGAGCAGGACAAGAACGCCCTGCGGCTGGTGGCCGGCGCCGACGTGCCGGCCGACCTGCTGCCGGCCGGCGGCCTGGTCACCGCCCAGATCCTGCCGGACCTGCCCCCCGGCATCCCGTCCGACGTGCTGACCCGTCGCCCGGACGTGCTGGCCGCCGAGCACGCCCTGGCCGGCGCCAACGCCAATATCGGCGCGGCCCGAGCGGCGTTCTTCCCCAGCATCAGCCTGACGGCCCAGGCCGGCGTGGCCAGCGGTTCGCTGAGCAGCCTGTTCGATGGCGGCAATGGAACCTGGAGCTTCGCGCCGCGCGTCAGCCTGCCGATCTTCGCCGGCGGGGCCAATGTCGCCAATCTCGACAGCGCCAAGGCCAGCCGCGACATCGCCGTGGCCAATTACGAGAAGGCGGTGCAGACCGCCTTCCGCGAGGTCTCCGACGGCCTGGCCGTGCAGTCGACGATCCAGGACAGGGTCGGCTCGCAGGAGCGCCTGGTCGCCGCCGCCAACGACTCGGTCCGCCTGTCGCGGGCCCGTTACGGCGCCGGGATCGACAGCTCCCTGACCCTGCTGGACGCCCAGCGGACGCTCTACACCGCGCAGCAGGGCCTGATCGGGGCCCGCCTGGCCCGGGCCGCCAACCTGGCCACGCTGTACAAGGCGCTCGGCGGCGGGGCTCCCGCCGGCCGCTGAGCCACACCGATCCCCCGTCCCCAGCGGGGGAGGCTCGCGGCGTCGCCCCCCGACGCCGCCAAGCCGGAAGGGGCGCGCCCTCCCCAAATCCCGCGCGCCCCTTCTACCTTGGCCAAGGCCGAAGCGAACAAGTCGAGGCTGGCTTCAATTGACGGCCCCCACAGTTGTCATCCCGGAAGCCCCGCAGGGGCTGTCCGGGATCCAGGGGACTGGGCTGACGCGGCGCGGCTGTCCTGGATCCCGGACACGCGCTGCCCGCTTTCCGGGATGACAACTTGCTTTAAACTCAAAACCGCTCTCATCGCTCGCGCCGCCACGCCGAGATCGGCACCGAGCCGTCCGGGCGCGGCGTGGGCACCTGGTAGCTGAGGCTGTCGGCGGTCAGGACGTATTTGCGCCGCTGCTCGGTCCCCTCCCAGTTGGGATAGGACGCGCCCTCGATCCGGAAGACCAGCACGTGGGCGGCCGGGTCGACGGCGACGGTCCCGTAGTGGGTGGACGAACCCATCACCGCGCTGGCGAACTCCTCCGGCGTGGACGTCGCTTTGTCGCCCGAGGCGACGCGCAGGCGTTCGCCGTTGAAGATCTGCAGGCTGTAGCGCCCCTGGGCGTCGATGATCAGCCGTCCCTTCGGATGCTGGCCGTAGTCGCGGCTGCGCGAACCGTCAGGGGCCAGGCGGTCGGCCGCCGTCAGGGTCCAGGTCCCGGCCAGCGAGGGCTCGGCCGCCGTCGCGGCCGTGGCCAGCAGGGCCGTCGCCAGCGCCAGGCCAGCGCCGAGGCGGCGCCCGTGGATCGATTTCATGTCGCTCTCCAGTATGTAACCTGTTTATCAGGTTAGCTTGCCGACCCTTGGCGAAACACCGTAACCTGTCAATACGGTTCGGAGCAGGGCATGACGGCGAAGGCGGAGATCCGCGACGGCTTCAAGTTTCGCGGCGGCAGTCCGGCCCTGGACTTGGCGGCGACGGTGGTCGGCCGGCTGGGCGCCGCGCCGCGCGACCTGCTGGCCACGCCCGCCGACCTGGACCGCTGGCTGGTGGCGGCCGAGCTGGCCCAGGTCGCGCCGGGCTCGACCGAGGGGAATCTGGTCCAGGCCCGGTCGCTGCGCGAGGCGCTCTATCGCCTGGCCTTGTCGCGCGCCGAGGGCGCGGCCCTGCCCGACGCCGACCGCGACCTGCTCAACGGCTACGCCGCCCTGCCCGCCGCGCCGCTGCAGCTGGACGCCGAAGGCCGCGCCCGCCTGGCCGGCGACGTCCGCGGCCTGCTGGCGGAACTGGCCCGCGAGGGCGTGTCGCTGCTGGGCGGAGACTTCTCGGACCGCATCCGCCAGTGCGAAGGCCCGCCCTGCGCGGTGCTGTTCGTCGACACCTCGCGCAAGGGCGACCGGCGCTGGTGCTCGATGAGCGCCTGCGGGAACAAGGCCAAGGTGGCGGAGTGGCGAAAAAGGGAGCGGTCTCTCCCATGATCTTTCGCCCGAAACCGCTGTCATCCCGGACAAGGCCCGCAGGGCCGCCGATCCGGGACCGCCGCAAGCTCAGAGTTCACGTCCCGGTCCCGGATCTTCGCGCTGCGCGCTCGTCCGGGATGACAACGAAAGTGGATAGCGGCCCCTACAACGGCAGCTGCACCGTGTTCTTGACCTCTTCCAGCACCGCATAGGTCCGCGTCTCGCGCACGCCGGGCATCTTGACCAGGATGTCGCCCAGGAAGCCGCGATAGGCCTCCATGTCGCGCACCCGGGCCTTGATCAGGTAGTCGAAGCCGCCGGCCACCATGTGGCATTCCAGGATCTCGGGCGCGCGGCGCACGGCGGCGGCGAAATCCTCGAACACCTCGCCGGTCGTGCGGTCCAGCACCACCTCGACGAAGATCAGCAGGGCGCGGTCGACCTTGGCCGGGTCGAGCAGGGCCGCGTAGCCGGTGATGAAGCCCCGCTCGCGCAGCCGCCGCACCCGGTCGAAGGTGGCGGCCGGCGACAGGTTGCAGCGCTTGGCCAACTCGGCGTTGGTGATGCGGCCGTCGGCCTGCAGGACCCGCAGAAGCCGGCGATCGGTGTCATCCAGAGCAGACATCGCCTTTTCCCGTTTCCGCCGAAGATAGTTCGGAATTCCATATCAACAAACAAAGCACCTTCGCTACAACCGGGACTATACCCTCGATCGTCCTAGCGAGCTCGGCCGCCACTCCCCCCCGGCGCCCCGGCGAGCCCAGGATCCGCCTCCGCCACTCCCCCCGGCGGAGCGCAGACGCGGCGCCCTCTCCCCCGTCGGCGCCGTGCGAGAGCGGAAGGGACGCGCGACCTCCCCCCGTATCGCGTTCCTTCCCACCTCTCCCCTTCCCCATCCTGTTCAGGCCGATCATGCTCGCCCCGCGCCGCGACAGGCTGTCGCGCGCCTGGAGCCGATCGCGCCATCCCGCGATTCCACCGAAGATCATACTGCCCGATTACAAAACAAACGAAGCACCTTCGAACAAGGCGGCGATATAGCGGCGATATCCATCAACGAGGCGACCATGACCGATTGGGATTCCCTGGACGACGGCAAGTATCGCGACGAGGCGGCGGTGATCGCCGACCTGCTGGCCGCCCAGCCCCTGGACCGCGAGGACCGCGCCGCGGTCCGCGCCGAGGCCGAGGCCCTGGTGCGCGGCGCCCGCCGCAGCGTCCGCAAGCAGGGCGTGGTCGAAAGCTTCCTGCAGGAGTTCAGCCTCGGCACCCGCGAGGGCCTGGCGCTGATGTGCCTGGCCGAGGCCCTGCTGCGCACGCCGGACGACGACACCCGCGACAAGCTGATCGCCGAGAAGATCGGCTCGGCCGATTGGGCCAGCCACCTGGGCGGCAGCGACAGCCTGTTCGTCAACGCCTCGACCTGGGGCCTGATGCTGACCGGCAAGATCGTCGAGCCCGACGAGGACGCCAAGCGCGACCTGCCCGGCTTCATCAAGAAGATCGCCGGCCGGCTGGGCGAGCCGGTGATCCGCGCCGCCGTCGGCCAGGCCATCCGCATCATGGGCGAGCAGTTCGTCCTTGGGCGGACGATCGAGGCCGCCATCAAGCGCGCCGCCGGCGACGGCGACATCTGCAGCTTCGACATGCTGGGCGAAGGCGCCCGCACCGCCGCCGACGCCGCCCGCTACGAGAAGGCCTATGCCGACGCGATCCTGACCGTCGGCAAGCTGTCCAACGGCGCCGGCCCGGAAGCCGGCCACGGCGTGTCGGTCAAGCTGTCGGCCCTGACGCCGCGCTACGAGGCCGTGCAGGAGGCCCGCGTCTGGGACGAGCTCTATCCGCGCGTCCTGCGCCTGGCCCGGATCGCCGCCCAGTACGACATCAACTTCACGATCGACGCCGAAGAGGCGGACAGACTTGCGCTGTCGCTGAAGCTGCTGGACCGGCTGTGCCGCGAGCCCGAACTCGGCGCCTGGACGGGCCTGGGCCTGGCCGTCCAGGCCTACCAGAAGCGTTGCCCCGAGGTGATCAGACGCCTGACCGCCCTGTCTCAGGAGACCGGCCGCCGCCTGATGGTCCGCCTGGTGAAGGGCGCCTACTGGGACAGCGAGATCAAGCGCGCCCAGGTCGCCGGTCGCCCGGACTATCCGGTCTACACCACCAAGCCGGCCACCGACCTGTCGTACCTGGTCTGCGCCAAGGCCCTGATCGACGCGGCCCCGCACCTCTACGCCCAGTTCGCCACCCACAACGCCCACACCCTGGCGGCCGTGGTGCGGATGTCGAAGAACGCCGGCGTCAGGATCGAGCACCAGCGCCTGCACGGCATGGGCGAGGCGCTCTACAAGGCCGCCGACGACCTCTATGACGGCGTGACCCTGCGGGCCTACGCCCCGGTCGGCGGCCACGAGGACCTGCTGCCCTATCTGGTCCGCCGCCTGCTGGAGAACGGCGCCAACACCAGCTTCGTCCACGCCTTGCTCGACGAGCGAGTGCCAGTCGAGAAGGTGGTGGTCGATCCGATCACCGCGGTCGAGGCCCACCCCGACCGCCACGCCAAGATCCCGCCCCCGATCGACGTCTACGGTCCGCGCCGCCGGAACAGCGCCGGCCTGGACCTGTCGATGAAGGCCGACCGCGACCGCCTGGCCGCCCACGTGGCCGAGCTGGACGGCCTGACCCTGTCGGCCGGCCCGCTGGTCGGCGGCAAGCTGACGGCCGGCGCCCCGCCGATGCCGGTGCAAAGCCCGACCGACCACGACCGCGTGGTCGGCGTGGTCTCCGAGGCCCAGCCGCCGCAGATCGACCTGGCCTTCCGCCTGGCCCGCGCCGCCCAGCCGGCCTGGGACCAGGCCGGCGGTCCCGTGCGGGCTGAGGTTCTCCGCGCCATGGGCGACGCCCTGGAGGCCAATCTCGAGCGCCTGTGCGCCCTGCTCTCGCGCGAGGCCGGCAAGACCCTGCCCGACGCCGTCGCCGAGGTGCGCGAGGCCGTCGACTTCTGCCGCTATTACGCCAAGCTGGCGGAGGAGCAGTTCGGCCTGGCCGGCGAGGCGCTGACCGGTCCGGTCGGCGAGACCAACAGCCTGCGGCTGGCGGGCCGGGGCGTCTTCGTCTGCATCAGCCCGTGGAACTTCCCCCTGGCCATCTTCACCGGCCAGATCGCCGCCGCCCTGGCGGCCGGCAACGCCGTGCTGGCCAAGCCGGCCGAACAGACCCCGCTCATCGCCATGGAGGCCGTGAAGCTGTACCACGCGGCCGGGCTGGACCACCGCCTGCTGGCCCTGCTGCCGGGGCGCGGCGAGACGGTCGGCGCGGCCCTGACCGCCCACGAGGGCCTGGACGGCGTGGCCTTCACCGGCGGCACCGACACCGCCTGGCGGATCAACCAGACCCTCGCCCAACGGCAGGGCCCGATCGTCCCGTTCATCGCCGAGACCGGCGGGCTGAACGGCATGTTCGTCGACACCACCGCCCAGCGCGAGCAGGTGATCGACGACGTGATCCTGTCGGCCTTCGGCAGCGCCGGCCAGCGCTGCTCGGCCCTGCGCCTGCTGTTCCTGCCGACCGACACCGCCGACCACGTCATCGAGGGCCTGAAGGGGGCGATGGACGCCCTGGTGCTCGGCGATCCGGCCCTGGCCGTCACCGACGTCGGCCCGGTGATCGACGCCGACGCCAAGGCCGCCCTGGACCAGCACCTGGTCCGCCTGAAGCGCGAGGCCAAGATCCTGCACAGCCTGCCCGCCCCGGAAACCGGCACGTTCTTCGCCCCGGTCCTGGCCGAGATCCCGGCCGCCGACTTCCTGGAGCGCGAGGTGTTCGGCCCGGTGCTGCACGTGGTGCGCTACCAGCCCGAAGACCTGGAGCAGGTCGCTGGCGCCTTGGCGGCCCGCCGCTACGGCCTGACCCTGGGCGTCCACTCGCGGATCGAAAGCTTCGCGGCCGACGTCCAGCGCCTGGTCCCGGCCGGCAACTGCTACGTCAACCGCTCGATGACCGGCGCTGTGGTCGGCGTCCAGCCGTTCGGCGGCGAGGGCCTGTCTGGCACCGGCCCCAAGGCCGGCGGCCCCCACGCCCTGCTGCGCTACGCGGTCGAGCGGGCGCTGAGCATCAACATCACCGCCCAGGGCGGGGATCCGTCGCTGCTGAACCTGTAGGCCGGCGCAATCGCATATGGGCTGGCTGAAAAAGCTGTCGTCCCGGACAAGTCCGGCGCAAGCCGGGCGCCGATCCGGGATCGCCGGAAGCTCTGAGTTCACGCCCCGGTCCCGGATCTTCGCGCTGCGCGCTTCGTCCGGGATGACAGCCGTTTTGGGCCTATGCGATAGCCGCCCCTATCCGGCCAGCGAGGCCTCGAACACCGCCAGCTGATCGGCGAAGGCGCGCTGGTAGGCCGGACGGGCCTCGGCGCGGGCGACGTAGGCGGCGAGGTTGGGATATTCGTCCAGCAGGCCCGCCCCCCTCACCCGCAGCAGCACCGACGCCATCATCAGATCGCCGGCGCTGAACGCGCCGTCCAGCCAGTCGGCGTCGCCAAGGCGCTCGGAAAGCTGGCCCAGCTGCGCGCGGATGCGGTCGTGGACCATCGCCAGGCGCTCCTCGTACCAGCTCTTGTCGCGCTCGGTGAACATGACGAACTGCAGTTCGACGATCGACTGCTCGACCGTGCTGAGCGCGGCGAACATCCAGGTGATCGCCCGCGCCCGGGCGTTGGCGTCCTCGGGCAGCAGGCCGGCGTGAGTCTCGGCGATGTGGAGCACGATGCCGCCGGACTCGAACAGGACCAGCTCGCCTTCCTCGTAGGTCGGGATCTGGCCGAAGGGATGACGCGACCGGTGGGCCGGCTGCTTCATCTCGGGGAAGGTGACCAGCCGCACGTCGTAGGGCTGGCCCACCTCCTCGAGCGCCCAGCGGACGCGCATGTCGCGCGCCAGACCCTGGCCGCGATCGGGCGACTGCTTGAAGCCGGTGATGGTGGGGTTCATGGGCGACCTCCTTGCGAATGCATGACGCTTTCCAGCGCGACACGGCGATGATCTCCCGCATCGTCCCCCCGAGGACGCGCCAGGGGCGGGCCTCCCGACAAGCGCCGTCGATTTATTCATGGCGGCGTCCATGGACGCCAGGCCTCCCACGCGAGAGGGCTCCGGACATTCTGAAATCGAATTTGTTTAATCCCTTCCCTCGCGCCGTCGCCCTCCGCTAGGCTGCGCCAAAATATGGGAGGCAAGCATGCTGTCGAGACGCCATCTGCTGGCCGCGGGCGCCGCCGCCATGGCCGCGCGCCAGGCCCGGGCCGCGACCGCCGCGCCCGCCTCCGCCTTCGTCACGGTCAAGGACGGCCGCCTCAGCCTGGGCGGCGAGCCCTATCGCTTCGTGGGGGCCAATCTCTGGTACGGGGCCTGGCTGGGCTCGCCGGGCGTGTCGGGCGACCGGGCGCGGCTGGGCCGCGAGCTGGACCGGCTCAAGGCCCTGGGCGTCACCAACCTGCGCATCCTGGGCGCGGGCGAAACCTCGCCGGCCAAGGTGGCGATCGCCCCCACCTTCCGCGGTCCGGGCGAGGACTACGACCAGGACCTGCTCAAGGGCCTGGACGTGGTGCTGGCCGAAATGGCCAAGCGCGGCATGAAGGCGGTGATCTACGTCAACAACTTCTGGGACTGGTCGGGCGGCATGCCGGCCTATCTGCGCTGGACCGGCAACGGCCAATGGTTCCAGCAGGGCGACCCCGCCCATCCGTGGCCCGAGTTCGCCGATTATTCCGCCCGTTTCTACGGCGACGCCAAGGCCCAGGCGCTGTTCCAGCACTACCTCCGCGCCCTGGTCGGCCGCGTCAGCAGCGTGACCGGCAAGCCCTATCGCGACGACCCGACGATCATGGCCTGGCAGCTGGCCAACGAACCGCGTCCGGGCGGCTCAGACGCTTTCGGTGTTCCGAACCTGCCCACCTACTACCGCTGGATCGCGCAGACCTCGGCCCTGATCAAGCAACTGGACCCGCATCACCTGGTCACCACCGGCAGCGAGGGGGCCATGGGCTGCCTGGAGCGCGAGGCCTGCGTGGTCGAGGCCCACAGGCCGGCCAGCATCGACTACCTGACCCTGCACGTCTGGCCCAACAACTGGGGCTGGATCGATCCCAAAAACCAGCCGGCCACCTACGCCGCCGGCGAGGCCCGGTGCCGCGACTACGTGACCCGCCACATCGCCATCGCCAAGTCGCTGGGCAAGCCGCTGGTGATCGAGGAGTTCGGCCTGGTCCGCGACGGCCGCGCCTTCACGCCCGGCGGTCCGACCAGCGACCGCGACCGGTTCTACGGCATGATCTATGGCCTGGTCCTGGCCGACATGGAGGCTGGCGGGCCGCTGGCGGGAACCAACTTCTGGGCCTGGAACGGCGAAGGCCGCGGCCAGCATTCCGACGCCTGGTTCAAGATGGGCGACCGCTCCTATGTCGGCGATCCGCCGCAGGAGGAGCAGGGCCTGTTCGGGATCTTCGACACCGACGCCTCGACCCTGGCCGTGGTGCGGGCGCACGCCAAGGCTGTGAGCGCGCTTTAGATCCTCCCCCAGGGGGACCTGCGCACCTCAAAGAAAAAGGGAATGTCACCGGTGTCATGATCCGTGGTAGCGATTCCGCCGAGCGCGAGCCCAACCGCGCCGGAGGAAGCCCATGGATCCCCTTCACCTCGATCGTCGCGGCCTGATCGCCGGCGCGGGCGCGGCCCTCGCCCTGGCCTCGAGCCCGGCCCTAGCCGCCCGGCCCGGCCCGGTCGTGGCCACCACCCACGGCAAGGTGCGCGGCGCGGCCGGCGACGGCGTCCAGGTGTTCAAGGGCGTGCGCTACGGGGCCGACACCGGCCCGTTGCGCTTCAGACCGCCCCAGCCGCCAAGGCCGTGGACCGGCGTGGCCGACGCCCTGGCCTATGGCGCGGCCTGCCCGCAGGGCAAGGGCGAAGAGGGCGAGCGCCAAGGCGAGGACTGCCTGTTCCTCAACATCTGGACCCCGGCGACCGGCAAGACCCCGGCCGACGGCGTGAAACGGCCGGTGATGGTCTACATCCACGGCGGCGCCTACAACACCGGCTCGGGCGCCAGCCCCTGGTACGACGGAACCAGGCTGGCTAGGCGCGGCGACGTGGTGGTGGTCACGGTCAACCACCGGCTCAACGCCTTCGGCTATCTGTACCTGGCGCGGCTGTTCGACGATCCGTCCGTGGCCGACAGCGGCAACGCCGGCCAGCTGGACCTGGTCCTGGCCCTACAGTGGGTGCGCGACAACATCGCCGCGTTCGGCGGCGATCCGGACAATGTAATGCTGTTCGGCCAGTCGGGCGGCGGGGCCAAGATCGCCACCCTGATGGCCATGCCGGCCGCCAAGGGCCTGTTCCACCGCGCCGCCACCATGAGCGGCCAGCAGGTCACCGCCGCCGGTCCGTTCAACGCCACCAAGCGCGCCAAGGGCTTCATCGACAAGCTGGGAATCAAGGACCTGGCCGCCCTGCGCGCCCTGCCCGCCGACCAGCTCCTGGCCGGTCTGAAGGCCGTCGATCCGATCGCCGGCACGGGCGGGGTCTATATGGGGCCGGTGCTGGACGAGCGGTCGCTGACTCGTCACCCGTTCTTCCCCGACGCCGCGCCGGGGGGCCTGGGCGTGCCGATGATGGTCGGCAACACCCATGACGAGACGCGCGGCTTCGTCGGCTACGACAAGACCTTGCTGGACATGACCTGGGAGCAGGTGATCGACAGGCTGCCGGCCCAGTTCAACGCCCGCATCGACATCGACCCGGCCATGGTGGCGGCGACCTATCGCCGGATCTATCCACGCTACACGCCCGCCGACGTCTATTTCGCCGCCAGCACGGCCGGCCGCTCATGGAAGGCGGCGATCATCCAGGCCGAGGAACGGGCCAAGGCCGGCGCGCCCGCCTGGGCCTACCAGCTCGACTGGCGCGCGCCCAAGGACGGCGGCGTCTGGGGGGCGCCCCACACCCTGGACATGCAGCTGCTGTTCGGCAATTTCGACGCCCCCGGGGTGATCACCGGTTCGGGTCCGGACGCCGTGGCCATGCACGAGCGGCTGGCCGACGCGTTCATCGCCTTCGCCCGCACGGGAAATCCCAACACCCCCTCGATCCCGCGGTGGGAGCCCTACACCCTGCCCCGCCGCCAGACCCTGGTGTTCGACACCGCCACGCGAATGGAGGACGACCCGCGCGGGGCCGAGCGCGAGCTGTTCGACAAGGTCCCGTTCACCCAGTTCGGGACGTAGAGGGCGCGAGCGGGCGGTTCGATTTCAGCCGCGCTCCCCAATGACTCGTCATTCTCGTCCTTGTGGCGAGAATCTCTCTGTCCGCCGCAGGTGCGGATGAGTGGCGCGCCAGCGCGCCAAGGCGCTTGCCCGTCGGCTGAACCAGGGATTCCCACCATAAGGGCGGGAATGACGGATCAAGGGGGAGGGCTCGGGTGTTGGGCGATCCCCCTAAGCCGCCACCTCGTCTTCGTCTTCCTCGTCCTCGTCTGGCCAGACGCCCAGCGCGGCGTCGCGCAGGCTTTCCGCGCGGTCGGCGATCTCGGCGATGATCTCGTCGCCGACGCCTTGGGCCTCCAGCGCCAGGGCGAGGTGGCCGACCATGTGGTCCAGGTCCTCGTCCTCGGGGCCGCTGTCCGAAAGCCAGGCCAGGGCCGGGGCCAGGCGGGCCTCGTCGTCGTTGTCGAGGTCCAGGGCCGCGGCCATGAACGACCGGGCGCCCGCCGAGATCACCGGCCCGATCAGGTGGGTCAGCAGGTCGTCGTCCTGGGCGCGATGGAAGAAGTCGTCGATGGCGGCGTTGGCGATCGCCTCGCCGCCGATGCGTTCGTAGGTCATGGGATCCTCGTCGAAGGGTCGCAAGGGAACCGGAACGCAAGGAGGCTATCACGCACCCCCGCGGGGACCGTGATGGGGGCGTGACAATCTGGTCGTCGTTTTGTGAACCCCGCGAACGCACGACGCCCGCGGCGGGGGCCGCGGGCGTCGAACGGGTCCGAAGCCGGAGAAAAGCCTACTTCGCCGCGTCCATCAGGCCGGCGAAGCGCTCGAACAGGTAGAGGCTGTCGGTCGGGCCGGGCGAGGCTTCCGGGTGGTGCTGCACCGAGAACACCGGCTTGTCCGCCAGGGCGATGCCGGCGTTGGTGCCGTCGAACAGCGAGACGTGGGTCTCGGTCACGGCCGCGGGCAAGCTGGCGCTGTCGACGGTGAAGCCGTGGTTCATCGACACGATCTCGACCTTGCCGGTGGTCAGGTCCTTCACCGGGTGGTTGGCCCCGTGGTGTCCCTGCTCCATCTTCACGGTCTTGGCGCCCACCGCCAGGGCCAGCATCTGGTGGCCCAGGCAGATGCCGAACACCGGCTTGCCGCTGGCGACCAGCTTCTGGATCTCAGGCACGGCGTATTCGCCGGTCGCCGCCGGGTCGCCCGGGCCGTTGGACAGCAGCACGCCGTCGGGGTTGCGGGCCAGGATCGCCTCGGCCGAGGTGCTGGCCGGCACCACCGTGGCCCGGGCGCCGACATGGGCCAGGGCGCGCAGGATGTTGCGCTTGACGCCGTAGTCCAGGACCACGACCTCGTACTTGGGCTTGTCCAGCTTGGCGTAGCCTTCCGGCCACGACCACAGCCCTTCGTCCCAGGTGAAGGTCTGGGTGGTCGAGGCGTCCTTGGCCAGGTCCAGGCCTTCCAAGCCGGCCCAGGCCTTGGCCTTGGCGACCAGGGCCTCCAGGTCGAACTGGCCGGTCGGCGAGTGGGCGATCACGCCGTGCGGCATGCCGGTCTCGCGGATCTTGCGGGTCAGGGCCCGGGTGTCGACGCCGGCCAGGCCGATCATGTTGCGACGCTTCATCCAGCCGTCGAAATCGCTGTCGGCGCGCCAGTTGGCCTGGTCGGTCGGGGCGTCGCGGAAGATCGCGCCGCGGGCCGCCGTCTCGGCGCCGCCGGCCATCTGCTCCAGATCCTCGACGTTCGTGCCGACATTGCCCACATGCGGGAAGGTGAAGGCGACGATCTGGGCCATGTAGGAGGGATCGGTCAGGATCTCCTGGTAGCCGGTCATGGCGGTGTTGAAACACACCTCGCCGACCGCGTCGCCGACCGCGCCGCAGCCGACGCCCTGCAGGATCGTGCCGTCGGCCAGGGCCAGAACGCCGGTGACGCCCTTGAGCAAAGAAGGCTTGGAGAGAAGGTCTTGGGACATCTCGGAAAGCGCCTCCTGAAACGCATGCTGTGGGTGCCGATGTTCGCAAAAAGGCGGGCCGGGAGTAACCCCTGCCCGCCGCGCAAACGGCGGCGTGTCTAGGGGGGTATGACGGGGGGGTCAACCCCTCTGATCACGCGAGTCGAAGCTGCGCCCCACATTCCCGTGATCGACGAACGAGTCCTCTCGCGCGCAAGCCGCCTCAGCCCCTATGCTGGAAGGGTTAAGCGCCACAATCAGCATAAGAACACGGGAGGACGGCCCATGCTCGAACTGCGTCCCAATTGCGAGTGCTGCGATCGCGACCTGCCGCCCGACAGCGCGGACGCGCGGATCTGCACGTTCGAATGCACCTTCTGCGCCGACTGCGTGGAGACGCGATTCTCCGGGGTCTGCCCCAACTGCGGCGGCGACCTGTCGGCCCGGCCGATCCGGCCCGCCGCGGCCCTGCACCGGTTCCCCGCCTCGCTGAAGCGCGTCTACAAGGCCCACCCGGCCTGCGCCGCCGTGCGCCCGCCGCCGCCCTCGGAAAGGCCGCAACCGCCGTCTTCCTGGGCCTGACCGCCCCCTCTAGCGCCGAAAGCTCGCCCAAACCGTTGTCATCCCGGAAACCTCGCAGAGGCTGTCCGGGATCCAGGGGACTGGGCGAAGGCCTTGCGGCGCTCCTGGATCCCGGCCTTCCGCTTCGCTACAGCCGGGATGACAACGGTGGGGAGACCTCCGCTGAAAGTCGGCGCCTCGCGCCCAGGCCGGCTCTCCAGCGCCACGGCTGAAACAACTTGTCGCGGGGGGTGCGGCCGTTCGCGCGGTCGACGCATCAACGCCTAGGGGCTCATGGTCGAGCTTCAAAGGAGTTGCTCCCATGAGCCCGCCGGTTACCCGCATCGCCCCCGCCGCCGCCGACTGGTTCGGCCTGGTCGAGACGGGCCTGCGCGTGCTGCTCATGGCCGCCGCGCCGGTCAGCGCCGCCATCTTCCTGGCGCAGACCTTCTAGAAAAACCTATCTTGGCCGTGGGAACGTCGGGCAGCCGACATCGTTTGGTTGGGCACGGGCGGGGGCGCCCTAACCGTGCCTGTGGCTTTGCATGTCCGATTTCTATGACGATCTCGCCGAAGAGCCGGCCTCGGCCGTCTCGGCGAACCTGACCGAGCAGATGCTCCACCTGACCAACCGGTTCGAGGAAGAACGCCTCAAGCTGGAGGAACGGACGTTCCGGACCGACGGCGAAGACGATCGCCAAGGCGGCGGCGAGGAAGGCTGACCGCGACGCGTCGCGCCTTGGCCTCGGCCGGCGACGCGTCGTATCACCGGGCGAGATCCGGAGAGCCTTCCATGCCCGTCACCACCGTTGGCGTCGACGCCGACGACACCCTTTGGCACAACGAGACCATCTTTCGCCTGACCCACAAGCGGTTCGTCGAGCTGCTGGCCCCCTATGGCGACGCCGAGCGGATCGACGCCAAGCTGGCCGAGACCGAGAAGCGCAACCTGCGGCTCTACGGCTACGGGGCCAAGGGCTTCACCCTGTCGATGATCGAGACGGCGATGGACCTGACCAACAGCCAGGTCAGCATCGGCGTCATCCGCCAGATCCTGGCCGCCGGCCGCGAGATGCTGACCGAACCGGTCGAGCCCCTGCCCGGTGTCGAAAAGGCCCTGGCGGAGCTGTCCCAGCGCTATCGTCTGGTGCTGGTCACCAAGGGCGACCTGCTGCACCAGGAACAAAAACTGGCCGCCTCGGGCCTGGGCGACCTGTTCGCCGCCGTCGAGATCGTCTCGGAGAAGGACGCCGACACCTATCGCCGGGTGTTCGCCCGCCACGGCTCCGGCCCGGAGCAGGCGGTGATGGCCGGCAATTCGGTCAAGTCCGACATCATCCCGGCGCTGGAGGCCGGCGCCTGGGCGGCGCTGATCCCGTACCCGCTGGTCTGGGCGCACGAGGCGGCGACGGCGCCGAAGGAACACGCGCGCTATGCGGAACTGGGGTCGATCGGGGAACTGCCGGGGTGGGTGGACAGGCTCTCTTGAACCTTCTCCCAGAGGGAGAAGGAGGGGCCCGCGCCGTCAGGCGTGGGAGGACGAGGGGTTACGCCGTCAACCGGCGTGTCGGCACGCCGTCAGACTCACAAGCCCCTCACCCTCCCACCGCTACGCGGCGGGCCCCTCCCTCTCCCTCTGGGAGAGGGTCTTCTTCAGGCCCAGCCCTGAAATCCAATCCCGCGCCGGCCGCTCGAACAGCACCAGCGACAGATAGGCCAGCGGGATCAGGGCCAGCACCCAGAACAGCACCCACAGCCGCAGGGCGTCGCCGTTCAGGCCGAAGCGGGCCACCCCGACCCAGTTGATCCCCATCTTCAGGGCGATCGGGTGCAGCAGGTAGAGGCTGAAGCTCAGCTGAGCCCAGGGCGCCAGGCGGCGGCTGACCCCGCCCTGGGCGCCGGCCGCATCGGCGGCGACGCCGGCCAGACCCGCGGCGTAGACGATCAGCAGCAGCAGGGTCCGCTCGATCCGGAAGGTCGAGGCGACCAGGAACGCCGCCAGCAGCCCCCACATCCAGAACCGGGCCAGCGGCAGGCGGCCCAGCACGTCGCGCAGCTGGAACGCCAGCATGCCCAGCAGGAAGCCTGGCACGGCGCGCAGCACTCCGAAGTTCCAGGTCCACTGGTGGAAGGGCATGTCGCCGTCGGGGTTCAGCAGCAGCACGACGAAGCTGGCGACCGCCGCCAGGGCGGTGACGATCCGCCCGCGCCCGGTGATCCAGAACAGCAACGGCAGGGCCAGGTAGAGGCCCATCTCGGCGCTGATCGCCCAGCTGACGAAGTTCCAGGTCTGGCTGTGGCAGGTATGCCAGGCGTGGACGAACAGGAGGTTGGGCGCGATGCAGGCCAGGTCGTAGCGCCTGGGGTCGACATCCCCGCCCCAGCCCATGACGCCCGCCGCCCAGACGCCGACGAACACCAGCATTGTCGCCCAGTGCAGCGGCCCCAGCCGCGCCACCCGCTTCTTCAGGAAGGTCGCGTACTTGCTCCAGCTGGTCAGCCGGCCGGTATAGATCGCCGCCATCACATAGCCGGAGATCAGGAAGAACAGGTCGACGATCAGGCTGAAGCCCTTGATCATGTCGTCGGCCACCGGCCAGCGCCCGTCCAGGTTGATGTAGCGGTTGAAGTGAAAGACCACGATCATCAGCGCCCCGACGATGCGCAGAGCGTCGAGGTGCAGCATGTCCTCGGAGTCGGGCTTCAGGGCGGGGAAGACTTTCATCGCCCTGGGATGGGATGCGGCGGAGCGATGGTCAAGCTCGGGCGTTTCCTGTCTTGAGCGACCAAGCGGCGCCTTATGCTGCGGTCGATAACCTACGCCTATCTCATTCTGTCCGCCCTGTTGGCCCTCGGCCTGGCCGCACGTCTCGCCTGGCCACGGATTTCGCGACGGCTTGGACGCGTGCCGGCCGCCGACCAAGCGGCCATAGAGCTGTTCCTGGCCAATCGCGACGAGACGGCGTTGGAGGTGAAGCGGGAGATTTGGGTACGTAGTCCGCAAGGCGGCCTCGCTTCGGCGAGGATCTACGGATGGCCCACGCGAGGTCGCTTCTATCAGGTGGTGTCGCCCATGACCCCGAAGGCGCTCGCTACAGCCACAAACTCGCCGTCGCCGGCGATCAAAGACAGGGCGACTTGACGCTCTTCCAGCAAGACCAGGCCGGATACTGGACCCAGGTCCTGCAGTAGCGCCCTGGGACGCCTCGCCGTCGCCAGGCGTCAGCCGAGGGTGACGAAGCGCACCGCCGTGCAGTCGGCGCTGTAGCCGGTAAGTATGACGCGCTGGTTTGAGACCTTGGCGGTCAGCAGCAGCGAGAAGACGGCTTGGATGTTCAGCGCCTGGGCGCCCGCGTCCGCGCCCTGGGGAAAATAGCGCAGAAGCGTTCCAGCGGCGCAGGCCCCAAACGGCGCGTCGATCTTCAAGGTGATGGAATTTGGCATGTAGGTGGCCTCCAGGAAGGTCACCTTGGTCCCCGCCGCGATGTCCGGCGCAGACTGGGCGGTCGCGAAGCTGGGCGCGACACAGACGACGACAGCCGCGGCCAGCGCGACGAGTTTCGAACGAGACAAGACTACCCCCGGGGATGCGCGCAACGGATGCTCCGCCGTTCAGCCTGCAGCGAGACCATGGCGAGATCAACCCCAGAATGTATCGCGCATCCTACCGCAGCGTCGGCCCCTTGGACTTGTCCAGGCTGGCCAGGGCCAGTTTCGGCGCCGACGGATCCTGAACCGCGTCGCCGCCCTGCGCCAGCAGGGTGTCGATGTGGGCGCGCTGGGCCTTGAAGCGCGACAGCTCCGCGCCCGCCAGGATGGTGCCCTGCGGCACCTTGGCGCCGATCGGGTTGACCCGCTGGCCGTTCAGCCAGACCTCGTAGTGCAGGTGCGGGCCGGTCGCCAGGCCGGTGGAGCCTACATAGGCCACGACCTGACCCTGGCGCACGTGGACGCCGGGACGGATGCCCGGGGCGTAGCGCGAGATGTGGCCGTAGCCGGTGTCCCACTGGCCCGAATGGCGGATGCGCAGCCAGTTGCCGTAGCCGCTCCAGCGGCGGGCCTCCAGCACCACGCCGTCGCCGGCCGCCAGGATCGGGGTGCCCGTGCCGGCCCCGAAGTCGACGCCCTTGTGGGCGCGGGTGTAGCCCAGCACCGGGTGCTTGCGCTGGCCGAAGGTGGAGGTGATGCGGGCCCCGTCGACTGGAGTGCGCAGCAGGAAGCCCTTGATGTTCTTGCCCAGCTCGTCGAAGAACTGCGGCTTGCCGTCGTCTCCGGAGCGCTCGAAGGCGTAGAACTTCTGGCCCTTGACCTCGGCGTATTCCAGGTCGCCGGCCTCGACCGTGCGACCGCTTTCCGTGACCTTGCGGTCGAACACCAGGCAGAAGCGGTCGCCCTCCTTGATGTCGCGCGAGAAGTCGATCTTGTGCGAGAACAGCTTGGCCGCCTGGCTGATCACCGCCGGGGTGCCGCCCACGTCGGCCACGCTCTCGTAGAACGACCCCTTCATCTCGCCGCAGGCCACCTTGGTCTCGTCGGTGACCTTTTCCTCGAGCTCGCGCAGCTTCATCGCGCCGTCGAAGGTGCGCGAGACGGTCAGGGTCGAGGACGGGCCGGTGCGCATCGACAGGCCGATCAGGCGGGCCGAGCCGGCGCGGCCATTGCGGCGCTCGGCGATAGCGGCCTCGAAGGCCATGCCGGCCTTGATGTTGACGGTGTCGATCGCGCCCTGCAGGGCGGCCACCACCTGTCGGGCGTCGTTGGGGGCGATGCCGGTGCGCAGCACCGCGCCTTCCAGGGTCTCGCCGGGCCGCACCTGGACGGGGATCGATTCCGGACGCTCGAAGCCCGGCTGGGCCTCGGCGCTGGCGAAGGCGGCGTGCTGCAGGGCGGCCAGGGCGTTGGCGTCCAGCGGGGCGCGGGCCATCTGCACCGGCGCGTCCGGCGCGGTCAGCTTCCACCCCAGGCCCAGGGCGGCCAGGCCGGCGATCGCGGTGAAGACCTTCGGGGCCAGACGCAGGGTCGGCCGTCTCGGATCGAATTCCTGCATCAAGCCCCCGACTGGTAGCGATGCCGCGTGCGTTCAGAAGGACACGGCTGGGACGCCCCCCAGCAAAACCTCGCGCCGGAAAATGGCGGATGACGCCATGTTCGAGCAAGGACTATTCGGTGCTTCGGGCGATTTGTCACGGACAGGGTTAACGCCCTGTTCCTACAAAAGAAAACGCCCGCCTCCGAAGAGGCGGGCGCTCAACTTTTCGAATTTGGAGCCGTGCCGGCTTACGCCGCGTTGACCTGTTCGTTCGGGTCGCGCAGCACGTAGCCGCGGCCCCAGACGGTCTCGATGTGGTGCTTGCCCTGGGCGGAGGCCGCCAGCTTCTTGCGCAGCTTGCAGATGAAGACGTCGATGATCTTCAGTTCCGGCTCGTCCATGCCGCCGTACAGGTGGTTGAGGAACATCTCCTTGGTCAGGGTCGTGCCCTTGCGCAAGGAAAGCAGCTCCAGCATCTGATATTCCTTGCCGGTCAGATGCACGCGGTTGCCGTTCACTTCGACGGTCTTGGCGTCGAGGTTGACGATGATGTCGCCGGTCTTGATCACCGACTGGGCGTGACCCTTCGAACGACGGACCACCGCGTGGATGCGGGCGATCATCTCGTCCTTGTGGAACGGCTTGGTCATGTAGTCGTCGGCGCCGCCCGAGAAGGTCTTCACCTTCGTGTCGATTTCGGCGCTGCCCGACAGGATCATGATCGGCGTGTTCACCTTCGCCACCCGCAGGGTGCGCAGAACATCCAGGCCGCTCATGTCCGGCAGATTCAGGTCCAGCAGGATGAGGTCGTAGTCATAGATCTTGCCCAGATCCACGCCCTCTTCGCCAAGATCCGTCGTGTAGACGTTGAAGCCTTCAGACTTCAGCATCAGCTCGATGGTCTGCGCGGTGGCGCTGTCATCCTCGATCAACAGTACGCGCATGCAGCCCTCCCCGCCCTTGGGCGGCATTATTCGACAGCTAGGCGGAATACCGCCGGTGAAACCCGTCCTGCACTCTGCCGGACAGTTAATTTAAGACAGGTTAATGGTGAATGATCTCGCTGAGGAAATGGTTAATCTGATTTGCGAATCGGGCGCAAGCGGCCAGCGACTCATTTGGCGCAAAGGTCGCAGGGGGCTGTGGACAGGTCGTCAAGACGATTCCTTTCGGCCCGAAAGCCCGGAAATCGGGAGTTGTAAAGGGCCTGATTGCTTCCCCTCGCCCGCGTCCGCTAGGCCGCGCCGTTCACCTGTAAGGCGAGATTGCGGCGTTCTGTCGCGAGAAATTTACAGCCTTGGCCGCGCGTTTCGGAGCGTGGCCGCAAGCCTGACCGTTCGAGGCCCGCGACGTCCCGCCGCGGCGGGTTTCATCGTCGTTTTCGCCGGAAGTCGCTCGCGTCGGCGAACGGCGGGATCGGCGGGGTCGAGGGCATGGTCATAAAGCCGCAGCCCCCGGCTTAACCGCAATCCTCAAGGGCCGATTAACCATGTCGGTCTACTTCACTCCCCATTAACGCGCGAGGCCCAAAGCTGGGCTTCGAGCCGTCGGGAGCCCCGCTTGCGAAGCCTGATCGCCGCCGTCGAACGTATCGATCCGCTGACCATCTTCGGTCGCGTCGCCGCCGTGAACGGCCTCCTGATCGAGGCCCGCGGCGGGCTGACCCGTCTCGCCGTCGGCGCCCGGGTCGAGATCGAGCGCCTGGGCCTGCCGGTGCTGCCGGCCGAGGTGGTCGGCTTCCGCGAGACCCGCGCCCTGCTGATGCCGTTCGGCCCCGTCGAGGGCGTGGCTCCCGGCGCCGAGATCCGCATCATGCCCGAGGGCGCCGTGGTCCGCCCGACCAAGGCCTGGCTGGGCCGCATCATCAACGCCTTCGGCGAACCGATCGACGGGCTGGGCCCGCTGCCGCAGGGCGACGTCCCCTACCCCCTGAAGACCCCGCCGCCGCCGGCCCACGCCCGCGGCCGGGTCGGCGAGCGCCTGGACCTGGGCGTGCGGTCGATGAACGTCTTCACCACCACCTGCCGCGGCCAGCGCCTGGGCATCTTCGCCGGCTCGGGCGTGGGCAAGTCGGTGCTGCTGTCGATGCTGGCCAAGGAGGCCAGCTGCGACGCCGTCGTGGTCGGTCTGATCGGCGAGCGGGGCCGCGAGGTCCGCGAGTTCATCGAGGAGACCCTCGGCGAGGAAGGGCTCAAGCGCGCCATCGTCGTGGTCGCCACCTCGGACGAGCCGGCCCTGACCCGCCGCCAGGCCGCCTACATGACCCTGGCCGTCGCCGAGTTCCTGCGCGACCAGGACCAGGAAGTCCTCTGCCTGATGGACTCGGTGACCCGCTTCGCCATGGCCCAGCGCGAGATCGGCCTGGCCGCCGGCGAGCCGCCGACCACCAAGGGCTACACCCCCACCGTCTTCACCGAGCTGCCCAAGCTGCTGGAGCGCGCCGGCCCCGGCCCGATCCGCCCCGACGGCACCACCGCCGCCCCGATCACCGCCCTGTTCACGGTGCTGGTCGACGGCGACGACCACAACGAGCCGATCGCCGACGCCGCCCGGGGCATCCTGGACGGCCACATCGTCATGGAGCGGGCCATCGCCGAGCGCGGCCGCTTCCCGGCGATCAACGTCCTCAAGTCCATCAGCCGGACCATGCCCGGCTGCCAGACGCCGGAGGAGCGCGAGGTCGTCAAGGCCGCCCGCCAGACCCTGGCGGCCTATTCGAACATGGAAGAGCTGATCCGCATCGGCGCCTACCGCGCCGGGGCCGACCCGCTGATCGACCGCGCCATCCGCCTCAACCCGGCGCTCGAGGCCTTCCTCGGCCAGAGCCCCGACGAGGCCACCAGCCTCGACGACAGCTTCGGCTACCTCGCCCACATCCTGCAAAGCGACGCCGCCTGATGACCAAGTGGGCCGACTCCCTGATCCGCATCTCGAACCACGAGGTCGAGACCCTGCAGAAGCGCCTGGCCGACATCGTCGAGCGTCGCCAGACCGCCGAGATGAGGGTCGCCACCCTGGACGCGGAGTCCGAGGCCGAGGCGATGCGGGCCCAGGGCGACGTCGAGGCCGGCTGGTACATGATCGGCTTCCGCCAGGGCTCGAAGATCCGCCGCGACCAGGCCCTGCTGGAGATCGACCAGATCCTGATCGAGGAGGCCGGGGCCCGTGACGCCCTGGCCCTGGCCTTCGAGAACCTCAAGAAATACGAGCACGTCGCCGAGGCCGCCAAGGTCGCCAAGGCCAAGCTGGTGGGCAAGCTGGAGATCGCCGCCCTGGACGAACTGGGCCTGCGGCGGGCGGCGGCCGGTGGGCGGTGACAGCCTCTACTCCTCACCCGTGAAACGGGGGAGGTGGCGCGATGCGAATACGCATCGTGACGGAGGGGGCGTCCCGACGCCGACCTCGTCGCCACTAGACGCCCCCTCCACCGCTTCGCGGTCCCCCTTCCCCGTTGCGCTTCGCTCCACGGGGGAGGAGATATCGCGCCGCACGGTCCTGGCCGGCGCCCTCGCCCTGTCCGCCTGCGGCCCGAAGGCCCAGGGCCAGCCCATCCCCGCCGACCTGCCGCCGCTGAAGGCCGTCGCGCCGTTCCGGGTCGGCGCCTGCGTCCAGGCCCTGCACCTGGACGACCCGGCCCTGGCCGGCCTCCTGGCCCGCGAGGTCAGCCAGCTGACCCCCGAGTGGCAGATGAAGATGGAATACATCGTCCAGCCGGACGGGTCCTTCCACTTCGAGGCCCCCGACCGCATCGCCGCCTTCGCCCGCGCCCACGGCATGGGCCTGCTGGGCCACACCCTGGTCTGGTACGCCCAGGCGCCGGAGGCCTTTCAGCGGCTCGACGAGAACCGCATCGGCTTCGCCGACGCCTATCGCAACTACATCCTCGCCGTGGCCGGCCGCTATCGCGGCCAGGTGGTCGGCTGGGACGTGGTCAACGAGGCGGTGGCCGAGGACGGCGACGGCTGGCGCGACAGCCTGTGGGCCCAGCGCCTGGGCGCCTTCGAGCACATCGCCCTGGCCTATCGCACGGCCCGCGAGGCCGACCCGCAGGCCACCTTGCTGCTGAACGACTACAATCTCGAATACTATCCCAGGAAGCGCGCCACCTTCCTGAACCTGGCCGAGCGCCTGCTGGCCTCGGGCGCGCCGCTGACCGGCCTGGGCACCCAGATGCATGTGGCGGCCGACATCGCGCCGGGCGAGATCACGCGGATGATCCGCGACCTGGCCGGCCTGGGCCTGCCGATCCACGTGTCCGAACTGGACGTGTCGCTGACCCGCGCCGAGAACAAGCTGCTGTCCCGCACCGAGCTGCAGCGCCGCCAGGCGGCCGTCTACGCCGAGACCGCCGAGGCGTTCATGGCCCTGCCCGAGCGCCAGCGCTTCGCCTTCACCCTGTGGGGCCTGCGCGATCGCGATTCCTGGCTGACGGCGGAGAACGCCGCCGACGCTCCGGCCGCCTTCGACAACGCCGGCCGCCCCAAGGCCGGCGCGGCGGCCCTGGTCGGGGCGTTCAGGGGTTAGGGCGGATCGAGATTCAGCTGTCTCGGGCGACTCCGTCAGCACCCAAGGCCTTCGCCTTGATCCGTCATTCCCGCCCGTGTGGCGGGAATCCCTGGTTCAGCTGACGATGAAATGCCTTGGCGCGCCGGCGCGCCACGCCCCCGCACCTGCGGCGGACAGAGGGCTTCCCGCCACAAGGGCGGGAATGATGGACTCGTTGGGAGCGCGGCGGAAGGTCGCTCCGCCCTAAGCCTTGCTCGTCCCGCCCGGCTGGTCGTCATCGTCTTCGGCGCACAGCGTCTTGGCCAGGGCCAAGATCTGCCGGCGCTGGGCCGGCGGCAGCTGGGGCACCAGCGAGGCCAGCTCGACCCCCTCTTCGGTGGCCATGAAGCGGCGCACGGCCTCGATGCGCTTGTCGCCGTCGCCGTCCACCTCGGGCGGCATGCCCTCGAAGAACCAGGCCACCGAGGTCTGCAGGGTCACGGCCATGCCGTAAAGCTTGGAGGCGCTGACGCGGTTGGCGCCGCGCTCGTATTTCTGCAGCTGCTGGAAGGTGATGCCCACGCTGTCGGCCAGTTGCGTCTGGCTCAGGCCCATGGATTTGCGACGCATCCGGATGCGCGCGCCCACATGGATATCGACGAGGTGAGGTTCTTGATCGGCCAACGTGCGTCTCCAGGCGGAGACTCGACAGGTCTCCTGCCGCTTAGACGCCGAGGATGATCCTCGCCCTCAAGCTTTGCGATGAATTTTCGTAAACCGCGTTATTCGGTCGCAGGGATCGCCAGGCTCAGCCGATCGGCTTCTGGGCCGTCGCCTGAACCGGCGGACGGGTGGCGACGGCCACGGCGTGGTCGGCGTCGCTGGCCTGGCGCAGGGCGCGCAGGTCTTCGCTGATCCGGAAGATGGCGACATAGAACTCGCAGAAGGCGCGCCACAGCAGCACCATGGCGGCGGCGACCAGCAGGCCGGCGATCAGCACGGGAAAGGCCAGCAGCAGCGACTGCAGGCCGGGCTCCTTCAGCGCCAGGCCGACGGCGGCGCCGACCACCGAAAAGGCGAACAAGGCCACGACGCCCAGCCCGGCCCAGTAGATCAGGTGAATCACCGGCCCCGTGACGAGACGGTCGAACGTCAGCAAGTCCCAGAACAGACCGTTCGAGCCGCGCGCCTTGGAATTTCTGGCCGGAGCCATCCGACACCCCTCATGTCAGCGGGAGCTCCGCCGGGTACTGACGCCATCGCTAGCAGCGCGAAGCCCGCTCGGCAATGCCGAGCGGGCTTCGGATCGTCAGACGACGATCGTTGGTTATTGGGGCTTGGCGCCGGCCAGGGTGGCGTCGATCTGCGCCTTGGTGGCCGTGGTCTGCAGGCCGCCGGTGGCGGCGGCGCTGAAGCTGGCCTTGGGCAGGGCGAACTTCTTGTCGCCGCTGGTCACGACCACGTTGGTCGAGCCGTCGGCGCCGGCGGTGGTGCCGGCGATGGTGCCGACCACGGCGCCGGAGGGATCCTTGACCTCGGAGCCGACCTTCAGGTCCAGGGCCACATTGGCCGAGGACGGCGTACCCGCCGCGTCGGCGTCAGCCGCCGTGCCCGCGGTCCCGGTCGCGCCGGTCGGCGCGCCCGCGCCCGTGGCGGGGCTGGCGGGCGTGGCCGGAGAAGCCTGCGTGCCGGTTGAGGGCGACGCCGGCGTGGCTGGCGTGGCCGAGGTCGTTCCGGACGGGGTGGTCTGGGCGGACGGCATGGTGTGGCCCGAGGGCGTCATGGCGCCGGCGGCCGGAGTTCCGGTCGAGCTCGTCGATTGGGCGAACGCGGCGCCCGCCAGCGAAAGAGTCGCGGCGGCGGCGAACATGGCGATCTTGGTTTTCATTAGTAGCGCTCCGTCGTGAAGGCCCCCGCCTTACAAAACCGAACGCGACCTCTCGGCAACGGTTCCGAAATAATCAGTAACAACCCGTGACCATTTCTGGGCGCTTCCAGGCTTTTTCTAGGCGAGAGGGCCGAAAACTTGACCGTTGACTGACCTAGACCATGCCGACGGTGCGCAGGCGCGCGCGCGGATGGATTTCGTTCTGGCTCATCACCACGGTCTGGCCGCGGAAGCGCTCGATGATCGAACGGACGTAGGGGCGCACGCCGGGGCTGGTCAGCAGCACGGCGCTGTCGCCGGCCATGGCGGCGCGGTCGAAAGCGTCGCGCACGCCGCGGATGAAGTCCTGCAGGCGCGAGGGCGCCAGAGCCAGCTGCTTGTCCTCGCCCGGCCCGACCAGGGCCTCGGCGAAGGCCTGCTCCCACTCGGCCGACAGTGCCAGGGTTTGCGCCACCGTCCACTGCGGCAGCACGCCCGCATGCACCATGAGCCAGCCGTGGCGCTGCAGCGCCATGGCGCGGTGCCGCAGCCAGTCGAGCAAGCTG
>Ga0065165_1000982_pt1 | contig 35331 bp, 31 predicted proteins | sample AraplaMF_Cvi_mMF_FD_63813 | JGI IMG/M metagenome (GOLD analysis project Ga0065165, IMG submission 63813) | Arabidopsis root microbial communities from the University of North Carolina, USA - plate scrape MF_Cvi_mMF (version 2) (version 3) | ecosystem: Host-associated > Plants > Roots >... | reverse complement strand
CGACTTGCGCGACACCGAGGTCCAGCAGCCGAACACGACCGAGACCTTGTCCTTGGTGATCAGCTCGCGCGCCTTTTCGGCGAACAGCGGCCAGTTCGAGGCGGGATCGACGACGACGGCTTCGAGCTTCTTGCCGAGCACGCCGCCCTTCTTGTTCTGCTCGTCGATCAGGAAGAGGATGGTGTCCTTCAGCGTGGTTTCGCTGATGGCCATGGTGCCGGAGAGAGAATGAAGGACGCCGACCTTGATGGTGTCGTCCGCGGCCTTGGCGCCGGTCAATGAGGCCAGACCGAGCATCAGTCCGGCGGTCGCGGCGAGCACGCCGCGGCGGCTAAATGACGCCGCTATATCGTGAACGGATTTGTTAAGCATGAGTGTATCATCTCCCTGACGCAGACGTGAAAAGACGCTGCGAAACGGCCCCACGGCCGCCTGCGATTAACGGAATCGCAAGAACCATGCCATGGGCTGAGCACATGCCAACCTATTGGTCAGATTAGACAATCCCGCCGCAATCCAGGTTTCGCCGCAATCTCTTTGCTGAAAATTTGGGCGAACAAAATGTATGCTAATGCGGCATACAGATTGTTTTTTGAGCAAAATGCCAGATCTGTCTAAATTTCCGGCATAACTATTTTTGCACCGCAATGACCGTTTGAAGCCGCTTTGCCTTGAAAGCGCCCCCTGGATGTTCCATATGAGCGTCCGAGACCTCTTGCGAATCAAGCGGTCGTAGCGAGCCGCGTGTTCTTAAGCCCTTACGGGCCTCTGGCTTGCCCCACCCCATCAAGCCATCCGACACCCCAAACACGCAGGTGTCCCACGACACCCTTCTGCGTGCGCCGCGCTGAATGCGCCGGGCGACCGCTTTTGACATGGAAAGAACCCACCTTTTGACTTCGTTTCAGGACTTCGGCCTCGCCGAACCGATCGCACGCGCTCTCTCCGAAGAGAACTACGTCACTCCCACCCCGATCCAGGCCCAGACCATCCCGACGGCGTTGACCGGCCGGGACGTCGTCGGCATCGCCCAGACCGGCACCGGCAAGACCGCCTCCTTTGCGCTGCCGATCCTGCACCGCCTGCTCGAGAACCGCATCAAGCCGCAGCCCAAGACCTGCCGGGTGTTGGTGCTCTCGCCCACCCGCGAGCTGTCCGGGCAGATCCTCGACAGCTTCAACGCCTATGGCCGCCACGTCCGCCTGTCCTCGACGCTCGCCATCGGCGGCGTGCCGATGGGCCGCCAGGTCCGCGCGCTGATGCAGGGCGTCGACGTTCTGGTCGCCACCCCCGGCCGGCTGCTCGACCTCGTGCAGAGCAACGGGCTGAAGCTCTCGAGCGTCGAATTCCTCGTGCTCGACGAGGCCGACCGCATGCTCGACATGGGCTTCATCAACGACATCCGCAAAATCGTCGCGAAACTCCCGATCAAGCGGCAGACGCTGTTCTTCTCGGCCACCATGCCGAAGGACATCGCCGAGCTCGCGGACTCCATGCTGCGCGATCCCGCCCGCGTCGCGGTGACCCCGGTTTCCTCGACCGTGGAGCGCATCCAGCAGCGCATTATCCAGGTCGACTTCTCGGCCAAGCCGACGTTCCTTGCCAAGCTCTTGAAACAAGAGCCGGTCAACCGCGCCTTGGTTTTCACCCGCACCAAGCACGGCGCCGACAAGGTCGTGAAGACGCTTGAGAAGGCCGGCATTCCCGCCAGCGCCATCCATGGCAACAAGTCGCAGAACCATCGCGAGCGGACGCTCGCCCAATTCCGCACTGGCGAGATCCGCACACTGGTGGCCACCGACATCGCCGCGCGCGGCATCGATGTCGACGGCATCACCCACGTCATCAATTTCGACCTGCCCAACGTGCCCGAGACCTATGTGCACCGCATCGGCCGCACTGCACGCGCCGGCGCCGAGGGCACCGCGATTTCTCTGGTCGCCGGAGGCGAGGAGCTCGCCTATCTCCGTGACATCGAGCGGCTGATCAAGGTGGCACTGCCGCGCGAGGATCTCCGCACCGACGCCGGCCGCCGCGATGCGGGTCCTCCCCCGCAGCAGCAGCGACAGGGCCGGCCGGGCGGCCGCCCGGGCCAGCGTCCGCAAGGCGCGCGCCACGGTGACGGACGGCGTGCCGACGAACGGCATGCTGACGGACGCCGCCATAGCGCCGGCAAGCAGGGCGAAGGACGGCCCGGTGAAGGCCGTCATGGCGACGCGCGGCATGCTGACGGAAGACATGTCGACGGAAGGCCCGGCAATGCTCCGAAGGCCTCAAAGGGATCTCGTCGTCCACACTCTGGCGGGAAGGCACATTCTTCTGCAGGCAGCCGTCCGGAACAGCGTTCCGCGCATAGCGCCGGGGCGTCTGATGGGATACAAGGCGTGGCCTTTTTGCGCCGTGAGAGTCGGCCGAACGGCCAACCGAACCGCAAACCCCATTCGCACTAGCCGTCCACGACCTGGAGATATCAATGGCTAAGGAAGAGCTGATCCAGTTCGAAGGACTGGTCACCGAAATCCTCCCCGACGCGCGCTACCGCGTGCAGCTCGACGCCGGACACGAGATCGTCGCCTACACCGCCGGCAAGATGAAGAAGAACCGCATCAAGACGCTGGCGGGCGACCGCGTGACGGTGGAGATGTCGCCCTATGACCTCGAGAAGGGCCGACTGATTTTCCGCCACAAGGACGAACGTCCCAGCGGGGTGGGCGGACCTCCCCGTCCCGGACAGCGCGGCGGCCAGTTCCGCCGCCGTTGATCCGTTTCAGGCACGCCAGTTGCGGAACTAAAATTCCGACCTGTATGCTGATCCGCCGTGGGCCCTACGGCGGATCAAAAAATCGTGCGCGTCAGGATTGTTTCAAGACCCCGTTTCCAATAAAATAAGCCCATCGATTTTCGGCCGGACGACATTAGCATCCACCGGTACAGCCGGTTCAGACACGCTGACGACCCTTCCAAAAATTCGATCTAACCTGCCTGCGCGAGCGGGCTCTGACATTGTGTATTTGAGAAGGGACTACCCCCATGAGCATGGGAACCGTGAAGTGGTTTAACGCGACCAAGGGCTTCGGCTTCATTCAGCCCGACGATGGCGGCCAGGACGTGTTCGTTCACATCAGCGCCGTCGAGCGTGCGGGCCTCGGCACGCTGCGCGAAGGCCAGAAGCTCTCCTACGAGATCGTCGCCGACCGCCGTTCCGGCAAGTCGGCAGCGGACAACCTGCGCTCCGCCGGTTGAGCTTCCCGGGCCTTCGGCCCGGACGACCAAGCCAATGCAAAAGGCCGTGCGACACGCACGGCCTTTTTTCATATGCGATACCTGCGGAGGTTCAGTAGGTCGTGCAGGCCGTAGCGGGGCTGTAATAGACGCAGGTGGATTGACGCGGGCGGGTGTAGGAGACGTCGCTCAGCGTGATCGCATTCTTGAGCACATAGCCGACCGACGGCGTGTAGGTGTAGCTGACCTCGCTGAAGATCAGATAGGTGCCGCCGACCGCAAGCGTCGAAGGAATCGTGACCGCGGATTTCGGCGTCCGCGGCACCGATCCCTTGCTCCACTGCACGTGCGCCTGCAAGGTCGAGGGATCGACATAGAGCTCGGTGATCGTCGACGCGACCGGCGTGGCGTCGTACGGCGTCATGATGCCAGTCGAGGCGGCGAAGAAATTGGTCATGTCGGTATCGCCGACCGAGGTCGACTGCGAGGTGAGGTCAGACAGCGTCCGCGCCATCAGCGTCACCTTGCGATCGATCGCCACGGCCGACGAGAACTCCACCGTGCCGAAGAACATCACCAGCATCAGAGGCACGATCACCGCGAACTCGGTGGCCGCAAGGCCCCTGCCGTCAGCAAGGAATTCGTACGCGGTGAGACGCGCCGCTCGCCAGAATCTCGTAATCGCCTGCATCGCTAGGGTCCGTAAGGCTCGTTTTTGAACGCGGCCGTGGCCACCAGCAGCCGCTTGTTGCCGGTGAGATTGGAAATGTTGTAGCCGAGCCCTGTGACGAACAGCGGCCACTGGTAGAACAGCCGCACCACGACGATGTCGCCCGAATTGCCCGGGCTGTAGCCCATTGACGAATCGAAATTTCCGGAGCCGTTGATGTGGCTCGGCAGCGTCACCGCCGAGAACGACGAGAAGCTCGAGACGTCGACATAGAGGCTGTTGCAGTCGAACAGCGCCGGGATCTGGCTGCAGACATAGGCCTTGAACGTCGCTTGCGAGCAGGGCGAGCTCACGCCGGAGACCGCGCAGGCCGTCACCGAGCCGGATTGCGCCTGCCCGGTCAGCACCACGCGCGCCGAATTCTGCGTGATGGTCTCGAGCACCTGACCTGCGAAGAACATGAGCGCCGTCTCGATGATGGCGAACAGCAGCGCGAAGAAGATCGGCGCCACCAGCGCGAACTCGACGGCGGCCGAGCCGCGGCGGTTGCCACGAAACCGGCGCAGCGCGGCGAGAAACGTGAATCTCCTAGGTGCGGGCGATGGCATCGCGTCAAATTCCCCGGCAGCGGCAATCATCTGTCCCGTTCAATAGCGGAAACTGATTGTTTAAGTGTTTCAGGCGATCCGCACCCGGCGGACCGCACCGTCAAGAATAGGTTAACCACGAACGATCCGGGGCGATCGCGAAAGGCATACACGCGCGTGTCCGGACCGGACCTTGCGGTCCAGCCCGGGCAAACCCGCGCATCGATCCGGTTAGTTGGTCTTGGCGCCCGCACCGGCGCCGCCGCTGGCATTGCTGCTCAGCGAACCGGCCTGGCTCATCGTGGTGTTGAAATAGTTGTCGCTGTCGCCCAGTGTCACGCGACGCTGGCACTGCGGCACGCAGCTGTAGGATTCGCGCTCGATCCCGCGATAGACGGTGACGAGCCGGTCGCTCGGGCCCTCGACCTGGATCTGGCGGTCCACCAGGATCTCGCCGCCCCGGTCGAGCGCGATGAAATTGGTGGCGCCGTAGCCCTTGCCGGTGACGACGATCATGCCGCCGGGCTGGAGCGTGACGTCGGCGATCAGGGGATTGCCGACCACGATGGTCGCCACCTTGCCCGGCAGCCGCACCAGCTTGGCCTGGTCGACGTTGACGGCGATGGTATCGGCTGTGGATTCGGCAAGGCCGGCAGCCGGCGATGCCAGCACCGCGGCCGCAACCAGAAGACAGACGCGCGCATGACGGCGCAGCAGTTCTTTACGCATACTCTTACCCCCGGGACGTCACAAACCGGCAGAAGCGATCAGATAGCAGCGGAGCCGGCGCCCGACCCCGCTAACCTGCCCTTAATTCGTGAACGTTCCGCAAACTCGCCGACTATTGTTTGAACGGACTGGCGTTTTCCGCAACCCGCGCTAGCGGCGGAACGGATAGGCCAGCTGGCCCGCGATCTCCTTCGGCATGGTCGCTTCGTCCTTGCCGTAATCCTGCGGGAGTTTTCCTTCCGGCATGCGGAAGGTGCCGAACAGCACGTCCCAGAGCGGGAACGTGCCGGCGAAATTGGTGTCGCCGCCCTCCTCGAGCGGAGTGTGATGCCAGCGGTGGAACACCGGCGTCGCCAGCACGTATCTGAACGGCCCGAAGGTCCAGTTCAGGTTGGCGTGCACGAAGGCGGAATGGAAGGTCGTGAACGGGGCGACCCAGACCATGACGTTCGGGGAGATGCCGGCCATCAGCAGCACGACGTCGACCCCGATCGTGCCGAGCACGAGATTGACGGGGTGGAAGCGGGCCGCCGAGATCCAGCTGATCTCCTCCGACGAGTGATGGATCGCATGGTACTTCCAGAACTCACCGCCATGGAACAGCCGGTGCAGCCAGTAGAGCATGAAATCGGACAGGACCAGGAACAGCACGGCCTGCGCCCAGAGCGGCAGCTGCGCCAGCGGGCCGTGACCGTTGTCGTAGAAGGCGATGAGATCGTCGGCGTCGTGGATGTTGAAGAGAAGGCTCGCACCGAGGATCAGGAGGCCGATCCGCATGGTGCGGGCGAACACCGGAACGAAGAACCAGTAGCAGATGTCGGTGACGATCTCCCGCTTGCGCCACCACGGCGCACCGGGATTGCAGGCCCAGAAGTGCTCGAGCACCGTGAAGATCATCGCGAGCACGAAGGTGACGGGGACGACCTTCGCGATGGTCTCGCCGAGCATCAGGGCGACTTGCATGGGCAGGCTCGACATCGTCGCCTCTTTTTACGAATAGCTGGTCCTCTTACGCCTACTCCGCGAAATTTAAGGGAGCGTGAACCCTGTGGTGCGCTTGCGGCGGATCCGGAACCGAAGCGAACCACGGGGGGAGCCTTAAGGTGAAATTCACTCTGGCCAAAAGCATCGCGCAGGAATCGGGTTTTCGCGATCGAATTAACTGTGCCGAAAGAGCTCGGCTCTCATGTTCAGCGCGTCAAAGACAGCGCCGAACGAGGCGATCCAACCCAGATGGAGTTATGTTCATGAAGAACCTGATTGCACGCTTCGCCAAGGATGAGTCCGGCGCCACCGCCATTGAATACGGCCTGATCGCCGCCGGCATCGCGCTGGCCATCATCACCGTCGTCAACAACCTCGGCAGCACGCTGAACACCAAGTTCGGCTCCATCAGCACCTCGCTGAAGTAAGCGACCGACCGACGACGGCAAAAGCCCCGGACCTCCGGGGCCTTTGTTTTTAGAGCACGGCGAGTTCCAGTGGCGTTGCGCGAGTACAGGACCGATGCCGCGGTTGCGGCGAGCAAGACGGAGCCGATGCCGACCGGCTCATTGGCCTATTGGGTCTGCCTGGCCCTGCTGGTTGCGACGGTCGTGCTCGCTGCTCGCATTGCAAGCCTCTGGTGAACACGCCTGCGGCCGCTGCCGCCGTTTCCGGTTTGTTTAACACTGCCGGCTAGCATCGGGCGCCGGCAGATTCCGCGGCGAACCCAAGATCAATACCAAGCTCAAGACGCAGCCCATGATCCTCGACCTTGCGCGCCTTCTGCTGTTTCCGGCTCTGATGGCGTTCGCCGCCGCGAGCGATCTCTTCACGATGACGATCTCGAACCGCGTCTCGCTGGCGCTGATCGCGGGCTTCTTCGTGCTCGCCTTCGCCGGTGGCATGGCACCTTACGAGATGCTGGGCCATGTCGGCGCCGGCGTGCTGCTGCTGGTCGTGGCTTTCGGCTGCTTTGCGATGGGCTGGATGGGCGGCGGCGACGCCAAGGTCGCCGCGTCGGTCGCGCTCTGGTTCGGCTTCGCGCAATTGATGGATTTCCTGCTCTACGCTTCGCTGTTCGGCGGAGCGCTGACGCTGCTTCTGCTCCAGTTCCGGCAATGGCCGTTGCCTTACGGACTGGCGGGCCAGGCCTGGCTGGCTCGGCTGCACGACAAGGAGAGCGGTATCCCCTACGGCATCGCGCTCACGCTTGGCGCGCTGATGGTCTATCCGGAGACCGAATGGGTGAAGGCGATCGACCTCGCCCACCTCGCACTGCGCTGAACACACCGGGTAACCCGGCGTTAAGGCGATTTAGATACGCCTCATTAACCATGCTTTGACGAATAGCTGGTCAACTGCCGATTACGGCGGCGGCAGCGTCGCGGCGTTCTGTGGAAAGTGAAGCGTATGAATAGGGCACGCATAGTCGTCCTGACGGTCGCCATCTGCGCCGGCGGCGTCGCCGCGTACCTGGCGAGCGGCTCCGACAATTCTGCGCCGCTCCCGGCTCCGGTCGCGCAGCTTCCCACCGTCGACGTGCTGGTGGCCAAGAACGACATCGGCCTCGGCCAGACCGTCAAACCGGAAGACGTGCAATGGCAGACCTGGCCGGCCGCAACCGCCAGCGCCACCTTCATCCGCCGCAACGAGCGTCCCGAGGGCGCGACCCAGGTCACCGGCTCGATCGCGCGCGCGCCCTTCATTCAGGGTGAGCCGATCCGCGACCAGAAGCTGGTCAAGCCCGAAGGCTCCGGCTTCATGGCGGCCATCCTGCCGACCGGCATGCGCGCGATCTCGACCGAGATTTCGCCGGAGACCGGCGCAGGCGGCTTCATCCTGCCCAACGATCGCGTCGACGTCCTGCTGACGCGCCGCCTCAAGAACCCCGACCAGAACAGCGGCGCCCCTGACGTCGTCACCTCCGAGATCATCCTGACCAATGTCCGCGTGCTGGCGATCGACCAGGCTCCGAAGGAGAAGGAGGGCCAGAACGCGGTGATCGGCAAGACCGTGACCCTCGAGCTCAATCCGTCGCAGACCCAGGTGCTCACCTCGGGCCGCCAGGCCGGAACGCTGTCGCTGGCGCTGCGCAGCATCGCCGACGTCAAGATGAGCGAGATCACGCTCGACGATTCCGCCCAGAAGCGCGATGGCGTCTCGATCATTCGCTACGGTATCCCAAGCTCGACGGCGAAGGCACGATGAGGACTGTCGATATGAAATGCAGGGCAGATTTGGCGACGATGCGAACCTCCGTGGTCCGCGCCCTGTCGTTCTCGGCCGCCCTTGCCCTGGTGCTCAACCCGGCGCTAACCCCGGTGATCGCGGCCGACTACCGTCCGGGGACGCAGGTTGCGGCCGACGGCCAGATGAACGCGCGCTTCCTTTCGCTCGGAGTCGGCAAGTCGATCGTGATCGACCTGCCGCGCGACATCAAGGACGTGCTGGTCGCAGATCCCAAGATCGCCAATGCGGTGGTGCGCTCGGCGCAACGCGCCTACATCATCGGCGCCTCCGTCGGCCAGACCAACATCGTGTTCTTCGATTCCGCCGGCCAGCAGATCGCGGCCTATGACATCGCGGTCAAGCGCGATCTCAACGGCGTGCGGGCCGCGCTGAAGCAGATCCTGCCCAATTCCGACATCCAGATCGACGGGCTAGGCGACGGCATCGTCCTGACCGGCACGGCGGCGAATCCGATGGAGGCGCAGCAGGCCAACGAGCTGGCCGCGCGCCTCGCCGGCGGCGCCGACAAGGTGGTGAATTCGATCGTGGTCCGTGGCCGCGACCAGGTCATGCTCAAGGTGACGGTCGCCGAAGTCCAGCGCAACATCGTCAAGCAGCTCGGCATCGACCTGTCCGCCAACCTGAACTACGGCACCTCGGCGGTGAGCTTCACCAACACCAACCCGTTCACCGCGCTCGGCCACAACCTGGTCGACGGCAACAATCTGACCACGAAGTTCGGCTCGTCGGTGCAGGCAACCCTGCGCGCGATGGAGAGTGCTGGCGTGATCCGCACGCTGGCCGAACCGAACCTGACCGCAATCTCCGGCGAGTCCGCGACCTTCATCGCCGGCGGCGAATTCCCGGTGCCGGCAGGCTATGCGTGCGACCCGACCACGCATGTCTGTACCACCCAGATCAGCTTCAAGAAGTTCGGCATCTCGCTCAACTTCACCCCCATCGTCCTGACCGAGGGCAAGATCAGCCTGCGGGTGATGACCGAGGTCTCCGAACTGTCGAACGAGAATGCGATCACCCTGTCCCAGGCCGTGACCTCGACGTCGGTCAACTCGCTGACGGTCCCCTCGATCAGGACCCGCCGCGCCGAAACCTCGCTGGAAATTCCCTCCGGCGGCGCGATGGCGATGGCCGGCCTGATCCAGCAGCAGACCAAGCAGGCGATCAACGGATTGCCGGGCCTGATGCAGCTGCCGGTCCTCGGCACGCTGTTCCGCAGCCGTGACTTCGTCAACAACGCGACCGAGCTGGTCGTGATCGTGACACCCTATATCGTTCGCGCTGCGGCGCCGAAGGACCTGTCGCGGCCGGATGACGGCTTCTCGACACCCGCCGATCCGCAGGCCGAGCTGATCGGCAACATCAACCGCATTTACGGCGTGCCCGGTAAGACCGAGCCGGCACGCAACTACCGCGGCACTTACGGTTTCATCACCGATTGAAGCGGAACGGGGACTTCGTTATGACCACCAGACCACCCCAGCTTCGCAAACGCGCCATCGGCCTCGGTGGCGCACTCGTCGGCATCGCGCTCGCGATCGGCGGCTGCAAGCATGATGAAGTGGCGACCGCGTCCATTCCCGACGACTACAAGCAGCGTCATCCGATCGCGATCGAGGAGCAGAACCGCTCGATCGTCGTCTTCGTCGGCCATGCCCGCGGCGGATTGAGCGCCGCCCAACGCGCCGACGTGATGGGCCTGGCATCGACCTGGCTGCACGAGGGCACCGGCGCCATCCATGTCGACACGCCGTCCGGCACGCCCAATGCGCGCCCGGTCGCGGAAACCATGCGTGAGATCCAGGCGATGCTGGCGGCCGCGGGCGTTCCGCCGCGCGGTGTCATCGTTCGTCCGTACCAGCCCGAGGACAGGCGCTTCCTGCCGCCGATCCGGCTGACCTATTCGAAGATCGCCGCCGTCGCCGGTCCCTGCGGCTTGTGGCCGGAGGATCTCGGTCCCTCGATGAAGAACAAGAGCTGGTTCGAAAACAAGGACTATTACAATTACGGCTGCGCCTATCAGCGCAACATGGCGGCCATGATCGACAATCCGGCTGACCTCGAGCAGCCGCGCTCCGAAACGCCGGCCTACACGACGCGGCGCACCGCAGCCTTCGAGAAGTACCGCAAGGGAAATCCGACCGCGGTTACCTATCCTGAGGCCGAAAAGGCCAAACTCAGCGACACCGGCAAATGATCAGCTACGCTCGCCAGACACACGAAGAGCAGCCAGAGGCCCCGCCCCCGCCGGTCGAGGAGCATATTGCGCCGGCGCCGCGCGTTTCGGTCCAGGCGTTCTGCGAGACCGTGGAAACCGCAGCCGCAGTGCAGTCGGCCGGCGAGGATCGCCGTCTCGGCAAGGCCCATTTGAAGATTCAGATGGGCGGCATGGCGGCCGCGATCGAAGCCTATCGCTCGGCCCCCACGCCGAACGTGATCGTGCTCGAGAGCGACGGCCGCAACGACCTCCTCGGCGGGCTCGACCATCTCGCCACGGTCTGCGACGCCGGCACCCGCGTGGTCGTGATCGGCCGCATCAACGACGTCATGCTCTATCGCGAGCTGGTGCGCCGCGGCGTCAGCGACTACGTGCTTGCGCCGGTCGGCGCGATCGACGTCGTTCGCTCGATCTGCAACCTGTTCTCGGCGCCGGAAGCCAAGGCGGTCGGCCGCATCATCGCCGTGGTCGGCGCCAAGGGCGGCGTCGGCGCATCCACCATCTCCCACAACGTCGCCTGGGCTATCGCGCGCGACCTCGCGATGGACGCGGTCGTCGCCGATCTCGACCTCGCTTTCGGCACCGCGGGCCTCGACTACAACCAGGACCCGCCGCAGGGCATCGCAGACGCCGTGTTCTCGCCCGACCGCGTCGATACCGCCTTCATCGACCGTCTGCTGTCGAAATGCACCGACCATCTCAGCCTGCTGGCGGCGCCGGCGACGCTCGACCGGGTCTACGATTTCGGCTCCGACGCCTTCGATTCGGTGTTCGACACGCTGCGCTCGACCATGCCCTGCATCGTGCTCGACGTCCCGCACCAATGGTCCGGCTGGACCAAGCGCGCCCTGATCGGGGCCGATGACATCCTGATCGTGGCGGCGCCCGATCTGGCCAATCTGCGCAATACCAAGAACCTGTTCGACCTGCTGAAGGCCTCGCGCCCGAACGACCGACCGCCGCTGTACTGCCTGAACCAGGTCGGCGTCCCGAAAAGGCCCGAAATCGCCGCCGCGGAGTTCGCCAAGGCGATCGAGAGCCAACCGGTGGTCTCGATCCCGTTCGAGCCGCAGATCTTCGGGTCGGCCGCGAACAACGGCCAGATGATCGCGGAGATCTCCGCCAACCACAAGTCGATCGAGATGTTCCTCCAGATCGCCCAGCGCCTCACCGGCCGCAGCGAGACAAAGAAACAAAAGTCGTCCCTGCTTTCACCCCTGATTGAGAAGTTGCGCGGAAAATAAGCCGCCGCATGGAGTCGTTAAGTGTTCGGTAAGCGTAGCGGAACAGACACCGATACTCGGGCTCCCAAGCCCGGCGCCGTGTCGCCAGAGGCCGCCCAGGCTCCGGCGCCGACGGTGTCGCGCGCGCCGCCCCCGCCGGCCGTCGCCTCGCCTCCGCTTGCCCCGGCCAAGCCGGCGCCGACCATGGAGGCCCGCCGCTCCGACAATTATTACGAGGTCAAAGCGACCATCTTCGGCGCGCTGATCGAGGCCATCGACCTCGCCCAGCTCGCCAAGCTCGATTCGGAATCGGCCCGCGAGGAAATCCGCGACATCGTCAACGAGATCATCGCGATCAAGAACATCGTGATGTCGATCGCCGAACAGGAAGAGCTGCTCGACGACATCTGCAACGACGTGCTGGGCTACGGTCCGCTGGAACCGCTGCTGTCGCGCGACGACATCGCCGACATCATGGTCAACGGCGCCAACACGGTCTTCATCGAAGTCAACGGCAAGATCCAGCGCACCGGCATCCGCTTCCGCGACAACCAACAGCTGCTCAACATCTGCCAGCGCATCGTCAGCCAGGTTGGCCGGCGCGTCGACGAATCCTCGCCGATCTGCGACGCGCGCCTCGCCGACGGCTCCCGCGTCAACGCCATCGTGCCGCCGCTGTCCATCGACGGCCCCGCCCTCACCATCCGCAAGTTCAAGAAGGACAAGCTGACGCTGGATCAGCTCGTCAAGTTCGGCGCAATCTCGCCGGAGGGCGCCGAGATCCTCCAGATCATCGGCCGCGTTCGCTGCAACGTGCTGATCTCCGGCGGTACCGGCTCGGGCAAGACCACGCTGCTCAACTGCCTCACCAACTACATCGAGCACGACGAGCGCGTCATCACCTGCGAGGACGCCGCCGAGCTCCAGCTCCAGCAGCCCCACGTGGTTCGGCTGGAAACCCGCCCCCCCAACATCGAGGGCGAGGGTCAAGTCACCATGCGCGAGCTGGTGCGCAACTGCCTGCGTATGCGCCCCGAACGCATCATCGTCGGCGAAGTCCGCGGACCCGAGGCGTTCGACCTGCTCCAGGCCATGAATACCGGCCACGACGGCTCGATGGGCACGCTGCACGCCAACAATCCGCGCGAAGCGCTGTCGCGCTGCGAATCCATGATCACGATGGGCGGCTTCTCCCTGCCCTCACGCACCATCCGCGAGATGATCTGCGCCTCGATCGACGTCATCGTGCAGGCGGCGCGCCTGCGCGACGGTTCGCGCCGCATCACCCACATCACCGAGGTGATGGGCATGGAAGGCGACACCATCATCACGCAGGACATCTTCCTCTACGACATGGTCGGCGAGGACGCCAACGGCAAGATCATCGGCCGGCACCGTTCGACCGGCATCGGCCGTCCGAAGTTCTGGGAACGCGCCCGCTATTACGGCGACGAGAAACGCCTCGCCGCCGCGCTCGACGCTGCGGAAGTGGCGCCGAAGACGTGAGCAGGTCAGCGCCGCCATGAACATGCAAGTCCTCGCCCTCGCCTTCCTCGCCACCGCCGCCGTCGGCGGCATCGCCTGGGTCTTCCTCTATCCGCTGCTGTCCGGAGAGCGGAAGGCGGAGAGCCGGCGTGCCTCGATCTCGCGCGCCGATGCGCCCGCGGCCAAGCAAACCGAAAAGAGCCAGCGCTCGCGTCGCGAGCAGGTCGAGACCTCGTTGAAGGATCTCGAGGCACGGCGTCAGCAGGAGAAGAGCGTTCCGCTCAGCGTCCGCCTGTCGCAGGCCGGGCTCGACTGGACGCCGCAGAAATTCTGGACCGTGTCCGCCGTCGTGGCGGGCGTTCTGTTCGCTGCCGCCATGTTCGTCGGCGGTGGCCTGCTCGGCGCTGCCGGGCTCGCCTTTGCCGGCGGCTTCGGACTGCCGCGCTGGGCGCTCGGTTTCCTGAAGAAGCGTCGCGAAACCAAGTTCCTGGCGGCACTCCCCGACGCCGTCGACGTCATCGTCCGCGGCATCAAGGCGGGCCTGCCGCTGTTCGAATCGATCAAGGTCGTGGCCGCCGATTCGCCCGAGCCGCTGCGCAGCGAGTTCCTGGCCATCATCGAGACCCAGGCGATCGGCATGCCGCTCGGCGAGGCCTGCACGCGCCTCTATGAGCGCATGCCGCTGCCGGAAGCCAACTTTTTCGGCATCGTCATCTCGATCCAACAGAAATCCGGCGGCAATCTCTCCGAAGCGCTGGGCAATCTCTCCAAGGTGCTGCGCGACCGCAAGAAGATGAAGGAAAAGATCCAGGCCATGTCGATGGAGGCCAAGGCTTCGGCCGGCATCATCGGCTCGCTGCCGCCGATCGTCATGTTCCTCGTCTACCTGACGACGCCGCACTACATCTCGATTCTGTGGACCCATCCGACCGGCCAGCTCATGCTGGTCGGCTGCGTCGTCTGGATGTCGATGGGCATCATGGTGATGAAGAAGATGATCAACTTCGATTTCTGACGGTGCCTTATGGTCGATTTCCTCATCACGAGACTGCATGACGTCCGGTTCATGACCATGCTGCTGGCGGCCATCGCCGCCAGCGCCACCGTCTATACGCTGGTGATGCCGTTGTTCGCCGGCGAAGGCCTCTCCAAGCGCATGAAGGCGGTGGCGAGCGAGCGCGAGCGCATCCGCCAGCGCGAGCGCGACCGCCTCAACAAGAGCGAGAAGGTCTCGCTGCGCCAGACGCCGAAGCAGGTCGTCTCCAGGGTCGTCGAGGATTTCAACCTCACGAAATGGCTCGCGCAGGAAGCCGCGCGGGACAAGCTCATCATGGCCGGCTATCGCGGTCAGGCGCCCTACGTCACCTTCCTGTTCGCCCGCATGGTGGCCCCGATCGTGCTGTTGGTCGGCTCGGTCATCTACGTGTTCCTGATCGCGCATATGGAAAAGCCGATGCCGGTCAAGATCGGCATCTGCGTCGGCGCCGCCTATCTCGGCCTCCAGGCGCCGATGCTGTTCCTCAGGAACGCGATCTCCAAGCGCCAGCTCTCGATCAAGCGCGCCTTTCCCGACGCACTCGACCTGCTGCTGATCTGTATCGAATCCGGCATGTCGGTCGAAATGGCGTTCCGGAAGGTCGCAGTCGAGATCGTGGGCCAGTCGATCGCGCTATCGGAGGAATTCACGCTGACCACGGCCGAGCTGTCCTATTTGCAGGACCGCAAGGTCGCCTACGAGAACCTGGCGCGGCGTACCGGGCTCGAGGGCGTCAAGTCGGTGTGTCTCGCGCTTCAGCAGGCGGAGCGTTACGGCACTCCGCTCGGGCATTCCTTGCGCGTGATGGCGCAGGAAAACCGCGACATGCGCATGAACGAGGCCGAGAAGAAGGCCGCCGCCCTGCCGCCGAAGCTGACGGTGCCGATGATCCTGTTCTTCCTGCCGGTGCTGTTCGTCGTCATCCTCGGGCCGACCGCCATCAAGATCACCGAGCTGCAATGACGCGAGGGGCGGGCCGCAAGCGGTCCGCGGTCGGCGTCAGGAATCAAGTCTGATCAGTCGGGCTGGCCGAGCGAGGCGACCGGCGTCCGCTTCGGCGCGCCGCGCGGAGCCTCGTTGCGATTCAGCATTTCCTTCAGGTACGCGACATTGGCCGCGGCCTGGTCCGGCGGCAGGTCCGCCTTCACGATGGTCTCGGCTTCCGCGAAGCGGCCCTGGAGGCCGACGACGAGACCGAGATTCTGCCGCACCCGGCTGCTGGCGCGCGGCGACGCGTAGGCCTGCCGCAGCGCCTCTTCGGCCTTGGGCAGATCCCGCGACAGCATGTAGGACAGGCCGAGATTGGAGAGCACGCCGGGATCACCGGGCGCGATCTTCAGCGCGCTCGCATAATAGGCGCGCGCCTCCTCGTGACGGCCCATCTGGTCGAGCGCAGTGCCCTGCACCGAGAGCAGGCGCCAGTCCGGATTGTCGGGCGAATGTGCCTTCGACAGCACATCGAAGGCCTGCTGGAAATTGCCGTTGTCGGCAAGCGCGCGGCCATACTGGGCGAGCAGCGCCTTGTTGCCGGGATTGGCGATGGTGGCCTGCTCGAGCACGGCGGCGGCCTGGGCGCGCTGGCCGTTGGCACGCAGGGCCTGGCCATAGCCGAGCGCGGCCTCGGCATCCTTGGGATTGGCGCGGTAGCGCTCGCCATAGACTTCGACGGCACGCGCGGGATCGGCAGAGACCGTGGGAGCAGCCTCCGCGCGCGACGACCCGATCGAGCCGGTGACGTCGGAAAGCTTCGACATTGCCGTGCAGCCGCCGAGGCTCATGGCCACCAGCGCGACGAGCGAGGCAGATGCGAGAAGCCGGGCAGGACTGAGCCGTTGACGCATGACGCTTTAACTCTCGAGCGGATGAATCGAGCCGAACGCGTCAGCAATAGACTGTTAACCCTAATGGCCGGTTAACGCCGGGGCGCCTCACGGCGGCGTCTGCGGCGGCACCTCCCCGCCGAGGCCCAGATCGAACCCGAACGGCTTCACCCGCTCGTTCAGCTCCCGCAACAACAGCAGCCTTTGCCGCACCTGGGTCTCGACATCGAGGCCCGCGCGGGGACTTCCGGGCCATTCGCGGCGAAGATCATCGCGATTGACGAGACGCTTCGCGACGAGCTCGTCGAGCTGGGACGGATCGATCCCGAGCACTCCGGCGGACTGCGCGATCAGCTGGCGCAGCAGCGCTGCCGCCGCGGCAACGTCACGCTTGCGCCCGGATCTGGCAAGCTTGCCTTCGAGATCGCCCAGGGCAAGCGAGGTGACGAGATAGGTGTGGAGCGCGTTTGCCCAGTGCGGCTCGTCGTCTGCGTAGAAGGCGCGGCGCATCAGCAGGCGGCGGACCAGCGCCACGACGTGCTCCCGCGTCGGCGTCACGATTGAAGCGATCTCGATGATCGACTGGGTCGCAGGGTCGCGGGAATAATCCCGTCCCGCCGGCAGCCGGATCACACCGTCCGGCAGGTTCGAATCGAGCAGGCGGAAGCCGCCATCATTGCGCGACCGCGAATAGCGCGTGATCGCGAAGCCATATTCTGAAGTGCCGACATGGGATATCGGACCAAAATGGATGATGTTGAAGCCGGCATCATCGCCAGCCTGCCCGGTCGAGGACGGACAGGACAACACGTAGATCGTGCGCCAGAACGCCTCATTGCCATTGCTCCGCGTCGCCCGCGGATCGGGAATCGAATAGCGCGTCAGCCCCTCGACATGCCGGTGTCCGTGCAGCACCAGGTCGACGTTGAGCGAGGTCGCAGCTTCGAGGAAGGTCGCCGGCGCGGCGAGATACATCAATGGCTCGTCCGGGGCGCCGAGGAACCGCTTTCCTTCGCCGGTTGCCTGCGGCAGCGGATGATGGTGCAGCGCCAGCACCCGCACGAGATCTTCCGGCGGCTCGGCATAATCGGCGCGCCCCGCCGAACCCATGCTGCCGGCAAGCTCGACGCTCAGCCTGGCGGAATCCACGACAAGCGCATGATAGGTGGTCTCGTCGATATTGCCGCGCGCAAGCGCCGTCAGGCTCGCGCGGTTGGAATCCAGCAACACCAGATCGAGGCCGGCCTGCCGGTAATAGACGCTCTTCGAGGTCCGCGGAAGATGCAGGTAGTCATAGATGTCGTGACGGCCTGCACGCTGGCTCGCCCGTTTGACATCGTGATTGCCGGCAACCGCCTGGATATCGGTGAACAGCCCGGTCTGCCGGAAGGCCGCGATGACGGCGAGCGCTTCGTCGAGCGCGTGCGGCGTCGGGTCGTCGACGAGATCGCCGGTGATCAGCAGGATGCGATCGGGAACGTCCGCAAAGTCAGCCATTCTCTCGCGCAGGGCTGCGCTGAGGGCCTCGATCGTCGCGATCAGCCGCCCTGACCCGTCCAGATGCAGGTCGGAGATCTGCGCAATAGCGAATGATCTATCCATTTTGCGCCGCTCGTTACGGATGCTGCGCCGCCCAAACGATCAGAGAAATGCCTTCGACGGAAAGATTCAGGCCAGTCTCGGCCCGGGCAAGGATGCCCCCGGGGCAAGTATCAATCACGTTCCGCCGCGTTATCACACGCGATGCGTGTAGCGCCGCACGAAACAATTTTAAATATTTTTCAATCATGCCACAACCGCAGAGCTAGTAAAGCCCTGCGGCCGCACTCTCGTGAACGGTAGTTCTCAGCGTGAACAGCTACGAAATTCGGCCGTCGCCGGTTTCGCTTCGCCGGATCAATATTCGATGGCCAGCCGCTTGCGGATTTCGTCGATACGCCTGTCGAGCGCATCGAAGCGCGCGTGGACGGAACGGTCGTGGAGATAAAAGACGTAGCCACCGGCCAGGAAAGCGAAGATCCAATGGTGATGCTCGACATAGCCAAAGATCGCCTCGACGGCCTGGCCAATGAACGTGACCACGCTCCACACGAATTCCATTGCATGTCCTCCCGGCAGGCTTTTGCTTTGGCCACCCGCGATCTCTATGTCTGGCGACCGTTTCTCGGAACCTAGCATGGCCCCTCCGTTGCGAGTAGCGGCTCGCAGGACGGTGACAGCAAAGCCGATTGCAGCCGCAGCAAAACTCTGCGAAGTCTGCTGCATTCGCCAACCAGCTCGACGATCCGGACCCGCAAATGCCTTCTGTCTTCGAGACCTCGCCCAACGCCATCCCGATCACCTTCGTCACCAAGTCGAGCTGGGATCAGGTCGCCGAAGCGCTGCCACCGGCACAACGCCAGTTCGCCACCGCGAACGGCTTCACTGCGAAGCCCGGCGGCTATCTGGCGCTGCCTGCACCCGATGGCGCGATCGCCCAGGTGCTGTTCGGCCTCGAGGACGAGGGCGCGCGGTCGCGCGACCTGTTCCGGCCTGGCGCCCTGCCCGGTCTGCTGCCGCCGGGCACCTATCGCTTTGCCAATGCACCGCACGATGCACGACTGGCGGTGCTCGCTTTTGCACTGGGGTGTTATCGCTTCGCCCGTTACCGCAAGGCCGACAGGCCCGATGTCCGGCTGGTGCCGCCGGACGGCATTGACGCCGCCGAGATCAGCCGCATCGCGGATGCCGCGATGCTGGCGCGCGACCTCATCAACACGCCGTCCAACGACATGGGTCCGGACGAGCTCGCCGCGGCTGCGCAAGCGCTCGCCAGCGAATTCGGTGCGAGCTTCGCCTGCACCATCGGCGAGGATCTGGAAACGAACTTTCCGCTGATCCACGCCGTCGGCATGGCCTCGAGCCGCGCGCCGCGACTGATCGACATCGGCTGGGGTGATTCCACCCATCCCAAGGTGACGCTGGTCGGCAAGGGCGTCTGCTTCGACACCGGCGGTCTCGATTTGAAGCCGTCGAGCGGCATGCTGATCATGAAGAAGGACATGGGCGGCGCCGCCAACGTGCTGGCACTGGCGCGCATGGTGATGGATGCGAAGCTGAAGGTGCGGCTGCGCGTGCTGATTCCCGCCGTGGAGAATGCGGTCGCCGGCAATGCCTTCCGCCCGCTCGACATCTTTACCTCCCGCAAGGGCATCACGGTCGAGATCGGCAACACCGACGCGGAAGGGCGCCTGGTGCTCGCCGACGCGCTGGCGCTGGCCGACGAGGACAAGCCGGACCTGCTGATCGATCTGGGGACGCTGACCGGAGCCGCACGCGTCGCGCTGGGGCCGGATTTACCGCCCTTTTACACCAATGATGAGACGCTGGCCACCGACGTCGCACGCTGCGCGGCGAAGGAGAACGATCCGTTGTGGCGCATGCCGCTGTGGCCGCCTTACGATGCGTGGCTGGACTCCAAGACCGCCACCATCACCAACGCACCATCAGGCGGCTTTGCCGGCTCGATCATCTGCGCACTGTTCCTGCAACGCTTCGTCGAGCAAGCCAAGAGTTGGCTGCATGTCGATATCTACGGCTGGACCCCGTCGGCCAAGCCGGCGCGGCCCGAAGGCGGCGAATGCCAGGCCGCACGCGCCATCTACGCATTGTTGAGCGAGCGCTATGCATGATAAGCGGCTGACGCCGGCGCGGGGCGACCTCGCCGCAAAGTATCTCGAAGGCAAGGTGCAGGCCGATCGCTTCGTCACCGGCGAGGAATTCGAGGTGAGCGCGCCGGTCGCGGCCGTACGCGAACAGCCGTCGTCGGGCGCGATGCTGATGACGGAAGCGCTGCGTGGCGAGCGCGTCACGGTCTACGATCGCAACGGCGAGGGCTGGGCCTGGGGTCAGCTCAACGGCGACGGTTATGTCGGCTGGCTGCCGGATGCGACGCTGATGAAGCCGACCGCCGCGCCGACGCACAAAGTGAGCGCGCTGCGGACCTTTGCTTTCCCGGGCCCCTCGATCAAGCTGCCGCCGGCCGACACGCTGGTGCTGGGCTCAAGGATTGCGATTTCGCGCGTGGAGGGCAGCTTCGCCGTGACACGCGACGGAGCATTCCTGCCAAAGGCCCATCTCGCCCCGCTCGACCATCGCGAGCCGGATTTCGTCGCTGTTGCCGAACGCTTCGTCGGCACGCCCTATCTCTGGGGCGGCAAGAGCAGTCTTGGCATCGACTGTTCGGGGCTGGTGCAGGTGTCGCTGACGTCTGCCGGCATCGGTTGCCCGCGCGACAGTGACATGCAGCAGGCAGGCCTCGGCCGCGCGCTGGAGGCGCACGAGCGCAGCAGCCTGCTGCGCGGCGATTTGATCTTCTGGAAAGGTCACGTCGCCATCGTCCGCGATGTCAGCTCGATGGTTCACGCCAACGCGCATCACATGGCGACAGTGATCGAGCCGATCGAGCCGGCGATGGCGCGCATCAAGGCGGCGGGCAGTGATGTCGTCGCGATCAAGCGGCTCTGAGGCGAGCTACGTCGCGACCGACCCATTACCGGCCGTCTCCAGCCTAAACGCCGCCGCGAACAGCGCGCGAGTGTAATCCGTCTTCGGGTTCTTGAACAGTTCCGCCGCCTGGCCTTCCTCGACCACCTTGCCGCCGCGCATCACGATGAGGTGGCTGGCCAGCGAGGCGACGACGCGCAGATCGTGCGAGATGAACATGTAGGTGAGATCGCGCTTGCGCTGGAGTTCGCGCAAGAGGTCGACCATCTGCGCCTGGAACAGCATGTCGAGCGCGCTGGTCGGCTCGTCCAGCACGACGAAATCCGGCTCCAGCACCACCGCGCGCGCGATCGAGATGCGCTGGCGCTGGCCGCCGGAGAATTCATGCGGATAGCGGTAGCGGGTATCGGGCTTCAGCCCGACGTCCTCCAGCGCCTTGACGACACGCGCCTCGCGCTCCTCGCGCGACAGCTTTGGCTGGTGCACGGAGAGGCCTTCGGCGATGATGTCGGCGACGGACATGCGCGGGCTGAGCGAGCCGAACGGATCCTGGAACACGATCTGCATGTCGCGCCGGAAGGGGCGCATCTCCTTGAAGCGCAGGCCCTGGATGTCCTTGCCAAGGAACACGATGCGTCCGTTCGAGGAGATCAGCCGCAGCAGCGCGAGCCCGAGCGTGGTCTTGCCCGAGCCGGATTCGCCGACGACGCCGAGCGTCTCGCCCTTGCGCACGGCGACGCTGACGCCGTCGACCGCCTTGATGTGGCCGATCGTCTTGCGCATCAGGCCGCGCTTGATCGGAAACCAGACTTTCAGATCGTCGGCCGACATCACCACGGGCGCATCCGGCTGCGGCGGCGCCGGATCGGGCTTCGGCTCCGCCGCGAGCAGGTCGCGCGTATAGGGATGCTTCGGAGTCCTGAAGACCTGCTCGACCGGCCCCTGCTCGACGATCTCGCCGCTCTTCATGACGCAGACATGGTCGGCGATACGGCGCACGATGCCGAGATCATGAGTGATGAAGAGCAGGCTCATGCCGAGCCGGGCGCGGATCTCGGCGAGCAGCGCCAGGATCTGCGCCTGCACGGTGACGTCGAGCGCGGTGGTCGGCTCGTCCGCGATCAACAGATCAGGCTCGTTGGCGAGCGCCATCGCGATCATCACGCGCTGGCGCTGGCCGCCGGAAAGCTGGTGAGGATAACTGTTGAGCCGCGTCTCCGCCTCGGGAATGCCGACCTGGGTCAGCAGCTCCAGCGTCCGCTCGCGCGCCCGCGCGTTGCTGGTCGGATTGTGCAGCTGGATGATCTCGCCGATCTGCGCCTCGATCGTGTGCAGCGGATTGAGCGAGGTCATCGGCTCCTGGAAGATGATGGAGATGTCGCTGCCGCGAATCTCCCGCATCTCTCGCTCCGACCGGTCGATCAGCTCCTGCCCCTTGAAGCGGATGCTCCCCGAGGGATGCGAGGCGTTCGGATACGGCAGCAGCTTGAGGATCGAGAGCGCGCTGACCGACTTGCCGGAGCCGGACTCGCCGACGAGCGCCACGCATTCACCGCGCTTGATCTGGAACGAGACCTTGTCGACCGCAAGCGTCGTGGCGCCGCCCTGGTGGAAGGCCACGGAGAGGTCGCGCACGGCAAGCAGGGGCTGGTTGATCGCGTCCATCACGCCCTCACCTGAACGTCTTGCGCGGATCGAAGGCGCCGCGCACGGCCTCGCCGACGAAAATCAACAGCGACAGCATGATCGCGACCGAGAAGAAACCGGAGAAGCCGAGCCACGGCGCCTGCACGTTGGACTTGCCTTGCGACAGCAATTCGCCGAGCGACGGCGAGCCGGGCGGCAGTCCGAAGCCCAGGAAGTCGAGAGCCGTGAGCGTCATCACCGACGAGGAGACGATGAACGGCAGGAACGTCATCGTCGCGACCATCGCGTTCGGCAGCAGGTGCTTGAACATGATCACGGAGCTCGACACGCCGAGCGCCCGTGCCGCCTGGATGTACTCGAAATTGCGCCCGCGCAAGAATTCCGCGCGCACGAGCCCGACCAGCGACACCCACGAAAACAACAGCAGGATGCCGAGCAGCACGAAGAAGCCGGGCACGAGCACCGACGACAGGATCAGCAGCAGATAGAGCGAGGGAATCGCAGTCCATATTTCGATGAAGCGCTGGAACAACAGGTCGACCCAGCCGCCGAAATAGCCCTGCACCGCGCCGGCCGCGATACCGATGACGGAGGAGACGATGGTCAGGCAGAGGCCGAACAGCACCGAGATGCGGAAGCCGTAGATCATCCGCGCCACCACGTCGCGGCCCTGATCGTCGGTGCCGAGCCAGTTGTATTCGAGATCACGGCAACTCTTCAGGCCCTTCTTCTCGACCACAGGCTTGCACTGCGCCTCCGTCAGCATCCAGGTCGGCGGTGACGGCGCCGGGGTCGGCAGATCGAGATTGTGGGTGTCGTAGGAGTAGCGGATCAGCGGCCAGACGATGCTGCCGCCCTTGTCCTTGATCAGCTTCTGCAAATAGGGATCGCGATAATCGGCCGCCGTTTCGAAGTCGCCGCCGAAGGTCGTCTCGGAATAGGTGACGAAGGCCGGCCAATAGAGATGGCCGTCGTATTTGATCAGGAACGGCCGGTCGTTGGCGATCAGCTCGGCGAACAGCGACACCACGAACAGGATCATGAAGATCCAGAACGACCAATAGCCGCGCCGGTTCGCCTTGAAATTATCCCAGCGTCGCCTATTGAGCGGCGACGGCGCGAACGGCTTGCGCGTAATCGGCGCGGTCGTACCGAGCGGCGAGCCTGTGGTGGTCTCGATCGGGGTGGGAGCGGTCAGCGTCATCAGACCTCCCGCGCCTCGAAATCAATCCGCGGGTCGATCCACATGTAGGTCAGATCCGAGATGAGGTTGACCACGAGGCCGACGAGCGAAAAGATGAAGAGCGTGCCGAACACCACGGGGTAGTCGCGGTTGAGGACGCTCTCGAAGCTGAGCAGCCCGAGCCCGTCCAGCGAGAAGATGGTCTCGATCAGAAGCGAGCCCGAGAAGAAGGCGTGGATGAAGGTGCTGGGAAAGCCCGCGATGACGATGAGCATCGCGTTGCGGAAGACGTGGCCATAGAGCACGCGATTCTCGCTGCAGCCTTTCGCGCGCGCGGTCATCACGTATTGCTTGCGAATTTCGTCGAGGAACGAGTTCTTGGTCAGGAACGTCATGGTGGTGAACGCGCCGAGCCCCATGGCGATGAGGGGCAGCGTCAAATGCCAGAAGTAGTCGATGATCTTCCAGTACCAGGGGAATTGCGACCAGCCGTCCGACGTCAGTCCCCGCAGCGGGAACCAGTTGAAGAACGAGCCGCCGGCAAACAGGATGATCAGGAGGATCGCGAACAGGAAGCCGGGGATGGCGTAGCCGAGCACGAGCACGGTCGACGTCCAGGTGTCGAAGCGGGTGCCGTCCTTGACCGCCTTGCGGATGCCGAGCGGTATCGAGATCAAATATGTCAGGAGCGTCAGCCAGACGCCGAGCGAGATCGAGACCGGCAGCTTTTCCCTGACCAGCTGGAGCACGCTGACATCGCGAAAATAGCTGTTGCCGAAATCGAAGCGGGCGAAATTCCACACCATCAGCGCGAAGCGCTCGGGTGCCGGCTTGTCGAAGCCGAATTGCTTCTCCAGCTTCTTGATGAAGTCGGGGTCGAGGCCCTGCGCGCCGCGATATTTCGAGTTGATGGCATCGCCGCCGGCGCCGAGCTGGCCGGGCGCGCGCTGCGCAAAATCGCCGCCGCCCGAGATGCGCGAGCTGCCGCCGGTGTCGGCGCCGGACAGCTGCGCGATCACGCGCTCGACCGGGCCGCCCGGCGCGAACTGCACGACGACGAAGGAGACGAAGAGGATCCCGAGCAAGGTCGGGATCATCAGCAGGATGCGGCGGGCGATATAGGCGCTCATGAGCTCACTTCGCCTGATCGGGCTGGGGGGACTTGGCGGCGGCGGACCACCAATTCTCGGGCGCGCCGACGCCTTGCGCATATCTCGGCGTCTTCTCGGGATGGCCGAACTGATCCCAATAGGCGACGCGGTGGAAATTGGCGTACCATTGCGGCACCCAGTAGCGTCCGGCGCGGAAGACACGGTCGAAGGCCCGACAGGCGATCGTCAGCTCCGTTCTGGTTTCGGCAGCGATGATCTTGTCGATCAGCGCATCGATCACGGGACTGGAGATACCCGCAAGGTTGTACGAGCCCTTGGTCTTGGCAGCCTGGGAGGAGAAGAACGCCCGCATGTTGTCGCCGGGAGTCGCCGACATGGAGAAGCGCTCGATGGTCATATCGAAATCGAAATCCTCCAGCCGCGCACGGTATTGCACGGCGTCAACCAGACGGAACGTGGCGTCGATACCAAGCGTCGCCAGATTCTTGAGATAGGGCCCGTGATGCGGCTGGATGGATTGCTCGTCGTTCAGGAATTCAATCGTGAAAGGCTCGCCATTGGGCAGCACGCGCTTGCGGTCCTTGATGACATAGCCGGCTTCATTGAGCAGTTCGCCGGCCTTGCGCAGCAGAGTGCGATCCTGTCCCGATCCATCCGACACCGGCGGGACAAAGGGCATGCCGAACACCTCGTCCGGCACCTGCCCCCGGAACGGCTCGAGCAAGGCGAGTTCCTCGGGCGAAGGCGGCCCGGACACCATCATGTCCGAATTCTGGAACGGCGATTGCGTACGCGCATAGGCGCCGTACATGATGGTCTTGTTGGTCCATTCGAAGTCGAAGGCGTAAATCAAGGCTTCCCGCACCCGGGCATCCCTGAACTTGTCCCGGCGCAGATTGATGAACCAGCCCTGCGCGCCTGACGGTGTTTCGTCAGGCAATTGCTCGCGCTTGACGCGACCGTCCTTGATCGCCGGAAAATCATAACGCGTCGCCCAGATGCGTGCAGTAAGCTCCTCGCGATACAGATAGTTCTTGCCGGTGAAGCCCTCGAACGCCACGTCGCGGTCGCGATAATATTCGTAACGGACCGCATCGAAATTGTAGCTGCCGCGGCAGACCGGCAGGTCGGCGCCCCACCAGTCCTTGACACGGTCGTATTCGATGTAGCGGTTGACCTCGAACCGGCCGACCTTGTACGGGCCGGAGCCCAGCGGGGTATCGAGGGTCGATTCATCGAAAGCGCGCGTGGCGTAATAGGCCTTCGAGAAGATCGGAAGACTCGCGACATAGAGCGGCACGTCGCGCGCGCGGTTCGGCGCGAAGGTGACGACGACCGTTGCATCGTCAAGCGCCTCGGCCTTCACGAAGTCGCGGAGCTGTACCACGATGAGCGGGTGCCCCTTTTCCTTCAGCGTATTCAGCGAGAAGGCGACGTCGAGCGCAGTCAGCTTGCTTCCATCGTGAAACCGTGCCTCGGGACGTATCGAAAAAGCATAGGTCAACTTGTCCTGCGAAATCCGCACCGATTTCGCCGCGAGCCCGTACATCGCGTCCGGCTCGTCGTTGGCACGCGCCATCAGCGGCGCGAACGTCATGTCCATGCCTTGCGCGCCTTCACCCTTCAGGATGTAGGCGTTGAGCGAACTGAACGTGAAATAGGACTGATTATAGGCACGCACCGACGGGATCAGCGAGAACATGCCACCCTTCGGCGCATCGACATTCACATAATTGAAATGGTGGAAGTCGGCGGGATATTTGAGATCGCCGAACGCCGAGATGCCGTGGGCCTCGGAGGGCATCTCCGACGCCAGCGCGCCACGCAACGCGGTAGCGCTCAGCGCACCGCCGACACCCAAGGCCAGCACATGCCGGCGTGACAGCTGCACCATGCGCGATTGCGTCCTCAAGATCGTTTCCCGATACGCGCCGCTTTTTCGGCATCGTACCACCACAGCGCCGGCAGGCCGGACCGGCCATATTTCGGCATTGGTTCGGCGTGGCTGAAACGATCCCAGCGGGCATAGCGCGCAAACGGATACGTGAACTGGGGCACCACGTAGAAATTCCACAGCAGCACGCGGTCGAGCGCACGCGTCGCGGCGACGAGGCCGGCGCGGTCTTTTGCGAAGATCACCTTCTCGATCAGGGCATCCACGGCAGGGTTCTTGATGCCGATGGTGTTGCGCGCGCCCGGCACGTCGGCGCTCTGCGAGCCCCAAAATTCGCGCTGCTCGTTACCCGGCGAGAGCGACTCGCCCCATTGATCGATGATCATGTCGAAGTCGAAGCTGCGCAGCCGGTTCTGGTATTGCGCGTCATCGACCACACGAACCGACGTGTTGACGCCGATCCGCTCCAGCGACGGCTTGTAGAACAGCGCGATACGCTCGGACGAGGGATCCTGCACCAGGATTTCAACCGTCAGGACCTTGCCCGAGGCGTCGACCAGCTTGTGGTCCCGCACCTCAAAGCCGGCCTCTTTCAGCAACTTGGCCGCCTCGCGGAGATTGGCGCGCACGGCTTCCGGATTGCCGCCGACGGGGCTCTGGTACGGCGTGGTGAAGACTTCCGGCGGCACCTTGTCCTTGACGGTTTCGAGGATCTGCAACTCCTCCCCCTGCGGCAGACCCGTCGCAGCGAGTTCGGTACCTTCAAAATAGCTGTTGATGCGCTTGTACTGACCGAAGAAGAGCTGCTTGTTCATCTCCTCGAAGTCGAAGGCATAGTTGAAGGCGCGCCGCACCCGCGCGTCCTTGAACTGGGGGCGCCTGATGTTGACGACGAAGGCCTGCATGCGGCCGGAATCGTTGATCGGAAATTCTTCCTTGATCACCCGCTTCTCGGCGACCGCGGGGAAGTCATAGGCGGTCGCCCACTGCTTGGCGGAGTTTTCGGCGATCCAGTCGGCCTGGTCGGCCTTGAAGGCTTCCAGCGCAACCTGGTTGTCCCGGAAGAACTCGAAACGCAGCTCGTCGAAATTGTTCTGGCCGATCTGGCTCGGCAGATTGGCGCCCCAATGATCCCTCACCCGCTCGAGCTTGACCGAGCGCCCCGCCACGAATTCCTTGATCCGGTACGGCCCGGAGCCGAGCGGGATCTCCAGCGTGGTCGCGCTGACGTCGCGCTTGCGGCCTTGCGCGTCGGTGCCTTCCCACCAGTGTTTCGGCAGCACGGTCAATTCGCCGACGATGGTTGGCAATTCCCGGTTGCCTGGCCCATCGAAGCTGAACTTGATGTCGTGATCGCCAACCTTCTCCGCCTTCGTCACGTGGCGGTAGTAGGACGCGTACATCGGGCTCTGCTGCTTGAACGTTTCGAGCGAATAGATGACGTCCTCGGGTGTCACCGGCTTGCCGTCATGCCAGCGCGCTTCCTTGCGCAGGCGATAGATCACCCAGGAGAAGTCGTCGGGGTGCTGGGCGGATTCGGCGAGCTCGCCATATTCGGTCGCGACCTCGTCCTGCGCCCGGGTCATCAGCGTCTCGTAGATCATCGCCGCGGCCGGGGCGATGCTGCCCTTGATGCCGGCGACCGCGAGATTGAAATTGTCGAACGTCCCGATCGAAATCAGCCGCGCGACACCGCCCTTGGGTGCGTCCGGATTGACGTAATCGAAGCGCTTGAAATCGGCGGGGTACTTGATGTCGCCGAACAGCGACAGCGCGTGGCGCCAGGGGAGCTCACTAACCGATTGCGCGTCGGCCGTGCCGATGACGGGAACGCCCGCGACGGAACCGAGGGCGGGAAGCGCGGCAGCGGCAGCGCCGGTGAGCAAGAGATCGCGTCGGGTAATGGCCAAATCAACATCCCTGGTCTTGAAGGAGGTTACCCCTTTAAGTGCTCAATATAGGCGAGGTTTCGACCGAATATGTTGCTTTTTCCTCATCTTGGAAGGCCGCCTAGCCTCCCGGATGCGGCCAAACGCCCCGATAAATTGGTCGCGAGGTCCGGATAAGGAAACGGCCAGGCTTTTCAGCCTGGCCGCGTCTTCCAAAGACAGGGTCCTGGGGCCTTACTTCGCCGCGGTGGGCAGCGGCTTCGGGCTGTCGGAGAGGCTGTTCAGATAGGCGATGACGTCGGCGCGCTCGCTATCTTTCGGGATGCCGGCAAAGCCCATCGCGGTACCGGGGATGGCGCCCTTCGGGTTGGCAATGAACTTGTTGAGCGCATCGAAATCCCAGGTGCCGCCCTTGCCCTTCATCGCGGCCGAGAAGTTGAAGCCACCGCGGCCCTCGCCGACATGGTCGCCGACGACGCCAAAGAGGTTCGGACCGACGCGATTCGGGCCACCCTTCTCGAAGGTATGGCAGGCCGCGCACTTCTTGGCGGCGGCAGCGCCCTTCTCGACGGAGGCGGTCTGGAGCAGCTTTTCGATCGGCTCGGATGCAGCGGCCGCAGCACCGCCTTCGCTGCCGTGGCCGGCATCTTCCTTCACGGCGATCTCAAAGCCCGGCTTTTCCGGCATCTTGGGCGAGAACAGCGCCTGGGCGGTGAAGCTCGTCACCAGCAGGATGAGACAGGTGCCGAGCACGGCACCGAGAATCTTGTTGAGTTCGAAAGAGTCCATTTCCGGCCAGGCCCCACACCGCAAGAAGGAATCAGCGGCCAGGCGGCCGCCAGGACGAGCCTCGGGAGAATCAAACGTTCCTTATTGTTTCCCCGAGTTTTGCCATTGAGATATCGGTTTGCCCGGGGTCTGGCAACCCGTATAAGCGACCCGGCTTCGAACCCGTCCCCACGCCATTTCTCGACGCGGAAAACCTTCCGTTTTCAGGCCCTTGAACCCAGACCCTTGAACCGATGACCGATCCCCGCATCCTGGTGCTGATCCCGGCCCGCATGGCCGCCACCCGCCTGCCCGGCAAGCCGCTCGCCGATATCGCGGGCTTGCCGATGATCGTGCATGTGATGCGCCGCGCCGAGGCCGCCGGCATCGGCCGGGTTGCGGTGGCAACCGATACCGCCGAGATCGCGTCCGTCGTGACAGCCCATGGCGGCGAGGCGGTGATGACCCGCACCGACCACCCCTCGGGCTCCGACCGCATCCACGAGGCCATGCAGAAGCTCGATCCAGCAGGCAAGACCGAGATTGTGGTCAATCTCCAGGGCGACTTCCCGACGATCACGATCGACAATATCCGCGAGGTGCTGCCGCCGCTGCAAGATCCGGCCGTGGACATCGCGACGCTGGCCTCGCAAATCCACACCGAGGAGGAGGACCGCGCTCCGAGCGTCGTGAAGGCGATCGGAACCTCGCTTGGGGGCAGGCGGATGCGCGCACTTTATTTCACCCGTGCTACCGCACCTACCGGCGACGGACCGCGCTACCATCACATTGGCCTCTACGCCTATCGCCGCGCCGCGCTGGAGCGCTACGTCTCCCTTCCGCCCTCACCGCTGGAATTGCAGGAGAAGCTTGAGCAGCTCCGGGCGCTGGAGGCCGGAATGCGCATCGACTTCACCATCGTCGATACCGTGCCTCGCGGGGTCGATACGCAAGCGGACCTCGAAACCGCCCGCAGCATCCTTTCCAAATCCTGAGCCGCTGCTACAAGGCCCGTCATGAGCAAGCTGAAAATCGCATTCCAGGGCGAGCCTGGGGCCAATTCCCACATCGCCATCGTCGAGGCCTATCCGGACGCAGAGCCGTTGCCCTGCGCGACCTTCGAGGACGCGCTGTCGGCGATCTCGTCGGGCGAGGCCGATCTCGGCATGATCCCGATCGAGAATTCGGTCGCCGGCCGCGTCGCCGACATCCATCATCTCCTGCCGGCCTCCGGCTTGTTCATCATCGGCGAGTGGTTTCTCCCCGTGCGGCATCAGCTGATGGCGGTGAAGGGGACCAAGCTCGAAGATATCAAGAGCGTCGAGAGCCATGTGCATGCGCTCGGCCAATGCCGGCGCATCATCCGCAAGCTCGGCATCAAGCCGATCGTGCACGCCGACACCGCCGGCAGCGCCCGCGACATTTCCGAGCGCAACGACAAGACGGTCGCCGCGATCGCCTCGCGCCTCGCCGCAAAGATCTACGGCCTCGACATCCTCGCCGAGGATATCGAGGACGAGGCGCACAACACCACGCGCTTCGTGGTGCTGGCGCGCGAGCCGAAATGGGCGGCGCAAGGCTCCGGGCCGCTGGTCACGACTTTCGTCTTCCGGGTGCGCAACCTGCCCGCGGCGCTCTACAAGGCGCTCGGCGGCTTTGCCACCAATGGCGTCAACATGACCAAGCTCGAGAGCTACATGGTCGACGGCAATTTTTTCGCGACGCAGTTTTATGCCGACGTCGACGGCCACCCCGACGACAAGGGACTGGCGTTTGCGATCGAAGAGCTGAAATTCTTCTCGCGCGAATTCCGCATTGTCGGCGTGTATCCCGGACATCCATTCCGTGCGACGTTCAGCGAGACGCAGCAGGATTAGTCTCGTGTCCCGGACGCGCGAAGCGCGAGCCGGGACCCAGAGGCCGCGACGCCGGAGGCGAGATGAGCCCCCGGCTCAGCAGCGCGCCGCTGAAGAAGCGCTCCGCTGCGTCCGGGGCGCGAGAGCGGATTACGCCGCCTGCTTCGCCAATCCGAACGCATCTGCCAGCAGCGAATACGACCTCTTCCGCGCCTCATGGTCGTACACGGCCGTGATCACCATCAGCTCGTCCGGCTTACTGGCATCGATCAGCGGCTGGAGCTGCTTCTGCACCGTCGCCGGATTGCCCACGAACAGGCGGGAGCGATTGCGCTTGATCGAGGTGCGCTCAACATCGGTGTAAGGATAGGCCAGCGCCTCCTCGACGCTCGGCAGCGGCAGATATTGGCCGCGGTCGCGGCGCAGGCGATTGAGATCGAAGGAGGTCGCGAGTTTCTCGGCCTCCTCGTCGGTATCCGCCGCGATGACCGCGACAGCGAGGATCGCGCGCGGGCTCGCGCTCCAGGCCGAAGGCTGGAAATGGTTGCGGTAATGCACCATCGCATCAATGGCGTCGTGGGACGCAAAGTGATGCGCGAAGGCGAAGCCCATGCCGACTTGCGCCGCGAGCTCCGAGGAATAATCGCTGGAGCCGAGCAGCCAGATCGGCGGCAGGGGCGTGTCGTCAGGCATCGCGACGACGTTATGATAAGGGTGGCCCGAGGGGAATTCACGGGTTTGCCACAGGATCAGTTCGTGCAGCCGCTCCAGAAAATCGTCGCCCTCGCGGCGATCGAGCCGGCTGCGCAGCGCGTAGGCTGTGGCGCCGTCGGTGCCGGGCGCGCGGCCGAGGCCAAGGTCGATGCGGCCGGGAAACAGCGCCTCCAGCATCTTGAAGCGCTCGGCCACCACCAGCGGGGCGTGGTTGGGCAGCATCACCCCGCCGGAGCCGACCCGGATGTGCTTCGTCACCGCCGCGATCTGTCCGATCATCACGTCGGGCGCCGGGCTCGCGACTGACGCGAGGTTGTGATGCTCGGCAAGCCAGTAGCGGACATAGCCGAGCCCGTCGACATGGCGGGCCAGATCGATGCTGTTGCGCAGCGCCGCGGCGGGCTTTGTGCCTGACGTGACGACGGAGAGGTCGAGGACTGAAAGCGGGATCATGGCGGGGTAACGTAGTGGAGGTCCGCGGAGCGGCAATGGGCAGACTCGCAGGTCTGGCGCGCGCCGGCCGCGAGCAGGAGCAACGGGCCGATCGGGACGAGGTGGGACAGATGCAGCCCCAGCAACATAATTTTCACACTGCCCACATACCCAAACCGCCGTTGGCTGGCACCAATTTTCCTATAAGATATTGATATTTAGTACTATTTGTAGATCCAAGATCCTCCCACCCACCTTCAATTCTGAGTAATAATTCGCTCGACGACGATCAAAGTGGGCGACTTCCCATCACCGATGGGCTGTCGAGAAACCTGTCTTTGGCCTATCTTAGGCTCTCCCAATCTAGACCTGACCGCCGGCCGCCAAAACCTGGCAAGCCCCTGGAGTGAGTGGTGCCATGACTGATTTGACGATTCCTGCCCACGGGCAAGACGGGCACCTGAAGCGGCCTGCGATCTCGTTCGAGTTCTTTCCGCCCAAGACCGAGGATATGGAGCGGAATCTGTGGGAGACCATCAACCGGCTCGCCCCGCTCGACCCGAAATTCGTCTCGGTGACCTATGGCGCTGGCGGCTCGACCCGCGAGCGCACCCATTCGACCATCGCCCGCATCCTGAAGGAGACCGCGCTGCTGCCGGCCGCGCATCTGACCTGCGTCGGCGCCTCCCGCGGCGAGATTGACGAGATCGTCGACCGCTATCACGAGGTCGGCGTCCGCCACATCGTGGCCTTGCGCGGCGATCCCGCCGGCGGGATCGGCACGCCCTACGCTGCCCATCCCGAGGGCTATCAGACCTCCGACGCGCTCGTCGCCGGCATCAAGAAGCGGCACGGCGATATCGAAGTGAGCGTGTCAGCCTATCCCGAGAAGCATCCCGAAGCGCGCGATTTCGATGCCGACATCGACACGCTGAAGGCCAAGGTCGATGCGGGCGCGACGCGCGCGATCACGCAGGTGTTCTTCGATAACGACCTCTACTTCCGCTATCTCGACCGCGTCCGGGCGCGCGGCATCGACATTCCGATCGTGCCGGGCATCATGCCGATGCACAATTTCAAGCAGGCGCGCAATTTCGTCACGCGCGCCGGCACCACCGTGCCGGACTGGTTCGCCGCGAAGTTCGAGGGCCTCGATGACGACGCCGAGACCCGCAAGCTGGTGGCCGCGACCGTTGCGGCCGGCCAGGTGCAGAAGCTCGCCAAGCGCGGCGTCGACACCTTCCATTTCTACACCATGAACCGTGCCGATCTCGTGTTCGCGATCAGCCATTTGCTCGGCATCCGCGCCAAGAGCGCGCAGAAGGCGGCTTAAGATAAAATGACCCCTCCCGTTTCTCCCAAGCGAACCGCCCTGCTCAACGCTGCCCGCGAACGCATCCTCGTGCTCGACGGCGCCATGGGCACGATGATCCAGAACCTCCAGTTCGACGAAGCCGCCTTCCGCGGCGAGCGCTTCAAGAATTTCCACCGCGACCTGCGCGGCAACAACGACCTGTTGATCCTGACCCAGCCGCAGGCGATTGAGGACATCCACGCCGCTTACCTGCGTGCCGGCGCCGACATCGTCGCAACCAACACCTTCTCGACCACGTCGATCGCGCAGGCCGATTACGACCTGACCGACATTGTGTATGAAATGGCGCGCGAAGGCGCGCGGCTCGCCGGCAATGCCGCACGGCGCGTCGAGGCCGAGGACGGCAAGCCGCGTTTCGTCGCCGGCGCCATTGGACCTACCAACCGCACCGCCTCGATCTCGCCCGACGTGTCCAACCCCGGCTACCGCGCCGTCACCTTCGACGATCTGCGAAAGTCCTACGGCGAGCAGATCAACGGCATGCTCGACGGCGGCGTCGATCTGCTGCTGGTCGAGACCATCTTCGACACGCTCAACGCCAAGGCGGCGCTCTATGCGATTGCCGAGATCACCGAAGCGCGCGGCGTCGACGTGCCCGTGATGGTGTCGGGCACCATCACCGACAAGTCCGGACGCCTGCTCTCGGGCCAGATGCCGGAGGCGTTCTGGAATTCGGTGCGGCACGCAAAACCCGTCACCATCGGCTTCAACTGCGCGCTCGGCGCCGAAGACCTGCGCGCCCACATCGCCGACATCGGCCGCGTCGCCGATACGCTGGTCTGCGCGTATCCGAATGCCGGCCTGCCCAACGAATTCGGCCAGTACGACGAGACGCCGGAGTATATGGCGCGCCTGGTCGGCGAGTTCGCGCGCGACGGCCTCGTCAACATCGTCGGCGGCTGCTGCGGCACCACGCCGGAGCATATCGCCGCGATTGCCGCCGCCGTGGCCCCGCACAAGCCGCGCGTTGTCCCCGAGATCGAACCGCGCCTTCGGCTCTCCGGCCTCGAGCCGTTCATCCTGACCGACGCGATCCCGTTCGTGAATGTCGGCGAGCGCACCAACGTCACCGGCTCGGCCCGCTTCCGCAAGCTGATCACCAACGGCGACTACACGGCGGCGCTGCAAGTCGCGCGCGACCAGGTCGAGAACGGCGCGCAGATCATCGACGTCAACATGGACGAGGGGCTTCTGGACTCGGAAGCGGCGATGGTGACGTTCCTCAACCTCGTCGCCGCCGAGCCCGATATCGCCCGCGTTCCCGTTATGGTCGATTCCTCGAAATTCTCGGTGATCGAGGCCGGCCTGAAATGCGTGCAAGGCAAGCCGGTCGTCAATTCGATCTCGATGAAGGAAGGCGAGGAGAAGTTCATCCACGAGGCCAACATCGCCCGCCGCCACGGCGCGGCCGTCGTCGTCATGGCGTTCGACGAGGCCGGCCAGGCCGATACGTTCGCGCGCAAGACCGAGATCTGCAAGCGCGCCTACGACATCCTGGTGAACCGCGTCGGCTTCCCGCCTGAAGACATCATCTTCGATCCCAATATTTTCGCGATCGCGACCGGCATCGAGGAACACAACAATTACGGCGTCGACTTCATCGAGGCGACGCGCTGGATCCGCCAGAACCTGCCTGGCGCGCACATCTCGGGCGGCGTCTCGAACCTGTCGTTCTCGTTCCGCGGCAACGAGCCGGTGCGCGAGGCCATGCACTCGGTGTTCCTGTATCACGCCATCAAGGCCGGCATGGACATG
>Ga0065165_1000981_pt1 | contig 35359 bp, 35 predicted proteins | sample AraplaMF_Cvi_mMF_FD_63813 | JGI IMG/M metagenome (GOLD analysis project Ga0065165, IMG submission 63813) | Arabidopsis root microbial communities from the University of North Carolina, USA - plate scrape MF_Cvi_mMF (version 2) (version 3) | ecosystem: Host-associated > Plants > Roots >... | reverse complement strand
GCTTGCTGTACGAGTGATTTGAAAGCAGGCAGGTACGTTTCCCATAGATCGCGCGGATCAACGTTGTTTAAATTCAGTTCATGGCGGCTCCATTCCGGTCCGGAGTGTACGGCATAGTGTTTAGCGCAAGCGAGAAGCTTTTTGTAACGGGCATCTTCAGGGCCCTGTAGGCCTTTGACAACAGCGACGCCCATTCGTGACATCAGGAAAGGATCTTCGCCATATGTTTCCTGTCCGCGTCCCCAGCGTGGATCGCGGAAGATATTGATGTTGGGTGTCCAAACGGATAAGCTCAGGAAGCGCTTATTCTCGTGGCCGTTTCTTATAGCCTCATGATACCTGGCGCGAACCTCGTCGGACGTGGCGTCGAAAATTTTGAAAACAAGCTCGTCGTTAAACGACGCGGCCATTCCTATTGGTTCAGGGAAGACGGTAACATCACTGGTATTAGCCAGCCCGTGCAGGGCCTCACTCCACCAATTGAATTTGCGGATGCCAAGGCGCGGAATGGCATCGGAAACGTCGCACATGAGGGCTGCTTTTTCGCTCGTTGTAAGCCTTGCGATAAGGTCTTTTGCGCGCGCTTCTGAAGGTAATGCCGGATCCTGGTAGGGTAAGCGCTGGGCGTGCAGACTTAGGTTGTGCAATTGAAGGACAGCGGCAAACAGAAGTAATCGTATACGCGATGGCGATAAAGGAGTCATGGTATGATGGGAGGATTTTTACGTTACTGGAAGTTTATCCAATCTATCTGTACGGACGCGCCGTTCTTCAGGGTTACGATAATGTCGTGCACACCGGGGGGTATTTTTTTCAATGCTATCTGTTTTTTACTCCATTCACCGCCCGAGGAGATATTCAATTCGCCGAGCAGCACGTTATGCGCGTCTGCGGTTCGAATCTGTATGGTGCCGCCCGCAGGCGATTGCGCCATCACGCTCAATGTCCTGAATGTTTTCTTTCCGAAGTCCACACGATTGTAGCGTACCCAACTGCCGGCTTCCCGGAATATGGTTTTCCATCCTTTGAACGTATTGGCCGAGTCGAGGAAGTCGATTGATGCCTGGTCACTGATCGCGGTGTAGCGGTCTATCTGAATGGTGCTACCAGCAGGCGTTACGCCGACACCGCGTAAGGTGGGGTGTACCTTTCGGATGGTGCCGTCTTCGTTAAAGAAAAGGCTATCGATACGAACGGATCTGCTCTTGTCAAATTTGGGTGAGTAGTCGTTGTGATGGTAAAAGAGATACCATTGCTTGTTAAACTCTATAATTGACTGGTGGTTGGTCCAGCAGCCGGTTGGCGATTCGTCCATGATTACGCCGGTAACCTTGAATGGTCCCAATGGCGTATTGCCGACAGCATATTCCAGTCGTTCGATCTTGTTTTCTACATGGGGATACGTAAGGTAGTACAGGCCATTTCGTTTAAACATATAGGGACCTTCTTTCAGTCCCGTGGATGGAAGTTCGCCTAATATCTTTACTTCCGATTCGAGTTCCAGGAGCGAAGGTTTAAGCTTTGCGCCAAAGATGTTTCCGGCAGACCAGTACAAATGGGCATCGCCGTTCGTATCGATAAACACATTCGGGTCTATGCCTCTGACATGTTTAATCGGTTCCGGCTGGGGTATATATGGCCCTTCCGGTTTTTCGGCTATAGCTACGCCTATAGTAAAGCCCTTTCCGATGTTGGATGTATCCGCCGGTGTTGTGGGAAAATAAAAATAGTACTTACCGTTCCTGAATATACAATCAGGAGCCCACATACTATAGCTGTTTTTCTTCACCCAGGGCACTTCATTTTGCTTAATAATTACGCCATGATCGGTCCAATCGGTAAGGTTTGACGAGGAGAATACGTGATAATCTTCCATGCAGAACCAGCCGATCCTCCCTTTTCCTTCGGACGCGAGAATGTCGTGCGATGGGAATACATACACCTTATTGTTAAACACACGTGCTGAAGGGTCTGCCGTGAATTGATCGTTTATAAAAGGGTTTTGTGCTGATCCGTTACGGGTTGACAGTGACAGGCCGACGATCATTATCATCCCTGTGAGCAAGCGTTTGGTAAGGCGTGTATGCATCGGCATTTGGTGCTACGGTTAGCGTGTTATCGTTGACCTATATGAACGTTGTGATGCGCTGCAAGGCCATGGAATTACACCTATGTACTATTATAGGGGGTAAGGCCGTGGCGCTGTGATTAAGTGTTTGTAATACAATTATAAACTTGTATCTTCAAATAAGCAACAACGTTTGCGAATACGATTGAGCGAATGTGAAAACTTATCCCTCTCTAAATGAATATGAATACAACGCGTTTCGCCGTTCTCATGCTGCTGCTGTTGTGCCGGTACAGCCTTGTGTGTGCGCAACCGCCGCGAGGTCCGTTTATTGTGTCGCCGGATGTGAACGCCAACAAGGAAGTTACATTTCGCTACCTGGCGCCGAAGGCAACACGTGTACGACTAAGTGGCCAGTTCCTAAAGGCTCCATTGGACATGCGTAAAGACTCTGCAGGGATATGGAGTGTGACTACGCCGCCTGTAAAGCCGGACATTTACCCGTATGCTTTTCAGGTAGACGGTATAACGGTGATGGATCCGGCGAATGTGGCTTTCTTCCCAAATGAACGTTTCAAGGCGAGTCTGGTGGATGTTCCAGGCGATGAGCCATTACTTCACGCGCTGCGCGATGTACCGCATGGCAATGTAACCTATGAATACTATTCTTCTGTGGAGGGCAGTACCGGATCGCTGGTGGTTTACACGCCACCGGGTTATACGAAGAGTGCCTCCAAGAAGTATCCTGTTTTTTATCTTGTCAGCGGTACTACCGATACAGAAGAGACGTTTTTTAAGGTCGGTCGTACGAATCTGATCCTGGATAATCTCATTGCAGCAGGCAAAGCGAAGCCCATGATCGTTGTTATGCCGTACGGCAATCCGATGGCGCGTATTGCCGAGCAGCAAGGCAAGCCTAAGCCAGCCGATCTGGCGGCCAGAGAGGGTGCTGATGCTATTAACCGCGCTAAACTCTTTGAAACCGATCTAATCCAAAACATTTTACCCTACATCGATAAAAGCTATCGAACCATCGTGAACCGCGAGAACCGTGCGATAGGCGGTTTCTCACGCGGCGGCGGTCAGACCTTACGCGCTGCATTTGGTAATATGGATAAGTTCGCCTGGGTTTGCTGCTATAGCGCTTATCTCTCGACCGAGGAGATGGAAGAACGCTATAAGCATATCGGAGCAAACCCGTCTGATACCAACAAACGGTTTAAACTTCTATGGGTAAGCGTTGGTAAGGAGGACTTTTTATACAATCAAACCATAACGTTTCTGGACTATCTGAAATCTAAAACAGTCAACTGCAAGAGTCTTATCACGCCGGGTGGCCACACCTGGATGAACGTGAAGACGTATGTTGGCGAAACTGTTCCGCTATTGTTCAAATGATGTTTCCGTCGTCTCTCTTTATCATATATATAATCCGATTTGTACCCGTATGACTACTTTACGTTATCACCGGCCTGTACGTGCCCGCATATATAGTATTCTGTTGTTTTTTGTTTGCCTGCAGGCAGCTTACGCACAACGTCCCCCGGCGATTAGTTCTCCCGATGTTCATGCTGACCATCGCGTCACATTCCGGTATTACTCACGCAACGCCCAGCGTGTATCCGTGTCGGGAGAATTCCTTAAGGTCGCCGTTCCGATGAAGAAAGATACTTCGGGTATCTGGAGTGTTACCGTACCGGCTGTACAGCCGGATATATATCCGTATAGCTTCTGGGTGGACAGTGTGCAAATAGCCGACCCCAGTAACACGTATGTATTTACGAATGAACGTTTCAAGCGTAGCCTCCTCGATGTACCGGGTGATAAGCCGTTGATCCACGCGCTACAGAATGTGCCGCATGGGAAAGTTACCTATTCCTATTATACGTCGGAGACGCTTGATTGTATCCGGCCCTTACTCGTTTACACGCCGCCGGGCTTTAACGCGGCTGACAGGAAGAAATATCCTGTGCTGTACCTGATTCACGGAGGGTCGGATACGGAAGAGACCTGGACAACTGTTGGACGCGCCCACCTTATAGCCGACAATTTGATTGCGCAGGGACAGGCAACCCCCATGATTATTGTAATGCCCTATGGCAACGTAAGACCTAAGCCGATGGCCGAGTTTACGCGGGATGTGGTGAATGATGTGATCCCCTTTATCGAGGCAAACTACCCGGTGATGCAGGATAGTCGTCACCGCGCGGTAGCTGGATTTTCGGTAGGCGGGGGACAAACGCTCAACATCGGTCTAACCAACACTGCCAGATTTGGCTACATATGTGCCTATGCTCCTTACACGGCAACAGACGAGTTCAAAGCGAATTTTACGAACTGGTCGCCTGACGTAGGCGTCATGAACAAACAGTTACAATTATTTACTATTAGCGTAGGTACCGATGATTTCCTATATGAAAGCGTGAAGGAGAATATCGCCATGTTCCGGGGAAAAAAGTTAAACGTCGAGTCTCTCGTCGTGGCCGGTGGTCATACCTGGATGAATTGCCGACTGTTTCTGGCCCAAAGCCTTCAGCAGCTGTTCCGGGAGTAGTGGTCAATGCGAAGCAGCATAAGCTGTTTAACCGCAGGTACCCAAATGGGTAATGGATCGTTAGTATGATTATTTCATACTTTTAACGAAAAAGACTCATGAAGAATCGTATTCTCTTTTTCCTCGGTGCTGCATTGTTGTGTGGTGCCTGTAATTTCAGCGCAGGTACAAATAAAGATTTTGCTACTGGTTTGTCGTATTCGTATAACGGATTTCGGGTAGACCGGGTAGTACTTATTGGGCCTGACAACACTGTTATGAGCAGTAACGAGGTGGTTTTGAATTCGGAGATTGCCGTGCTTGTGGAAGGTCTGGCGAATTATGAGTTGAAGGACGAGAAGGCTTTTCCGGGTATGATGATGACGGTGACCGATAAGGCGGGTGTGGCTGTGATAAGTGAAGCCGATTTGTTTGCCGGTGGGAAAGAGGGTTATCCTGCCGTGGATGCGGCGGTTTTGAGAGGAACTATTACGATTGGCAGTCCTATGGTTTCGGGGGAGACGTATCATGCCAAAATACGGGTGTGGGATAAGGTAAAGCCCGAGAACGAATTGACTGCTGAAGTAGATCTGAAGGTAAAATAGATTATTTCACCTTCATTAAATACGATTCAGGCCAATTTTTGCCAGTGATCCAGAAGGCGCTTGAATTTTTATCATAGGCTATTCCATTGAGTTCGTTTGATTGTGGACTCATGGCCTTTATCTTATTTGTGATGGCTGAAAGATCGAGCTTGCCTGTAACCCTTCCGGTCTCCGGGGCAATCCTGATGATTATGCTGGTTTCCCATACGTTTGCGAAAATCTGACCATCTACGTATTCCAGTTCGTTGATTTGTTTAATGGTTGTTTGTCCGTCTTTTACTGTAATGCTTTTTACGACTTTGAAATTGCTGGTGTCGAGGAAATGTATTTATCTGTTCCATCGCTCAGAATCAGGTTGGCGTCGTCGTGCGTTAAACCCCAGCCTTCGTTTATCTTCTCGTCGTAATCGAACTGCCCTATTTTCTGGTAGGTCTTTGCGTTATAAATAAAGCCGACCCGGGTTTGGTATGTGAGGTGATAGAGCTTGTTATTGAGTACAGTGATGCCTTCACCGAAGTATTGTTCAGGAACAATTACCCTTTTGTCTGGCTTTCCTGATCTAGGGTCTGTTTCGGCGATCCACGAATTGCCATTCCGGCCGGTGCTTTCGAGAAGGTTGTCGTTATGAATTTCTAGTCCCTCGGTAAACGCTTCTGTATCGTGGGGCAGCGTGGTTAAAATGGTGTATGAAAGCGCACTGCTATCCGTTGTCTTTGGCTGCTCTGTTTTTTCCGGTCTTGTGCAGGAAAGGAGCAATAGTGTAACAATGGCATACGATATGATTGTTAGAAGCCGGGAAGTCGATATCATTTCTTCGTTAGCTTATAGCGCAAATGTGTTGTCAGGTCGGAGGGGATTACTTCTGCAATTTGAAGATCGTAAATGTTTTTGTCTATACCATCAAACAGGCGGATGCCGCTTCCTAGAAAGACGGGGGCAATGTGGATGAAGAACTCGTCGATAAGCCCGGCGTTCAGGAATTGTTGAATGGTGTTGGCGCCGCCCTGTATTCGTATGTCTTTGCCGTTAGCGGATTGTTTTGCTTTTTCGAGTGCGCTTTGTATTCCATCGTTTATGAAGTAGAATGTTGTGGTGCCCTTTTGAATCCAGGGGTCTCGTTTTTCGTGTGTGAGTACATAGACGTCGGCTTTGTAGAGATCTTCTTTCCAGACCACTTCGCCTTCATCAAACATTCGTTTCCCCATGATGTATGAGCCGGTTCTTGCAAATACGTCATCGATTAGTTTACTGTCGGGGCCGTATTCTTCGCCGCCTTCCATGTTAATGTGCTTCCAGAAGGCTTTCTGTTTGAACATCCACGGGTGAATCTCTCCGGATACACCACCCATGGGATTGTGAGGACCTCTGTTGTCGCCTGCGAAGAAGCCATCCAGGGATATTCCGCTGTCGAAGATAATTTTGCTCATTGTGTTTGGGTTTATTTCTTTGGGCTATGGGTTAAAGGCTTTGTTGATGGGTCTTTACAAGTTGTGTACGCCAAAAAAAGTAAGAGGCAGTCAGCAGGAGAATGCCGATGAGTGGAATCAGGATGTTTAAGTCGAAGCCATCGACCTGAATATTCGAATAGGTGGCACCTATTAAGTCAGCACTTAGGCCGGCGTAAGCCCATTCTTTCAATGTATTGAGTTTTGGAATCAGGATCGTAATGGCTTCCAGTATTTTGGCGACGCCCAGGAATGGTAGTAAATACAACGGGTAGCCCAGATGCTGAGCTACGCTCTTTGCTTCGTCCATCATTACTAAGTCGGGGATAGCCCCTAATCCCATAAACAGTGCAAATATGCCTGTTGTGATCCAGAACAAGCGTGTATTCTTTTTCATTGGAGTGGGTTTTAAAGGTTATGTTTTATTCTTATTGATTAACCAATGTTTTTACATAGTCTACAAGTCGGTTCAGGGTTTGTTTGCCGCCTTCGATGGCATTTACCTGTCTGTTTAATTCGTCGATGATTGCTTTGGATTTGAATACTGACTTCATGGTCAGCAGCGTTTTTCCTTCGACTTCTTCAAACAGGATAGTGACGGTAAAGTTATAGTCGTCGCTTTTTTCGCCGGTGTGTTTATAGGATAGGAGCGAGGGCTTTTTGACTTCGGCGTATTCAATTTTGTTATCCCAATCGCGGCCCATGCCGTGCATGACGAAGTCCCATACGTCGCCGGCTTTAACGGTCATTGATTTTGTGGTTAATGTAAATCCATCGGGTCCCCACCATTCTTTTATATGCTCGGGATTTGTCCATACTTCCCAGACAAGCTCCCGGGGAGCATTGAGAATTCTTGTATGGATAAGAATATTGTCTTCCTGTCTGAATGTGTTGTGCTTTTCCATCGTTCTATTTCTTCTTTTTTTGAATTTTTGCCAGATAGGTGTCCAGTGAATTGAATTTGTGGTCCCAGTATTTCCGGTACTGGTTTACCCAGTCGGTTACTTCGTTTAATCGTTCGAGTTTTGCTTCGCAGTATCTCTCCCGGCCTTGTTGCTTTATCTCGATCAGGCCACAGTCGCTCAGGAATTGCACGTGCAGTGATACCGCTTGCCGGGTTATATCGAACTCTTTGGCAATAGTGTTAACATTGAGTGATTTCTGCGCGAGCATGCCGATGATTTGCCTGCGGGTCGGATCTGCTATTGCCTGAAAAACGTCGCGTGTTTGTGTCATGATGCGCAAGTTATTTCTTGCGAATTTATGTGCAAGTTTTGACTTGCGCAATATTGGTGGCAAAATTTTATTAAAGTGACTTGCTTACACCCGCAACCGAAGCTGTGTCTAAGTATTTCGGGGCCGCGCCAACCGTAGGGTGTATCTTTGTGAACCGGTTGAGTGCGGGCGGGCTCTTAAACGAGCCCTATTTGTTTTATAAGTCTACCTGAAAGCAGGAGTATCTAAAGAGAAATCTTTTACAGGATCGTTACTATAACCCAAATGGGTAATTGCGCTTTAGGCGCCTTTGTTCGAAAATCGTATAACCTTTCTGCGCTGCCAACGAATCACGATCTCAACGGGTTCGGTGCCCCTGAATTATGGTGGTGCAGTATTTCGATACAATTTTTAATAAAGATCCCGTATGAAAAAACATATTCTATTCTATTTCTGTGTGGCTGCTGTGCTGGCTGCCTGCAGCGGCGATGATGATGATGCCAATTCACCCCAGGCTTCCAAGGACTTCCCAGCGGGGACCGAATGGGTAGGGGTGCTGGATCGCTCGGGGTATCAATTTGCGCCACCGGCAAACCTGCATTTTAAAGATGATAACGAGCTGGTGGTGTATGCGCCACATTTCTTTGTGGAAGGCGGTACTGTAATTCGCCCCGATAGTGTAGTGGGACGTGTTACGGGCGTAACGGAGGTCGACGATGTAACGCTTGAAGTTGCTGCTGATATCGATCACTATGGTGCTGTAACGATGACGATTAAAGATCGTAAGACGCTTACGGCGGTATCCACAAATGCGAGCAAGCCCACGCCGTTTACTATGGAGTTGTATGATACGCCGATGACGTCGTTGCTGGGTACTATCTGGAGCGGCCCGGTAATTACCGGAACTGGTCCATCGGTGGGAATGCTGGCGTATCCGGACCTGAGCATGATCAGGTTTCTTGATAAAACCAGTACGTACATACGGAACGGTGTTTTGGTCACTCATAAGGTAACGCCGCAAATATCGGCTCCCGAGGTATTGCACGTGGGATATCGGAAAATCGGTGCTACGGTGTATATGTCCGGTTACGACGAAGAGGATATGTACCTGTATAGTTACATGGGGGTACTGATGCCGGGCAATAAAAAAATGATGGTCTATTCTGGCGTATCCCAGGCTCGTCTACCATATTATACCCAGACGATTGCCTGGTACGGGCCTATTGGTCAGACGCCTATTATAGAGCTGCAGTAATATGGGATGCCTCTACGGATGCTTGTTGCAGATCGCTGGTTTGCTATCGTAGCGAGGTGGAACGGCGTGATTACTATTGGCGAATAAAATGGACACTTCTGGTATTCGCCTTAAGGCCATGCTGATTCTATGGTTGGTACGATTCGCAGAGTGTTTAACCATGAAGCTTAGAAATGAGTTTTTACGTTTGTATTGTTAAACAAAATAGTCAGGCAGCTCTGGCATAACGACTTTTGGGGTTGAGGTGCAATGCTATTTGATGACAATTTCGCAGGCATGAGATTAAAGCTTATGTACGAAACAAATCAGCCATGACAAATAACGCATCTGAAATTAAGAATCTGATAGGGCAGGCAGCCATTGATAAATTCAAAGAGATCGTAAAGCATGAGCAGACATGTCTGTTCAGTACTAACCTGGGCAACGTTCCGATAACGACGCGTCCTATGGGTGTACAGAAAGTTTGCGATCAGGGAAACTTCTGGTTCATGAGTGCTTCTGATAGTGACAAGAACGAAGAGATTGAAGCCGACCCACGCGTTCAGCTTTTTATCAGTAATACCAGCAATTATGAATTCCTGTCGGTGTACGGACATGCTACTATTTCGCGTGATCAGGCAAAGATCGACGAATTCTTTAGCGACATCCATAAAGCGTGGTTTCCGGAAGGTAAAGATGATCCGCGTATTACCATTATCAAAGTAACTCCGGAAGAGGGATTTTATTGGGATACGAAAGATGGTAAGCTGATCTCGCTTTTAAAAATCGTAGCATCCGCTGTAACCGGGAAAACATTACAAGAGGGTGTGGAAGGAAATATCTCTGTGAAGTGATCGTAATGGAGGGCTGTAGATCACCTTATATGCGGTATGGTACAGGGTGAACGTCGACTTATGTTATTACTAAAAAAGCCGTTGTTGAGACGGCTTTTTTAGTAATAATATGTGTGGTTGGATCGGTTAATGGATTTATATTTTCAGCGGGCGGTTATTTTACGACTTCGCTTACCAGGATGACCGGTGCGACGTTGGTGTAGTTTGCAAAATCGGCGCGAATGGCATCTCTGTTGGGAGCGATGGCCGCCTGATAGTCTGGTAAACTTTTTACGTAGAATGTGCCAATGGCCATGAACGGTAGCGGTTGGTTGGGTATGCCACTGGAGAGTCCTTTTTCAATGGTGTACTTTACCAGGTTTGCGCCAAGATAGGCGGCTACCATGGGCATGTGTTTGCTTTCGTAGTATTCCATGTTGAATGTTTTTCCCTCGGCATATGGGTACATGATGGATATTTTGATCAGGCCTTTTTCTGTAGCGACAGTCTTCTGGTTTTTAGATTTTCCGGGTTGTTTCTCCTGGCTAAACGAAACGGAACATGTGGTTAGCAGGAGGAATGATAGGATTAGTGTGAGCTTCATGGTTGGTTAGCTTTTATTTACAAAATATATGTAAAGGCGCTATGTCATCAAAGTATTTTCAGTTACTTGTTTGAAGTGGTCATAGACAGCTTGGTGAGCGTTTTCCAGCGCTGTACGTAACGAATTTGTCATGGCGGGAGGGGATTGAAGGATGAATAGCGAGGATCGATGCACGATTGTTCGCGGGTGGATACGGATTTGTACTTTATAAAAAATACCTTCGATCGATATAAGAAGTCAGTGCGCCTGAGGATATTTGATTGTCTGTAAACACCCGATATGCTGACGAACCCATTGTTTCATATTGCCAACACGCTGATTCTGCCGCCGGCCATAAGTTTAGCTTATAATTACTACAAGTTCCACGGGAGGGAGATCAACTTCTGTAGGCTTTGGGTCACGATCATGCTGTTGTTTGGTACAGTGGTCTTGTCGACGCTACAGTTTGTGTTTCCGGAGATTATTGCGATGTTCAATCGCGACGGGCATGCATTACGGGCGGGGGAGTGGTGGCGTTTCATCACGTCGCTGTTTATTCAGCCGGCGGGGATCTGGCATTGTGCGATCAATGCGGTGTTCTTTTGCTTCTTTGTTCCGATTACCGAGCATTTCTACAAGCGTGGTTTGCTGCTGATTTACTTTGGTGCCGGTCTGGCGGGAGGGGTGTTGTCGTATTATTGGGAAACGACGCCCGGTGGTTTACACTCTGTGGGAGGCGGTTCGTCGTCGGGCATCTATGGTGCCATGGGAGCGCTATTTACCTATATACTGCTGTACCGGAAGACTTTCCCTAAGGGATATATCTGGCTGTCGATAGCCGGGTTTGTTGGAACTGTTGTGTTGATTTTCTTTGAGGATGGTCATGCTCCCTCGTTGCTGGCGGGGGGATTGCTGGGGCTTGTTGTCCGGAGGTTATCGATGAAACAAACCGGGGGCTTACGTGAAATAAAAAATAACGTGTAGGCTGTAGGTCTAACCCGATCACCTATATTCATTACGCACCGTCACGGTATCGAATGCGGCCATAGCCGGCATTGAGAAAACGTTTAATCGTACCCGCGATGGAATTAAAATCTGTATTATTGAGTTTGTTTTCTATAATGAAGACGGACTTATGAAGAAAATAGGTTTTTTATCGTTTGGGCACTGGTCTAATCAGCCAGGGTATCAGACCCGTACGGCAAGCGATACGTTGCTTCAATCGATCGATCTGGCGGTTGCCGCCGAGGAGATCGGGTTGGATGGGGCGTATTTTCGGGTGCATCATTTTGCCGCTCAGTTGGGTTCTCCGTTTCCATTGCTTTCTGCGATCGGAGCTAAAACCAGCAAAATAGAGATTGGGACGGGGGTGATCGATATGCGTTATGAGAATCCACTTTATATGGTGGAGGATGCCGGAGCAGCGGATTTAATTTCAGGAGGGCGATTACAATTGGGCATCAGCAGGGGGTCTCCGGAGCAGGTAATTGACGGGTGGCGTTATTTTGGGTATGAACCCGCAGCAGGGAAAACTGATGCGGATATGGGCCGCGACAAGGCGTTACAGTTTCTGGATAAGCTGAAGGGTGTTGGGTTTGCCACGCCGAACCCGTATCCGATGTTTCCTAATCCCCCGGGTTTGCTACGGTTGGAGCCGTATTCCAAAGGATTGCGCGAACGTATCTGGTGGGGGGCAGCCTCTAACGCCACCGCTATCTGGGCGGCAGAGCAGGGCATGCATCTGCAAAGTTCTACGTTGAAGTTCGACGAAAGCGGTAAGCCGTTCCACATCCAACAGGCGGAGCAAATCCGGTTGTATAAGGAGGCCTGGAAGAAAGCGGGGCATACGCGTGAAGCGCGTGTATCGGTGAGCCGGTCTATTTTCCCGATTATAACCGACCAGGACAGGGCGTTCTTTGGGCAGGGCACCAATAAGAGCGATAAAATCGGGATGATTGAAAGTGATAAGCGCGCCATTTTTGGCAGGAGCTATGCTGCCGAGCCCGATCAACTCATTAAGGAGCTGGCGCAGGACGAGGCTATCCAGGAAGCGGATACATTGCTTTTGACGATACCCAATACGTTAGGTGTTGATTATAACGTGCACATTCTGGCGTCTATGTTACAGCACGTTGCCCCCGGGCTTGGGTGGCGCTAATATCAATTGTATAAACACCATGGGGCGTGTGAGTCCGGACTACGAAGCTCACACGTGTTCCCATTTTTCATTTAGTCTACATTACTCTATTCATGGCTCCTTATCTCAGTCTGTTTGACTTTCGTCAAAAGGTAAATTATAAAACGGAAGTGTTGGCTGGTCTAACAGTGGCTATGACGATGATTCCGGAATCGTTATCGTTTGCTATCCTGGCGGGGTTATCACCGTTGACGGGTTTGTATGCGGCGTTTCTTATGGGTCTTATCACGGCTGTGCTGGGAGGGCGTCCGGGGATGGTATCGGGCGGTGCCGGCGCTACGGTGGTGACTTTGATTGCGCTGATGCAGTCGCACGGAGTCGAGTATGTGTTTGCTGCGGTGGCCCTGGCCGGTGTGCTGCAGATTACGGTGGGGGTGTTCAGGCTCGGTAAGTTTATCCGGCTGGTGCCGCAGCCGGTGATGTATGGCTTTGTTAACGGACTGGCTATTATCATCTTTATGGCCCAGATCGCACAGTTCAAAGTGTCGGCTGCTACGGGAGCTCCCTGGATTACGGGTACGGCTTTGTGGACGATGCTGGGACTGGTTGTGTTAACGATAGTTATTGTTATTTTATTTCCGAAGATCACTAAAGCTGTTCCTGCTTCTCTGGTGGCGATTGTTGTTGTATTCCTGGTTGTACTGGGCTTTGGTATCGATACGAAGACGGTGAAAGATATTGCAAGCATCAGCGGCGGTTTTCCTCCGTTTCACATACCCCTCGTACCGTTTACATTCGAGACTCTGCAAATCATCTTCCCCTATGCTCTGGTTATGGCGGGTGTGGGGCTAATCGAGAGTTTGCTAACGCTGAATGTGGTGGATGAAATTACCGGGACGAAAGGTCGTGGCAATAAGGAAGCTGTAGCCCAGGGAACGGCTAATGTGGTAAACGGATTTTTTACCGGCATGGGTGGTTGTGCGATGATTGCGCAGTCGTTCGTAAATCTTTCAGCGGGTTCACGGGCGCGACTTTCGGGTATTGTAGCATCGATCACCATACTGATTATTATCCTGTTCGGTGCGCCGATTATTGAGCGTGTGCCTATGGCTGCGCTGGTGGGCGTGATGATTATGGTTGCTATCGGTACGTTTGAATGGATCAGTGTTCGGATTGTGAACAAGATGCCGAAGTCTGATATTGTTGTCGGTGTGCTGGTGGCGCTTATTACGGTGTGGCTACACAACCTGGCGCTGGCTGTGTTGATTGGTGTGATTATCGCCGCACTGGTGTTTGCCTGGGAGAGCGCGAAACGTATTCGTGCCCGGAAGTATACGGATGCCGACGGTGTGAAGCACTACGAAATTTTTGGTCCCTTGTTTTTTGGTTCTGTAAGCATTTTCCTGGAAAAGTTCGACGTTGCGAATGATCCGAACACAGTGATTGTGGATTTCAGGGAAAGCCGTGTGGCTGATATGAGCGCTATTGAAGCCTTGAACAAATTAACGGAACGTTATCATACGGCCGGGAAGAAGCTTCACCTACGCCATTTGAGTGAGGATTGCCGGATGTTGTTGAAGAATGCGGAATCGGTTATCGATGTTAATGTGATGGAGGACCCGGCGTATACGGTGGCGGCTGACTGAGTTCCGCCTGGTGTAAAGTCTTCAGTCTCGGCTAAGCCGAGACTGAGAGTAACACGATAGTCCCCGTTCTTGTAATAACTTCTCCATTTGGCAGCATCCAGGTTGAATAGACGATCCTATTATCAAAGTCCTGTAGCTGTGTGACCGTATTCTGGTTTTTCTCTCTCCAGCTTACCTGATACAAATTTGGTCTGATCTCGCTCAACGTTACGTTTACGATTTCTTCTTCTTTACAAGGTGCTCCGTCCTTCTCTATAATTGTGAAGTGCAATAATGACTCACTTTGAAGGTAAAGTATTGCTTTTGCCATTCCAAAATCAAACAGGAACTTTTGGCCGATAACGTTTTGATGCTGTTCTGTGAATGTCTTTGTAACCAGATCAGTGTCCATATATTCTTTCAGTTCATGGATTTTATTGTCAATGATTTTGCAGATCCAGCAATACTTGTTGTTATATACCTTGCCCTGGGGCGTCGAGTTCTGTCCGATGGCTTCTATGGCAACATAATCACCATCGGCAATGATGTTTTGGGCGATAACTTTGTATGGCGGTTTTAATGTTTGTCGCACAGCTGACCACAATTCACCAAGGACTTTGTGTTTACCCGAGAAAGTCTTTGACCATTGGCCGGACCCCATCCAAATCCATTGAACGTCATCGGCCATTGCATTGATGAAAGGAGAGTCATCTCCATTGGATAATGCAGTGAAAATGGTCTGCATCAGTTCTCTGTTGTTTGATTCGTTCATCCCGATGTCTGCTTATGTAATTTGTTGGCGATTTAAATATCGGTCTTAAGATTTCAAGCGGCTGTGTCTGATTGCGAAATAATGAAGGGGCATTTGCGACAATAGTAGGTGACGGAGGTTCTACTTTCCAAGAATCTTCTTCCGGTGTGCAATACCCCAGTCTGTTAAGTTATTGATAATTGTTTGCAACGTCTTTCCATGATCGGTTAGCTGGTACTGGACGGTGACGGGTTGTGTATCGAGGACTATGCGTAAGATCAGTTGGTTGGTTTCGAGTTCTTTTAATTCTTTGCTCAGCATCTTATTCGATATTCCCTCTACGTCGTTCAGGATGTCGGAGAAGCGGCGTTTGTTGTAATAGCATATGGATGAGATGATGGGGATCTTCCATTTGCCGCTGAGTACGTCCATTGAATCCTGGACGGCCATCATTTCCTTTTTGTATTGTTCGGGTTGCAAAGGGTTGCACTGCATAATGTTACTTTGTTACCTGGATGTTACTGTTACTTTTCGTTACCGAGTTACAAAAGTAAACAATCGCACTATAGCTTTGTACCACTAACAGTGAAAAACAAAATGAAGAAGCTAGAAAACAAAGTAGCCGTTGTTACGGGTGCGTCTAAAGGTATAGGTGCTTCGATTGCCAAGTATTTTGCGGAGGAAGGAGCGAAGGTTGTCGTGAACTACGCATCGAGCAAGGAAGGAGCCGACAAGGTGGTGAAGGCTATTACCGATACCGGCGGGACCGCGATTTCGGTGCAGGGTGATGTATCGAAGGAGGCCGATGTTGTACGATTGTTTGAAGAGACAAAGCAGGCTTTCGGTTCGTTGGATATTCTGGTGAACAATGCGGGGATCTATAATTACCAACCGGTGGAAGAGGTTTCGGCGGATACGTTCCATCAGCAATTCAATATCAATGTATGGGGTTCTATAATGGCTATCCAGGCATCGTTGAAGTTGTTCGGTACTCAGGGTGGCAATATTATCAATATCAGCTCCGGGGCCAGTAGTACGCCGTTGCCTACGGGGTCGGTATACTCGGCCACGAAGGCGGCGCTGGATGCCGTTACAATAGCGCTTTCGAAGGAGCTGGGTACGAGAAACATCCGGATCAATTCTATTCTGCCAGGCGTCGTGGAGACAGAAGGCTCGCGTAGTGGCGGCTTTATCGGTAGCGAGTTCGAGGCGAAGCTGGTTTCGACTACACCTCTGGGGCGTACGGGACAGCCGGAGGATGTGGCAAAGGTGGCTGTATTCCTGGCGTCGGATGATGCGTCGTGGATTACGGGTGAGAAGATCTCGGTTTCGGGTGGTCTCTACGGGTTGTAAGATTCGAACGGATAGTATTCAATCATGCCGGTATTGTTGCTCTTGTACCGGGCGATGATACCGGCATGGTTTACGGTGATGTTGTGTTGCGACCGACCACGCAGTGAGCGTATATATCTTTGTTCAATCTGGAAATAAGTGTATTTTTCACGACATGAATGCTGCCGCGGTGGTGGTTTAAATATCATACGATGAGAAAGACGTTGTTGTGTATTGTTGTCGGTCTGTTTTCGCTGCAGCCGGTGACCGGTCAGATATCCCGGAAGTTGGATGAAGTAGTTGAGGCTTACTATTCGATGCAGGAATTCAACGGTAATGTACTTGTAGCCAAACAAGGTAAGGTATTACTGTCCAAGAGTTATGGTTATGCCGATCTGCAGGGCAAGCGGGCGAATACGGTTAATACATTCTTTAGTACGGCTTCTATTACCAAGACGTTTACGTCGGCCATGATTCTGAAACTGGCGGAGCAGAAGAAATTATCTCTCGACGACAGGCTGAGTAAATACTACCCGGGGTACAATGCCGCCAGTGGAATAACGATCGCTCAGCTTCTTAGTCACACGGCAGGTATTGATGACCGCGCGATCCAGGAAAAGGGTAAGAAGTATAGTACGGATAGCTTTACCCGTGAACAGATTCTCCTACAGGAGTTGAGTGATACTCCGCTTGCATCTACGCCAGGAGCGACATTTAGCTATAGCAATCGTGGGTATCTACTGCTGGGGCATATCATCAGCAAGGTTACCGGCCTGAGTTATGAGCAGGCCATCCGTGCCTATATATTTAAACCTTTTAAAATGGCCGGTGGTTTTGATTTTGCAGGTCTGCCGTTGGATGCCCGGGCGAAAGGATATTATGCCGAGACGGGCAAGGACTATACTCGGGAAACGCCGCTGAAGGATTCGGCGGAAACGTACGCCGCCGGTTCGATCTATGCCACTACCGGCGATTTGTACGCATGGCATAAGGTGTTGCAAGGATCTGCATTTATCAGTAAAAAGTCTCTTGAGAAAGCGTATACACCTGTACAGGGATCCTATGGTTACGGATGGTCGATAAATTCGCAGTATGGCAAGCGTGTTGTTTCGCATAGTGGTGGATTTTGGGGCTTCCGGTCCAACTTTGCCAGAATACCGGAGGATGATGTATGCATTATCCTTCTTTCGAATAACGAAGTCCCTGGCCTGGATATGATCACTAAAAGTTTGCTCGCGGTGCTGTACGATCGGCCGTATACACTTCCCGTTAAGAAGACCGCGGTTGCCATCGATCAAAAGCTTTTGCAGCGCTATATCGGTGTATACGAGATTGCGGAACCTCATCTGGTATTGGAAATTAAACTGGAGAACGGTGGTTTGGTAGTCTACCCTAAAGACGGGCCGAGGGCTGAAATCCTGGCGCTGGACAAAACTCATTTTTTTGATAAGGAGCAAGAGGGTATCGAACTCGTTTTCTCAACTGATGATGACAGGGAAACGGTAACGATAAATATGAACGGCAGTAGCCGTATAGCCGTTAAACAAAAACCGTAGTCGTAGCGCGTTTGTATTGATGTGAATGGCTACATTGCCCCGAAACGTCCCACTGGCCAGGTGCCTCCGAACGCTCCGGCAAGCCAGTTGGAGTATCCGTTGAAATGTAAAGTCCGATTGGGCAAGGAAGCCTTTTTGGATCACCTGTATGGTGATCCAATTTTATGTCACGGCGGCTGTCACTCCATCATATCCCCAATCTTTGGGAAGATCTGGATCAGGAACCGCTGGTTTGCCACGTCATCTTCGAGTCTTCCTACACCGCCCCAGCCGTTTCCAGAGATTTGCAGATCGATTAGATCCTGATAGGAGGGATCTTCAAAATCGATTCCGCTGGCTTTCCAGTGGTTGCGTAGACTCAACGCCCGGTTGTAGCTCAATTCGTAGTTATGGAATTCTTCGCCGGTTTGAGAGGCATATCCGGCGATGACAAGGATATAGGATATATTTTTTAGTTTAGGATTGGTTTGCTTGGCTTCTTTTAGCCGGGCGATAATCAATTTCAAATTTATCCCGGCTTTGTCGATGTTACTCACGGTTGATTCGTAATCCTTTAGTTCCCCTGGGCGTATTGCGAATTTGTCGGTGCGAAACCGAACGTCGAATGCGAGCTTGAATCGTTTATATTTCTCTTCGTATACAAACAGTTCGGAGTCGCTTTTGAGTGGCTTCAGGTTTTCTTCGACGGCGTCGATGATGGCCAGTTTTTGTTCGAGGTTGTCAATCTGCTGGTGCTGTTTAATGTACACCAGTACGAACAGCAGGAGCATGACGAAGAAGAGACTGGTCATAAGGTCAGTGTAGCTGGGCCAGAAGAAGTCGGTTTTTTCTTTCATGCGGCGCGACCTTTCAGTTGGAACCGTTGTACCTTCTCCCAGAGCTTCAGATACCACGGGCGGCTGTGTAGGCTTATGGTTTGCAAGTTCTTATTAACCTGGGCAAGGGCTTTTCGGAGGTCGCCGATTTCGTTGCGCATGCTGCCAATCTGTGAGGCGTTGCTTATCTTGATATCGTTGATGTCTTTGCCGATGGTTTGAAGCGCCGGGAGATGGTCGAGCTTTTTCCATTTCTCAGGGTATTCGTTTTGCATCAGATCAAGCTCGCGAGTGGTTAGCTTCTTTACTTCGATAATGCGTTGCTGGGTGAACTCTTTGAGGTTGTCCAGGCTTTCGTCGAGCACATTGCCTACGGTGTTGACGGAATGTGTTATAAGCTGATGGCTTTTCTCTAATTCTGCATAATGGTTTTGCAGAAAGAGCATAAGCTGCTGATTTTCTTTAAACACGGTTACCATCCCTTTGCTAAACAGCTCCACCTGATCGGTTTTAGAAATCAGCTTGTCGAGGCGTTCGGTGAGCTTGTCGGTATAGCCTATTACACTGTTCAGGCCATCAAGGTATTGGTTGAATTGCTCCAGCTTGCCAATAGAGCCATCCAGCGCCTGGAGGATCTGAATGTTGGCTTTGGCGAACTTCGTCATCTCCATACTCTCTAGTGTAGACAATAGCTTGTCTTGTGCAACCAGCGTGTCATGGTTCGCCTTCATAGCCAGCGAAAGGCTTCTGACGTTGATACCAAAATCTTCGTTGAACTTATGGAGGTTGTTTTGTAACGATGCCAGCGATGAGTTGATGTTCTGGTTGAGTACCGGAAGCAATGATGTTTGTAGGAAGGTATAGAACTTGTTGCGGCCGGCTTCCAGGCTGATCTTGCATTTGCGAAAGATAATGTTGTTAACCACCGTAATGCCCAGGCCTATAAAGCTTGCAATCATGGCGAAGGCAACACCTCGTAGAAGCCCGGAGATGCCGGAGTCGAGGTCACCCTGCTTTGAAAGGTCGATTCCGGATAGCTGGACCAAACCAATGAGGATGCCCAGGAAGGTTCCGAGCAAACCCAGGTAGAGTGGCACGGATATGGTCTGTGAAATGTCGCTTTCCTCGGCATCGCAGTTTCGTTCTACAACATCTTTGAGCAGGTGAAAATCAAATGCTATTCCCCGGTTTCGGATGAGGTAGGTATTCAATGCATGGGCAATGCTGGCGGTTACCTTGTTTCGGATTATCCAGGAGAGGAGGTTGATATCCAACGCCTCTGGATCGACTACGGGAGCTTTTAGTGTATGCTTCGGCAGGTCAGCCAGAATGGTGTCGGGCGATTCGTTGGTGAGTATTGTTTTTTGAATCCAGTACTTTGTTACGGTGTAGTTATCCGTGAGCGAGAAGATGGTTTTGAAGCGGATTATCTTCAGGACGGTTTCGCCAAAGAAATAGAGCTGCGCCATAACAATCGCCACGACCATGAAGATTGCGATCAGTTCATAACTATTCATAACGGATTACGGCTTTTGTTTTGATGATCCATTTATCGTCTTCCAGTATGGCGGTGCCCGGCCGTTCGGTTATGATCCGCTTTACGGAGGGTGGTGCTACGTTCTGTTCCTGGCAGGCTGGTTTGACACATTCTTCGGACATGGTCATATACTCTTTCACCATGGCTTCGCCGGCGTGAATGTGGAAGTTTGCTTCGTTGCGATTGTCTGGGTTTACCAGAAATGTATAAAAGGTGTCGGGCTTTGAATCAGACCTGCCTTTGTTTGAGAAGTAGTTGCCGATGGGAAAGGCCATGTAGAATGTGGTGTTATTCTCTACCGTGGGGGCTGGTGTTACCGGCCGGTCTTCTACTCGGTAACGTTCTACGGGGGACTCATTTAACCGCGATGCTACTTCGTTTAGTTTCTGTTGCAGTTCGTCAAGGTTTCGTGTGTTGGCCTCTACTGTTGCCCGGATTGCTCCCAACTCCCAATCGTTCCAGTCGTTACCGAGGCGACCAGGGTTAGGATCATCCGGTGTGGCATGCGATCTTCTTCGGCGGGTTCGACGATAGATATAAACGGTAAACCCGAAGAGTATGGCGTTCAATGATAGCAGTGCGGCGATCCAAAGGTTGAAGCCACGGAAGCTGATCCATGGGGAGTCAATACGGTTATTATGGTCCGCATGATCCTGGGCTGGAGGTGGTGGAGTTGCCTTAGGTTGTTGTGTCTGTTCCTTTACGGGTTCGCTATCAATAGCTCGTTTAAAGTAGGCTGCAAGCTCGTTCCGGAGTTCCTGCTTCAATGCCTCGTATTCTTTGATTTGTGTTTTTATTTCGGGGAGTATTGCGGCGTCGATCTGATTGATGAATATTTCTCCGCTATGCTCTGCGGACGATTCATCGAGCGTACTGATAGTAACGCTATTGATTTTATCCGTGAGCTTTTCTTTCGTCTTTTTAAAGTTGACTGCGAGTGCCGCTGACAATGTATCGTAGTCAGGATGGTTACGGATCGTTGGCTCTTCGATAAAGATCTGTTTGCGGATTTTTTCATATTTACCCAGATCTGTTTTGTGCTGCTCCAGGTAGCTTTCGATGTATGCTTTTGTAATCCGGGCATTGCAATAGTCTTTGAGCTTGTTGCAATCCACGGTCTTACAAAGTTGAGCCTGGGCGGTAAGGGTGAGGCACAGTAGGGTAACGATTAGTAATGGTACTTTCATGGGGTCATTTTTTTATATCCTGGTATATTCTGCTGGCGAGGCGGTTTACACAGCCGGTGAGGGGATAGAAGAACAGTGTTTCCTCGATGTTGATGTTTACATTTTCGTCTACTTCGGCGAGCTTGCGTTGGATGCCATCGATCAGGTCGTTTTTCAACTTTTCTTTTAGAAATTCCTGATAGGCGGGAAGCTTGCCTGGGCTTACGCCGAAGTTCTGGTAATAGTTGAGCTTTGTATTCCACGCGAAGAAGCTGTCTATAAAGCGTGCCGCACCCGCGCATACGCCTTCGATAACCGGGGGTTCTTTAAGCTCGCTGTATTGAAGGCTGGCGGGGGGGATGGTTTCATCGGCAGCGACGCCGCTTAGCACATGGGCTATCCGTTGTTCTATCAGGTCGAACTGGTCGAATGTTGTGCATTCCAGGCCCCCTTTGCAGGTCATTTCTTTCGGGTTTTCGGAAAGCTTCAGTTCAATAGGCGGAACGTTGTTTGTGGCGTATACTTCGCCAAAGATCAGTTGCGTGTAGTGGGTCAGTACGCTGGTGTCGCTATTGGCGGTGATTAGATTGATGATTCGCGATCCGTTTCCGCTAAACGTTATAAACTCCGGTATGGTGAGCTGCTTTACCTTCATCAGGCTGGCGATGTGGTAAACAATGGCGGCATAGAAGAATATCAGCACAATTTTGAACTCATTATCTTCTGATACCATATTCGAGAAGGAGACTGGTATCTTTTTGTCGCGGATGAGTTTATTGTTTTCCAGCGCGAAAAAGAATTCAATCAGTTCTACGGAGCTGGTTGTGTTGTTTTTCAGGTGTTCGTATACCGCGTACAGCGCCTGACCGTCGGTATTGACCAATGCATCTTTTACCTGCTCTTCAAAGCCGTTTACGAATCCGTTGAGGGCGATACTGCTGCCGTAGCCATCGCCGAACAGGGCATTGGCGGCAAAGCGGAACGAGGTGAGCAGTATCGGGTCTTCGCTTTGGTAAATGACAACGTCTGTTGTGCCGCCACCGATATCTACGTTTACCGCCGGCCGGTCGTGTGGCCGGACCATTTGTTTGTGATAGAAGTAGTAGAAGGGGGCAAATGACTCTGACATTTTGTGCAGCTTCCGGGCTTCGGGGAAGTAACGCTGGTAGTAGGTTGTCCAATACCGCTGCACCGAATTGCGTTTGTGAAGAGACATGCTGGAGGGGTAGAACCATACGACCTCGGTATTTGCCAGATCGCCTCCGTTAAACAGTACTTTATTCCGCATCATCAACATGAGTTGTTTCATGAACGCCCGGGTGCGTCGTTCAGATTTTTTGTCTTTAAAGTCCAGCCACTTGAGGTTCGGGGTGATGGTACTGTTGATACGGCGGTCTTCTTTGAGATACCAGAACGGTATGTTGAAGTCGGCCAATGCAAAGTTTGGTTCGTGTGGGTTGAACATTCCATTATCGCTGATCACGGTACGCTGGGGGAATTTGTATTGCAGCGCAGGCCCGATGCGGAAGGGGATAAACTCTTCCTCGCGTATGGCGATGAGTTTGAGCAGGAGTGGGTCGCGTTTGGCTGCGAAGATTTCCCGGATGCGGTCTTCGTGTGGTGAATGGAGTGTGCCGACCTGGATGTCATTATCGGTGATGTCGAAGGGTACGGCATTGCGGTCGCCATCTTTGTATTCGATGTGTGTGTTGGTTGTGCCCAGGTCGATTGCGAATTTGAACTGGCGTGATGGGGGAGGAAGTGGTTTAAAGGACGGGATGATGATGCCTGTTGCTTCGCGAAGGCTGACTTCGATGAAATCGAAATTCTGTTCGAGTACGTGGTAGGTTGTGGTGACTCCGGGGGCCTGTTCTTTACTGCTACGTGTTTTCGATGCCTGTACGGGTATGGCATCGATCGTATGCTGATTGAAGAAGTTTACTTTATACCGGTGGGCTTTATTTCGCGGTGTAACATCGCGGTCTACGAGCAGGATGCGATAATGCGGATTTATGGTTTCCGGCAGTTTCACAAACGGGTAGATTGCCAGGGTGAACTGGTTCTCGGATATGATACCACGGTTTTCTTTCTCGGCCGGCTGTTGAATGCGGTCGCTGTATACGTTGGTGTCGTAGATGCGGGAGAGCACGACATACTGGTTATTTTTTACCGGTATTCGCAATACGGCCTTTACGCCGTTGGGCATCTGTACCAGTTCGAAGCTTTTCTTGCCGTCGGCCACAGTGCCCTGAAGATCGGTCAGCGTGAAGTACTTGAAATATGTCTTCTTCAAGGGTAATACGTAACCATGGTCCTCTTCACCACTGCGCACGGTATAATGCCCGTTGAAGAACCGGTCGGTGTCTATCGGGAAGGGCACCTTGATGAGATAGGGTTCCAGCAGGTCGCTAATGGTGAGGTAAGGGTATTTAATGTGGTCGTGGTTGGGCAGTGTTCTATCTTGCAGTGGCCGTTCGTCGTAATAGGGCACCTTCTTGTGGTTGTCCTTTTGCCACGTGCCTCCGGCGTAGCGCATCGTCTCGCTAAACTCGTCGATGGGAAGCACGCAGGGTTGGATACTGTCTTTGCCGTTGATGGAGCTGTTGATGATGAAGTCGTTCTGGTCTGCCGTGTTCTGGTTTTTATGCTTCTTACTTCGCAGTGGGAAGCCCAGGATCTCCGCGTAGTTTCCTTCTTCTTTAACCGCCATGGGCTGGTATGTTGCCTCGTAGTAGGCAATGGCTTGTTCGCCTTCGGCGACGTTTCGGATTTCGTTTTTAAAGGCAGGGTCCAGTGCTTCGAACACAAGTTTCAGATATTCTGCCAGTGTGGGGAAGCGAGTCGAGAATCCGGGGAATGCGCCCTGACAGGAAAACATGAACTGTATGAAGTCTTTGCTTCGTTCGTTGAGGGGACAGAACCTGTCGCTGAAGACCTGGTGATTTCCGAATCGGATGTCTACGAACGTATTTTTGTTAGCAGAGGAAAAGAACGCGGTAATGGGTGACGTTCCGCCAATGATATTGATGATCTCAGGCCCTTGTTTATAATTCAGGACGTAGCAGTTCCGAAGGCTGTTGAAATTAAAGGATTTTTTATCCTGCTTGATAAACGTCTCCAGTGTTTCTCCCAAAAGCCGGTGCTTGGGGTTTGACGATTGCAATAGTTCGCCGAGATCGCTTTTTCTGTCGATATCGATATCTTTCCCTGTGTCTGTGATGCCCGAATTCCAGGCTACGATCTCTACTTTTTCGCGCAGTGCTTCTATGTTGTAGAAGATCTCGGCGATGTCCAATGTATTGGATACGATGCGGTGGAAGATGGTGTTTCCCTGCAGGCTTTGTTTTCGGAATACATAGTTAAACGCGGTGCGCACGAGGTCCATGCGTGCGAACGGCGTGGGGATGGATGTGATCTGTGTATTTGCGTTCGAGCCTGCCGGATCTTTAATGGTTTCGGCGAGGGCAGTCGACAGGTGAGAGGGCATCTGTTGCCAGTGCTGAACGGTTTCGGCGGCGCCGGAATGAAGTCGGAATATTTTGCTCATCGTGGTTATAGGGCTATTTTTTTACTGACGATTTCTTCGGTGGCTTTTGAGAATAATGCCAGTAGTTTTTTCTCGCTTGTCAAATGGTCTACCGATCGTTCTTTGTTGGACAGCACGGTGCCGAAGTCGTTCAGATCGTTTTTTTTCAGAAATCCCATAAGGCCTTTTTGTATGGGCCGTCCGTTTACCAGGTTGTAGAGATCTGCCCCTTGCCGTTTGTGATCTATAAAGTTGCAGGATACAACGGAGGTAGCCATTTCGTTTAGCCAGTCGTTGTAATGCTTATGGAACTTTGTGAGGGCTATGCGCAAACGATCGGTTCGTCCGAGGCGGGATAGTTTGTTCGTTCCGTCGGTGATGTAGGAGGAGCCATTGTTTTTGCCAGCTTCATCGAAATGATTATCGATAAAGTATTTAAATAAGGCGTATCGGGTAAGGGGGCGGGCAATCAGGTCGAAGGTCTCATTTGCCAGTGTGTCGAAGGTTACGGTATTGGTTTCTTTACCCAATCCGAACTCGAAGAATTTTGGACTAACAGCCAGTCCGTTATTGACTGCCAGTTCGGTGTCGCTAAGGGTCATGAAGTCGATAATGGCCATTGCGGCGGCCAGCTCCACAAAGTGCGCCCTGTTCTTTTGTTTGGTGGCACCGTCTGCGCCTTCCTGTTCGTTGGTTACCACATCGCCGATGTAGTATAGGGCATTAACAGACCCATTACCGCTTACGTTTTCCGCATAGTATGAGAGGGCAGCCCGTGTCTTGCCAATGAAGGATTCCGATTTGATCGACGTATCCTCATTGGGGCGTACGCTGAAGTACGGCAGTACGGTTACGGCGCCAATGCGGGCATCTTTCAGGAACGCATGGTGCGGCGTAGGATGTTTGGCATCGCGAATATTCTTTAAAATCAGTGGGAAGCCAGCTGCCCCCGTGCCACCAAAGATCGAGCTGATGATGAAGACACGGTCCTGTGGTTCATAGTTTGCCGCGAACTTTCTAAAGAAGTCGGAGTCTTTGAATTTGTTCAGGACGACGCTGCCGATATTGGGATTGCCTTTAAAGCCGACGTCCATGTCGGCTTCGAGGTTGTCTTTTGAAAACAGTAAGGATGCGAAGGCGCGATTACTGCGTGTTAGCTCGTTGTAGCCGATGAACTCGCGGAAGAGCTGTTCTTTTACACCGTCGATATCGAATTTGAAATTATCGGATACAAAACCGCCCTCACCCAATTCATCGAGCGATTGGAACCGGGGCTTGAAGAAGCTGGACTCTTCTGATCCGGCCTTCTCGCGGATTTCCTTATACGTTCGCAGCAACTCGACGGTGCGGGTAAGGTCGCCGTTGGCGCTGTCGGGATCGATCACAATGGGGATGATGGTGTCTGTGTTTTTAATTTCCACTCCCGATGCCAGTAGCAGGGTAAGCGCTTTCATGACGCGTGAACCGGTTCCGCCAATGGCGAATACAAATAGTTTAGCCATATATTAAAAAGGTACTTTTCGGTTTACAGAACTCCACCACTTTATCGTTGCAGAAAGCATGCAGCACCACACCAGCGAGAAAATAAAGCTGGTGATGGCGAACCCCATACAATCGGCGGTGCCCATACGCAGGTCGCTACAGAAGTTTCCGGCGGTAAGGTCGTTGTTGCTTGAGATGAAGGCGATGATGGCAACAAGCAGTGCGCTGGCCAGAATGTTTACGAGCCATTTCCACCACACATTAAAGGGCACCCGGTTAAACAGTGCGTAGTAATAGTTTACCACCGATACCGAGTTGATCGCAAAGAGTGCGATAAAAACGGTATTGTAGGTAGACTGCCCGGTAAAGTCCGTGCATAAAACATCGAGTCCTCTCAGATGGTCGCCCAGGCCGTTGTGGCTGCTGTATAATGCGATGGACTCGAACAGGGTAATGAGTAAATCAGAAAGCTGATGCATATTAATGTTTGTTTTTCTGCCAGATCACGATTGCCATACCGACGATAACCACCACGAAGAGTATCCACCAGCCTCCTCCGGAGGACCTCTCTCCCGAACCTGTGCCTGACCGGTTTACCTGGATGGTTGCATTGTACAACGTCATGTCCCCATATACATCGGTATACGCTTCGGAGATTCCTCTAATCAGGTACTCCAGCCCGAACGTCTGCTGCTGTTGCAGTGCGTGGAACGGATCGCCATCATCTATCGTAGACGACTGTTCAATCCATCCCGGCATTTGGAAACTCAATTTTAGGTTCACGCTTTGTTGCGACTTCAACTCGGTGGTTCGCAGCGTATACAGATGTGTATACCCCTGTAGGCTGGCACCTTCGCTCGTGCCGATGTTCTCAATCTTACTGATCGAGTAGTTTGGCGATAGCGTGTAGTGCGCGGTGTCGGTTATCAGCGCATCATCGACTTTTAGGAAGTCCATATTGGCAACAAAGGAGAATTGAAATACTTTGTCTTTACCGGCCTGTGCGCTGTTTATTACAAGCTTTGTTGCCGGGCGTCCGATTGTGAAGTCGCCGACTTTGTTCTTCATGACGATTTTGGCTACCGGGGCATCGCTGGACGGCGTGAGGAAGTAACACTTGTTTTCGAAACCGTTATAATCTTTGAAGTCGATGTCCTGCATCAGTTGCATGAGGTTTTGACGTTTGCCGAAAATCAGGATGTAGTATGGTCGCCTTACCTTATGGTTCGTCAGGTTAAACGATGTGCGCGCTTTGGATTCTACAAAGTAGCGCCCATTGAATTGAGAATTCATCTTGACGATAACTGAAGAGAATGCTTTGCTTCTCAGTGCGTAGGCGAAGTCAAGTTCAATCTGGTTCTTTTGCTGCGTGAGAAAGTTTGTTGAGTTGCCATCGCCACGCGAGAAGATGCAATCTGATACGAGCACGGTTACCGCATTGTCTTTTACGTCGATAACCTGTTTCAGAATATTCGGCAGATTCGACGTCTTTCGTTCACAGCCGTTATGCTTGAACGTTGTCGGATTGAGGTTTTTGATGAAGTAGTTGATGTCATTGGTAGCAGCGTTGGATCTGAATGTGCAGATGCTGTCATTGATATAATGGAGGTTCAGGTTGTTGACCAGATTCCGGGCTTTCAGGTCGGTAACAAAGCCGTAAATGCTATTTTTGAAATCCGACTCGGTGGCCACGTAGCCATCCATGCTTGCGGAGTTCTCGATATAGATATTGAAATCAGGTATAATGACGCTGTCGGTCCCGGCGTGGGTAACCGTGTCGGTAGGTGCGGTTGACCTCTTGCGCGGACGCTTATCGTTGTTATTGTTGCCGCAGGCATAAAGCAGTAGTACCAAGAGTACACCGGAATAAAACGGTATAGACTTTAGCATAGGTTTTGATTAAGGTTGACGTATAGACAGAAGTAGAATCCCGCCATTCGGAATTCAGGATGACGTGCCGGGAGATAGAAGCTCGTTGTAAAGAACTCATGGCAGCGAGGGAGGGTACCATGAGATCTTGAATCCATTTTACGGTAGCCGTTCAGTTACCAGGTCAGGATCGATTCCTGTTGAATGTTATGAGCATATCCTGCAACAGCTTGATTTGTATCTGCTGGTTTTCGATAATGGTATTGATCTTCCAATACCACAACAAGATACCTCGAACAGCGATTAACAGTCCGAAGCTAAAAGCGGGTAGAAGGAAGAGCAGAACTAAAATCTCTGTGAAGCCCGCTCCCTGAAAAAAGCAAAACATGGTTTTCATTTGCGATGTGTTTATTGCTGAATACATCGTGAAGAAACAGCATAGATCGCAAGGCATCGATTGAAACTTCCCAAATGCCTGAATTTCTTTCCCGGCGCCAGGTGGCCGTGTGTTCATAGGCTATCGGTTTGCCTATGCATAAACTTTGTAAAACGGAAGGATAAGCGCCCAGTCCTTACAGCCTGGGCGTATAGGCAGGGTGAGCAATGCCGCATTTATGCGGCGTCCAACCCAGTCTTAAAAAACTGGGTGGTGCTGGCTTGCGCTGTAGGCATAATAACGAGGTCGTTGATGTTTACATGAACCGGGCACGAAGCCACGAAGAAGATTGCGTCGGCAACATCTTGTGCAGATAGAGGTGTAAAGCCGGCATATACATTTTTGGCACGTGCCGCGTCGCCTTTAAACCGAACTTCTGAGAACGCTGTAGAGACAGCCCCTGGATGTATACCGCTCACTTTAATACCGTACGGCAGCAGATCGACCCGCATGCCCTTGTTTAAAGCGTCTACGGCGTATTTAGTAGCACAGTAGACATTTCCATTGGGATAAACTTCTTTTCCGGCAATGGACCCGATGTTGATAATGTGCCCGCTTCTACGTCTCACCATCCACTTCGATACAATGCCGGTTACATACAGTAGCCCTTTCACGTTGGTATTGAGCATAATGTCCCAGTCATCCGGGTTCCCTTTATCAATCGGGTCCAGACCAAGACTTAGTCCAGCATTATTAATGAAGAGGTCAATATTCTGCCATTCTTCGGGAATATGTAAAAGTGCTGCTTCGACAGCACTGCGGTTCTGGACATCAAAGCACAATGGCAAAACATCGGTGCCATAGTCATGTTTGAGCCTGGTCGCCAGTTCCTGCAAACGGTCTGCGCGTCTTCCGGTCACCAGCAGGCGGTATCCGTGGCCTGCAAATACAGCAGCACAGGCTTCCCCGATCCCCGAGGTGGCGCCTGTTATCAATGCAATCTTTTTCATAGGCCGGCAAATTTTAACTTTTATAACCATCTATTTATTGATCTATGTTAACCGATTCCTATTTTGGCAGTCGGGTATACGCCGGTGGCGACAACCCGGACCTGAAGGTTACGTTTCAACGTATTCACGCATACACGATCATGGAACCGATAATCGCACTATTTGAGCGCCTGGGCCTGGAAACGCATCATTTCGAAAGGTTTTCGAAGCAGTTGCGTACGAAGGATCTTAAAAAGAAAGATCATTTGATTCAGGAAGGCGCTGTTTGCGATTTTGTAGGATTTGTGGCTTCCGGCACACTGCGTTCGTATGTGCGCAACAATGAAGGCGAGTTTAATAATGACTTCTATTTCGATCACGCTATTGTAAGCGCCTACACCAGTTTTCTGACCGGTATGCCGACGAATTGCAACATCGAAGCGCTGACTGACAGTACCATTCATTACATAACCCGTGAACGATTGGACGTGCTGGTCGACCAGGATAACCGTTTCCTCAAACTCTCCAAGTACATTTCCGACACTTACTTTATACGAAAATGCAAACGTGAGACCTCTTTTCTGAAGCAATCTGCGGCTGAACGATTGCAGGGATTGTCTGCGTTGTATCCGGGAATTGAACAGCGTATATCGCAATACCACATTGCGTCTTATCTGGGTGTTAAACCGGAGTCGTTGAGCCGCATCAAACTCTTAACATACATCAATAAATAGCAGCGCGCTAAACTCCACTTTTGTACTTCAAGGTAATTATTGAAGTATGCCAATCATCAATCTAAAAGTGAGTGGGAGCGAGAGCCCGACACGTGCCCGGGAGCTTGTAAACGAGATCACCCGGCTCACAAAAGAAATCCTTAATAAACGGCCTGAGCTTACTGTGGTGACGATCTCGTTTGTGCCGGAGTATCTCTGGTATGTAAATGGGCAATCGCTGCTTGAGTTGGAATCGCAAAGTTTCCACCTGGAGATCAAGATCACGGACTCTACTAATCTGAAAGCGGAGAAAGCCCGATACATTCAGGCCGTGCACCGATCTTTAACGGCTCAGCTGGGCGCAATTCATCCGGTGAGTTATACGGCGATCCACGAAATGAAGGCCGACGGATACGGCTATGACGGATCGACAATAGAATACAAATACATCAGTTCCCAAACTAATTAAGATACGTCCGATGAAATCAATATCCTTACTAACTATCGTCCTGGTCATGGCGGTACAGATGAGTCATGCGCAACAGACAACGAGCGATATTCGCCAGCTCAGCGCGATCGTTGAATTATACTCTAAAAGTGTGATTGAAAGAGACTCTGCTGTGTTTTATGATTTGTTCGACAATGGAGTGGTGACGTGGTGTGCCGCGCTGAAGCCGGCATCGCGTGTCCGCGAGTTGGAAGCAAAGGGATCGAAAGCGCCTGAGAGCAATTACTTTTCGGGAAGCCATAAACGCTTTATGCGGTCTCTGTTTCGCTATAAGACAACTGAAGATAAGTTTGACAATATTTCCATTACGACCGACGGCACTGTGGCCTCTGTTATGATGGATTACAGTTTCTGGGCGAACAATGCGATGACGAACTGGGGGAACAAGTATCTTACGTTGATAAAAAAGGACGGTTCATGGAAGATTACCGGTGTGCTTTATTCTCTTGAACTTACGCAGTATTTTCCGCAGCCCACGTTGAGTGAACGTCAGCGTCTTCGCGCCGTGCAATAGTCGGTAGCGGTGGGCCGTGTTGTAACCATACTATTGTCTTATTTGCTTAGGGTAATCGTTTCTTTGCGCTGTGCGGATACTTTTGCTGCTTCTAATATTTCGACTACCAGTATATTGTTCTCCAACGAACCGGCATCGTATGCCATCATTTTTACTTCGCCGCGTACCACCGCAGCAAAGTATGCGAATGGATCGTTGACCGGGCGTTCCAGGGCAGGGCTGTTGATGTACTTCTCTTCTGTTTTTTCATCGATGCGTAGACGTGATCCCTGGCGATCCGCAATAATGTATCCGGTATTGCCATAGATCTCGATGTCTTTACGACTAAATGGCCAATTCCAGGAGGCCTGGATGATGGCCTGTGCGCTGGAGTAGTTTACAATTATGGTGGCATCGTCGTCTACGTTGGGATAGAGAGCAGGTTTATAGTGTCGCGTTACAGCAGTGACCGACGTGGGGCGCTGGCCGTTTAGCAGCCAGGTTACCTGATTGGCCCCGTAGCAGCCGAAGTCCATCAATGCCCCGGCGCCATTTTTAGTTGAATCGGTAAGCCAGCTTACAAACTCCGGCCCACACCCGATTTCTTTTGGTCCCTGGTGGCCGTCGTGTATGACGAACTTTTTCAATGCTCCAAGCTGCGCGTGTGTCTTGACCTGATCGCGTATTGTGTTGTTACTGCCGTACCAGGTGGTTTCGTAGTTGGTAAGCACGAGTATACCGTGCGTTTTTGCTAACGTTTCGATCTGCCGTGCGTGGGCGACGCTTACGGCTAAGGGCTTCTCTACCATTACGGCGATCTTTCGTGGTGCACAGGTTTTGACGACTTCCAGGTGATCAAAGGTGCTGTTGAATGCGGCAACGCCATCGGGCTTTACCTGATCGAGCATCTGCCCGAGGCTGGTATAGATCAGTGAGAACGGCAGCTTGTAGCGTGTGAGGTATTGCTCGGCGAGCTTTCTGTCAGCTTCAGCAATACCGACGATCTCGATGTCGCCGTCGTGTGCACGGGAGAGAATGGTGCCGGCGTGGCCGTGGGTGAGACCAGCGATGGCGATGCGGAATGGCTTAGGGGTAGGTTGGGCCATGGTTGTTAATGGTATTGTGGCAATTAAGAATAATGTACTAAGTAATCGAACCATTAGCTTTTAGTTTGAAAGTTCATGACGCAATCGGCAAACACAGTTTGCGTAGACGACTAAGGTACGTATCTATCTGAAAAAATCTTAGTCTACGCAAAAAGACTGCGTACACCTAACAAATCTTTACATCGTTTAAAACACAAGACTTCGTAGCTTAAAAGGAAAAGCCTGTGGAAAAAGATAGCGATCCACAGTGTGTATGGATGATTCCGCTACAGCCACGCGCAGTAGCGGATAGAATTTGCAGATGCACCGAACGACCACTCAGAGAAGTTTATCAGGGAAGCGCATTTAGAGCCATACTGCCCGAGAGGGAATCCGGGTTCGAGTCTCGGCGAAGTTGCAGGTATATGTTTATACTGGAATGTAGGGCATTGTCGCGATACTACTGGCGGATTCGTGGTGCCGGGCAATAGACCCTTGATGTTAAGGTTCATGTATTGATCGTAGTCGGACGCGGTTAGCATGATTAAGGCTCCTAATGGGACTTTCGTTTTGAAAGACTGTCGTGAGACCCAATGAAATCACTGTTATCGCCGGTAATTAGCGCCACTTTATTGGTTACTTCATACTTTTAATTTTTTTGACACAACGCTGCGGGAATGCGGAGTCGCTGCCGAGGATGTTTGCTACCTAATTTGTACGATAAACGTCACTATCCGGGTGATCTGCTCTCGTATTGTGCTGTGGCATCAAACTTTGAGGTACTGATCTAAAAGACAGCTATGAAAAAGGGCGATACGGTATATTGGAAGTGGGGTGCTCACGAAGCGGAGGGAAAAATTATGAAGAAGCATACGGAGACCACCACCAAGAAAATCAAAGGTACAACGGTGAAGCGGAAGGCCAGTGCGGAAGAGCCGGCTTTTGAGGTAAAGCAGAAGAACGGTAGTAAAGTATTGAAGTCAGCCAGTGAATTGAAGAAAGGCAAGAAATAAGTCTTCCATCAATCGATGTCTATTATTCAATGATCTTGATAATATTCACGGGACACGCCACCGATACGGGTTTCGTTTCGTCCAGCTGTTGGGCGTTTACGGGTAGCACGTGCGTGAGCTTCTTTGCTTCGGCAGTGAGGAGGACGGCTTTGCCGTCTTTGCGGCTCATACGCCAGAGCTCGGGCTGCATCTCGAAACATATACCACAGCCGATGCACTTATCCCGGTAGTGGATGATTTTAGGCATTGGTCGCGACCAGCTTATATAGTTTGTCGGACGATGTGATTTTGTGTGGGAAGGGGAAGGTGATTTTATCGCCGCGTGTAGCTTTGTTTTGTTTTTCTCCGTTTACGAGTACGTGGTCGAAGGTGATCTTCTGCATGCCGAATGCGTTGCCGGTTAGGAGGAGTATGTCGCCTTGCTGGAGGGTGCCGGTTTCGATTAGGAATTCGCCGACCTGTATCTTCGGGTAGAAGCGTGTGCCTTTTCCGGCATAGACTTTCTTTTCGGTGGCGATGGAATCTGGCTGGCGTGTCCATTGGCCCATCTGGCGCCCAAGATAGTATCCTTCCCAGAAGCCGCGGTTGTATACGGATGAAAGGCGCTGCATCCAGTTTTCTATTTTGTCTGCCTTATAGGTGCCTTCGTGTATAGAGGTTATCGCTTCGCGGTAGCAGGCGGTTACGGTGTGGACATAGTCGGCTCCTTTGCTGCGGCCCTCAATCTTCAGAATGGCCACTCCTGTTTGTACGATCTCGTCGAGGATGTTGATGGTGCAGAGGTCTTGTGGGGACATGATGTATTCGTTGTCTACTTCGAGCGCTTCTCCGGTTTCGGCATCGGTGACGGTGTATTTACGCCGGCAGTTTTGCAGGCATGCTCCGCGGTTGGCGGAGGCGTTCTGGCTGTGCAGACTGATGTAGCACTTGCCTGATACGGCCATACACAGTGCGCCGTGGATGAAGACTTCTATTTTGACGAGCCGGCCGGATGGGCCTGTTACCTGTTTGCGTTTGATTTCGTTGCAGATGTGGGCAATCTGTTTGAGTGTGAGTTCGCGGGCGAGTACGATGGTATCGGCGAACCGGGCGTAGAACTGCACGGATTCGAGGTTGCTTACGTTTGCCTGGGTTGAAATGTGTACGGAGATGCCCATGCGGATACAGGATTCGATTACGGCGAAGTCGGAGGCGATTACGGCGTCTACCCCGGCTGCCTTTACGGCGTTGAGTATGGTTTGCATGAGCTGCATGTCGTACTCGTACATTACGGTGTTCAGGGTGATGTAGCAGCGGAGGCCGGCGTTGTGACAGCGTTGGCTGACTTCTCCGATGTCTTCTACGGTAAATCCACCGGCAGACCGGCTGCGCATGTTGAGTTGTTCTACGCCGAAATAAATGGCATTGGCGCCGGCGTTGATGGCTGCCTGCATGGCTTCAAACGAGCCGGCAGGTGATAATAGTTCTACATTCATGATCTGAAGGCGCCTGGCCCGGCCTGGACGGCCTGAAAACCCGGGCGTTTGTAATATATCCGAATGACAAAGATATGGGGCCTGGTTGTGGATACTGCTGTCAATGATATTTATCAGGGTTTGGTGAAGTTGGGTGGGTACGGGGCTAACCGACGTTATGGCAGGTTTTACTGTGTAGGTGGATTTCATACACTCGTCATACTCTATCCATACTTAATCCATACTCTATCCATGCTCTATCTATACACGATCATCAGCCTGTTTCCGGGTGGAGTTTGACCTTTACTGAAATAACTATACACTGTTGATACTAATTACTGATTCTACTATACATCTGATTCTGGTATTACTGATTTCAGTATACAGTTGTTGATAACTTGAAGGTAAATCTATAC
>Ga0065165_1000980_pt1 | contig 35365 bp, 35 predicted proteins | sample AraplaMF_Cvi_mMF_FD_63813 | JGI IMG/M metagenome (GOLD analysis project Ga0065165, IMG submission 63813) | Arabidopsis root microbial communities from the University of North Carolina, USA - plate scrape MF_Cvi_mMF (version 2) (version 3) | ecosystem: Host-associated > Plants > Roots >... | reverse complement strand
TTGCCGAGCCAGAACAGCGCCACGTCGTTGTAGCCGCTGGCCGGGTAGCGCTGGCGGAACGCGACGAAGGCCGATGCCGCGCCGGGGAAGTCGCCCTTGCGCATCACCGCCATCGCATCGTCGAACTGCTTCTTCTCTTCAGGATCGACCAGGAATTCCTTGTCGTCCATCGTGACCTTCTGCGGTTCGAGCTTGCGGATGCGGTCGTCCACGCCCTGCGCGATGTCCTTCTGACGGCGCTGCAGGTCGGACACGTCGCGCGTCAGCTGCTCGTTCTGGCCGACCAGCTTCGCCGCATCGCTGCGCATCAGCTCGATCTGCGTATTGAGATCGAGCAGGCTGCGCTTGAGCTTGCCGATCTCTTCGAGCAGCTGCGCGTTCATCTCGGCCTGGCGCTGCGCCTGCAGCTTGTTGTTCTCCTCGAGCTTGCCGCGCAGGTCGAGGATGGCCCGGCGCGCCTCGTCGTCGTCGAACAGCCCGGCGTGCGCGACCGGCGCCGTCACCAGGGCGAAGGCGGCCAAGGCCAGTGCCGACAGCGACGGCGCCCACCACGCGCCGCCCGGCCGTCCGCGAAGAATCGATTGCATTGCCAGGCCTCCGGCTTACTTGGCGTTGAATTCGGCGCGGCGGTTCTTCGCCCAGGCCGCTTCGTCGCTGCCCTGCACGGCCGGACGCTCCTTGCCGAAGCTGACGGCTTCGACCTGCGACTGCGACACGCCCAGCAGCTCCAGCGACTTCACGACCGCCTCGGCACGCTTCTGGCCGAGCGCCAGGTTGTATTCGCGGCCGCCGCGCTCGTCGGTGTGGCCTTCGACCGAGACCTTCTTCGACTTGTTGGCCGACAGGCTCTTGGCCTGCGCTTCGATCGTCGGGCGGAACTCGTCCTTCACGACGTAGCTGTCGTAGTCGAAGTAGATGACGCTGCTGGCGGGCGCCGGCGCGTTCTTCGTCAGGTCGACGCTCGCGACCTGCGACTGCGAGGTGCCGGCGTTGTTGGCGCCGCTGTTCGACGCGGTGCCGCCGGTCGAGCGGTTTTCGACCGGGGCCGGCTTGTCGTCGAGCTTGACGCCGGAGGCGCAGCCGGCCAGCAGGGCCGAGGTCAGTGCAGCGAGAAGGGCGAGATGTGTTGATTTCATGATGTTGAACTCCTGGTCGTGTTGTCGTCGAAAAAAAATGTCGTCGGGAAAAATGCGCCGGCCGTTTTTTCAGCGGCCGTACGGGCCCCACATGGGCTCACGGACATCGGCGGCTGTCGACACCAGCTTCGCCTTGATCTTGCCGTCCAGCGTGGTGGTCATCAGCACATCGCGCCCTTGCGCGCGCGATGCGTAGATGATCAGCCGGCCGTTCGGCGCGAAACTCGGGCTCTCGTCGTCGCTGGTGTCGCTCAGTGCCAGCGGCGTCGCGCCCGGGTTGGTCAGGTCCATCAGGTACAGCCGGAAGGCGTTGCCCTGGCGGGAAATGTAGGCGAGGTTGCGGCCGTCGGGGCTGAGCGACGGGCTGATGTTGTAGCTGCCCGAGAAGGTGACGCGCTCGACCGCGCCGCCGCCGAGCGGCGTGCGATACACCTGCGGGCCACCGCCGCGGTCGCTGACGAAGTACAGCGTGCGGCCGTCCGGCGTGAACACCGGTTCGGTGTCGATCGCCTGGCTGGTCGTGATGCGCTTCGGCTCGCCGCCGCTGCGCGGCATCAGGTAGAGCTGCGAGATGCCGTCGCGGCTCAGCGTGAGGGCCAGCGTCTGCGAATCGGGCGACCAGGCCGGCGCGCTGTTCGAGCCGCGGAAGTTGGCGATCACGCGGCGCTCGCCGGTGGCGACGCTCTGCACGTAGACGATGGCCTTCTGCTTCTCGAACGACACGTAGGCCAGTTCCTGGCCATTCGGCGCCCAGGCCGGCGAGATGATCGGCTCGGGGCTGTTCAGCGCGACCTGGCCGCCCTCGCCGTCGGCGTCGGCGATGCGCAGCGCGTAGCGGCTGCCGGTGCGGGTGACATAGGCGATGCGGGTCGAGAACACGCCCTTGTCGCCGGTCAGCTTCTCGTAGACGTAGTCGGCGATGCGGTGGGCAGCCAGCCGCAGGTCGGCCGGCTGCACCGCATTGCTCTGGCCGCCGAGCTCCTGGCCCTTGACGATGTCCCAGAGCTTGAAGCGCACGTCGAAGCGGCCGTCGGCCAGCCGGGTGACCGAGCCGGCGACCAGCGCGTCGGCACCGCGGGTGCGCCATTCGCCCATCACCGGCTGCGCGGTCTCGTCGATCGCGACGCTGGTGTCGATGCCGCGGAACACGCCGGCGCGCTCCAGGTCGGCGCGGATGATGGCCGACAGCGCCTGCGTGGTCTTGTCTTCGTCGCGGAACTTCGCGATCGCGATCGGCACCTGCGTGGCGCCGACCCCGGCGATCTCCACGCGGAACTGCGCCAGCGCAGGGGTGAAGGCCGGCGCGCACAAGGCCAGTCCGGAGGCAGCGGAGAAATGACGTCGGTTCAGCATCCAGTGTCCTGATCTCAAATTGTGGTCTTGGTTCCGGTGGCGTCCGCGAACGCCATTTTCAGGTATCGGTAGTAGGTGCCTTCGGCGTTGTAGACCGCCAGCACGAACCCCAGCCGCCCGTCCAGGAAGCCCCGCCGCAGCAGGTAGGCCCTGAAGAACGCCCAGGCACCATGGGCAAGCGCCGTACCCAGGCCGCCGGTGCGGCCGGCCCGCACCTTGTCGACGGCACGCCCGCTGCTGTAGCGGTTCATCTTGTCCAGCGCGTCGTGCAGCGTCGGCATGGTCTCGTGCAGCAGGTCGCCGGGAAGGCGCCCGACCGGGCCCTGCACGTCGAGCCGCTCGTGCACCAGGTCGTCGGTGAAGCGGGCGCGTCCGCGCAGGAACAGCCGGGTGACCCGGTCAGGGTACCAGTCGCCATGGCGCATCCACTGTCCGCAGAAACGAGAAAGGCGTGACAACTGGTAGCCGGCGGGGCTGCCGGCGTCGCTGGCGCCGGGCGCCACGGCCGCCCGGATCGCGGCCGCCAGCGGCTCGCTGACCCGCTCGTCGGCGTCCAGGCTCAGCACCCAGCGACCTTGCGCCTGGTCGAGCGCCCGGTTCTTCTGCCGGCCGAAACCGGGCCAGTCGTCGCTGCGGGTCACGCGGGCGCCGAGCGCGGCGGCCTGCTCGCGGGTGTCGTCGGTGCTGCCGGAGTCGACGACGATCCACTCGTCGGCGAACGCGACGCTCTTCAGGCAGTCCGCGATCTGGTGGCCTTCGTTGTGCGTGATGACGATGACCGACAGGTTCGGAGCGGACATGGAGGGCGAAAGGTGCGTGCAGCGGAGGTGCGCGGATTGTAGGCAGTGCCGGCGAACGATAATGCGCCCGGAATGAGCACCCCCACCCTGCCCCCGGCCCTGCCACTGCGATCCCGCCTGAAGCGCCTGGCGCCCTATTTCGCCGACAGCGGCAAGGGCTTCGTCCTGATGATCGTCGGCTCGATCATCGGCGCGCTGACCGAGCCGGTGATCCCGGCGCTGATGAAGCCGCTGCTCGACAAGGGCTTCACCGCCGACGGCATTCCGCTGTGGACGGTGCCGGTGGCGATCATCGGGCTGTTCTTCATCCGCGGCGTCGCCGGGCTGGTCGCGCAGTACGGGCTGGCCTGGTCGGCCAACCGCGGCACGCAGGCGCTGCGCACCGCGATGTTCCAGCGCCTGATGACGGTGCAGCCGACCCTCTTCAGCCACAGCACCGCCAGCAGCCTGACCAACACGCTCACCTACGAGGTGCAGGGCGGCGCCGGCCTGCTGGTCGGCTCGGTGATGACGCTGGTGCGCGATTCGGCCACGCTGGTCGCGCTGCTGGCCTACCTGCTGTGGGTGAACTGGCAGCTGACGCTGTTCGTCGGCGTGCTGGTGCCGGCGGTCGCCTTCGTGATGCGCATCCTCAGCAAGCGGCTGCACCGCCTGACGGTCGAGGGCCAGCAGGCCACCGACCAGCTCGCCTACGTGGTCGAGGAAAACGTGCTCGCCTGGCGCATCGTGCGGCTGCACGGCGCCGAGGCCGGCCAGGCCGGGCGCTTCCGCGCGCTCAGCGACACGCTGCGCCGGCTGTCGATCAAGTCGACGATGGCCGCCGCGACGATGACCCCGGTGACCCAGATGATCGCCGCCTGCGGCCTGTCGGCGGTGATCGTCGCGGCGCTGTGGCAGAGCACCCACTCCGGCAGCACCGCGGGCAGCTTCGCGGCCTTCATCACCAGCATGCTGATGCTGCTGGCGCCGATCAAGCACCTGTCGGAGGTGGCCGGGCCGATCACCCGCGGGCTGGCGGCGCTGGAGCGCGGCGTCGCGCTGATCACCGACGCACCGGTCGAGCAAGGCGGCAGCCACGATCCGGGACGCGCCCAGGGCCGCATCGAGATGCGCCACGTCGGCCTGCGCTACAAGACCGACCAGGCGCCGGCGCTGGTCGACGTGAACCTGCGGCTGGACATCGGCGAGACGGTCGCGCTGGTCGGGCCGTCGGGCGCCGGCAAGACGACGCTGGTGAACCTGCTGCCGCGCTTCCTGGAGCCGAGCGACGGCGAGCTGCTGCTCGATGACCGGCCGCTGCGCGAGTGGGACATGGTCGCGCTGCGCCGCCAGTTCGCGCTGGTGAGCCAGGACGTGGTGCTGTTCAACGACACCGTCGCGGCCAACGTCGCGCTCGGCGACACCGGCCCCGACGAAGCGCGCACCATCGACACCGCCCGCGTGCGCGAAGCCCTGCGCGGGGCCAACCTGCTGAAGTTCGTCGACGAGATGCCGCAGGGGCTGGACACGATGATCGGCCACAACGGCAACCAGCTGTCGGGCGGCCAGCGGCAGCGCCTCGCGATCGCCCGCGCGATCTACAAGGACGCGCCGATCCTGATCCTCGACGAAGCCACCTCGGCGCTCGATTCCGAATCCGAGCGCCTGGTGCAGGAGGCCCTCGACCGCCTGATGAAGGGCCGCACCAGCCTCGTGATCGCACACCGGCTGTCGACCATCAAGGCCGCCGACCGCGTGCTGGTGCTCGAGGGCGGCCGCGTCGTCGAGCAAGGCACGCACGCCGAGCTGATCGCCCAGGGCGGGCTGTTCGCGCACCTGCATTCGCTGCAATTCCGGACCCCCCACGCCGCGCCACCGGAGACCCGAGGATGACCCGACTGAGCATCATCACCGCCGTGCACAACCAGCTGGAGATGAACCGCTGGTTCGTCGAGCACCTGCAGCGTTGCACGCGGCTGCCGTCGGAGTTGATCATCATCGACAACGCGTCGACCGACGGCTCGGCCGAGTTCTTCGAATCGGTCGGCGCCAAGGTGATCCGCAATGCGCAGAACTTCTCCTACCCGTACACGCAGAACCAGGGCATCGCGGCGGCGCAGGGCGACTGGCTCGCGTTCCTGAACAACGACATCGTCGTGCCGCCGGACTGGGACAGCCGCCTCGTCGCCAACGCCGAACTGCACGGGCTGGACGCGCTGACGGTCTGCGGCATCGAGCGCATCGAGACGCCCGAGGCGACGCACGCGCTGCGCCGGCGCTGGAAGCGCGCGTCGCTGCCGGTGCGCTTCTTCGGCGCGAAGCAGCCGTGGCTCGGCCTGTCGCACCGCTGGATGTACGGCGACTGGGAGCGCTTCTGCCGCGAGCGCGCCGAGCAGTTCGAAGGCCTGGTGATCGAAGGCTACGTCGGCAATTCGGTGCTGATGAACCGGCGCGCGATCGACCGCATCGGGCTGTGGGACGAGCGCATCCAGGCCGCCGATGCCGACCTGTTCCTGCGCGCCAAGAAGCGCGCGGTCGAGGTCGGCGACATCCGCCCGCTGCACATCGCGCTCGACGTGTTCGTGCACCACTACATCCGCGTGACCTTGCGGGCCCGCCCGCCGGCCTTCGCGGACGCCACGCGCCTGATCCCGATCGACAGGAAGTGGAGTGCGGCCGAACTGGCACGCCTGTCGGCGGACGCTTCATGACGGCCGCTGCAGTGGCCTCCATCAGCGGCTTCACCTTCCTGCGCAACGGGGTCAAGCTCGGCTTCCCGTTCGAAGCCTCGGTGCGCTCGCTGCTGCCGCTGGTCGACGAGTTCGTGATCGCGGTCGGCCGCGGCGAGGACGACACCCGAGAGCGGCTGCTGGCGATCGGCGATCCGAAGATCCGGCTGATCGACACCGTGTGGAACGAGCGCATGGAGTCGCGCGGCTTCGTCTACGCGCAGCAGAAGATGATCGCGCAGTACGCCTGCACCGGCGACTGGGCCTTCTACCTCGAGGGCGACGAGGTGCTGCACGAGGCCGAGCTGGCGGCGATCCGCGCGTCGGTCGAGCGCCACCATGCCGACCGGCGCATCGAGGCGCTGGTGTTCGACTACCTGCACTTCTACGGCTCGCCGCACTGGCTGGCGACCAGCCCCGCCTGGTACCGGCGCGAATGCCGGCTGATCCGCAACACGATCCGCAGCTACGCGCCCGACGGCCAGTTCTGGGTCGTGATGGACAAGCACCGCCGCGGCCGCCACCCGAACGCGGCACTGGCCAACGCGCACATCTACCACTACGGCCACGTGCGCCGCACCGACTACATGCAGGCCAAGCTCGACCAGGTGAGCAAGTACTGGTCGCACGGCGCGCCGAAGGTGCACTACGGCAACATCGATCCGCAGTCGCTGGTGCCGTACACCGGCACGCACCCGGCACTGATGGCCGACTGGCTGCGCGACGAAGCCGAGCAGCACTTCGCGCCCGATCCGGCGCACGTGCTGACCGGCCGCGAGCGCAAGCACCGGTGGTCGATGCGTGTCGAGCGGCTGCTGGGGGTCGACCTGAGCCGCAAGCACTACCGACTGGTGGCATGACGCCCCCTCGACACCGCATCGGCATCAGCCTCGGCATGATCGATTCGCTGAGCGACGGGCTCGGCGAGTTCTCGACCCAGGTCTGCGAGCACGTCGCGCGCGTGGCACCCGCATGGCGCGAGCAGCACGGCGTGCAGTTCCACCTGCACATGCCGGCGCGCTGGCATGGCCGCTTCGGCGACCAGGTCGGCTACCTGGCCACCCGCAAGCTGCAGGGCTACTGGCACTGGCAGGGGCTGAAGCGCTTCGACGTCTGGCACGGGCTGAACCAGCTCGGCCGCATCATCCCGCCGCTCGGCACGCGGCAGGCGCTGCTGACCATCCACGACCTGAACCCGGTCTACCACGACGCCGAACCGGCCGCCCGCAAGGCGCTCGACAAGCTGCGCCGCCGGCTGCGCCACTTCGACGAGGTGACGACGCTGACGCACCACGTCGAGGGCGACATCCGCCGCCACCTCGGCTGGACCGGCCCGATCAGCGTGATCCCGAACGGCGCGCGCGACCTGAACACCCATGCGCAGGACGCCGTGCCCGGCATCCTGCCGGGCCGCTACCTGCTGCACCTGAGCCGCATGGCGAAGTCGAAGAACCCGCAGAGCCTGGTGGAGATGGCCGCGCTGTGGCCGCAGCAGGCGCTGGTGCTCGCCGGGCCGCGAACCGGCGACTCGGACCGGCTCGCGGCCCAGGTGCGCGAGCGCGGGCTCGCGAACGTGACGGTGGTGCAGGAAGTGAGCGACGCGCAGAAGACCTGGCTGTACGCGCACTGCCAGGCCTTCGTGTTCCCGTCGCTGACCGAAGGCTTCGGGCTGCCGCCGCTCGAGGCGATGCACTTCGGCAAGCCGGTGTTCCTGTCGCGGCTGACCAGCCTGCCGGAGGTCGGCGGCCCGCACGCCGGCTACTTCGACAGTTTCGAGCCGGCGGCGATGCGCCGCACCATCGAGACCGACACCCCGCGCCTGCTGCGCGAGGGGTTGGCGATCCGCGCCCATGCGGCGCAGTTCCGCTGGGACCGCGCGGCCGAGGCCTACCTCGCGATCTACCGGCGCCTGCTGGGCCCCGTCGACGCGGCCGTCAGCGCGGCGCCGCGTTGAGGCAGGCCAGCGCCGCGGCGAGCACCGCGTCGGGGTCGATGTCGTCGACCTGCCGCGGGCCATGCAGCGACGTGGTCCGGTTGGCCGACGTGACCCGGTAGTCCGGCAGGATCTCGCCGGCGAACAACGCGACCACCGGCGTGTCGGTGGTGTGGGCCACGTGCAGCAGGCCGCCGTCGGCGCACAGCGCGAGCGCGCAGCGGCCGATCAGTTCGTGCACCTCGGGGAGGCTGTGGCGGCCGACGCGGTCGATCAGCGGCAGGCCGATCTCGGCGGCGACGATCGCGTCGCGCATCGCGAGGCCGTTGTCGGCGCCGATCAGCACCACGCGCGGCACCCGGCCGGTCGCGGCCAGCCCGCGCAACACGTCGATCCAGCGGGTGTAGGTACGCCAGTCGCGCACGCCGCCGAGCGCGACCGCGATCGCGCCCGGCGGGATCGCGAGCGCAGCGATCGCGGCATGCGCGGCATGCGACGCCTGCATCGTCGGCCGGGCCACCGCCTCGAGCGCCGCGCCTGGCAAGCCCATCAACTGGGCCAGCCGGTAGAAGCCGAACAGCGTGCGGTTGAATTCCGGGCCGGTGTAGCAGCCCTGCACGTGCACGAACGGCACGCGGCGGAAGTACTTCAGCTTGTCGCGCACCGAGCGCGACGACATGCTGTGCAGCATCACCAGGTCGTAGCCGTCGGCGGGCAGCTCGCGCGCCGACGAGGCCACCGTCGAGAACACCGCATCGCTGCGGTACAGCGGCAGCAGGTGCGCATCGGTCAGCAGGTCGAGCCGCGCGACGCGCCCTTGCAGCAGCACCCGCGCCGCCAGGTCCATCAGCGAATCGCCGACCTGCGGCGTGCCCTGGTGGATCCACAGGATGCGACGGTGCTGCGCCGGGTCGATGTGCTGCCGCAGCAGCGAGCCCTGCCCGTGCAGCGCGAGGTTCAGCTCGCGCAGCGCACGGCGGCGGGCCACCTTCCAGCGCGACGCGCGCGCCGCGTAGTCCGCCGCGTTGGAGGGCAGCGCCTGCGGGAACGGCGGCGTCCAGGTCGCGGCCGCATAGCGCGCGAGCAGGCCCGGCGCGGCCGTCATCGGGCCTGCACTGCCGCGCGCAGTGCGTTGTATTGCAGGCGCAGCCACAGCTTCGGCTCGCCGAAACGCCGGCCCGAGGCCGCGCGCCGGCGCGCCAGCAGCCGGGCGGCAGCCGCATGCGGGCCGTGGCGGATCAGTGCCTTCAGCATGCCGAGCGCCTGCGGCGACAGGCTGGCCGGGTCGTCGAACTCGTCGATCGCCCGCAGCACCAGCCGCTCGAAGGCCGCCAGCGCCGGCTGCAGCGCCGGATCGCGGCGTGCGCCGCGCACCAGTTCGCGCAGCAGGCTGCCGAAGTAGTGCGCCCGCAGCGCGCGGGTGGGCAGCGATTCGACGAAGGCCAGCACCTCGGCAGGCGGCAGCAGGGCCGGCAGGTGGTACGGCCCGTGGAAGCCGAACACCCCGGCCGACAGCGCGCCGTCCTCGACCGCGAAGCGTTCGGCCATCTCGAGCGGCGCGAAGCGCAGCCCGCGGGCCTCGAGCGCCGTCCGCTGCGTCTTGCAGATGTAGAGGTCTTCCGGATGGGTCGGCACGAACGCCGGATCCTGCAGCGCCTGCAGCAGCCGCGCGGAGCGCAGCGAGAAGCCGCCGTTGCCGACCTTCCACGGCTGCGGGATGTGGTTCCACGGCGCGCCGATGTAGTCGACCGACAGGAACTCGTCGCGCCAGGCCGACGGGTTCAGCACGTAGCCGTCCCACTGCACCACCAGCAGGTGGCTGGTGCGCAGGTGCGGTGCGAGCCCCTTGATCATGAAATCGGAGTAGGCCTCGATGCCGTCCAGCGGCGCGATCTCGATCCAGCGCAGCCCGTCGGGCAGCGCCTGGCCGGCCAGCGAAGCGCGGTCCGTGCACAGGAAGGCATCGCCGAACGACACCTGCGCGAGGCAGCGCCGCAAGGCCTTCAGCGACCAGTCGAGTCGCGGGGTCGAGTCGACACAGCAGAGGGTCACCTGCGGCAGGCTCAAGGAGGTCATGTGGGCGCCATCGTCGGAATACGGGAAAAAGAATCGGCAAGCTGCGACGGATTGTCGGCGGATTGTCCGTGTCCTGTCGTCGTCAAGCTGGATGCAGGAGGCGGCAGCGACAACCACTAGACTTCGACATCCGAAGAAACAAAGCCGATTCCGCTGTCATCCGATGTCCGAACCGAAGATCATTGCCTTCCACCTGCCGCAGTTTCACGAGATCGAAGAGAACAACCGCTGGTGGGGCCAGGGCTTCACCGAATGGACCAACGTCCGGCGTGCGAAGCCGCTCTACCGCGGGCACCGGCAGCCGCGCGTTCCCGCCGGCGACCGCTACTACGACCTGATGCAGCGCGAGACACGCGAATGGCAGGCCGACCTGGCGCGCCGCCACGGCGTGCACGGCTTCTGCTACTACCACTACTGGTTCAACGGCAAGCAGTTGCTCGAACGCCCGATCGAGGCGCTGCTCGACGAGGGCCGCCCCGACTTCCCGTTCTGCCTCGCGTGGGCCAACGAACCGTGGACCCGCGCCTGGGACGGCGGCGAGCGCGACGTGCTGATGCCGCAGTCGTATGGCGACGAGGCCGACTGGGACCTGCATTTCGCCAGCCTGCTGCGCAGCTTCCTCGACCCGCGCTACATCCGCGTCGACGGCCGGCCGATGCTGCTGGTCTACCGCTGCGAGAGCATTCCGACCTTCGAGCCGATGCTGGCGCGCTGGCGGGCGCTGGCGGCCGAGGCCGGCCTGCCGGGCTTGCACGTCGTCGCGATGCAGACGGCCTACGTCGCGGGTGCGCAGAGCCGGTTGGCGGATGCCCAGGTCCAGTTCGAGCCGATGTACACGCTGAAGCACGACCAGCCGAGGGGGTACCGCATGCGCCAGCGCATCTCGCGCCAGGTGGCGAAGCTGTGCCACTGGCTGTCGCCCGAGGCACGCTCGCACCGCCTCGACAGCCACGACTACGGTCGCCTGTGGCAGCTGATCCGGCGCCGTCCGCTGGCGGCGGGCACCTACCCCGGCGCATTCGCCGATTGGGACAACAGCGCGCGCCGCGGCGCGCACGGCCTGGTGCTGCGCAACTTCAGCCTGCGCACCTTCCGCCGCGGCCTGGCCACGCAACTGCAGAAGGCACGCAGCAGCGGCGCGCCGTTCGTGTTCTTCAATGCGTGGAACGAATGGGCCGAGGGCACCTACCTGGAGCCCGACACCCACCACGGCATGCAGTTGCTGGACATCGTTGCCGAACTCACCCACACCCCACGCGGGAACAACACGCCATGACGAACGCATCCGCCGCCCACCCGACCCTGCCCGGCGGCCTGCCGGACACCCACCTGGACCTGGGCTGCGGCAAGTTCCCGCGCAACCCCTACCGCCAGCAGCGCTTGTTCGGGGTCGACATCCGGCCGCTGCCGCCGACGCCCGATTTCGAATCGCGGGTCGCCAACCTGGCGCTCGACCCGATTCCGTACCCCGACGGCATGTTCGGCTCGGTCTCGGCCTTCGACTTCATCGAGCACATCCCGCGCGTGCTGGCCGTGCCCGACGAGCGTCGCACCATCCTGCCGTTCATCGCGCTGATGAACGAGATCTGGCGCGTGCTGGCGCCGGGCGGGAGGCTGTACGCGGTGACGCCGGCCTACCCGCAGCCGGAGGCTTTCCAGGATCCGACGCACGTCAACATCATCACCGACCGCACGCACGAGTACTTCTGCGGCGAGACGCCGTTCGGTCGCATCTACGGCTTCGAGGGGCGCTTCCGGCTGGTGCGCGCGCACTGGGTGCGGCACCACAACCTGGACTTCACCGGGCCGGAGAAAGCCGCCGAGCGCGAGGCGCTGGAGCGCCAGCGCCGCAAGCGCCGCCAGCCGCTGCGCTGGATCGCGTACACGCTGCGCGACGCCGTGCGGCTGCTGCGCGGCAAGGACCACGGGATCAACGAGCGCCGCAAGGCGCACCTGCTGTGGGAGTTCGAGGCGGTGAAGTGAGCCGCCGGAGGGTCCCGGCCGGCGCTACATCAGCACGATGTCGTAGGCCTCCGGCGAGCCCGCCGCCTCCGCCTGCAGCGAGATCGGCTTGCCGATGAAATCGCTCAGGCCGGCCAGGTGCTGGCTCTCCTCGTCGAGCAGCATCTCGACCACCGCCGGTGCCGCGATCACGCGGAACTCCTTCGGGTCGAACTGCCGCGCCTCGCGCAGGATCTCGCGCAGGATGTCGTAGCACACGCTGCGCGGCGTCTTCACCTGGCCCTTGCCGCCGCAGGTAGGGCACGGCTCGCACAACATGTGCGCGAGCGATTCGCGGGTGCGCTTGCGCGTCATTTCCACCAGCCCGAGCTGCGTGAAACCGCTCACCGTGATCTTGGTGCGGTCGCGCGACAGCTGCTTGCGCAGCTCGCCGAGCACCGTGCCCTGGTGCTCGTCGCGCGCCATGTCGATGAAGTCGATGATGATGATGCCGCCGAGGTTGCGCAGCCGCAGCTGGCGCGCGATGGCCTGCGCGGCCTCGAGGTTGGTCTTGAAGATCGTGTCGTCGAAGTTGCGCGCCCCGACATAGCCGCCGGTGTTCACGTCGATCGTCGTCAGCGCCTCGGTCTGGTCGATGATCAGGTAGCCACCCGACTTCAGGTCGACGCGCCGCGCCAGCGCCCGCGCGATCTCCTCGTCGATGTTGTACAGGTCGAAGATCGGTCGTTCGCCCTTGTAATGCTGCAGCTTGCCGACCGAGCCCGGCGTGTACTCGCCGCCGAACGCGAGCAGTTGCTCGTACTGCATCAGCGAATCGATGCGGATCGACTGCGTCGCGTCGTTCACGAGGTCGCGCAGCACGCGCTCGACCAGGCTCAGGTCCTGGTGCAGCAGCGTGCCGGGTGGCGACTTGAAGCTGCGTTCGCGGATCGTGCCCCAGGTCTTGCGCAGGTAGGCGATGTCGTCGGCCAGTTCGACGTCGGTCGCGTCCTCGGCGTTGGTGCGCAGGATGAAGCCGCCGCCGGCATACGGCGTGGCCGGCGGTTGCCCACCTTCGGTCTTGCCGGTCAGCTCGTTCATGCGGGTGCGCAGCTGGTCGCGCAGCTCGTGCGAGCCGATCTTCTGCGAGATGCCGAGGTGGTCGTCCTGCGGCAGGAACACCAGCATGCGCCCGGCGATGCTGATCTGCGTGGACAGCCGCGCGCCCTTGGTGCCGATCGGGTCCTTGATGACCTGCACGGTCAGCGTCTGGCCTTCGAACACCAGCCGCTCGATCGGCAGCGGCGGCGCGGCGCCCGGCGCGTGGTCGTTGCGCGGGCTGCTGCCGGCGACGTGCACGTCGGCCACATGCAGGAAGGCCGCGCGTTCGAGGCCGATGTCGATGAAGGCCGATTGCATGCCCGGCAGCACGCGGGCGACGCGGCCGGCGTAGATGTTGCCGACGAGGCCGCGTTCGAGCGTGCGTTCGAGGTGGAGTTCCTGCACCGCGCCGTTCTCGACGACCGCGACACGGGTCTCCTGGGGTGCCCAGTTGATGAGGATGTCTTGCATGGGCGCTCTTGTTGCGGCGGCGGCGTCAGAACCTGACGCGCGCTTGTCTCAGCAGTTGGGCCGTTTCGTACAGGGGCAAACCCATGATACCGGAGTGACTGCCGGCGATGCGGCGGATCCAGCCGGCCATCGCGCTCTGGATCGCGTACGAGCCGGCCTTGCCGAACGGCTCGCCGCTCGCGACGTAGGCGTCGATCCATGCCGCCGGCAGCGGCGCCACGTCGACGCGCGAGACGTTGACCAGCAGCTCGCGGCGCCGGCCACTGGCCAGCGCCACCGCGGTCAGCACGCGGTGCGTGCGGCCCGACAGCCGTTCGAGCACGCGGCGCGCGTCGTCGGCATCGGCCGGCTTGCCGAGGATGCGCCGGCCCACCGCGACCGTGGTGTCGGAGCACAGGATCGGCGCAGCCGGCAGCCCGCGCGCCGCATGGCGCTTGCGCGCTGCGGCCAGCTTGGCCAGCGTCACCCGCTCGACGTAGTCGGCCGGCAGCTCGCCGGGCCGCTCGGCTTCGAGCGCCTCGGCGTCTTCGTCGGCACCGGGCAGCAGCAGTTCGTGGCGCACGCCGATCTGGTCGAGCAGCTGGCGGCGGCGCGGGCTCTGCGACGCGAGATAGATGAAGTCGTGCATTCCGGGGGACGGCTACTCGCGGTGGTAAGGGTGGTTCACCGTCAGCGTCCAGGCGCGGTACAGCGCCTCGGCCAGCAGCACGCGGGCGAAGGCGTGCGGCAGCGTCAGGTCGGACAGGCGCATCGTCTCGTCGGCACTGCGCTTCAGGTCGGCATCGAGCCCGTCGGGGCCACCGACCAGGAAGGCGACGTCGCGCCCGTCGGGCAGCCAGGCCTTCATGCGGGCCGCCAGCTGCACGCTGGTCAGCCGGTCGCCGCGCTCGTCGAGCACGACGCGGCGCACGCCTTTCGGCAGCGCCGCCTCGATGCGCGCGGCTTCGGCCGCCATCATCTGCTCGGCGGTGCGCGAGCCGCGGGTCTCGGCCTTGACCGCCTTCAGCTCGAGGCGCATTTCCGGTGGAAAGCGCTTCGCGAAGTCGTCATAGGCCGTCTCGGCCCAAGACGGCTGGCGCTGGCCGACCGCGACCAGCAGCAGCTTCACGCGCGCGAGGTCTTCTTGGCCGGCGCTTTCCGGGCGGGAGCCTTCTTCGCAGCTGCAGCCTTCGCAGGAGCAGCCTTCGCCGGCGCCTTGCGGGCCGCGACCGGCTTGGCGACGACCTTCTTGACCACGACCTTGGCCGGTGCCGACTTGGCCGCCGCCTTCTTCGCCGGTGCCGCGCTCTTGACACCGACCGTGCGCGTCACGCCGCCCGTCCTCGCCGGTGCGGCCTTGCGCGCCGGGGCCTTGGCCGGGGCGGCCTTCCGGGCCGGCGCCTTGGCTGCTGCCGTCCTGGCCGGGGCCTTGGCAGGGGCCTTGCCGGCCGCGGCCTTCTTCGCCGGCGCCTTCTTCGCGGCCGCCTTCTTCGCGACAGGCTCTTCGGCCTTCACGAGCTTCGCCGGCGCGCTGTCGACCTTCAGCTTGATCGGCTTGTCGCCCCAGATTTCCTCGAGGTGGTAGTACTCGCGGATCGAGGGTTGCATCACGTGGACGACGGCGGCGCCGCAGTCGACGATGATCCATTCGCCGTTGTCCTCGCCCTCGGTGCGCAACACCGGGAAGCCGCCCGATTTCACCGCATCACGCACGCTGGCTGCGAGGGCCTTGGTCTGGCGGTTCGAGGTGCCCGACGCGATGATCACGCGCTCGAAGAGCGGTGAAAGATGCTCGGTGTTGAAGACCAGGATGTTCTGTGCCTTCACGTCTTCCAGACCATCGACGATGGCGCGCTGCAGTTTTCGGATGTCCATTCAACTCCTGAGATCGCCTCTGTATAGGGCGTGTTGGGCAATATAGCGCGCCACGGGGGCGGGCACCAGATCGTCGACCGCAAGTCCCCGGGCCACGCGGGCACGGATCTCGGTCGACGACACGTTCATCATCGGCAGCGGCACCGCACGGTGCGGCAGCGCCTGCACCTCGGCGCTCGCTGCCATCGTCACGCCGGGCCGGTTCGCGACCGCGAGCGTGACACGCTGCAGCAGGTCCTGCCAGCGCACCCAGCTGTGCAGCCCGGCGTACTGGTCCTGGCCGATCACCAGGAACCACTCGACGCCCGGCTCGGCGGCCTGCAATGCGCGCACGGTGTCGAAGGTGTAGCTCGCGCCGCTGCGGCGCAGCTCGCAGTCTTCGAGCGCGAAGCGCGGCTCGTCGGCGATGGCCAGCCGCACCATCGCTTCGCGATGCGCGGCGGGCGTCAGGTCGCGGTGCTTCTGCCATTGGCGACCCGCCGGCACCCAGCGCAATTCGTCGAGGCCGAGTTGCGACAACGCCACACGGGCCAGCGCGACATGCGCCGCGTGCACCGGATCGAAGCTGCCGCCGAACAGCGCGATGCGCTTCAAGAGGGCGTCTCTTCCGCCCACGCACGAGGGCGCAGGAAGTCGGTGTACAGCCGGGCTTCCGGCGTGCCGGCTGCGGGCGACCAGTTGTAGCGCCACTTCACCAGCGGCGGCATCGACATCAGGATCGATTCGGTGCGCCCGCCCGACTGCAGCCCGAACAGCGTGCCGCGGTCGAACACCAGGTTGAACTCGACATAGCGCCCGCGCCGGTAGGCCTGGAAATCGCGCTCGCGCTCGCCGTACGCCGTCGCGTTGCGGCGCTGCACGATCGGCAGGTAGGCCGGCACGAAGGCGTCGCCGACCGCGCGCAGCATCTCGAAGCTGCGCTCGAAGCCGAGTTCGGAGAAATCGTCGAAGAACACACCGCCGACGCCGCGCGGCTCGTTGCGGTGCTTCAGGAAGAAATACTCGTCGCACCACTGCTTGAAGCGCGGGTACTTGTCGTCGCCGTAGGGCGCGAGCGCCTCGCGGTTGACGCGGTGGAAGTGCTGCGCGTCTTCCTCGAAGCCGTAGTACGGCGTCAGGTCCATGCCGCCGCCGAACCAGGTGACCGGTTCGCCGCCGGCCGGCAGCGCGGCCAGCATCCGCACGTTCATGTGCACGGTCGGCACGTAGGGGTTGCGCGGGTGGAAGACCAGCGAGACGCCCATTGCCTCGAACGGCGCCCCGGCCAGCTCGGGCCGGTGCTGCGTGGCCGACGGCGGCAGCACCTTGCCCTTCACGTGCGAGAAGCTGCAGCCGCCGCGCTCCAGCAGCGGCCCTTCTTCCACCAGCCGCGACAGGCCTTCGCCCTCGAGCTTGCCGCCGGGCTCGCGCACCCAGTGGTCGGTGACGAACGAATCGCCACCCTCGGCCTCCATCGCGCCGATGATGCGCGACTGCAGGCCCAGCAGGTACTCGCGAACAGCGCCGGTGTCGCTCATCGCTTGATGGCGCGGTGGCCGATGTCGCGGCGGAACTGCATGCCGTCGAAGTGGATGCCCTGCAGCGCCTCGTAGGCCCGGTGCTGCGCCATCTTGGTCGAATCGCCGAGCGCGGTGACGCACAGCACGCGCCCGCCCGAGGTCACGACGCCGCCGGCCGCCGGCGCGGTGCCGGCATGGAACACCATCGCATCCGGCTGCTCGGCCGGCAGCCCGGTGATGGCATCGCCCTTGCGCGGGTCCAGCGGGTAGCCGCCGGCTGCCATCACGACGCCCAGCGCGACGCGCCGGTCCCATTGCAGCTCGACCTGGTCGAGCGTGCCGTCGGTCGCGGCCATCATCACGTCGAACAGGTCGCTCTTGAGCCGCATCATGATCGGCTGCGTCTCGGGGTCGCCCAGCCGGGTGTTGAACTCGATCGTCTTCGGCGCGCCGTCGTCGTCGATCATCAGCCCGGCGTACAGGAAGCCGGTGAACGGCGTGCCGTCGCGGGCCATGCCGGCGATGGTCGGCAGGATGATCTCGTGCATCACCTTCGCATGCACGTTCGGCGTGACGACCGGTGCCGGCGAGTACGCGCCCATGCCGCCGGTGTTCGGGCCGACGTCGGCATCCTGCAGCCGCTTGTGGTCCTGGCTGGTCGCGAGCGGCAGCACGTTCTTGCCGTCGCACATCACGATGAAGCTGGCTTCCTCGCCCTGCAGGAACTCCTCGATCACGACGCGCGCGACGCCGGCGTTGTGCTGCACGCCCAGGCGGTTGCCGGTCTCGGTCCCCCCGAGGATCCAGTCGATCGCCTCGTGCGCCTCGGCCAGCGTCATCGCGACCACCACTCCCTTGCCGGCCGCCAGGCCGTCGGCCTTGATCACGATCGGCGCGCCGTGCTTGTCGACGTGCGCATGCGCCGCCTTCGGGTCGTCGAAGGTGGCGTACAGCGCGGTCGGGATGCCGTGGCGCTGCATGAAATCCTTCGCGAACGCCTTCGAGCTTTCGAGCTGCGCGGCGGCCTGGGTCGGGCCGAACACGCGCAGGCCGCGGGCGCGGAATTCGTCGACCACGCCGGCCGCGAGCGGCCCCTCGGGGCCGACCACCGTCAACGCGACCTTCTCGGCCACCGCGAAGTCGGCCAGCGCCTTCACGTCGGTGATCGCCACATTCTTCAGCCGCGCATCGAGCGCGGTGCCGCCGTTGCCCGGCGCGACGTAGACCACCTGCACCTTCGACGACTGCGCGAGCTTCCAGGCCAGCGCGTGTTCGCGTCCGCCGGAGCCGATCACCAGAACTTTCATGCGTTCACTCTCATTCGCCCAGAACGGCGTTGTGGAAGACATCCTGCGTGTCGTCCAGGTCTTCGATCACGTCGAGCAGCTTCTGCATGCGCTGCGCGTCTTCGCCGGCCAGGTCGACGGTGTTCTCGGCACGCATCGTGACCTCGGCCACCTCGGGCTTCAGGCCCGCGCCTTCGAGCGCCGCCTTGACCGCCTCGAAATCGACCGGCGAGCACAGCACCTCGATCGCGCCGTCGTCGTCGGTCACCACGTCTTCGGCACCGGCTTCGAGGGCGACTTCCATCACCTTGTCCTCGTTCGTGCCCGGCGCGAACACGAACTGGCCGCAGTGCTTGAACTGGAAGGCCACCGAGCCTTCGGTGCCGAGGTTGCCGCCGTACTTGCTGAACGCATGGCGGATCTCGGCGACGGTGCGCACCCGGTTGTCGGTCATGCAGTCGACGATCACCGCGGCACCGCCGATGCCGTAGCCCTCGTACCGGATTTCCTCGTAGCTGACGCCTTCGAGGTTGCCGGTGGCCTTGTCGATGTTCTTCTTGATGGTGTCGGCCGGCATGTTGGCGGCCTTCGCCTTCTCGACCGCCAGCCGCAGCCGCGGATTTTCCTTGACGTCGCCGCCGCCCTGGCGTGCCGCGACCATGATCTCGCGGATCACGCGTGTCCAGATCTTGCCGCGCTTTTCATCCTGGCGCCCCTTGCGGTGCTGGATGTTGGCCCATTTCGAATGTCCGGCCATGAAGGCTCCTCTGAGGACCCACGCCGGCAGCCGGGTGGGCAATGTTCTTGGATAGACTGCAATTTTACTTGCCTGCCCACCGGAGATCCCCATGGCCGAGCCGATCCTGATCGCCAAGCACGACACGGCGGCGTGTTTCCTGCTGCCGGCGCTGGCGAATCGCCATGGGCTGATCACCGGCGCCACCGGCACCGGCAAGACGATCACGCTGCAGACGCTGGCCGAAAACTTCAGCAAACTGGGCGTGCCGGTGTTCATGGCCGACGTGAAGGGCGACCTGACCGGCATCACGCAGGCCGGCAAGGTGGGCGACAAGCTGGCCGCGGTGCTGAAGGAACGCGGGCTCGACGCACCCGCGTCGGCCGCCTGCCCCGCGACGCTGTGGGACGTGTTCGGCGAGCTGGGCCATCCGGTGCGCGCCACGATCAGCGACATGGGCCCGCTGCTGCTGGCCCGCATGCTGGCGCTCAACGAGACACAGGCCGGCGTGCTGAACCTGGTGTTCAAGATCGCCGACGACAACGGCCTGCTGCTGCTCGACCTGAAAGACCTGCGCGCGATGCTGCAGCACGTCGGCGAGAACGCGAGCCAGTTCACCACCGAATACGGCAACGTCAGCGCCGCCAGCGTCGGCGCGATCCAGCGCGGGCTGCTGCAGATCGACGAACAGGGCGGCGACAGGTTCTTCGGCGAGCCGATGCTGAACATCGCCGACTTCATGCAGACGGTCGATGGCCAGGGCGTGGTCAACGTGCTCAGCGCCGACAAGCTGATGAACGCGCCGCGCCTGTACGCCACCTTCCTGCTGTGGATGCTGTCCGAGCTGTTCGAGCAGCTGCCCGAGGTCGGCGACCTCGATCAGCCGAAGCTGGTGTTCTTCTTCGACGAGGCGCACCTGCTGTTCAAGGACGCGCCGGCCGCGCTGGTCGAGCGCATCGAGCTCGTCGTGCGGCTGGTGCGCAGCAAGGGCGTCGGCGTCTACTTCGTGACGCAGAACCCGCTCGACATCCCCGACACCGTGCTGGCCCAGCTCGGCAACCGGGTGCAGCATGCGCTGCGCGCGTTCACGCCGCGCGACCAGAAGGCGGTCAAGTCGGCCGCGAGCACGATGCGCGCGAACCCGGGGCTCGACATCGAGACGGCGATCACCGAGCTGGCGGTCGGCGAGGCGCTGGTCAGCCTGCTCGACGAGAAAGGCCGGCCGAGCGTCACGCAGCGCGTGTTCGTGCTGCCGCCGGGCAGCCAGATCGGGCCGATCACGCCGGCGCAGCGCCAGGCGCTGGTCGCGAACTCGCTGGTGGCCGGGGTGTACGAGAAGGCGGTCGACCGGGAGTCGGCGTACGAGAAGCTGAAGGGGCGTGGGGCCGCAAGCGCCGATGCGGGGCGGCCGGCCCCGTCGCCGACCTCGTCGCCGTCGGCCACGTCCTCGCCGATGCCCGCGCCGACCGGCGGTCAGCCGGCCGAGGCCGGCGGCGGCTGGGGCGGCATGCTCAATGACGTGCTGTTCGGCACCACCGGGCCGCGCGGCGGCAAGCACGACGGGCTCGCGCAGACGATGGCGAAGTCGGCGGTGCGCACGATCGGCACCAGCGTCGGCCGCGAGCTGATTCGCGGCGTGCTGGGCAGCCTGATGGGTGGCTCGAAACGCCGTTGAACCTTATGGCAGCACGTTCAGCTTGACGCCCGGCACCGCGGTGACGCGCGCTTCGCTGGTCACGCTGCCGATGATGCCGTTCGCGAAGAAGCTGTTCTGCGTGTCGGGCTCCAACGCAGCGATCACCAGGTTGGCGAGCGGCTGGCTCAGCGGCACGTAGTAGCTGCCGACCGGCACGTCCATCAGCGCCTGCGTCAGCAGCACCTGCGCATGCACGACCGCGCCGCCGTCGGCGATGGTGCCGCGCACGTCCTGTCGCGCGCCGGTCTGGCGCGCGGTCTCGGCATACACCTCGCCCTGCATCACCCCCATCGCGGCCACCTGCTCGACCCGCACGCCCAGCGTGCGCAGCCGCATCACCGCGTCGCCCTGGTCGGCGGCCAGCCAGTAGCCGCAGGCACGCGGGCGGGTCTTCAGCGGCTGCAGTTCGAGCGCCGAATCCCAGTTGACCACCAGCGCCTTGTCGGCGCCGGTCGTCGGGTCGAGCATCTGCAGCGTGTACTCGCTGGGCGTCGGGCCGGCCTCGACCACCGCATCGCCCTGGCAGGCCTTCGCGGCCACGTCGGCGTCGACGTACTGGCGCAGCTTCACCAGGTCGGCCGAGCGGTCGGCCGCGCTGCGCAGGAAGCTGCCGAGTGCGACCACGTGCGTCTGCACCCGACGCTTCAGGTGCAGGCGGCCGATGCCGACGCCGCGCGTCTCGATGAGGATGCTGACCGCGTTCGTCAGGCCGTTCACGTTGCGCCCGGTGTCGGGCTGCGTGCCGCCCATCGAGATCTTCTTGTCGTTCACGTCGACCGAGGTGGTGTAGTACCACTCGGCGCTCAGCCCCTGCTGCTTCAGGCTGGCGAGCATCGGCTGGCGGAACCATTCTTCCGCGGCCTTGGTGATGAACTCCGGCAGGTTGGCGGTGGTGGCGTACTGCACCAGCGCGTCGAAGCGCTGCACCGCGCCGAACTTCTCGAGGAAGCGGCCGACCACCGTGTACTCGTGCGAATCGACCACCAGCACCGGCTGGAAGTCGCGCACCAGCCGGGCCTGCGCCTGCGCCTCGGGGGTGCGCAGCAGCAGGTGGTCGCGGTTGGCATCGATGCCGCTGGCAGTGACGCGGCGCTGCGCCTGCGCGCCGTCCGGGTTGGCGCGCGGCAAGATCACGACGTTGATGCGGTCCAGCAGGTCCTGCAGGCCGCCGCCGGCAAGTTCGCGCGCGAGCACGATCAGCGCTTCGCTGCCGGCCGGTTCGTCGCCATGCTGCTGGCCGACCAGCAGCACCGTCGGCCGGCCGCTCTTCAGCACCGCGGCGGGCGACATGTCGGGGTTGCGGGTGAACAGCACCGCCTCCAGCGGCACGCCGGCCTGCGAGCTGCCGAGCGGCAGCAGCGTGGCATTGCGCCCGCCGTGCACGATCTCGCGCAGCACCGCCTGCAGCTCGGCATTGGTCGTGAAGCCGGCGTGGCCGGGCTGGAAGGCCGGCGTGCGGAAATCGACCGCAGGCTCCGGGAAGCGGGCGGCGACCAGGTCGTTGTACGGCGCCGGCAGCGCTGCATCGGCCGACACGGCGGGCGCGGGGGCCGGGGCGGTCGGGGTCGGCCGTTTGGCCGGCGGCATCTGCGGCCCGCCGGCGGGCGTCCACTCGGGCATCGGCGAACTGCATCCGAGCAGCGCGGTCACGGCCAGCAGCGACAGGCCGGCAGCGGCGCGCGACAGCAGGGTGGAAAAGGACATGCGGGTCTCCGTGGGACGCAAAAGCGGCGGCGCCGACTATACGACCACGGCCCGGCCCTGCATCGCGCGCCCGGCCCGCTCGCGCCGCGGCGACCACCGCTTGCGCCGGCATTGCGCGCTTCGTCGCACGCCGCTCGCCCGCCCGACGCCGCCGCGCGACAGTGTGTCCATCGACACCCCCGCCTGAGGACACCCATGTTCACCGCCATCCTTCACCACACGCCGTCCTGGGTCTGGTGGCTGCTCGCCGGCCTGGTCGCGCTCGGCTGGTCGCAGTCGCGCGACCGCCTGCTGACGCTGCAGCGTGCGACGCTGCTGCCGCTCGCGATGGTCGGCCTGTCGTTGTACGGTCTCAGCTCGGCCTTCGGCTGGGGCACCGAGCCGCTGACCGCCTGGGTGGCCGGTGCGGCCGCCGCGCTGGCTGCGGTGCATGCGGCCGGCGGCTGGCGCGGCTTTGAATGGCAGGCCTCGGCGCGACGCGTGTTCGTGCCGGGCAGCTGGATGCCGATGGTCACGATCCTCGGCGTTTTCGGCATCAAGTTCGCGGTCGGCGTGATGCTGGCGATGCAGCCGGCGCTGCGCTCCCAGGCCGCATTCATCGGCGCGGTCGCGCTGGTCTACGGCGTCTTCAGCGGGCTCTTCTTCAGCCGCGGCATCGCGAGCTGGCAGGCGGGCCGCCATGCGCTGCGGGCGGGCCGCGCCTGATGCCCGTGCCCACCGACCTGCCCCACAATCCCGCGATGCCCGACACCGCGCCTGTCCACGAGTCCTTCACTGCCGGCGGCTTCGCCCGCCACGGGCTGATCGTGCTGGGCTTCAACACCTTCATCGGCATCGCGCTGGCGATCGGACGCGGCGGCGACTGGCGCATCCAGATGGTCTATGCGCAGTGCATCGGCCTGAGCATCTGGGCGCTGATGGATTTCGGCCGGATGGCCTTCCATCCCGATCCCGAGACCGGCTGGCCCAGGGGCTGGCGGCGCGCCGTGCTGCAGCTGGGGGCGGTGCTCGGCGGCTACCTGCTCGGCAGCACGCTGGGCGACGCGCTGTTCGGCCGGCCGCTGCTCGACATGTGGCGTGGCTCGCCGCGCATGCTGCTGAGCTACCTGCTGATGTGCCTGGCGGTCAGTGCCGGCATCTCGTTCTACTTCCATGCCCGCAACCAGGACCAGCTGCGCCTGCGCCAGCTCGCCGCCGCCCAGCGCGACATCGCCGAGCACCGGCTGAAGCTGCTCGAATCGCAGCTCGAGCCGCACATGCTGTTCAACACGCTTGCCAACCTGCGCGTGCTGATCGCGCTCGACCCGCCGCGCGCGCAGCAGATGCTCGACCAGCTGATCGCCTTCCTGCGCGCGACGCTGTCCGGTTCGCGGGCTGCGCTGCACCCGCTGTCGGCCGAATTCGCACGCGTCGCCGACTACCTCGATCTGATGAAGGTCCGCATGGGCGACCGGCTGCAGACCGAGCTCGACCTGCCCGCCGAACTGGGCACGCAGGCGGTGCCGCCGCTGCTGCTGCAGCCGCTGGTCGAGAACGCGATCAAGCACGGGCTGGAGCCGCACGTCGACGGCGGCCGGCTGGTCGTCAGCGCGCGGCGCGATGGCGACGCGCTGGTGCTGAGCGTGCGCGACACCGGCGCCGGCCTGTCCGCGGCGCCGGCCGACGGCACCCATTTCGGGCTGTCGCAGGTGCGCCAGCGGCTGGCGACTCTGCATGGCGAGGCCGCTTCGCTGAGCCTGCAAGCCGCGACCGATGCCGACGGCGGCACGCTGGCCACCGTCCGACTGCCCTGGAGCTCGCCCTGATGAATGCCACTGACATGCCGGCCACCGCGCTGATCGCCGAAGACGAGCCGCTGCTGGCCGCGAACCTGAAGGCCGAGCTGCAGGCGCTGTGGCCGGACCTGCGGATCGTCGCGAGCGTCGCGCATGGCGAAGCCGCGGTGCAGCAGGCGCTGGCGTTGCGGCCGCAGCTGCTGTTCCTCGACATCCGGATGCCCGGCATGAGCGGGCTGGAGGCGGCGCAGGCCATCGCCGAAGACTGGCCGGACGACGGCTCGCCGCTGCCGGCGCTGGTGTTCGTGACGGCCTACGACGAGTACGCACTGCAGGCCTTCGAGCAGGCCGCGGTCGACTATGTGCTGAAGCCGGTGCAGCCGGCGCGCCTCGCACAGACCTGCGCGCGGGTGCAGGCAGTCCTGAAGCAGCGCACGTCGGCGGGCGGCGGCGCCATCGATGCCGCGCTCGGGCAGCTGCGCCAGCTGCTCGGCAGCGGCCCGCCGACGGCGCCGCCCGTGGCGCCGCTGACGGTGATCCAGGCGGCCGTCGGCAATGCGATCCACCTGGTGCCGGTGGCCGAGGTGGTGTACTTCGAGGCGGCCGACAAGTACGTGCGGGTCGTCACGCTGGAGCGCGAGTACCTGGTGCGCACCTCGCTGCGCGAACTGCTGCCGCAGATCGACCTGCAGCGCTTCTGGCAGGTGCACCGCGGCACGGTGGTGCGGTCGGACGCCATCGCCACCGCGTTGCGCGACGAGGCCGGCAAGATCACGCTGACCCTGCGCGGCCACGCCGACCGGCTCGCGGTGAGCCGGCTCTACGCGAATCTCTTCAAGCCGATGTGATCAGCGGCGGTGGCCGTCGTGGTCGTGATGGTCGTGATGGTCGTGGTAGTAGCCGCCACGGCCCGGCACGATCACCGGCACCGGACGCCCCACCGGGTAGTGGTGGTAGACGGGATACGGACGGTAGACGACCGGGTACGGCCGATAGACCGGCCGCGGGCGGTAGACCACCACCGGTGCAGGCTGGACGTAGACGGGGGCCGGTTCGTAGTAGGCCGGCTGCACGTAGACCGGCTCGGCATAGACCGGCTGGGAATAGACCGGCCCACTCGACACGACGGTGGTCACCGGCGGCAGGTTGACGCCGATCGACCATTGGACATTGGCGGCATGCGCGCCGGCGGTGGACAGCGCACCCAGCAGGGCCAGCGCGGCGATGAACGGGGTCTTGCGATTCAGCATCGTGAACTCCTTGTGATCCTGACGCTGCGATCGCAGCGTCACGGCTCTACAACGTCACGACACCTGCTTGCGAAGACCGGTTTCCGTGTCGATTGGTAAGCCGCAGGTTTCTGGAAGGTTAAGTTGACTGGCGTCGTGGGCTTACTGACGTGCGCGGTGCATCGCCAGTTCCAGCAAGGAGCGCAGGTCGCCGAGCTCGGTCAGCACCTCGAACGAGAAGCCGGCGCGCCCGGGGCGGTCGCTCAGCAGCAGTTCGTCGAAGTAGGCCGGCAGGTGGAGCGGCCGTTCCCACAGCGCAGCCAGCCGGTTGACGACGTGCGGATGGCGTTGCGCCGTCGTCAGCGGCTGGTAGCGCGGCGGCAGCGACGCGAGCCATTCTTCGGCGATGCCGCTGAGCCCGCCGAGCTGCACCGCGCGCTTCGGCGGCGGCGGCGGCCGGTGCGGCAGGCCGTGCGGCCCGTCCATCAGCGCCGACGGCGCGGTGGCCATCCAGCCGGTCTGGCTGGGCGAGAAATCGAACCCGAAGTTCGAGGGACGCGGCGGTCTGTTCATGCTGCCGATTGTTCGACTGCGCTCCCCGGCTGACCAGCCCGCGGTGCCCCTCTGCTCGCGGGGGTGGATACAACCAGTCACAAGTTGGCGTGAGAAAAATCACGGCCCAGCGATTGCCGCGGCGCCTCCAGGGGTGCGAACTACAATGAATTCACGTTTCGCAGCCCCGCGCAACGCCTCCAACTCCTTGATTCCAAGCGCATTTCATGAGCGATCCCCACAGCAAGGCACCCGCTGGCGAGTCCGCCGCCGCCGACGTTCGGCCGACCAATTTCCTGCGGCAGATCATCGAGCGCGACCTCGACCAGGGACGCTACGCGGGGCGCCATTTCGCCGGATCCCCCGGTGACGCCGCCCACCACGCCGGCGGGCCGCTCGACGCGGCACGGGTGCGCACCCGCTTCCCGCCCGAGCCGAATGGCTACCTGCACATCGGCCATGCGAAGAGCATCTGGCTGAACTTCGGGCTGGCGCGCGACTTCGGCGGCGTGTGCCACCTGCGCTTCGACGACACCAACCCCGAGAAGGAAGAGCAGGAGTACGTCGACGCGATCATCGAACTCGTCACCTGGCTGGGCTTCGACTGGCGCAGCGACGTGAACGGCGCGCCGGTCGAGCACCTCTTCTACGCGAGCAACTACTTCGACTTCATGTACCGCGCGGCCGAGGCGCTGATCGGCGCCGGCCACGCCTACGTCGACGAGCAGAGCGCCGACGCGATGAAGGCCACCCGCGGCGACTTCAACACCCCCGGCACCGACAGCCCGTTCCGCAACCGCACGCCGGCCGAGAACCTGGCGCGCTTTCGCGAGATGCGCGACGGCAAGCTCGCCGACGGTGCCGCGGTGCTGCGCGCGAAGATCGACATGGCGTCGCCCAACATCAACCTGCGCGACCCGGCGCTCTACCGCATCAAGCGTGCGACGCACCACAACACCGGCGACACCTGGTGCATCTACCCGATGTACACCTACGCGCACCCGATCGAAGACGCGCTCGAGCAGATCACGCACAGCATCTGCACGCTGGAGTTCGAAGACCAGCGCCCGTTCTACGACTGGCTGCTCGACACGCTGTGCGGCCTGGGCCTGCTCGCGCAGCCGCGGCCGCACCAGCACGAGTTCGCGCGGCTGAACCTCACCTACGTGATCACCAGCAAGCGCAAGCTGAAGCAGCTGGTCGACGAGAAGCACGTCGACGGCTGGGACGATCCACGCATGCCCACCCTGGCCGGCCTGCGCCGCCGCGGCTACACGCCGGCGGCGATCCAGCTGTTCTGCGAGCGCATCGGCGTGACGCGCGACTACAGCTGGATCGACTACGGCACGCTCGAAGGCGCGTTGCGCGACGACCTGGAAGGCAAGGCAGCGCGCGCGATGACGGTGATCGACCCGGTGAAGCTGAAGCTCGTCAACTGGGCCGAGGTGTTCGGCAGCGACACCCACATCGAACCCTGCCATGCGCCGGCGCATCCGCACCGGCCCGAGCTCGGGCAGCGCGACTTCGGCCTCGGCCCCGAACTGTGGATCGAGCGCGACGACTATGCCGAGACGCCGCCGAAGGGCTTCTTCCGGCTGTTCCCGGGCAACAAGGTGCGGCTGAAGTACGGCGTCGTCGTCGAATGCATCGGCAGCGAAAAGGATGCGAGCGGCGAGCTGGTCGTGCTCGCGAAGGTGATTCCCGACACGAAGAGCGGCACGCCGGGCGCCGACGCGGTGAAAGTCAAGGGCACGATCACCTGGGTCGGCGTGCACGACGGCGTGCCGGCCGAGCTGCGGATCTACGACCGGCTGTTCACAGAGGCCCAGCCCGACGCGGGCGGACGCGACTACCTGACGGTGCTGAACCCCGGCAGCAAGAAGGTGGTGCAGGGCTTCGTCGAACCGTCGCTCGCGAAGGCGCGACCGGACGACAAGTTCCAGTTCGAGCGGCATGGGTACTTCGTGGCGGATCGCGTTGACTCCACCGCTGGAAAGCTCGTGTTCAATCGCATCACGAGCCTGAAGGACAGCTGGGGCAAGTAGAAGTCAGTCCGGGTTGAAGAAGCCCCATTCGCGTTGAGCGTGTCGAAACGCTGGTGCCGGCGGCAGGGCTTCGACAGGCTCAGCCCGGCCCTTCGACAAGTTCAGGGCGAGCGGAGTCGAGTCGTCGCGCTCACTCCACCACCTTGACCCGCTGGCCCACCGCCGGATCCTTGCCGCCGCCGTAGACGCCGTTGATCAGCTTCAGCTGGGCCTCGGCCTGCGGCAGAGGCGACTGCTTCGCCAGTTCGGCGAACCCACCGCGCGGGAACGGCACCGACTTCAGCGTCCACGGCTTCGCCGCGGCACGGTCGGCCGCGGTCAGCGCGCGGAACGAAGCCTCGGCGTCCTTCAACCCGGCCGCGTTGCGCTGCAACGCGGCGGCATCCTTCGACGCCTGCAGCAGCACGAAGCGGTTGTTCTGCGGACCGTCGACCACCGTCGCAACGACCGCCCGCGCCTGGCCCTGCTTGGTCGTCGCGGTGCCGGTGAAGCGGCTCGCCTTCAGGCCGTTCAGCTCGATCTTGTCGAACCGGCCCTGCGTCGGCTTGAACACGCTGCGCACGATCTCCTCGTGCGTGCTGCCGGCCTTGGCCGGCGCCAGCATCACCACCAGCCCGGCATCGCCCGCCGCGTTGACCAGCGTGATGTCTTCGGCCGAGTTCTGCACCTTCCAGCCCTCGGGCGCCTTCAGCACGATGCCCAGCGGCTCGTGGTAGAAGCTGCGCCCGCGCGTCACCCCTTGCGCGCGGCTCTCGCCGAACGTCATCCCGGCGATCGCCTGCAGGTAGCGGTCGCGACCTTCGTCGACATAGGAAGCATCCTTGGCATAGGTGTCGGCAATGGCCGTGATGTCGCGCAGGCGCTGGTCGTTGCTCGGGTGCGAGGCGAGCCAGTCGTTGCCGCCCGACGCGCTGCGGCCCTCGGCCTTCGCGGTGTCGGCGGCGAACTGCTCCTGGCGCTTCAGCACCTGGATCACCTCGACCATGTTCTTCGGGTCGTAGTGGTTGCGCACAAGGTACTCGGCGCCGAGTTGGTCGGCCTGCGATTCCTGGTCGCGGCTGTACGACGCGATGTAGCCGGCCGCGACGCTCTGCGACACCTGGCTGGCCACGTCGCCGATGCCCAGCACCGCGCCGAGCACGGTGGCCGCGACCACGCCGATGCCGGCGGTCTGCTGGCGCGTCGCACGCTGCGCGCCGTGGCGCGCGGTGACGTGGCCGATCTCGTGGCCCATCACGCCGGCCAGGTCGGCCTCGCTCTCCATGTAGGCCATGATGCCGCGCGTCACGTAGACATAGCCGCCCGGCAGCGCGAAGGCGTTGACCTCGGGGCTGTCGAGCACGGTGAAGGTCCACTGCAGTTGCGCGCGGTGCGACTGCTTCGCCAGGCGCTGGCCGAGGTCGTTCACATAGGCCTGCACCGGCGCGTTGTCGAGCACCGCGTATTCCTTCAGCACCTCCTGGTGGGCCTTCTTGCCTTCGGCGATCTCGGTCGGCTCGTCCATCACCGAACGCTCGCTGCGGCCCGTCACCGGGTTGACGACGGAGGCGCAGGCGCCCAGCAGCGACGTGGCCAGCAACAAGGGGATCAGCAGACGACGCATGGCAAGGACCTTTCCGGGAGTGCGGCCGGATGGTAGCCGCTGTGCCGGCGCTGTCCCCACGCTTGCAGGGCCGCGGTCGGTGGCGTACTGTCGTGGATCAGTTTCCAGGAGTTTCACCATGCGCTTCGGATCGATCATCGGATGGGCCGCCTTCGCGGCGTGCGTTGCAGGGCCCGCCGCCGCGGCGGGCTCGGCCGACGTGCAGTTCAGGCAGCCGGAACGCTTCGTCGATGCCGGCGAAACGCCGCGCGAACGCGACATCAACCTGCGCCTGCTCGCCGACCAGTTGCAGGCGCTCGCCGCGCAGCACCTGCCGGCCGGCCAGTCGCTGCAGGTCGAGGTGCTCGACGTCGACCTGGCCGGCTATCTGCGGCACACCCGGCGCGGTGACTTGCGGGTGGTGCGCGACGACCACGACAGCGCGCGCATCTGGCTGCACTACGCGCTGGTGTCCGATGGGCGCACGCTGCGCACGGGCGATGTCGCGCTCAGCGACCTGTCCTCGCGCAAGACCCCCGCCGGGTTCGGCACCGACCGCAGCGCGCTCGGTCGCGAAAAGGCCTTGCTGGCGAACTGGTTCACCCAGGAATTCGGCGCGGCGCGGGCCGCCGCGAACTGACCAGCAGGCTGGCTGAGCTCACAGCCGCGGCTGCGTGGTCGGCCAGTCGTCGTGGCGGTCGGACTGGCCATCGCCGGCCACCAGCGTGTTGCCCATGCCGAGCAGTTCGCGGGCCTGCTGCAGGCTGATCAGTTCGTCGCGCGACATCCGCGCATGGCTGCGGTGGCGCTCGATCTCCCACACCAGCTCGATCAGGTGGCGCTGGGTCTGCGCCGAGCGCACCTTGCCGTGCGTCAACGCGGCGAACAGCGGCGCATCGATGCGCAAGGTGTCGATCAGCAGTTCGCGCACCTGGGCGATCAGCTGCTGTTCGGACGACGGCCTCTCGATCCGCGGCGTCATCGGCGGCAGGTCTTGGGGCGGCCTGGCGCGCCCGCGACCCAGCGCCTTGTTCAGCACCGCCGTCATGCCACCGGCCGCGGCGCGGGCACCTGACTTCCGGGATGGCTTCGACGCCGCGACCAAGGCCGGCTCGGGCGGCGACCACACCGCTTCGCGGGGCTCTTGCGACAGCGGAATCGTGTCGGACCAGGCCACCGCGTCCACCAGCTGCACCTCGTGCGCCGGCTCGGGCTCGGGAGGGCGGCGCGCCAGCGGCTGTGCCGGCTGGAGCGCCATCGGCTCGTCGACCACGGCGTGCGGCGATGGCGTCGCCAGTGGTTGCGGCGGCAGCATCGAGGTGGTCGACAGGCGGGCGGGATCGATCGGCGCCACGTCGGTGTGCTCGTCGAGGGCGAGCGGCGCGACCTCGGCAGCGGCCTCGGGCGCGATCCACACCGCCGGTGCGGCCGGCTCGCGCGCCACGGGCTGAAGCACCTGCGGCGTCGGCACGTCGAGCGCGACGCTGGTGAGCGTCGGGGCGTCGAGCGCGCCCGAGCCGCTGTCGATCGCCTCCGTCGCTTCCGGTTCCGGTTCCTCGGGCAGCTCGACCAGGCCGAGCCGCACCAGTTCCTCGAAATGCCCGGTCTGCGCGCCGGCCTGGTGGGCCAGGCTCAGCACCTCGGCCAGCGTGCGACGGCCGTCCACCAGGAACAGCACCGTGCGATGCCGCTGACCGAGCCGCTGCGTGCGGGTGCGCAGCTCGTCATGGCCGCGCGAGGTCTTGGTGGGAACGGTGGGCACGGGCATCTGGATCACGGGGTCGAAGGCACCATTGTGGCGCGAGATCTGGTAACCGTCAGTGGTCACTTCGCTCGCTCGCACAGGCGGGTTGAAGGCCGCATCGGGCGGCACTCGTCCCTGTCATCGGCCCCTCGGAGTCGGCCTGTAGGGCCAGGCGGCGCCGGTACACACCCGGTTTCAATCGGCACGTTTCGGCGCGTGCCTCGCAAGCTCAGAAACGGCTGCGCGCCTTGCGCTTGTCGAGTTCGAGCAGCTGGTTCTTGATCAGCGACTGCAGCACGCGCAGGTTCGCCTCGGTCAGGCTGATCACGCTGGACGGATCGTCGTCGTGGTTGGTCACCGTCTGCACCACGGCGTCGACCCGCAGGTGCACCAGGCCGTGCACGTCGTGCGCCATGGATTTCACGCGCTGGATTTCGATGTTGTGGGTCTTCATAGCACTCTCCGCAGGCCCGCTCGCCGGGCCGAGGGCGGCAGGGTAACGCAGCCCCGGGCCAAGCCGGACACAAACATGCAGAAATGATGCAGACACGCCGCGTCATTTCTCCACAAAGCGCTCCTACCTTCGACGCTGCTTTCGGCCTTGTCCCCCCAACCGTACTCTGGAGCTTCCACCGTGACCCCAACTCCTTCGCGCGCTGTCCAACTCCTTCAATCCCTGCTGCACCTGGGACCGCTGCTGGTGCTGGCCGCCTGTGGCGGCAACGGGTCGTCGTCATCGAGCAGCACTTCGTCCAGCGGAAGCTCGTCGGGTGACAGCACCGCCACGGTACCCGGGGCGCCGACCCTCTATGCGACCTCTGTCGCCGATCGCAAGGCCACACTGGGCTTCACCTCACCGACCGACACAGGCGGTGCGACCGTCAGTTCGTTCGAGGCCACCTGCGCCGCAAGCAGCTCCGACACTCACACGGTGACCGGCAGCGCCAGCCCCATCACCGTTGACGGCCTCACCAACGCAACGTCCTATGACTGCACGGTGAAGGCCGTCAACTCGCTGGGAAGCGGCGACGCTTCGGTATCGAAGTCGTTGGCTCCGACAGCGACGCCCGATACCACCGATACCACCAAGCTGCCGCTCGGAGACAACCTGATGGTGACCGCGGCACCGGCCAGCACGGCTCGGGGCTATCTCTATTCCTGCTCGACACCGGATTCGAGTCAACCGGGTACCACCAACAAGGGCCCCTGGTTCAACAGCGACGGCACGACCTGGAACCTCGGCACGAAGCTGCCCTACGCGGTCGAAGGTGCCGACAGCTGGGCGTCGAGCTTCGCAACCTCCATCGTCAGCAGCCTGCGGAGCATCACATTCAATGGCGTCCCCAGCCACGGTACCGGCCAATTCCCGATCACCTCGGCAACGAGTCCAATGGCCTCGCAATACGACACCAACGGCAACAAGATCGTTGCAGCGTCGACCACCTGGACCGGTTTGAAGACCAGCCCCACGGTCAACAGCACACCGACCTGCCTCGGCAAGGGTGCGATCGGTGTCTTCCTGACGGGCGCCCGCCTGTTCGCCGCGATGGACGCCAAGGGACGCGACGCCCGCGCCTGGGAAGTCACGGATGCCTGCGAAGGCCACCCGGCACCGGGGAACAACTACCACTACCACAGCATGCCGACTTGCGGGCTTGCCGCCGATACCGCCAGTCAGCATTCCGCGCTGATCGGCTATGTCGCCGACGGTTTCGGCCTGTACGGCAAGCAAGGTGACAACGGCAAGATATTGACCAACGCCGATCTGGATGAATGCCACGGTCACACCGATACCGCAGTGCCGCAGTACCACTACCACGCCACAGAGCAATTCCCCTACACGGTGGGTTGCTACCGCGGCACGCCGATCACGAGCCACAACTGACCGGCCGACATCGAGCCGCACGTGTGATGCGCCGAATCGCTGTCGCTTGCATCAGCCTCGCCGTCATGGCGGCGGGCGCCGGAGCCTTGTCTCTGTGGGCCGACTGGCGTCGGCCCGATTCGGTGCTGGCACACGACACGCTGCCGTTCTACGCATCGGCCGACCTGCGCCCGCGCTGGGATCGCGTCTCGTCGGTGCTGCGGGTCAACGACTTCGAGTTCACGGATCACCGCAACGCAGCCGTCGATGAACGGGTGCTCGACGACGGCCCAACCGTCGTCAACCTGTTCTTCGCGGGTTGCGTGTCGGTGTGCCCGGTGTCGATGGACCTGCTGCGAACCCTGCAGGCGGGCCTGGGGGCGCAGGCGCCACGTTTCATGTCGTTGACGGTGTCGCCGCTGACCGACGACGCGCGTGCGCTGGCCGATTACCGCGGCAAGTTCGGACTGCCCCAGGAGTGGCTGCTGCTGACCGGCCATCCGCAGGCCGTCGAGGCCTGGGCGCGGCACAGTCTGTACTCCGACATCACGAAGCTCGGCGCGGACGGCCTGCCGCCGCACACCGAGCGCGCTTTCCTGATCGACCGCCGGCACCGCGTCCGCGGCCTCTACGACGCGCGCTCGCCGCACGAGATGGTGCGGCTGCGCTACGACATCGCCCGGCTGAAGCAGGAGGAGGCTCCCGCCGCCGATCAGTCGATCTCGAGGTCTTCGCCGTCCGCGGCCACGGCGGTCGTCAGGCGATAGCCCTTGCCACGGATGGCCACGATTCGCACCGCATCGGCACCGACCTCGCGCAGCCGCTGGCGCAGCCGCGACACATGCGCATCGACCACACGCGTGCCGCCGATGCGGCCCGCCTTCGTGGCCGGAATCACGGCTTCGATGTCGGCCCGGCTGACCGGATGCGGTGCCCGGTCGAGCAACAGCTTCAGCGTGTACAGCGACGAAATGCCCAGCGAGAACGGCACGCCTCGCACCGTGCAGGTCAGGCTCGCGGTGTCGACCGTCAGCCCGGTGTCGCCGATCGAATCGTCGACACGAGCGACGCGACTCTTCTGGGTCCGTTGCCCGGCATGCCGGATCAGCACGGCCAGTGCATCTTCATGGGCGAGGTCGCCCCAGACGTGATCGAAACCGAGTTCCAGCGCGAGCAGATGCACCAGGCTGCCGAACGCCGGGCCATACAAGGCCACCGACGACACGCCTGCGTCGCGCAAGGCCTCGAGCACGGCGCCGAGCGGCACGTCGAGGCCGTTGGCTGCAACGATCGCCAGCCGGGCCGGGCCGGTGCGAGGCGCCTGCACGATCACTTCAGCCACCGAGGCCACCACGCACTGCCGGCCGAGGTTGGCGCAGACCCGGCGGAACCTTGCACGGTGCCGCTCGTCCTGTGCCACGACGAACACGGTGTCTTCCGGCAACGCCGTCGGCATGTCCATCGGCGTCTCGTTGAACGTGTCGGTCGCGCGTTCCGTTGCATCGACATCCTCGATGCGGGTCGAGGCGTCGGACGCGGCACCCGCCGGGTCCGCACGGGCGAGACTCAACAGGAGAGGCTGCTCATCGGCGCGCGGACGCGAGGTATCCAAGGTATTGGTCATGAAAAGCTCGATCGATAGCGGCAATCTCACGCCCCGCAGGCACGACCATCCGGTGACCAGCAAGGCAACGCTGCCTGGGCTGCGTTGCCCGCCTGGGGGAGGGAGATCGTCTGTTGGCGGCCTTTTTCGTCGGTGCGGTACTGGTGGCCCGCCATCGGTCCATGGCCGATGGCATCGAGCGTGTAACCGCCTCCGTCGTCCCTGAGTGAGCAATGCACCGAGAAATGTTCCACCTCGGAATCCGGAACTGCACATTTCCCGCCGGTTCCGTAGCGCTGGTTGCGCTGGAAGGCCTTTTCCATCTTGATGCCCGTCACCGACAGTTCCATCAGCGCAGGCATGGCTCGCGACTTCCGGACCTGGGCGCTGTACCCGGGGAGCGCCACCGCCACGGTCACCAGCGCGACGGCGAGGACGACGCTCAGTTCGACAAGGGTGAAGCCGCGGGAAATCGAATGGGTAGAAGCCATGGTTGCAATTTGTTGCGAGTGGGCAGGCCCGAATGATCGGGGTAACAGAATGCGAATGCCACCCACAAGTGCCCGTTTCGAGGGCAGCAAATGTCAACGATTGCGAACCCTCGTTGCCAAGTCGAGGCCTCTGCACCGAGCATGCACAGACCTGCGCTTTGGACCCTGTCATCGCGCCGGCACACG
>Ga0065165_1000979_pt1 | contig 35374 bp, 37 predicted proteins | sample AraplaMF_Cvi_mMF_FD_63813 | JGI IMG/M metagenome (GOLD analysis project Ga0065165, IMG submission 63813) | Arabidopsis root microbial communities from the University of North Carolina, USA - plate scrape MF_Cvi_mMF (version 2) (version 3) | ecosystem: Host-associated > Plants > Roots >... | reverse complement strand
GGGGAGCATCTTCCAATGACCCTCGCCACCGCCCTCAAGACCGGCGACCTGACCCAGCTGCCGTCGCGCCGCGACGAGGACTGGCGCTGGACCGACCTGCGCGGGCTGATCCGCCAGGTTCCGCCGGCCTCGCCCGCCTTCGACGACGACGTCGCGGCGGGCCCCTTCGACGGCTTGGCCGCCGACGAGATCCTGTTCGTCAACGGCCGCCAGCGCCACGCCGCCGCCAGCGGCGCGGGCGAGGTGGTGGCCCTGCGCTTCGTCTCGGCCACCGAGGGGACGGCCCACGCGGCCGCCTACGCCATCGTGGTCGAGCCCGACACGACCCTGGTCCTGCTGGAAAGCCACGAGGGCCAGGCCGGCGGCTATTTCTCGGACGTGACCCTGGACATCGCGGTGGGCGAGGGCGCCCGCGTCGAGCGCATCGTGCTGGTCGACGACGACGCCGAGGCCATCGACGTGGTCACCGCCGAGGTCGACCTGGCCCCCGGCGCGACCTTCAACCAGACCGTCCTGACCGCCGGCGCCCGCCGCCAGCGGATCGAGACCCGCGTCAACCATCCTGGCGCCCACGCCAATGTCCGCCTGGACGGCGTCTACGCGCTGGCCGCCCAGCGCCACGCCGACCAGACCACCATCGTCACCCATGGCGGCGTCGACGGGGTCACCAGCCAATTGACCAAGGGCGTGGTCGACGACCAGGCGCGCGGCGTGTTCCAGGGGCGGATCGTCGTCCAGCCCGGCGCCGACCAGACCGACGCGCGCATGGGCCACCACGCCCTGATCCTGTCGGACAAGGCCGAGGTCGACGCCAAGCCCGAGCTGCTGATCTTCGCCGACGACGTCGCCTGCGCCCACGGCAACACCATCGGCGCCCTGGACGACGAGCAGATCTTCTACGCCCGCCAGCGCGGCATCCCCGAAGCGGAAGCCAGGGCGATGCTGACCCAGGCCTTCCTGGGCGAGGTGGTCGAGCGCATCGAGCACGAGGGCGCGCGCGCGGTCGCGACCGCCTGGGTGGCCGCCAGGTTGGGGAGGGCGGAGTAATGGCTTACGACGCGCCCTTCGACGTCGAGGCGATCCGCGCCCAGTTCCCGATCCTGGCCCGCCAGGTGCATGGCAAGCCGCTGGTCTATCTGGACAGCGCCGCCAGCGCCCAGAAGCCGGAAGCGGTGCTCAACGCGATGACCGGCCTGGCCCGCACCAGCTACGCCAACGTCCACCGCGGCCTGCACACCCTGGCCAACGAAACGACGCAGGCCTATGAAAACGCGCGGGAAACCGTCGCGAAGTTCATCAACGCCGAGCCGTCGGAAATCGTCTGGACCAAGAGCGCCACCGAAGCGGTCAACCTGGTGGCCGACACCTTCGGCCGCTCGCTGAAGGCCGGCGACGAGATCGTCCTCTCGCAGATGGAGCACCACGCCAACATCGTGCCGTGGCATTTCCTGCGCGAGCGCTATGGCGTCGTCCTGAGGTTCGTGCCCGTCACCGACGAAGGCCGGCTGGACATGGAGGCCTATCGGGGCCTGCTGAACGAACGCACCAAGATGGTGGCCATCAGCCACATGTCGAACGTGCTGGGCACCATCAACGACGCCGCCCAGATCGTCCGTCTGGCCCACGCGGCCGGCGCCCTGACGCTGCTGGACGGCTGCCAGGCCATCGTCCATTCGAAGGTCGACGTGAAGGCCCTGGACGTCGATTTCTACGTGTTCTCCGGCCACAAGCTGTATGGCCCCACCGGCATCGGCGTGCTGTACGGCAAGGCCGAGCGCCTGGCCGCCCTGCCGCCGTACCAGGGCGGCGGCGAGATGATCGGCTCGGTGTCGATGGAGGCCGTCACCTATGCCGACCCGCCGCACCGGTTCGAGGCCGGCACCCCGGCGATCCTCGAGGCCGTCGGCCTGGGGGCGGCCATCGAATGGCTGAACACCATCGACCGCGACGCGGCCCTGGCCCACGAGCACGCGCTCTACCAGCGGGTCGTCGACCAGCTGGCGGGCGTCAACGGCGTGCGGATCCTGGGCACGGTCCCGGGCAAGGGCGCGGTGCTGAGCTTCGTGGTCGAGGGCGCTCACGCCCACGACGTGGCCCAGGTGCTGGACCGCTACGGCGTGGCCGTCCGCGCCGGCACCCATTGCGCCGAGCCCCTGATGAAGCGGTTCGGCCTCACCTCGAGCGCCCGCGCCTCCTTCGCCCTATATAACACCCTGGACGAGGCCGACGCGTTCGTGAGCGCGCTGGCCAAGGCCCGCAGTTTCTTCAGTTGAGCGACATGACCGAGCAAGCCGTCTCCAAGATCCCCCAGGCCGAACTCGACAAGCTGACCGATCAGCTGATCGAGAAGCTGAAGACGGTGTTCGATCCGGAAATCCCGGTCGACATCTACGAGCTGGGCCTGATCTACAAGGTCGACGTCAGCGACGACAAGGACGTGGCCATCGACATGACCCTGACCGCGCCGGGCTGCCCGGTGGCCGGGGAAATGCCGGGCTGGGTGCGCGACGCGGTGATGGAGATCAAGGACATCAAGTCCTGTCACGTCGACCTGGTGTTCGAGCCGCCGTGGGATCCCTCGCGGATGAGCGACGAGGCCAAGCTGCAACTGAACATGTTCTAGACTGGTTGAATCCACATGGAAGTCGCCGTCACCCCCCGTCCGCGCCGCCCGCGCCCCAAGGTCGTCACCCTGACCCCGGCCGCCGCCGCGCGCGTGAAGGAGATCATGGACCGGGCCGATAAGCCCTATGCCGGCCTGCGGGTGGGCGTGAAGAACGGCGGCTGCGCGGGCTCGGAGTACATCTTCGAATACGCGGCCGAGAAGGGGCCGATCGACGAGGTGGTCGAGGACCAGGGCGTGACCATCCTGATCGATCCCAAGGCCGTGCTGTTCCTGATCGGCACCACGATCGACTACGAGACCACCAAGCTGTCGTCGAAATTCGTGTTCAACAATCCCAACGAAACCGACGCCTGCGGCTGCGGCGAGAGCGTGACGATCCAGCCGGCGCCCGAGGCGCTGGACTGATGCTGGCGCGGACGCCGTCCTGCGTCGAATGCGGCCTGGCCTGGGGCGCGCCGTTCTTCCGCCACCAGGACCATGCTCCGCTGTACTGGTCGGACACCGGGATCCTCTGCTCGACGGGCTGCGCGACGAAGCATTTCAATCAGCGCCGCGAGGACGGGACGTTCGTGCCCGTGCCGGCGGAGTGCCCGGTCGAACTCTGAGCCGCCGCTGGCCGCATCAGTCGCGGAAGGCGGGCAGGGCCCGATGGACATAGACCGCCACGCTGGCTCCCGACAGCGCGGCGCTGGCCGCGACCGCCCACAGACCGGCGTTCGTCGCGCCAACCGGCGCCAAAAGCAGCGACACGCCCAGGAAATTCAAGGCGATCTTCGGATATTCGACCGCAGCCACGTCGAAGTCGCCCTTCGGAAGCGCCTGCTGCAGTCCGGCGACGGCGAAGTTGCGGGCGACCAGGACCAGGGGCGCGACAACCCAGACACCTGCGAACGCACCGGTCGCGATCAGGGCGCCCAGGCTCACCAGGGTCAGCAGCCGGTCGGCCAGCAGGTCGAGCATGGCGCCGAAAGCCGAGGTCTGGCCGAGCCGCCGCGCCAGCTGACCATCCAGGATGTCGGTGGCCCCCGCCGCGAGAAACAGCGCCAGGGCCGTCCAGCCGTGCCCCGTCAGGATCGCCGCCCCCAGCACCGGCAGCAGCAGGATGCGCACGAGGGTGACGAGGTTGGCGACCATGCCCGGCGGGCTCAAGCGGCTTGCGGTGCGTCCGCCGCCACGTTCTTCCGTCCGTTCCACTCGACCAGCACCGACGGCTTGACCGGCTCGCCGCGCGCCTGGGCGATCAGCTGGTTGGTGCGGGTCTCGATGACCTCTTCCATGCGGGCCATGAACTGGGCCTTGGACAGACCCTGGGGCAGGGGCGGCAGGAACTCGACCGTGGCCTGGCCCGGCGTCTTCTTCTTGTCCGTCTGCCGCCAGAAGCAGCCCAGGTTGGTCGCCACCGGCACGACCGGCAGGCCGAAGTCGCGGCTCATGTGGTAGACGCCGGTGCGGTAGCGGAACCGCTCGCCCGGCGCGGCCAGGTGGCCCTCCGGATAGATCAAGATGCGGCGGCCTTCGGCGGCCACCTGGGCGGCGCTGGCCGACAGCGCCTTGCGCGCTTCGGGCCCGCCGCAGCTGTCGACCACGATGGCCCCGAACTTCTTGAGGATCGCCCCGACCAGCGGGAACTTCTCCAGGTGGTCGCCGGTCACGAAGCTGAGGTTGTCGACATTGGCGAACATCACGAAGCCGTCGCCCCAGCTGTGGTGCTTGGCGGCGATGATGAAGGCGCCCTGGGGCAGGTTTTCCTGGCCCTTCAGCTCAACCTTGACGCCGGCCAGCACGCGCAGCGCCCAGATCATCCGCTGGCTGTAGAGCCGCAGGGCGAAGGCGATGGGCTTGCGGCCCGGGAGCAGGGCGGAGAGGGCGGCCGACAGGCCGTAGAAGATCGACAGAACCCAGTAGTAGGCGTTGAACAGCGCGCTGCGCATGGTTCGAGGTCCTTGGAGGGTTTGAAAGGTCTAGCGGGCGGAAAGCACGGCCTGGACGGCCGCGGTCATCAGGGACGCGTGGGCGGAAAGGGCGTCGTCGCCCAGCCGGCCATAGGCCTTGTTCTGGGCGGTCTGGGTGATCACGCCGATGGCCATGGCGGCGATGACGCGGGGATCGCCCGGCGGCAGCTCCATATCGATCATCGCCCGCTTGATCAGCGCCTCGACCACGGACACCGGATCGCGGCCGTCTTCCTGATAGTAGGGCAGGAAATGGTGCAGCTGCAGCAGGTGGAAGGCGAACAGCAGCCAGTCCTCGTCGGCCACCGTGCAGTAGGCGCGAACCACGGCGGCGGCCTTGGCCTGGATGCCGGTCGCCATCTCGGCGTTGACCGCGATCAGGTCCGAGAGGCGGCGATGGGTGGCCATGAACAGGCCCAGGGCCAGTTCGTCCTTGCTCTTCCAATGGCGATAGATCGCGCCCTCCGACACCCCGGCCTTGGCGGCGATCAGCTTGGTGGTGGCCGCGTCGACGCCCCGGTCGACGAAGACCTCAAGGGCGGCGCGTTCGATCCGGGGCTTGGCGTTCATGGCGGCAACTCTAGCACCGCTTTCCATGCATGCAAGTGATTACTCACATCATTCTTCCGGCGTTGACCGGGGCGCGGGCGGCGGCCTAAGCCGGGCCATGGTCCAGTCGATCCTGATCTATTCCATGGGCGAGGTGATCGGCGACGGCCTGATCAAGCTGCCGTTCATCGCCGGCCTGCGCGCCGCCTTCCCGCAAGCCCGGATCACCTGGTGCGCGGCCAAGGGCGAGACCGTCTACGCCGGGCCGCTGAAGGCCGTGGTGGCCGGCTATATCGACGAGATCCTGACCGAGGGCCCGACGGGCGACGCGGCCCTGGACGTCCTGCCGTGGGTCAGGCCCTTCGGCGGCCGGACCTTCGACCTGGTGATCGACACCCAGGAGAACGCCCGCCGCAGCCTGGTGGCCCGCCGCGCCGCGAAGGGGCGCTTCGTCTCGGCCGCCGCCCAGGCCCGCAGACCGGGCTGGCCGGTCGCCGTGGTCGAGCGCCTGGCCCGGTTGCTGACCCTGGCGACGGACGGCGCCGGCGCGCCGCGCCCCCTGGCCCTGACCCATCCCGACGCGGTCGACGCCGCCCGCGCCCTGCTGCCGACCGCCCGGCATGGTGGGCCGGTCTATGTCGGCCTAGCCCCGGGCGCCGGCGGCCAGGACAAGCGCTGGCCGCTGGAACGCTATCTGGACCTGGCCCGCCGCATCGAGGCCTCCGGCCGCAAGGCGGTGTTCTTCTTCGGCCCCGACGAGGCCGCCGACGCCCAGACAGCCCGCGACGCGGTTCCGGCGGCCCTGTTCCCGGAGAAGGACCGCACCGACGGCTTCACCGGCGTGAAGGGTCCGCTGCTGGCCATCGCCCTGGCCGGCCGCCTGACCGCCGCGGTCGCCAATGACGCCGGCCCCGGCCACATGCTGGCGGCCGGCGGCGCGCCCCTGCTGTCGCTGCAGAAAGACCATCGCAAGGCCGTCAAGTTCCGCCCCGCCGCCCAACGCCTTGAGCTGCTGGTCGCGGAAGACTACGGACAGGATATGGCCGCCCTGCCGCTGGACGTGGTGGACGCCGCCCTGCAGCGCCTGATCGCCGGAGTTTCCTAGATGCCCATCCTCGCGCCCGTCTCGGCCGGCGAACTGATCGACAAGATCACCATCCTGCGGGTCAAGGCCCTGCGGATCGCCGATTCGGCCAAGGAGGCCAACGTCAAGGCCGAGCTGGCCCTGCTGGAGGAGACCGCGGCCCGCGAGCTGCGGCCTTCGCCGGAGCTGGAGGACCTGATCGCTCAGTTGATCGAGATCAACGCCGCCCTCTGGGACATCGAGGACGGCAAGCGCGACTGCGAGCGCCGGCAGGACTTCGGTCCCAAGTTCGTCGAGCTGGCCCGCCGGGTCTATATCGACAACGACCGCCGCGCCGCCGTGAAGCGCCAGATCAATCTGCTGGCGGGCTCGGACATCGTCGAGGAAAAGAGCTACAAGCCGTACCTGGCCAAATAGGCCGTCAGACGAACAGCCGTTCCAGCAGCGGCGAAAGCGCGTCGAGCAGGTCGCCGACGTCGCCAGGCAGGCCCGTTTCCGCGAACACGTCCTCGAACTCGGCGATCTCCAAGCCGACCACCCGGTTGCGGGCCAGGACCAAGCAGGCTTCGCGCAGATCAACAAAGCTGAGGCCGCCTTCGACGCTGTATTCGGTCGGCGCGAGGCCCGGCTCCAGCACATCGCAGTCGAGGTGCACATAGACCGGCCGGTCGCCGATCGCGGCGGCCAGGCGATGGGCGATCCCTGGGCCGGGCGCCACCAGGCGGGGCCCGCCGCCGGCGATCAGGGCGGTCTCGCACGGATCCAGGTCCCGCGTCCCGACCAGGACGACGTCGGCTAGGTCCAGTCCCTGGCCCAGGCCGCTGTCCCAGACGCCGGCGGCGGCCGTCAGCACCATGCCGCCGAGATAGCCGGTGGTCGAGTGGGCCGGCTGGTTGCAGTCGCCATGCGCGTCGAACCAGACGACCAGGGCGTCGGGATGATGGCGCCGCACGACGGGCAGGGTGGCGATCGAGGCCGCGCAACGCCCTTGGGTCACCAGCGAGGCCTGGTCGCTGGCCAGCACGGTGTCCAGCCGCCCGGCCAGGGCTTCCAGGCCAGGCCGCGCGGCCTCCAGTTCCTCCGACCAGCCGGCCGCCAGCGGCGGAGCCTGGACGCCCACGCGCTCGCCAACCAGCCCCAGGCGGGTTTCGAGCGCCGCGCCGACCGCCAGGGCGCCGGCCGCGCCGCGCGGATTGCGATCGCCGGCGCGACCTTGGAAGATGGTGAGGGCCAGGGAGGACATGGACCCTAGCTAGCGGCGGAAGCGCGCGCTGCCTACCCTAGGCCTGCTTGCCGACGGTCTCCTCGACCCGTTCCTCGAAGTCGCCGAGGTTGCCGAACAGGTTCTCGATCGCGAACACCAGGCCAAACACCCGGGCCGCGTCGTCGAAGGCCAGGGCCCGCGTGCCGCCGCCGGCTCGCAGGGTCTCGACGGCGGACTGGAAGGCCTGATGCGCCTCGGCGAAGGCCAGGCGGTCGGGGCGCGGGCCGCCCGACAGCAACGCCGCGCAGGCCCGCAGGAAGGCGGCGCTGGCGTTCAGCATGGCCGCCGAGGGCAGGGCCAAGCCGGGCGAGGGGAAGGCTTCGCGCAGCGCCCGGCCGACCATCACGCTGTCGTTGCGCAGCCGCCACAGGGTGCGGGGCAGGGCTTCGGTGACCGAATGGTCGCTCAGCCGGCTGGCGCTCTCGCGCTCGGCCTCGGTCATGGCGGTCTGCAGCTTGGACAAGGCCTTCAGCGTATCGTCGTAGTGGCCGCGGGCCTCCAGATCGGTCGCGCCGCCCTTCAGCTTCAGGGCGTAGTGCTCCAGCAGGTCGGCCAGCAGGCTCGCAACCGCCTCGGTGCTGTCGACCACCGAGGCGTGGGCCCGGGCGGGGAAGATCAGCAGGGTGGCGGCGATGCCCACGACGCTGCCGACCGTGATCTCGGCCACTCGCAGGAAGGCGGCGACCAGGGGGTCCATGTGGGTGGTCCTGCCGATCAGCATGATCACGGCGGTGACCGGGGCGACCTTGAACGCCGGGCGTACGGCGGCCAGGAAGGCCAGCAGGGCGGCGGTGACGGCCAGGATCGGACCGCCAGCCTCGGGCCAGCGGGCGTGCAGCATGGCCGCCCCGGCCCCGACGGCGGCGCCGACGACCGTGCCCATCAGGCGCTCGATCGAGGCGGTGATGGTCGCGCCGAGGCTGGACTGGACGATGATCACGGCGGTGAACACCGCCCAATAGCCCTGGGGCAGGCGCAGCAGGGTGGCCAGGGCGTAGGCCGCCACGACCGCCGCCGACACCCGGACGGCGTGACGCAGCTCGGTCTTGCGCGCCGCCGCCTTGGCCAGGGCGGCCCGGGAAAGCTCCAGGCCGACGAACCGCCGCCAGTCGCTGGGCGCGGCCTCGGGCATCTAGGCCACCGCGTCGCGCAGCATTTCCAGCGCCGTGCGCACCGCGGCCAGTTGCACGCCCTCACGGGTCTCGCCGTCGAACAGCTCGTGGCGATGGACGACCGAACGGTTGGCCCGGGCCACCGCGAAATGCACCGTGCCCACCGGCTTCAACGGCGAGCCGCCGCCGGGGCCGGCCACGCCGGTGATCGCGACGGCGACATGGCCGTTGCTGGCCTGCAGCGCGCCCTCGGCCATCATCCGCGCCACCACTTCCGACACCGCCCCGTGGTCGGCGATCAGGTCGCCCGGCACGCCCAGCATCTCGGACTTGGCGCGGTTGGTGTAGGTGACGAAGCCGCGCTCGAAGACGTCCGACGCCCCGGCGATATTGCAGATCGCCCCGGCGACCAGCCCGCCGGTGCAGCTCTCGGCCGTGACCAGCCGCAGGGACTTCCCGCGCGCCTCGTCGATCAGCAGGCGGGCCAGGGTCTGAATTTCGAGCGGGAACATCGAGCCTCGCGAAATGCAACTATGCAGCGTGCCGGGCGCATGATCTGTTCATGCACCGAGTCTGGAGGGCAGGTTACATGAAGATGCGTTTGGCGGCTGGCGCCGCCGTCGTTCTGGCTTTCGGATCCGCCGCCTTCGCCGAGCCAGCGCCGGTCGGACGCGCCTGCCAGGAGGTCGCCGGCGGCGTGCACGCCTCGCGGTTGGCGTCCCGCTACCAGTCGAACGGCGTGCGGCTCGACAAGCAGCGCGGCGCCAGCGCCTGCAGGACCTCGGCCGAAGGACTGTCCTGCCTGCTCAATGACCCGGGCCGGGTCACCATCTCATCCGGCGGGACCGTCAAGCGCTTCAAGGTTCCCCCTCTGGGCAGGGCCAAAATCACGGCCAAGGGCTCTGAAATCACCTGCCAAATTGTTCGCGCCTAGAGGGAGTCGGCGGAGAATCGTGGTCACGAAAGCTCGAATGGCGGTCGCCGCCCTGGCTCAGCTAGGAGCTTCGCCGAACGTGTGAGCTCTTTCCCAACCGGCGCAGCGCGTAACCGCGCGCCGCACCGGCTATGGTCACTGCGGAATGCGGGCGATGGCCTTGATCTCGAAGTCGAAGCCGGCGAGCCAGGTCACGCCGACGGCCGTCCAGTTGGGGTAGGGCGGATCGCCAATTTCCTTGGCGCGAACCGCCAGCACCGTCTCGATCTGCGCTTCCGGATCGGTATGGAAGGTGGTGACGTCCACCACGTCGCCGAGATCGCAGCCCGCGGCGGCCAGGACCGCGCGAAGATTGGCGAACGCCCGGCGGACCTGGTCCTCGAACACGGGTTCGGGCGAGCCGTCCTCGCGGCTCCCGACCTGTCCCGAAACGAACAGAAGGTCCCCGGAGCGGATGGCCGGCGAATATTGGTGGATATCGTAAAGGGCGTGGCGGTTGGCGGGGAAGACGGCGTCGCGCTGGGTCATGTCTCGTTCCTCTTTCGTGACAAGGCAGGGCGGACCTGCCGATGGACGCGAGATAGGACGCCGGCGATTGCTGGGCTAGGATTTGAAATGCGCATGAGCTGATGTAAAATCACCATCAATGTCGCGCCCCTCGCTCAACGACTTGACGGCTTTCGTGGTGGTCGCCACCCACCGCAGCTTCCGCCGCGCGGCCGACGAGCTGGGCGTGGCGCCTTCCACCTTGAGCCACACGATGCGCGCCCTCGAGGCGCGCATGGGCATGCGCCTGCTCAACCGTACGACCCGGAGTGTTTCACCGACCGAGGCCGGCTTTCAGCTGCTGGCGCGCCTGCAGCCGGCGCTCGCCTCGCTGGATGAAGCCCTGGAAAGCGTCGCGGGGTTCCGCGGCGGGGTGGCTGGGGCGGTCCGCATCAACGCGCCGCGCGTGGCGGCGGCGCTTATCGTCCGGGAAGTCATCCCGCTTCTGTCGCAACGTCATCCCGACGTGACCGTGGACATCGTCGTCGAAGGCGAGCTGGTCGACATCGTGGCCGGCGGATTCGACGCCGGGGTGAGGCTTGCCGACTCGATCCCGCGAGACATGATCGCCGTTCCGCTGACGCGTCCGCTGCGGTTCGTGTGCGTGGCCTCGCCCGCCTATCTGGATCGCGCCGGCGCACCAACTACGCCCGACGACCTCAGGACGCATCGTTGCATCGGCCATCGCCTGCCGAGCGGCAGGCTCTATCGGTGGGAGTTCGAGCGGGATGGCCAGGCCATGACGATCGAAACGGCCGGATCGATCATCCTCGACGACGAGGACCTGATGGTCGACGCCGCCATCGGGGGGTTGGGCTTGGCCTATGTGGCCGAGCCGGCCGCCGCCGCCGCGCTCGCGGCGGGACTGGTGCGCGAAGTCCTGGCGCCGTGGCTGCGCGCGACGGAAGCTGTCGCGGTATATTATCCGGGGCGCCGCGCGGCGCCGCTGGCCCTGCGGGCGTTCCTGGACGTCGTTCGCGACGTCAGCAAGCGCGGCTGACCAACGCCGTTGGCCGGTTGGATCTATCGCCCGCCTAGGCTGGCGTCTCGACCACGGCGATCGCCTGGGCGGCCAGGCCTTCGCCGCGGCCGGTGAAACCCATGCCCTCGGTGGTGGTGGCCTTGACGCTGACCCGGTCCAGCGGCAGGTCGAGAATCTGGGCCAGACGCTCGCGCATCGCCGCCCGGTGCGGCTTGATCTTCGGCCGCTCGCAGATCAGCGTCACGTCGACATTGACCAGGGTTCCGCCCCGCCGACGGACCAGGTCGACGGCGTGAGCCAGGAACCTGTCCGAGGCCGCGCCCTTCCATTGCGGGTCGGTGGGAGGGAAGTGGTCGCCGATGTCGCCTTCGCCGATCGCGCCGAGGATGGCGTCGGTCAGGGCGTGCAGGCCGGCGTCGGCGTCGGAGTGGCCGATCAAGGTTTCGTCGTGAGCGATCTCGACGCCGCACAGCCAGACCGACTCGCCGGGTCCCCAACGGTGGGCGTCGAAGCCCTGGCCCATGCGGGTGATCCGCGCGCGGCCCGCCAAAGTCTCGGCCCCCAGCTTTTCGGCCATGGCGAAGTCCTCCGGATAGGTCAGTTTCATCAGCATCGGGTCGCCGGGCGTGACGACCACGCGGCCGCCATGACGCTCGACCACCTGGCCGTCGTCGGTCGGCTCGTCCGGACCCGCCCAGGCGGCGTAGGCGGCCAGCAGGCGGTCGCGGCGGAAGGCCTGGGGGGTCTGGGCCCGCCACAGATCGGTTCGCGGTTTCGTGACAACGTTGGACTCCAGCGCCCCGCTTTTCAGCGTATCGGCCACCGGCAAGCCCGGAATCGCGCCATCGGCGACTTCGAGGGCCTTCAATACCGCCTGGATTGTTGCGGCGCCGAGAAAGGGCCTGGCGGCGTCGTGGATCAGGACGGGCTCGTCGGCCGGACGGTCGGCGAGGGCGGCCAAGCCGGCCTGGACGGAGAGGGCGCGAGTCGCGCCGCCCGGGGTCGTCGTCCAGCCGGCAAGGCCGTTCAGCGCCGCATCCAGGAGCGGTTGTGCTTGCGATTCCGCAACGATCACGAGCTTTTGCGCGCCGCCGGCCAGCAGCGCTTCGGCCGACCAGCGCAGCACCGGCTTGCCGGCCAACAGCCGCCATTGCTTGGCCTGGCCGGGGCCGGCCCGGGTTCCGGAGCCGGCGGCGACGATGACGGCGGAGAAGGTCATGGGGGCTGTTTAGCCGCCCGACATAACTTGTCTAGAGAAGAGGGTTTACGGCGCCGCACAAATTGCCTAAAAACAGTGCGGTGGGGATGCATAGAAAATGAGCAACAGTCTCGCTATCGGTAAGGTCGAAGTGCCAGGACGCGTATGGATCGCGCCGATGACCGGCGTTTCGGACCTGCCCTTCAGGGAAACCGCCACCCGCCTGGGCGCGGCCTATGTGGCGACCGAGATGGTGGCCTGCGCCGAGTTCGCGCGCGGTCGTCCCGACGTGGTGCGCCGCGCCGCGGTGGGCGACGGCCTGCCGCTGATGGTCGTCCAGCTGGTCGGCCGCGATCCCGGCTTCATGGCCCAGGGCGCGCGGATGGCCGCCGACGCCGGGGCCCAGATCATCGACCTGAACTTCGGCTGTCCCGCCAAGGAAGTCACCAAGGGCGCGGCCTCCGGCTCGGCCCTGATGCGCGAGCCCGACCTGGCCGAGGCCCTGGTCGCCGCCGCCGTCCAGGCCGTGGACGCGCCCGTCACCGTCAAGATGCGCCTGGGCTGGGACGACGACAGCCGCAACGCCGCCGAGATCGCCCGCCGGGCCGTCGACGCCGGCGCGCAGGCGATCACCGTCCACGGCCGCACCCGCTGCCAGTTCTACAAGGGCCAGGCCGACTGGGAGGCCGTCGCCGCCGTCAAGGCCGCGGTCGGCGTGCCGGTGCTGGTCAATGGCGACATCGTCGACGGCGACACCGCCCGGACGGCCCTGGAGCAGTCCGGCGCCGACGGGGTGATGATCGGGCGCGGCGTCTATGGCCGCCCGTGGATCGCCCAGGCCATCGAGGCGGCCCTGCAGGGCGAAGGCTTCCACGAGCCGGACGCCCGGGAGCGCCTGGCCATCGCCGTCACCCATTTCCGCCGCAGCCTGGACTTCTACGGCCGAAACCTGGGCCTGAAGATGTTCCGCAAGCACCTGGCGTCCTACATCGAGGCCGCGCCATGGCCGGCCGACGAGGCCGCGCGGCGCGCCGCCCGCGCGGCCCTGTGCCGGCTGGAGGATCCCGCCGCCATCGAGGACGGCCTGGCCGCCCTGTGGCTGGACGACCGGAGACTGGCCGCATGAGCGATCACGCCCGCATTTCACCGGCCAAGATCGCCGACAGCCTGAAGATCGCGGCCTTCGACCTCAGCCCCGAGCCGGCCCTGGTGGTCGATCGCGAGGGCGCGCTGGTGGCGGTCAACGAGGCGGCCGAGGCCCTGTTCGGCCAGGGCCTGTCGCTGCTGGCCCGCGGCAGGTTCCGCGCCGCCTTGCCGCCGGGCTCGGTGCTGGTCTCGATGATGGACCGCGCCCTGTTCGAGGGGGCCCTGGTCCGCGAGCACGGGGTCGAGGTCAATCTGTTCGGCCAGCCGCCGTTCGAGGCCGACGGCGCCGCCGCGCCGCTGGGCGACGGCTCGGTGCTGCTGACCCTGCATGTCAAGGGCGTGCTGGGCGTCGAGCGGGCCTCGGACGCCGCCGGCCTGCGCTCGGTGGTCGGCCTGGGCCGCATGCTGGCCCACGAGATCAAGAACCCGCTGGCCGGCATCCGCGGCGCGGCCCAGCTGCTGAAGACCGGCGCCAGCGCCGCCGACCAGCCCCTGGCCCAGCTGATCGTCGACGAGACCGACCGCATCCGTCGCCTGGTCGACCGCATGGAGGCCTTTTCCGACGACGTTCCGGGGCCGCGCGAGGCGGTCAACATCCACCAGGTGCTGGACCGCGTCCGAGCCCTGGTGGTCAACGGCGTCGCCGACGGCCTGGCGCTGCAGGAGCATTACGACCCGTCGCTGCCGGACGTCTGGGGCGACGAGGACCACCTGATCCAGGTGTTCCTGAACCTGGTCAAGAACGCCGCCGAGGCCGCCCATGCGCGCGGCGACGGTCAGGGCATCCTGTCGATCCACACCGCCTGGCGCCCCGGCGTCCGGGTGCGGGGCGCCGACGGCAAGGCCTCCGCCGGCGCGCCGATCGAGATCCGCGTGCAGGACAACGGCCCCGGCGTGCCGCCCAGCCTGCGCGACCACCTGTTCCAGCCGTTCGTCACCACCAAGGCCAACGGCACGGGCCTGGGCCTGGCCCTGGTCACCAAGCTGGTGACCAGCCACGGCGGCCTGATCGACTTCGACTCCGAGCCCGGCCGCACGGTGTTCCGCGTGCTGCTGCCGATGGCCACGGAAAAGCTTGCCCCCTCTACTGGAGACGCCCACGCATGAACGCCGCCAGCAAGAAGATCCTGATCGCCGACGACGACAGCTCGGTGCGGCTGGTGCTCAGCCAGGCCTTCACCCGGCTAGGGTATCAGGTGCGGGCGACGGGCAACGCCACCACCCTGCTGAAGTGGGTGATGGACGGCGAGGGCGACCTGGTGGTCACCGATGTGATGATGCCCGACGAGAACGTCTTCGACGTGCTGCCGCGCATCCGCAAGGAGCGGCCCAAGCTGCCGATCATCGTGATGAGCGCCCAGAACACCCTGCTGACGGCGGTCAACGCCGCCGACGCGGGCGCGTTCGAATACGTCTCCAAGCCCTTCGATCTCGACGACGTCACCGCCGCCGCGCGGCGGGCCCTGTCGCGGCCGGCCGACGCCGAGGCCTCCAAGGCCCAGGCCCGGGCCATGCGCGACGAGCGCCTGCCGCTGATCGGCCGCTCGGCTCCGATGCAGGAGGTCTATCGCACCATCGCCCGCCTGGTCGGCGCCGACCTGACGGTGCTGATTCTGGGCGAGAGCGGCACCGGCAAGGAGCTGGTGGCCCGCGCCCTGCACGAGCTGGGCCGCCGCCGCGACGGCAAGTTCGTGGTCATCAACCTGGCCGCCGTGCCGCGCGAGCGGGTCGAGACCGAGCTGTTCGGGCGCGGGGAGGGCGACCTGGGCCGCCTGATCGAGGCCGACGGCGGCACCCTGTTCCTGGACGAGATCGGCGACATGCCGCTGGACGCCCAGACGCGCCTGCTGCGGGTGATCGACGGCACCGAGCCGGTGCTCAATCCCAAGACCGGCCGCCGCCCCAACGTGCGGATCATCGCCGCCACCAATCGCGACCTGCGGGGCCTGATCCAGCAGGGCCTGTTCCGCGAGGACCTGTTCTTCCGCCTCAACGTCGCCCCGGTGCGCCTGCCGCCGCTGCGCGACCGCGCCGAGGACATCCCGGACCTGGCCCGCACCTTCCTGCTGCGCGCCAACCGCGAAGGCCTGCCGGCCAAGACCATCGACCAGAGCGCGCTGGACCGCATGAAGAGCCACGCCTGGCCCGGCAACGTGCGCGAGCTGGAGAACCTGATCCGGCGGATGTGCGCCCTCTACGCCGAGGAGCTGATCACCGCCCGGATCGTCGATCGCGAACTGCAGGACCACACCCCGGCCGCCCATGCCGACGAAGGTCCGGCCACCCTGGCCAGCCTGGTCGAGCGCCACCTGTCGTCGCACTTCGCCGACCAGCCCGACGGCGTGCCGGCCGCCGGCCTCTACGACCGGGTGCTGCAGGAGGTCGAGCGACCGCTGATCCAGCTGACCCTGTCGGCCACCCGCGGCAACCAGGTGCGGGCCGCCGAGATCCTGGGCCTCAACCGCAACACCCTGCGCAAGAAGATCCAGGACCTGGGCGTGGAGATGACGCGCGGCCGGCGCTAGTCGAACGGAGGCCGCTCATGCCACCTTCGCGGGATGAGCGGCTTCGTGTGCGCTTGAGCCCGACGCGGCTCGACCGCTGACGCTTAATTGGCACATACCTGTTGAGTTTGGGGCACAGTCCCCCTTAAACTTGGTCGATGGCGTCCGTTCCAACCGTGCTGGAGCTCGAAGGACCGCCGACCCGGTTCAGCCGGGCCTGGTGGCGCGAACTGCTGCGGTCGCGCTTCACGCTCGGCGGGGCCTACGGCCTGGCCATCGCCCTGACGGCCACGGCCGTCTTCCTGGCCTCGTCGCCGCCGGCCACCGGCCCGATCGGACCGGCGACCACGATCATCCTCGGCGTCCTGGGCTTCAATCTGGCCCTGATTCTCTGCATCGCCGGCATCGTCGGCTGGCGACTGCTGGACTTGGTCGACGCACGGGCCAGCGACGCCGGCGCGCGCCTGCACCTGCGGTTCGTGGGCCTGTTCTCGGTGGCCGCCGTGGCGCCCGCCGTGATCGTGGCCCTGTTCTTCGGCGTGCTGGTCAATCGCGGCGTCGACGCCTGGTTCAGCGAGCGCGTCCGCACCGTGGTGGAGAACTCGGCGACCGTGGCCCGGTCCTATGTCAGCGAGCAGACGACCTATATCAGCCAGCACGTCGGACCGATGGCCGGCACCCTGAACCAGGCCGCTCCGACCCTGGCCGATTCGCCGGTCGCCTTCGGCCACTTCCTGCGCAGCCTGGCCGACGACAACGGCTTCTCGGCCGCCTACGTGTTGGACCGGGACGGCCGGATCCTGGCCCGGGCCGAGAGCGACACGGCCCCGCCGTTCCTGGCGCCGCCGCCGTCGAGCTTCCGCCGGACGGATGACGGCGACATCACCTCGCAGCGCTTCGTCGACGAAGACCTGTTCCGGGCGCTCTATCGCCTGAAGGCCTTTCCCGACGCCTATCTCTATGTCGCCCGGCCGATCGACAAGGGCATCCTGGCCCACCTGATCGAGTCCGAGGAATCGCTGATCTCGTATCGCGAGGCGGCCAAGAACCAGGCCCGGATCCAGGTGATCTTCGGCCTCAGCTACATCGAGACCGCGCTCTTGGTGCTGGTCGCCGCCGTCTGGGTGGGCATCGCCGCCGCCAACTCGATCGCCGCCCCGGTCTCGGGCCTGGTGCAGGCGGCCGGCCGGGTGTCGGCGGGCGACCTGGACGCCCGGGTCGACGTCGAGATCGGGCCCGAGGAGATCCGAGCCCTGTCGATCGCCTTCAACATGATGACCACCGACCTGCAGGCCCAGCAGGCGGCCCTGCGGGTGGCCAGCCTCGACGCCGAATCGCGCCGCCAGTTCATCGAGACCGTGCTGTCGGGCGTCAGCGCCGGCGTGATCGGTCTGGACGTCGAGGGACGGATCACCGCTCTGAACCGCCGGGCCGGCGACCTGCTGGCCCTGGACGAGGGCGCCGTGGGCCAGCCCCTGGTCGAGGTGGCGCCGGAACTGGAGACCGTGATCCAGGAGATCAGCGGCGGCCGTCCCAACGCCGAGGTCGAGATCGACGTGATGCGCGGCGGCGAGACCCGGCGGCTGCGCTTCCGCGGCGCGGGCCAGGCGGCCGAGACCCTGGTGCTGACCTTCGACGACATCACCCGCCTGATGGCCGCCCAGCGCAACGCCGCCTGGAAGGACGTCGCCCGGCGCATCGCCCACGAGATCAAGAACCCGCTGACCCCGATCCAGCTGTCGGCCGAACGGATCCGCCGCAAGTACCGCAAGGACATCACCGGCGACCTGGACACCTTCGACCGCTGCACCGAGACCATCATCCGCCAGGTCGGCGACATCGGCCGGATGGTCGACGAATTCTCGGCCTTCGCCCGCATGCCGGCCCCACGCTTCGCCCCCGCCGACCTGGCCGAGATGCTGCGCCAGGCGGTGTTCGCCCAGCGCTTCGTCGACACCGAGACCGAGGTGGCGCTGGAAGAGCCCGCCGAGGACGTCTGGATCAGCTGCGACGCGCAGATGGTCGGCCAGGCCCTGACCAACGTCCTCAAGAACGCCGGCGAGGCGGTCGGCGCGCGCCGCCAGGTCTCGCCGGAGCCCCCGGGCCGCATCGTCGCCAGCCTGGTGTCGGACGACGAGCACCTGTGCATCGTGGTCGAGGACAACGGCGTGGGCCTGCCGACCCGCGACCGCGACCGGCTGACCGAACCCTATGTCACGACCCGCGAGAAGGGCACCGGCCTCGGGCTGGCGATCGTCAAGCGGATCATGGAGGACCATGAAGGCGAACTGGTCCTGACCGACGCGCTGAACGGAACCGGCGCCCGGGTCATCCTGAAGTTCCCCACGACCGCGCGGCTCGCCGCCGCCAACGCCCAGACCGGCGTAGAGGAGATGATATGAGCGCAGACGTGCTTGTGGTCGACGACGAGGTCGACATCCGCGAACTGGTGGCCGGCATCCTGGAGGATGAAGGCTATGCGGTGCGGGTGGCGGCCGACTCCGACCAGGCGCTGGCGGCCCTGCGGGCCCGTAAGCCCGCCCTGCTGGTGCTGGACATCTGGATGCAGGGCGGCGGCATGGACGGGCTGGAGCTGCTCGACATGGTCAAGGGGTTGGACCCCGACCTGCCGGTGATCATGATCTCGGGCCACGGCAACATCGAGACCGCGGTCAGCGCCATCAAGCGCGGGGCCTACGAGTTCCTGGAAAAGCCGTTCAAGTCCGACCGGCTGCTGCTGGTGGTCGAGCGGGCCCTGGAGGCGGCCAACCTCAAGCGCGAGAACCGCCGCCTGAGGGTGCAGAGCTTCAGCTCCGACGGCCTGATGGGCAAGTCGGCGGCGGCCCAGGCCCTGCGCCAGCTGATCGCCAAGGTCGCCCCGGCCAACAGCCGGGTTCTGGTCTCCGGTCCGCCCGGCTCGGGCAAGGAGCTGGTGGCCCGGCTGATCCACGGCTCCAGCAGCCGCTCGCGCAACGAGTTCGTGGCGGTCAGCGCCGCGGGCATGGCCCCCGAGCGCCTGGACGTCGAGCTGTTCGGCGAGGAAGGCGAGGGCGGTCGCCCGCGCAAGATCGGCGTGTTCGAACGGGCCCACGGCGGCACCCTCTATCTGGACGAGGTGGCCGACATGCCGCGCGAGACCCAGAGCCGCATCCTGCGGGTCCTGGTCGAGCAGCGCTTCCGCCGGGTGGGCGGCGACAGCGACGTCCAGGTCGACGTGCGGGTGATCTCGTCGACCTCGCGCGAACTGCGCGACGAGATCGCCGCCGGCCGGTTCCGGGAGGACCTGTTCCACCGTCTGAACGTGGTGCCGGTCCGCGTGCCGGGGCTGTCCGAGCGGCGCGAGGACATCCCCGAACTGATCAGCTATTTCGTCGACCGCGTGTGCGAGGCCACCGGCCTGCAGCGGCGGCGGCTGGGCGAGGACGCCCTGGCGACCCTGCAGGTGCAGGCCTGGCCGGGCAATGTCCGCCAGCTGCGCAACAACGTCGAGCGCATGCTGATCCTGGCCTCGGGCGAGCCGGGCGACCTGATCACCGCCGAAATGCTCAACGCCAACGACCAGCCGACCGGCGGCAACGCCGGGGCGATCGGGGCCGAGCGGATCATCGCCCTACCGCTGCGCGAGGCCCGCGAGCTGTTCGAGCGCGAGTACCTCAACGCCCAGATCCTGAGGTTCGGCGGCAACATCTCGCGCACGGCCAACTTCATCGGCATGGAGCGCTCGGCCCTGCACCGAAAACTCAAATCCCTCGGCGTCGCGGGCGCCCGGGTGGAAGAGGAAGAATAACCCCAAAATCCGCTCATCCCGGCGAACGCCGGGACCCAGATCCGATAGCGGTGTGGCTGATTGGAGGAGCTCGGCGCTCTTGGCGTCAGCCTCAAAGCCATTCCATCTGGGTCCCGGCGTTCGCCGGGATGAGCGGATCAAACTGAGAGCGCGAGAGACCGCGCAGAGGATCTGAACAATGTCGCGTTTCGCCTACGTCAACGGCCGGTTCGTGCGCCACGGCGAGGCCGCCGTGCATATCGAGGACCGGGGCTATCAGCTGGCCGACGGAGTGTACGAGGTGTGGGCGGTGTTCGGCGGCAAGCTGGCCGATGCGCAAGGCCACTTCACCCGCCTGTGGCGCAGCCTGGACGAGCTGAAGATCGCCCATCCGATGGGCGAGAAGGCCCTGACCGTGGTGCTGCGCGAGGCCATCCGTCGCAACCGGGTGCGCGAGGGCCTGGTCTATCTGCAGGTCTCCCGCGGCGTCGCCCCGCGCGACCACGCCTTTCCCAATCCCGCCGTGCCGCCCGCCGTGGTGATCACCGCCAAGTCGGTGGACCGGGCCGCCGCCGAGGCCAAGGCCGCCAAGGGCCAGGCCGTGGTCACCGTGCCGGAGACCCGCTGGGGCCGCTGCGACATCAAGTCGATCGGCCTGCTGCCCAACGCCCTGGCCAAGCAGATCGCCCGCGAGCGCGGCGCGGTCGAGGCCTGGTTCGTCGACGAGATGGGCCTGGTCACCGAAGGCGCCTCGTCCAACGCCTGGATCGTCGACGCCGAAGGCCGCCTGCGCACCCGCGACACCCAGGCCAACATCCTGCGCGGCATCACGCGCTCGTCCCTGCTGGAGGTGATCGCGCAGGCCGGACTTCCCGTGGCCGAGCAGCCGTTCACGGTCGAGGAGGCCAAGGCCGCGAAAGAGGCCTTCATCACCGGCGCCGGCACGCTGGTCCTGCCGATCGTCAGCGTCGACGGCGCGCAAATCGGCGATGGAAAGCCCGGACCGGTGGCGACACGGCTCCGGCGTCTCTATATCGAGCGCGCCAAGGCCGCCGCGATCTAGGTCGGAAGACCGGCTTTCGGAAGATTGGCGCAGTTTCTTTGCCGATTGGTCATACCAACCGGCGAAAAATGCTTTAGTCTGAACTTGTTTGTGTGGGGGGCGTGTGGCCCTCCGAAACAATAAGAGGGGAATCCCCATGTCGACCGAGAAAAAACAAAACCTTCAGGACACCTTCCTGAACAGCGTGCGCAAGTCGAAGACGCCGCTGACCATCTTCCTGGTGAACGGCGTGAAGCTGCAGGGCGTTGTCAGCTGGTTCGACAATTTCTGCGTCCTGCTCCGCCGCGACGGCCAGTCCCAGCTGGTCTACAAGCACGCCATTTCGACGATCATGCCGGCTCAGCCCGTGCAGCTGTACGAGCCGAGCGCTGATCAAGACGATTGATTCCTAGCGTTTGACCAAATCCACTTCCAAGTCCATCGACCACGCCGCGCCGATCTTCAGGGCGTTCGTGATCCATCCCGTGCGCCCGACGCGCGGCCAGTCGGCCCTTGAGGCGCGTGATCCCAAGGCGCGCCTCGAGGAGGCCGTCGGCCTGGCCGTGGCCCTCGATCTCGAAGTCGTCGAGACCACGATCGCGCCCCTGCGCGTGGTCGCGCCCGCCACCCTGTTCGGCAAGGGCAAGATCGAGGAGTTCGCCGCCCTCTGCGAGGTCGAGAAGATCGACGTCGCGGTGTTCGACGACCAGCTGACCCCGGTCCAGCAGCGCAACCTGGAACGGGCCCTGAACGTCAAGGTCGTCGACCGCACGGGGCTGATCCTGGAGATCTTCGCCCGCCGGGCCCGCACCCGCGAGGGCAAGCTGCAGGTCGAGCTGGCGCGGCTGGACTACGAGCGCTCGCGCCTGGTCCGCACCTGGACCCACTTGGAGCGCCAGCGCGGCGGCACGGGCAATACGGGCGGTCCCGGCGAAACCCAGATCGAACTGGACCGCCGCCTGATCGCCGGCACGATCGGCAAGCTCAAGCGCGAGCTGGAGGAGGTGCGGCGCACCCGCACCCTGCACCGCAGCGCCCGCAAGAAGGTCCCGTATCCGACCGTGGCCCTGGTGGGCTACACCAACGCCGGCAAGTCGACCCTGTTCAACCGCCTGACCAACGCCACGGTCGTGGCCCAGGACATGCTGTTCGCGACGCTGGACCCGACCCTGCGCACGGTGAAGCTGCCCGACGGCCGGCCGGCGATCCTGTCCGACACCGTCGGCTTCATCTCCGACCTGCCGCACGAGCTGGTCGAGGCCTTCCGCGCCACCTTGGAGGAGGTGCAGGAGGCCGACGTGGTGCTGCACGTGCGCGACGTGGCCAATCCCGACACCGATTCCCAGGCCCGCGACGTCCAGAAGGTGCTGACCGAGCTGAAGGTCCTCTCCGAAGACGGCGAGGAGACCGACGGCAAGACGATGATCGAGGTCTGGAACAAGATCGACCTGGTCGAGGGCGAGGCCCGCGAGATCCTCGAAGGCCAGGCCCGCCGCCTGGGCGCGTCAGTGGTCTCGGCCGTCACCGGCGAGGGCTGCGCCGAACTGCTCAAGCGGGTCGGCGGCCTGATCGACGACACGCCGCCGGTCGCCGTGCGCCTGGCGGCCTCGGACGGCGAGGCCCTGGCCTGGATCTATCGCAACGGCCGGGTCGAGACCCGCGAGGACGAGGCCGAGGGCGGCGTGCGCCTGATCGCCCGCCTCGACGCCCAGGCCCTGGGCCGGTTCGAGCGGCAGTTTCCCGACGTCTGGGTGATGGCGACGGGGGACTAAAAGCTACGTTCAACTCCCGTTGTCATCCCGGAAGCCCCGCCGGGGCTGTCCGGGATCCAGGGGACTGGGCAGAAGCGGTGCGCCTCACCTGGATCCCGGACAGCGCTCCGCGCTTCCGGGATGACAACCGAAGAACGGTGGAGCCTTTTCGAGTTCGCCACCGATCCTCGGGCTTGCTGGCTTCGCGCTTTCGATGAACTCTGCTCCACACAAGCGGAGCGCGAGCATGGCCAACGATCTCTGGGACGGCGCGACGGTGCCGACCGCCGCGACCACCGTCGTCAAGCGGGTGGAGGGCTTCTTCGCCCATCCCTACGACGACAACGGGGCGTTGCCGGGCGGCACCTGGACCATCGGCTACGGCACGATCCGCGACGCGGCCGGCAAGCCCGTGACTCCGTCGACCCCGGCCATCACCGAGGCCCAGGCGGTCAAGCTGCTGATGCGCGACATGAAGCGCGCGGCCCAGGACGTGCACACCCGCGTCCGCACCCCGTTGCTGGTCCACGAGGCCGCGGCCCTGATCTCGTGGACCTACAATCTCGGCGACGGGGCGCTGCGCGCCTCGACGATGCTGCGCAAGCTGAACGCCGGCGAGAAGACCGCCGTGCCCGACGAGATGCGCCGCTGGATCAACCAGGGCGGCAAGCCGCTGGTCGGCCTGCTGCGCCGCCGCTGGGCCGAGGCGGCGATCTTCATCGGCAAGGACCCGGTCAACGCCTGCGTCCGGGCGTGGCGCGAGATCGACAGCCTGGACGACTGGCCGGCGTTCTAGCCCGCGCCCGGCGGGTCGAAATAGCCGGCCCCTTCGATATCGGCGATCAGGCCGGCCTCGACGGGCTCCCAGCCCAGGACCTGGCGCGTCCAGGCGCTGGAGGTGGCCGCGTCCATGCCGGCGAACATCGCGAACCAGCCGAAGTGTTCGGGCGGCCGGCTTTCGACCGGCAGGCCGAGCCCACGGCCGATGGCGGCGGCGATCTCCCTGAACGGCACGCCTTCCTCGGCCACGGCGTGGTAGCGCTCGCCGCCGGCTCCGCGCTCGACGGCCAGGCGATAGACCTTGGCGGCGTCGCGGCGATGGACGCCCGACCAGCGGTTCTGGCCGTCGCCCGGATAGGCCGACACGCCCGTCCGGCGGGCGATGTCGATCAGCAGCGGCACGAAGCCATGATCGCCCGCGCCGTGGGTGGACGGCGCCAGCCGCACGACCGAGGCGCGGACGCCCCTGTCCAGAAGGCCCGCGGCGGTCGCTTCCGAGACGCGGGGATAGCCGTCAACGCCTTCCTTGGGCAGGTCGGTCTCCAGCGCCAGCCGGCCGGGCGCCAGCCGCGCCGTGCCCGAGGTGACCAGCAACGACTTGCTCGAACCTTCCAGCCCCGCGCCCAGGGCCTCTATGGCCCGGCGATCCAGATCGCAGTTCTCGGCGAAGCGCGAGAAGTCGTGGTTGAAGGCGGTGTGGATCACCGCGTCGGCCGAAGCGGCGGCGCGAGCCAGGCCGTCCTGGTCCTCCAGGTCGCCGTGCACGGCCTGGGCGCCCGCCGCCTCCAGCGCCTGGGCGCCGCTCCGCGACCGAACCAATCCCAGCACCTGATGGCCATGGGCGACCAATTCCTGAACGACGGCCGATCCGACGAAGCCGGTCGCGCCGGTGACGAAAACACGCATGGAAACACTCCAGGACTTTGATCGGCCCATTTCAGCGTCTAGAGTTATCCTGTTAAAGTTGGGACCTTATACCGGTATAATGACTACCTCCCTCACGCCGCCCGCCGAGGCGCGTCTCGGCGCCTACCTTCGTGACCGCCGCGGCCGGCTGGACGCCTCGGCCCTGGGCTTTGGCGGGCCGCGTCGCCGCACGCCCGGCCTGCGCCGCGAGGAGGTGGCCCAGCGGGCCAATATCAGCGCCACGTGGTACACTTGGCTGGAGCAGGGGCGGGGCGGGGCGCCGTCCGGCGACGTGCTGGACCGCATCGCCCGAGCCCTGCTGCTGACCGACATCGAGCGCGAACACCTGTTCCTGCTGGGCCTGGGGCGGCCGCCCGAGGTCCGCTACCGGCGGTCGGAGGGCGTGACGCCTCGGCTGCAGCGGGTGCTGGACGCGCTCGACCCGATCCCCGCCATGATCAAGACCGCCACATGGGACGTGGTGGCCTGGAATCGCGCGGCCACGGTGGTGCTGGCCGACTACGCCGCCTTGCCGCTGGAGGAGCGCAACATCCTGCGGCGGATCTTCCTGGATCCGGCGGTGCGCGCCGCCAACCCCGACTGGGACGGCGTGGCGCGCTTCGTGACGGCGGCGTTCCGCGCCGACGTGGCCCGCGCCGGCGCCGACGGCGATCCGGCGGTCGCGGCCCTGGTCGAGGAGCTGCGGGCCCGCAGTCCGGAATTCTCGCGCCTGTGGGCCGACAACGACGTCAGCCACTACGGCGAGGGCCTCAAGCGCCTGCGCCATCCGACGGCCGGGCCGCTGGCGTTCGAATATTCGGCCTTCGCGGTCGACGGCCGACCCGACCTGGGCATGATCGTCTACAATCCGGCGACGGCGGAGGACGCCGCTAGGGTGAGGGCGCTGGTCGAGGCGCTCTAGGCGGTCTTCTCGGCCGCCTTGGCCGCGTTCCACAGGCCGTCCATCTCGGCCAGGTCCGATTGGTCGGGCGTGCGGCCGTCCTTGGCCAGCTCGGCCTCGATGAAGGCGAAGCGGCGCACGAACTTGGCGTTGGTGGCGCGCAGGGCGTCCTCGGGCTCGACGTCCAGCTTGCGGGCCAGGTTGGCGACCACGAACAGCAGGTCGCCCAGCTCCTCGCGGGCCTTGGCCTTGTCGCCGGCGGCGATCTCGACCTTCAGCTCGGCGACCTCCTCGGCCAGCTTGTCCAGCACCTCGTCGGTCGAGGGCCAGTCGAAGCCGACCCGGGCGGCGCGCTTGGTCAGCTTGACGGCGCGGGTCATGGCCGGAAGGCCAGCGGGCACGTCGTCCAGCACGCCGCCCTTCTTCTTGGCCTGGCGCTCCTGGGCCTTCAGCGCCTCCCAGCCGGCGGTCTGGGCGTCCTGGTTCTCGTAAGAATGGTCGCCGAACACATGCGGGTGGCGGCGGACCATCTTGTCGTTGATCGCCGAGGCCACGCCGGCCAGGTCGAACACGCCGCGTTCCTCCGCCATGCGCGAATGGAACACCACCTGCAGCAGCAGGTCGCCCAGTTCCTCCTTCAGGTCCGCGAGATCGCCCCGCTCGATGGCGTCGGCGACCTCGTAGGCCTCCTCGACGGTGTAGGGCGCGACGGTGGCGAAGGTCTGCTCCAGGTCCCACGGGCAGCCGCCGTCGGGATCGCGCAACCTGGCCATGATGTCGATCAGGGTGAAGAGCGGATGCTGATCCTTCTCGCGAGGATCATTCAGCGGCGGGGTTTGGAGCGGCGAGGGGGGCGACATGCGGTTCCGGGGTCGGGCTGGGGAGGGGCTCGGCCGCGTCCCGTTCGTCGAGCTGACGGCGGATCTCGGCATGGGCGGTCGCGTCCAGCGGATAGCGCAGGATGACCGCGCACACCAGCAGGCCCAGCACCGCCGGGGCCACGGCGTACATGGCGATCAGGGCGGTGTCGCCCTGGACGCTGGGGACCTTGGGATCGAACCCCAGCCAGGACAGCAGCAGGAAGACGCCGATCGCCAGGGCGTAGCCCAGCTTCACCGTGCCGTTGACGACGGCGTACAGCAGACCGGTGCGGTCGACGCCGCTGGCCAGCCGCTCCTCGTCGCCGATGTCGGCCATCATCGAGCGCACCAGCAGCGGGGCGGCCGAATAGGGCAGGCCGGCCAGGACCAGTATGCCCATGCCGACGACGGTCGGCGCGTTGAAGCCGAATCCGCCCTGGTTGCCGGGGGTGAAGACCGAGGCGATCTGGACGGCCGCATAGACCACCGAGGCGATGGCCAGGGCCTTGTGCTTGCCGACCTTCCGGGCCAGGGCCGGCCAGACCGGCGACCCCAGCAGGGCGGCGACGAAATAGACCAGCAGCAGGACGCCGGCCGAGGCCTTGTCGAAGCCCTTGATGCGCTCGAAGAAGAAGAAGAACAGCGCCCCGGCGACGCCCGGCGCCAGGCCCATCAACAGGTCGGCGATCAGGAGCTTCTGCACCGAGGGCCGCTGGATCAGGCCCAGATACTGCTTGAGGCCCGCCTCGTGTCTGACCGGGGGCACATTGGTCTCGCCGACCACGCCGATGGCCAGCAGGAAGGTCAGCGGCAGCAGGACGATGATGAACCAGCCCATGGCGTGGATGCCGGCGGCGTGGTCGCCCTTGAAGACGATCGACAGGAGCGGCGGCAGCAGCAGCACCAGGATCATGCCGACCACGTTGCCCGCCTGCCACCAGCCGTAGATCCGCGAGCGCTGCTGGTAGTCCGGCGACAGCACCGCGCCCCAGGCCGTGTGCGACAGCACAGCCATGGAATAGCCGGCGTAGCAGACGACGAGCGCGGCCCAAAGATAGACGGGACTGACCCCGGGGCGGGCCATGAACAGGGCGTAGGCGGCGATCATCAGCACCGGGGCGGCGGCCGCCAGCCAGGGCCTGAACCGGCCGAGCCGGGTGCGGGTGCGGTCCATGACCCCGCCCAGGATCGGGTCCAGGACGATGTCGGCCAGCCGCACCAGCAGGAAGGCCGCGCCCACCACCGACAGGGAAAGGCCCAGGTCGCTGACATAGTATTCCGGCAGATAGACCACCAGCGGCAGGCCCAGCGCCGCCAGGGGCAGGCAGGGCGCGGCGAAGGCCGCCAGGGTCCAGGATGAGCGCCGTCCGGTCATGCGTTCCTCGCCGAGCGCGGGTTGTCCCCGCCTTCATGAACGGTGATCAGACGCCGTGTCGCGGCGGCTGGCAAGGGCCGTCGGAAACGCGGGTTTCAGCGCTTGTCGCTGAACTGGTCCTTGACCAGACGATCGGCGAGGCGGTCGAAGGCGTCCTCCGCGTCATGCCAGGTCGAGCCGTAGCGGGCCCAGCGGATGTCGGTTTCCCACCAGGCGTAGGCGATCGGCGTGCTCTTGCCGGTCGGATCGACATAGCGGCCGCTGATCCGCGCCCCGCCCACCCCGAAGCTTTGATAGGACAGGCCCGGCGTATTGCCCAGCTGCTGCGGCGTCGGGTGGTTGGGCTTGGCCTCCTCGATCACCAGTTCGAGAGTCCCGCCGCCCGGCCTGGGCGGCAGCCGGCGTTCGACCGCGCGCTGCAGCTCGCTGGACAGGATGTCGAGGTCCCGCTGGCCCAGGTCGTCGGCCTTCTCGGCCAGTTTCGGGCCGATGGAGACCTTGACCTCCGAAACGGCCGGGGCGGCGAGGGCGGACTGGGCCGCACCCAGCAGGAGGAGGGCGGAGACGGTGGAGACAAGAGCGGCGCGCATGATGGGCTCCCGGATCAGGCTTGGCTTGGAATGTGGGGATCCCGCTGGCGCGACGCCAGGCTGAAGGCCAGCCAGCCCAGCAGCGCCGATAGCAGCGAGCCGGCCAGCACGCCGATCTTGGTCTCGTCCTGCAGGAGGGGCGCGTCGAAGGCCAGGTTGTTGATGAACAGGCTCATGGTGAAGCCGATGCCGCACAGGGCCGAAACGCCGAACAGTTGGGTCCACGACGCGCCGCCGGGCCGCTGGGCCCAGCCCAGCTTGATCGCCGCCAGGCAGAACAGCCCCACGCCGATCGGCTTGCCCAGGAACAGGCCCAGGGTCGCGCCCAGGGTGGCGGGCGCGACCAGCTGGGCCAGGCCCACCCGGCCCAGGGCGACGCCGGCGTTGGCGAAGCCGAACACCGGAACGACCAGATAGGCCACCCAGGGATTAAGCCCGTGCTCCAGCCTGTGCAGCGGCGAATGCTCGTCGTCGGGGCGCGCGGGCGACTTGGTGATCGGAATGGTCATGGCCAGGATCACCCCCGCCAGGGTGGCGTGCACGCCGGACTTCAGGAAGAAGAACCAAAGTCCAGCACCGACAAGCAGATAGGGCCAGATCTTCATCACCTTCAGGCGATTCATCGCCACCAGGACGGCCAGGGTCACGGCCGCGCCGCCCAGCGCCCAGAGGGTCAGGTGATCGGTGTAGAAGACGGCGATGATCAGGATCGCGCCCAGGTCGTCGATGATCGCCAGGGCGGCCAGGAAGATCTTCAGCGAGCCGGGCACGCGCGACCCCAGCAGCGACAGCACGCCCAGGGCGAAGGCGATGTCGGTGGCCGCCGGAATGGCCCAGCCGCGCAGGTTGGCCGGGGCCTGCAGATTGACCGCCACATAGATCAGGGCCGGGACGATCATCCCGCCCAGGGCCGCCACGCCGGGCAGCACGCGCCGCGACCAGCTGGACAGCTCGCCGTCGACCGTCTCGCGCTTGATCTCCAGCCCGACCAGCAGGAAGAACACCGCCATCAGGCCGTCATTGACCCAATGGGCGATGCTGAGGCCGGCGACGTAGATGTGCAGGATATGGAAGTAGCCGTCCGCCAGCGGCGAATTGGCGACGACCAGCGCCAGGGCGGCCGAGCCCATCAGCAGCAACCCGCCGGCGGATTCGCTGCGCAGGAAGTCGCGGATGGCGGAGAGCGGCCGGGGGCGGGCGGTCGTCATGCGGCTGGGCCTTGCGATGGAATCGTCTGGCGCATCTTGACCGGCTCAACGCCCGGCGCCAGCGAAACCCGATCTCAACCGCGTTCCCGGCGGGCGCGCCAAGCGTCCAGCGGCGACGTCATCACCACCAGGTCCATGCCCGGCGCGAAGCCGTCCGGCGTATGGGCGGTCTCGACGAAGCCGTAGCGCGCGAAGAACCCCCGGCTGTGCTGGGTGGTCTTGATCTCCACGGTCTGGAACACCGGATCGGCGGCGATCCGGTCCAGGCGCTCGGCCAGCAGGCGTTCGCCCAGCCGGCGGCCGTGCAGGTCGCCGCGGACCATGCCCCAGCAGAGGGCGGCGACGGACGGGGCGTCGAGCTTGCGGGCGTAGCCGCCGCAGCCCAGCGCCTCGCCGTCCAGCGTCTCCAGCACGAAGTAGGGGCCGGGCAGGTCGTCCACGAAGGCCAGGAAATCGGCCTTCTCGACCACGGCGAAGTAGCGGGGCGTATTGCTGTCGAACAGCGCCTCGCCAAGCGCGCGATCCTCGGCGCGCCAGGAACGCAGGCGAACCGTCCCGCTCATAGGCCGGCGATCCGCGCGATCGCTCCGATGTCCAGCGAGCGCTCCAGCATGGCGGCGATCTCGTCCAGCGCCGCGTCGACCGTCGCCGCGTGGTCGCGCGGCGTGATCGCCAGGCCCAGCGGGGCCAGCAGGGCCGCGCGCGCCTCGCCGCGCTCGAACAGACCGTGGACATAGGCCCCGGCCACCCGGCCGTCGGCCGAGACCGCGCCGTCGACTGGCCCGCCGTCCAGCGCCAGCATCGGCCGCGCCGCGCCGGGTCCGGTCGTGCGGCCGATGTGCATCTCGTAGCCGGCGAAGGCCGCGTCGCCGTCCAGCAGCCGCCCCGACACGGCCCGCAGCACCTTGTCGCCCAGCAGCACGGTCTCGACGTCCAGCAGGCCCAGGCCCGGCGCCGAACCCGGCGCGCCCTCGATCCCTTCCGGGTCCGACACCACGCGCCCCAGCATCTGGTAGCCGCCGCAGACGCCCAGCACCCGGCCGCCGCGCCGCACATGGGCCAGGATGTCGATGTCCCAGCCCTGGGCGCGCAGGAAGGCGAGATCCGCCAAGGTGGCCTTGGTCCCAGGCAGGATCACCAGGTCGGCGTCGCCGGGTACGGGCGTCCCGGGCGGCAGGAAGGCGAAGTCGATGTCCGGATCGGCCCGCAGCGGGTCGAACTCGTCGAAATTGGCGATCCGCGACAGCATCGGCGCGACAATCCGCACTCGCCTGTCGCCGTCGGCGCGGGTCGGACGCTCCAGCACCACGGCGTCCTCGGCGGGCAGGGCGCGGGCCGGGGCCAGCCACGGCGCCATGCCCAGGTCCGGCCAGCCGGTGCGGGCGACGATCTCGCGGCGACCGTCGTCGAACAGCGAAGGATCGCCGCGGAACTTGTTGATGATGAAGCCCTTGATGCGGTCGCGATCACCTAAGTCCAGCACCAGGTGCGCCCCGGCCAGGGCGGCGATCACGTGGCCGCGGTCGATGTCGCCGACCAGGGCGACGGGCACGTCGGCGGCGTGGGCGAAACCCATATTGGCGATGTCGCCGGCCCGCAGATTGGTCTCGGCCGGACTGCCGGCCCCCTCGACCAGCACTAGGTCGGCCTCGGCGGCCAGCAGGCGATAGCTCTCGACCGTGGTCGCCAGCAGGTCGGGCTTGAGACCCTGGAACGCCCGGGCCTTGTAGGCCCCGACCACCTTGCCCCGCACCACCACCTGGGCCCCGACGTCGCTCTGGGGCTTGAGCAGCACCGGGTTCATGTGGACCGTCGGCGGCGTGCGGCAGGCAATGGCCTGCAGGGCCTGGGCCCGGCCGATCTCGCCGCCGTCGGCGGTGACCGCGGCGTTGTTGGACATGTTCTGCGGCTTGAACGGCCGCACGATCAGTCCCCGATTGGCGAACAGCCGGCACAGGCCCGCCACCAGGGTCGACTTGCCCACGTCGGAACCGCAGCCCTGGATCATCAGCGACGCCATGGCCCGCGCCTATAGGGCTGGCCCGCCGGGGTCAATGCGCGGCGTGGCTCAGGCCTCGATCGCTCGCGAAACCCGTCGCGCCTCATCCTGGCGCGCCCGCAGCCGCGCGCCGAACGCGCCGAGCTCGCGAAACACCGGCAGCATGGTCTCGCCCAGCGGCGACAGCCCATAGGTCGCTCCGCCCTTGTCGAAAGCGCGGACGACCAGGCCGGATTGCTCCAGTTCGCGCAGGTTGCGGGTCAGTTCCTTGGCGCTGATCCCGGGCGCCGCGCGCAGCAGGGCGTTGAAGCGCTGCTCGCCCCCCAGGAAGAGGGCGCGCAGCAGCAGCATCTTCCATCGCCCGCTGACGGTGTGGATCGCCTGCTCCAGCGGACAATCCCGGGCCGCATCGGGCACGCCGAACCGCGGGTCACGAGGCCCCGCAACGATGGCCAGGTCGGTCATGCGGTTACCTCGCGGTGCGTTGAGGGGACGGGGCGGGCGGTCGATATCGGCGTCATGCAACAGATATGGGATCGATCATGAGCGACACTATCCTGGTCACGGGGGCGACCGGCAAAACAGGGCGGCGGCTGGCGGCGGCCTTGAAGGAAAAGAACGTCGATGTCCGCGCCGCCAGCCGGCGCCCGTCCGCGGACCACCTCGTTTTCGATTGGCAGGACCCGTCGACCCATGCGGCGGCGGTGGAGGGCGTCGACGCCATCTATCTCGTCCCTCCGGCGATGGTCGAGGATCCCGCGCCCCTCGTGGCGCCGTTCCTCGCCGCCGCCCGCCGCGCAGGCGTGCGCGGGGTGGTGTTGGTCTCCTCGATGGGTGCTGGCTTTCCCTCCGAGCCGCCTGGAAGCGGGCGCCGCAAACTGGAGGCCCTGGTCGCCGACAGCGGCCTGGGATGGACGATCCTGCGTCCGTCGAGCTTCATGCAGAACTTCTCCGAGGGGTTCCTGCTGCCGGCCGTGCGCGGCGGCGCGATCCCCAATCCGGCCGGCGACGGCAAGGCGGCGATGGTGGACGCCATCGACATCGCGGCGGTCGCCGCGGCGGTGCTGACGGACGGCGCGCGCCACGCCGGGCAGGTCCATGACGTGACCGGTCCGTCGCCGATCAGCTTCGCCGAGATCGCAGGGGTCATTACCGAGGAAGCCGGCCGTCCGGTGGCCGTCCGCCCGACCACCTCGCCCCAGTTCCTGGCGATGCTGGAAGGGGCCGGCGTTCCGTCCGACTACGCCGCCATGTTGCTGCGCGACCAGGAGGCGATCCGCGACGGCGCGGCCGCGGCCGTCGCCGACACCGTCCAACGCCTGGCCGGGCGTCCGGCGCGGCCGTTCGCCGACTATGCCGCCGAGGCGGCGGGCGCCTGGCGCTGAAGGCCGCTTACGAGCGAAACCCTGTCGGCTCGGGCGCGCATCGCGCCCGAGCCCGATCGGCGTGAAGGACGCCGGTTCGACGGGACGGCCGGTCGATCATCCACGGGTAGCGCGCCGGGGCCGGGCGCTCTATATCCCCGGTCACATGACCATCGATCACGACTCCCGCCTCCGGCGGCTGAAGTTCCGGGCCTGGCATCGCGGATTTCGAGAAGCGGACCTCATTCTGGGGCCGTTCGCGGACACCCATGGCCCGAACCTGACTCCCGAACAGCTCGATACCTTCGAAACGCTGATGGAGGAGTCCGATCGCGAGATCTACGCCTGGATCGTCGGCCAGGAGCCGACTCCGGCCCGGTTCGACACCGATGTCCTGAACCTGATCAAGACCTTCCGCTACGAAGCTCATGCGTCGCGGCCGGTGGGGGATGGGGCCTGAGATACGCCACATAAAATCCGCTCATCCCGGCGAACGCCGGGACCCAGATCCCAAAGCTGGGTGGCTGATTGGACAGGCTCAGCGCTTTTGGCGTCAGCCACACCGTCATTCCATCTGGGTCCCGGCGTTCGCCGGGATGAGCGGAACTAGAAAACGATCGAGACCCAGGACCTTGTCCTGAGCAACAGCATCAACACCGGCGGCGTTGTCGCTGACCTGTCCTTGAAGAGTTTCCATGGCCTACGACGCCAAACAGATCGCCAAGGCCTCGGGAGGCCTGACCCTGGCCGGCGCGCCGGAGGGCTTCGACGCCCTGGTCATGGCCGACATCGCCCGCGCGCGCGGCGGCCTGACCGCCTTCGTCGCCCGCGACACCGCCCGGGCCAGCGCCTTCATCGACGCCCTGAAGTTCTTCGCGCCCGAGATCGAGGCGGTGCTGTTCCCGTCCTGGGACTGCCTGCCCTACGACCGCATCGGCCCGTCGGCCGGAGTGGCGGCCGTCCGCATGGCCACCCTGCACCGCCTGGCCGAGGGCCTGGGCCAGGACAAGCCGGCCATGCTGGTCACCGCCGCGCCGGCCCTGCTGCAGCGCGTGCCGGAGAAGTCGGTCCTGCTGCGCGCCAGCTATTCAGCCAAGGTCGGCAACAGCGTCGATGTGGCGGACCTGGAGCGTTATTTCGCGATCAACGGCTACAGCCGCGCGTCGACGGTGTCCGAGCGGGGCGAGTTCGCCATCCGCGGCGGCGTCATCGACGTCTTCCCGCCGGCCGCCGAGGAGCCGGTGCGCCTGGACCTGTTCGGCGACACCCTGGAGAGCATCCGCGCCTTCGATCCCGAGACCCAGCGCTCGACCCGGCAGCTGCGCGAGATCCAGCTGCTGCCGGTCAGCGAAGCCCTGCTCGACAAGGACGGCGTCTCGCGGTTCCGCGCGGGCTACATCCGCCAGTTCGGGGCGCCCGGCGATGATCCGCTGTACGCCACGGTCAGCGAGGGCGGCCGCCGCGCCGGCCTGGAGCATTGGCTGCCGCTGTTCTACGAGCGGATGGCGACCCTGTTCGACTATTTGCCGGACGGCGCCCTGCTGGGCGTCGATCACCAGGTCACGGAAAGCCGCGACGAGCGCCTGGCGATGATCGCCGACGCCTACGACGCCCGCGCCTCGGCCGACCGCAAGTCGGCCTACCGCCCGCTGGCGCCCGACGCCCTGTACCTGACCGCCCGGGAATGGGACCAGGCGGTCGAGGACCGTCCCAACCGCAAGTTCACGCCGTTCCAGCCGCAGGGGCTGGACGTGGTCGACCTGGGCGCCAAGCTGGGCCGCGCCTTCGCCGCCGAGCGAGCCCAGGACAGCGTCAACCTGTTCGAAGCCACCGCCGACCACGCCCGGACGCTGGCCGAGCAGGGGAAACGCGTGCTGTTCGCCTCGTGGTCGGAGGGCTCGTCCGAGCGCCTGGGGACCATGCTGGCCGACCACGGCCTGAAGAAGATCCCCTACGCCGCCTACTGGCAGGCGGCCAAGGCCAACGATCCCAAGACCCCGCAGCGGGTGGTCCTGCCGCTGGACCACGGTTTCGAGACCGAGAACCTGGCGGTCATTTCCGAGACCGACATCCTGGGCGACCGCCTGGCCCGGCCGCGCAAGAAGCGCCGCGCCGCCAACTTCCTGGCCGAGGCCAGCGCCCTGACGCCGGGCGACCTGGTCGTCCATATCGACCACGGCATCGGCCGCTACGAGGGCCTCAAGACCCTGGACGTCCAGGGCGCGCCGCACGACTGCCTGGACCTGCTGTACGGCGGCGAGGCCAAGCTGTACCTGCCGGTCGAGAACATCGACCTGTTGACCCGCTACGGGACCGACGGCGAGAACGTCCAGCTGGACAAGCTGGGCGGCGCGGCCTGGCAGGGGCGCAAGGCCAAGGCGAAGGAGCGGCTGCGGGTCATGGCCGAGGGCCTGATCCAGATCGCCGCCGCCCGCCAGCTGAAGTCGGTGGAGGAGACCGACCCGCCGCACGGGGTGTTCGACGAGTTCTGCGCCCGCTTCCCCTACGAGGAGACCGACGACCAGCTGTCGGCCATCGCCGACGTGCTGGAGGACCTCTCCTCGGGCAAGCCGATGGACCGGCTGATCTGCGGCGACGTCGGCTTCGGCAAGACCGAGGTGGCCCTGCGCGCCGCCTTCGTGGTGGCGATGAGCGGCAAGCAGGTGGCCGTGGTCTGCCCGACCACGCTGCTGGCCCGCCAGCACTACAAGACCTTCAAGGACCGCTTCCAGGGCTGGCCGGTCAAGGTCACCCGCCTGTCGCGCCTGGTCACCGGCAAGGAGGCGGCCGAGACCCGCGAGGGCCTGGCCAACGGCCAGTTCGAGATCGTGGTCGGCACCCACGCCATCCTGTCCAAGCAGGTGTCGTTCAAGGACCTGGGCCTGGTCATCGTCGACGAGGAGCAGCACTTCGGGGTCAAGCACAAGGAGAAGCT
>Ga0065165_1000977_pt1 | contig 35591 bp, 30 predicted proteins | sample AraplaMF_Cvi_mMF_FD_63813 | JGI IMG/M metagenome (GOLD analysis project Ga0065165, IMG submission 63813) | Arabidopsis root microbial communities from the University of North Carolina, USA - plate scrape MF_Cvi_mMF (version 2) (version 3) | ecosystem: Host-associated > Plants > Roots >... | reverse complement strand
CGTCGATGGTCTGCTCCTCGTCCGGCGCATCCTGGCCGGATGGACGCGCGAGCGGATGCACGCTCACCTCGACCCAGCCCATGCCGCCGGCATCGCCGCTATGCAGCGGAAACCAGGCGCGCGCCGCCGACACCGCGGCTGCGGGATCGGCACGCCCGGCCAGCAGCCCCAGGTGCGGCAAACCGCCCTCGCCGCCCAGCAGGGCGCCGCCGGCGGGCTGCGCGCCCAGCGTATGTCCGGCCACCTGTCCGCGCTCCCACAGGTCGGACCAGCCGTTCGCCGCCTGCGCAGCGTCGGGGCGCAGCAGGCCGCGCACCATGCGGTCCGCCAGCACCGCCGCCAGCTCCCAGCCGCGCTCTCCCGGCGGCGGCCGGTGGTCCAGGCTCAGGACGACCTGGTCACGGCTGTCGAAGCTCGGCTCGGTCAGGCGCGCCATGCGCACCACCTGCTGCATGTGTTCGGCCAGGCGTGGCGCGTCCGGCACGCTGCACTTGACGGCGGCGCGGCCATCGCGTGCGCGGCGCGTCGCCGTCACGGTCAGGATGCTGCCATCGGCCAGCGGGCAGCGGCAGTGGATCGTGTCGGGCGCCTGGTTCATGCAGTCTCTCCTTCATCGACCACGCCGCGGCGTCCCGCGCAATCCGCTTCCAGGTTGGCGACGATGCGCTCGGCCTCGTCGTACAGCAGCGGCAGCGCCGCTTCCCCGGCCTGGCGCAGGCGGGCCAGCAGCGCCCAGCCTTCGTCCAGCGACACGCAGGCGCGGCGGCTGTGGCGCGCGCGGCGCAGCTGCTCTTCCGGCGCCAGGGGCTGCCCCGGCGCGGCCAGGCCCAGGGCCGGCATGGTATTCACGCCCACCGACACCAGGTCTAGCCGCTGCAGCAAGGCCTGCTGGCGATGGAAGGATTCCTGTGCCGCCGGCATCGCCGCCAGCCGCAGCCCGCACATCAGGCAGGGCAGCTCCAGGAACAGGCGGCGCAGCGCTTTCGCGTCTTCCGCCGCTGGCTTGAAGCGTTCGGCGACCCTGGTCCCGGGCGCCGCTGCCGCAGGGACCACCAGCGCTTCCGCCTGGCGCTGTGCACGCGCCGCCAGTTCGGCCGCATAGTCGCGCGTGTCGCCCAGGTCGACCGGAACGCAATCGTCGACGGTCAGGCCGAAGCGCATGTAGAGCAGCTGGTTCAGCCCCTGGCGGAAGGCATTCCATTCATCGAGGGTCGTGCAGGGCGGCAGTTCGAGGCCGCCGGTGGCCAGTTCGTGGCGCAATGCCGCTTCGATTGCCGCCACCAGCGCATCCAGCGCCAGCCGGCCCGTCACTTCGGCCGCCAGGTAGAGGTCGAAACGCTGCTGGGACGCCTGCGGGTCCGGGGCGTCGATGGCGAAGCTGGTGCGCAGGCCGATCTCCGGCGCGGTCTCGAAGGGCAGCAGCTCGGCGGTGTAAGGGCCGGGATGGAAGGCATAGGCTGTCTCGCCCTCGCGCGCCTCGATGCGGCGCGCGGCCAGCAGGCGCCGTGCGCGCCCGTCCGCCCCGACCACCACCGCCTGGCAGCCCGGCGGCAGCGCGGTACCGGTTGGCAGCGCCAGCGCGACCACGCTCCTGCCCAGTTTACAGGCATCGGGAGCGGGCGCGGCGCGCTTGAAGAGACCGAGCATCATGCGTTCATCCCGGCAGCGCTTCGACGGCGAAGGCCGCGTCGTGCGCCTGCAAATGCGAGGCCGGCGGGTCGGCGAAGGGCCAGGCGGCTTCGCACTCGCCATCCGCATCCAGCCGGCCTTCGAGGATCGTGTTGCCGTCGCCGTCGCGCACCCGCAGCTGGGCGCGCGACGCCAGCAGCGCCGGCGCGAAAGGCGCGTCGGCCGCCAGTTGCAGGATACTGCGCCAGCCGCCGCCGTCAGCGACCAGGTGCAGGGTGAACCAGCCGTCGTCGGTGCGCAGGGCGTCGACGGCGCCGCTGCTGGCCGCGCGCAGGCGGCCGTGACTGCCGCGCCAGCCGCCGAATGCCGATTGCGCCGCACGCCGCTCGAGCGCCAGCTGGCGCAGCCGGCGCGTGGTCAGCGGCGAGGCCTCCAGGGCCGCGCGTTCGCCGGCCGTCAGCGGGCGGCTGCCGTCCAGCGCGGCAAGCAGCGTCGAATCGGCCAGCACCAGGCGGTCGCCGTCGACGCGGCGGCCCAGCAGCAGGCGTTCCTGAAGCCGGCGCTCCATGTCGGACTGCATTACGTTCTTCATTGTCATCCCGTTCTCCTCATGCTTGCCGCTTCCAGGCGGGCGATCGCGGCGTCGCGCCGCTTGCGCAGCGTCGGCAGCGATACCTGGGCCAGGCCGGCCAGCTGCTGCATGGTCGGCAGTTCGCCGGTGGCCGGGTCGCGCCAGGCGTCCGGGTAGGACTCGTCGCCCGGGCCCAGCAGACGGGCATAGACCGCCAGCCGTATTACCAGTCCATCGTCCGCCAGTTCGCGCGCCACCCAGCCGGCGCGCTCCTCGGCCTCGCCCGCTGCCTGCATGTAGCCGGGGGGCAGTGAAACGGCGGCGGCCACGGCTTCCAACTGGGGATCGTGAAGGGCCGGGGGCAGCGCTTCCTGTTCCGGTTCCTCGTCCGCTTCCAGCGCATCCTCGCGTGCTTCGAGGATCAAGTCGGGGCCCGGCGTGGCGGCCGCTTCCGATTCATGCAGTATGCGCCAGTAATCTTCCATCCACAGCGCGGCATCGTCGCGGTCCTGCAGCCAGTCGCTGTCCTGGTTGCTCGACAGCGCCTGGTACTCGCCGATCTCGCGCAGCATCTCGCCGATCTTCTCCATCGAGGTCTTCAGGCTGGCGAAGCGCTTGGACCGGGTGTGCAGCGGGCCGGCGCTGCCGCTAAAGGACTCGAGGGATTCGCTCCAGCGCAGCACCCACTCGGGGCGGCAGTCGGCGATCGAGCGCAGCTGGCGCACCTCGATCGGCGTGCCCTGCAGTTCGCGGCCGAGGATGGCGCCGACCTGCTCGCGGTGCTGTTCCCAGCCGGCGAACAGGCGCGCGATTTCGCCATAAGCGGTATCCAGCATGCGGTAGGCGTAGATGCGGTTCGGGCTGCAGGGACGGCCGCAGGCGGCCTGATAGTTGTCGGCGTCGACCTTGTCGCGCAGGACGGCGTACATATCGTTCACCTTCTTGCGCAGCAGGGCGTCGCCGCCGGCATCCTGCCAGTACGCGCCGATGCGGGCGCCTTCGCCGGCGACGGCGGCGCAGAATGCCTGCCAGTCGGCGGGACGGGCCTGCAGCTCGTACAGCAGGTCCGTGGCCAGCTCCAGCACGGTGTCGCCGTAGCTGTTGCCGGCGGCCTGGGCGCGCGGGCTGCGGCGCGCCTGGCGCAGGCGTTCGGCGGTGCAGTCGACATAGTCGGCCAGTAGCTCCTCGGCCGCGACGGGATCGGCAAGGCGCGCGCCGTCGCAGGCGCGCAAGGCCGCCAGCGAGCACTGCCCCAGCAGCTTGCGCACTTCTTCCCAACCAGGCTCCTGGTATCGGGTCCCCGGCAAACGCATAAATCCTCTTTCGTGTGTTCAGCAAATGATGCCATACAAACACAAAAGCGAGGCGCGCTGATGGGCCGGAATCACCCTTCTATTCTTGCTACGGCGTCTGTTTCATTTCCTGCATGGAACGCAGGACGGCGGCTGCCACCGGCGCCGCGTGGGCGCCGCCCGTCTCGTCCGAACGGCTGACGAAGACCGCGAAGGCCAGCCGGTGGGTCTGGCCCGGCAGGCTGCCGGGCTCCAGCCAGCCGGTGAACCAGACCGTAGCGAGCTCGCCATCGCCGATCGGCGCGGTGCCGGTCTTGCCAAACAGGCCACGCCGCAGCGGCGCCAGTTCGGGCGCGCGGAAGGCGCCGGCGGCGGTACCGGCGTCGATCACGCCCTTCATGCCGGCGCGGATTCGGTCCAGGCGCACACCCAGCGCCGGTCCGCTCGACGGCGCAGCCGGACGGCCGTCCAGGCTGGCCAGCAGGTGCGGACTGACGATTCTGCCCTCGCCCACTGAAGCCGCCACCTGCGCCATCTGCAGCGGCGTGGCCTGCATGCGCAGCCCGATCGCCATCTGGCGCAGCTCGTGCCGGGTGTGGACCGGGTCGATACCGCTGGCACTCGCCTGCAGCGCGTCCCAGGCCGACCACGGGTAATCCGCCGGCAGCAGGCCACCGTCCAGGCGCAGGGCCTGGCCGAAGCCGAGCCGGCGCGCCATTGCGACGATCGGCCGCACCGGATCGAGCGCGGCCGGGGTCAGGGGCTGGAGGTCGGGCGCGCCGCCTTCGGGCCTGCCCAGCAGGCTGCGGTCGGACAGCTCGCCCGTCCACGCGAACCAGGTGTTCAGGCTGTAGGTCAGGGCTTGCTGCAGGCCGAGGCGGCCGTCCTGGGCACGGCGGTCGAGTCCCTGGTCGCGGAAATTGGTGATGCGGGCGCGCCCGTCCACGGGATAGGTGGATGCATCCGTGCGGAAGGCATAGCCGCGCGATGCGGCGTAGGCGTTGAGGCCGGCCAGCGATTCGCCGTCCAGCAGCGCATCGAGCCGGGCGTCCTGCCGTGCCGCCAGCTCCAGTCCCAGCGCGCTGACGATTTTAAAAGTCGAGCCGGGACTGCGCTCGGCTCCGCCGTCGTGCTGGAAAGCCGGCAGGCGCAGCGGGCTGGCAGCCGGGTCGATGCGGTCGAAATCGCGCGCCTCCGCCCAGTTGGCGGCGTCGACCTTGCCGGTGCCGGCGCCGGCCGCGGCCAGGATCTCGCCGGTGGCGGCGTCCAGCAGCACCATGCCGGCCTGGCGCGCGGCCGGCGGCGCGCTGCCGCCGCTGCAGGTCCGCCCATTCCAGGCGCCGCGGCGCATGGCGATGCAGTCGAGCGCCCCCTGGGCCTGGGCCTGCAGGTCGAGGTCGAGGGTCAAGTCGGCACGGTGATTGCCGGCGCCCGGCAGCCGGCCCAGCATGCCCGCCACGCTGTTGGCATGCCCCGCCTGCACGCCCAGCAGCGGCGCCAGGCCGGCCGCACGGGCGGCCTCGCTCGGCGCCCCATCGATCCACAGGCTGCGGCCGCGCCGGTCCGCCAGCGCCACCTCGGCCTGGATACCGCCGCGCCGCGCCTGCCCCGCGGGCATCGCCTGCCACGCCAGCGCACCGTCGCGCAGGACCAGGTGGCGGTAGCGCGCGTCGCCGGGCGTCGCCAGCGCGTCCATGCCCAGCGGCGCTGCTTCCAGCACCAGCTCGCGCGCACCGGGCGCGGGCTGGAGGTCCAGCACCTGCACCTGGTCGGGCTGGACGCAGGCGCGGCCTTCGCAGGCCGGCGTGGCGGCGATGAGCCGCGCGCCGGTCAGGCTTTGCAGGCGGCCGACCAGCATCAGCTGCAGCCGCGCATCCTGCGGCGCCGGGGCTGGCAACTGCAGGCGCAGCCGGGCTGACTGGGCTGACTGCGCACCGTTCGCCGGCCAGGCGGCGACGCGCTGCCAGCCGTCCCAGCCCTGCGGCAGGCGGGCGAACAGGCGCGTGGCCGCGGCCGGCAGATCGCGCGCCAGCGGCGCCGGCGCACCACCCGCCTCGGCCTGCCAGCGCAGGGCATTGCCGGTAGCGTCGCGCAGGCGCCAGGCCAGCAGACGGCGCTCGCTATTGAAGATGCGGACCTGTTCGCGCACGAAATCGCCGTCGGCGTGGCGGTACAGGCGCTCCAGCAGGCGCTGCGCCTCGGCGTCCAGCGCCACCTGGTCCCAGCCGGTATGCCCCTGGCTGCGCCAGGCTGCCAGGTCCGGTGGCGCCAGCTCGGCCAGACCGTCGCTCCCCAGACGCACCAGGCCGTGCTCGCGCAGGGCCTCGAACAGGCGCTGGTCTTCCATGGCGGGCGCCGGCGCGGCGGGAATTGCAAAGCTGCCGGGCGCCAGCCAGGCTTCGCGCGGCTCGCCCTCGGCCGGGAAGGCCACCGCCAGCGCACGCGCATCCGGCTGCATGCCGCCCGCAGGACGGTAGAGCTGCAGCACCAGTTCGCCCGCTGTGCAACCCGCGCTGGAACGGCGCAGGAAACGCAGCGCGCGGTCGTCCCACAGCAGCCAGCCCTGGCGGCCCAGCCGGGTCTGCGATGCGGCGGCCGGCTGCAGGCGGTTGGCGCCCGCGAGGTCGCCCACCCAGCGCGCGGGATGGCCTTCCCAGCGCAGCGTCGGCGCGGCGGCGGTCCCGCTCAGCAGCACCCGGGGCATGGCCTCCTCGGCGATCACCACGTTGCGCAGTGCGACCGGGCTGCCGGAGGCGGCATTGCCGGCTGCCAGCGCCGCCACCTCGTCGAAACGCATGCCGATCCGCAGCGGCAGCAAGCGTCCGCGGGCCGGGTCCAGCATCTGGCTGCACAGGTCGATGCGGCGGGCCGGTTCGGCGCGCAGGCCGGACAGCACCATCAGCGCCGCGCCGCCGTGCTGCCCGAGTGCGACCGCCGGCCCGGCCGGGACCGTGAAGCTGGTGCCCGGCAGGATAGGCTGCAGGGCTGCCAGGGCGGCAAGGGGCGCCGGGCCGCCCGCTACGGTGCCGCCCGCGGCCGCGATCCAGCGTGCATGCACACCGATGACGATCGCGCCGCCCAGCGCCAGCAGGCAGCAGACGGCGCCCAGCCAGCGCGGCGCTGCCGGGCCGCGCACGACTGCGCCTGCGCGAGAGGCCGCGTGCGCGGACGCGTGCACCCGCGCCTGCCCGGCCCGCAGGTTGCGCGCGCGGCGCCAGCGTGCCTGCCCTGCCGTCATGGCGTTGAACACCGCTCCGATCATGCCCGTCCTCCCCTGGTGATGTCGAGCGAGCCTAGCGGGGGGCGGCTGAAAACGGCATATGGGGACGAGGCTTCGTGCGCCCTTTTTCGCACTTCATGCCGCATTTTTTGCGGCCTGTCGCAAGCCGGTGGAAGCCCGGGCAGGCCTTGGATACAGTGCTCACATCGACAAGCCATTCACAACCCGCTACCAAAGGAGAAACATCATGAACGTCCTCAAACACATGGAAGCCGCCTTCCTGTTTTCGCTCAGCGTGGCCGGCGCCGCCAGCGTGGCCATCGATGCGATCCCGCCGGCCCAGGCCAGCGTGCCGGTCCAGGCTGAGGTCTCGGTCCAGCCCAGCATGCCGGTCGTGCACGTGACCGCCAAGCGCATGAGCGCCGACGAGAAACGCCAGGCGTTGCAGGCCGAGCGCGCCGCCATGCGTAACGGGAGCGGTGTGTGAGCGCCGCCGTCCGCGGGCGGCCCCGGCTTTCTTGCCGGATATCGCCCGCGGCCAGCTGAATCTTCCCTGCAGTCCAACTCTCCTGTCCCAGCAGTTTCCCCTTCGTTTCGCCCCCTTCTCGCTCCTTTTGTGGCTTCCAGGCATCACGCTGGTAACACTAAGCGGCCCCAATCTGTTTCAGATGTAAGCATCTCTTTCAAGCGCGCACAGCGGCTTTGCAGCGAGCTATATTGAACTCGTCGCAAACGCATTCCGATCCGCACTGGAGACAGAACATGAAACGTACAATCGCACTTGCCGCTTTGATCCTCGCCGGCGCCGCCGCCCCGCTGCCCTCGCTTGCCGCGAGCAACGTCAGCCTCTACATCGGCAGCGCGCCACCGGCCCCACTCTACGAGCGCATCCCGGCGCCGCGCCACGGCTATGTGTGGGCGCCCGGCTACTGGAACTGGAGCGGTCACCGCCACGTCTGGGTTCCGGGTTACTGGATTGCCGAACGCCCGGGCTATGTCTACAACGCGCCGGCCTGGTACCAGGACCGCGGCGGCTGGGCCCTGCGGCCGGCCGGCTGGGCGCCCTATGGCGGCTATGACCGCGGCTACCGCGACCGCGACCGTGACGGCGTTCCGGACCGCTACGAAGTCCGCCGTGGCTACGACCGCGACCGCGACGGCATCCCCGACCGCTACGAGCACCACCGCGGCGGCCGCGGCGACGAAGACCGCGACGGCGTCCCGAACCGTTACGACCGTGACCGCGATGGCGACGGCGTGCCGAACCGCTACGACCGCCGCCCGGACAACGCCTGGCGCCGCTGATCCGCGCCGCTTGACCACCTGAAAGCACCGCTCCGGCGGTGCTTTTTGCGTTTTACGGTATCCTCGCGGCATGATTGAGCTCCACCAACTTGAACAGATCGCCTACAAGAGCGAGCGCACGGCCAGCCGGCGCCTCGCCGCCGCCCAGGGCCTGAGCATCGGGCAGGCCTTGCGCCGCACCCTCGAGCTGAAAGCCGGCCAGGCCGGACTCGCCGCGCTGGTCGAAGCACGCACCGCGAACCAGCAGGCCCAGGCCAGCCGCGACGCCGCCCGTGAAGCGCTGCGTGAAGCCGCCCGCGAACGCCAGGCCCGGCGCCATGAGGGCAGGCCAAGCACCTGGCGCGCCTGGTTCGACGGCTCGGCGCGCCCGAATCCGGGCCGTTGCGGTATCGGCGCCCGCCTGGAAGGACCGGGTGGCGCCGTCGAGATCTCGCAGCCGGCCGGCTACGGCAACAGCAGCGAAGCCGAATACCGCGCCCTGATCGCCTTGTTGCAGGCGGCCGTCGCCCGCGGCGCCGCCGACCTCACTGTCTACGGCGACAGCCAGGTCGTGATCGGCGACGTGCAAGCCACGGACCTCGACGCCGCACCGGCACTGATCGATTACCGCGCCACCGCGCGTGCGCTGATGGCCCGCATCGACGGCCTGCAGCTGCGCTGGGTGCCGCGCCACAAGAACCAGCAAGCGGACGCGCTGTCGCAGCGCGCCTTCGACCACCTCTCCATTCCCGACTTCGATGCTGCAGAACTCCCCTGAACTCGCGGCCTGGCGCACCCGCCTGGCTTCCCTCGCCCTCGAATGTGCCGCCGGCGATACCGACGGCGCCCACGACGCCAGCCACCTCGACCGGGTGTGGCGCAATGCGCAGGCCTTGTTGAACGAGCATCCGGAAGCCGACGTGCTCGTGGTGCTCGCCGCCTGCTACCTGCACGACCTGGTCAACCTGCCGAAAAACGATCCGGCCCGCGCCACCGCCTCGCGCCGCTCCGCCGAACTGGCGCGCGAACGGCTGCCGGCGCTCGGCTTCCCGCTGGATAAACTGGACGCGCTTGCGCATGCGATCGAGGCGCACAGCTTCTCGGCGGCGATCACACCGCGCACCCTGGAAGCACGCATCGTGCAGGACGCCGACCGGCTCGACGGCCTCGGCATGGTCGGGCTGGCGCGCATGTTCTATATTGCCGGCCGCATGGGCAGCAGCCTTGCCCACGGTAGCGATCCGCTGGCGCGGGACCGGCCGCTCGACGACCAGGCGTATTCGCTCGACCACATCCCGGTCAAGCTGGCGCGCCTGCCCGGCATGATGCAGACCGCTGCGGGCCGCCGCCTGGGCGAACAGCGCCTGGCAGCCCTGACGGCCTTCCGGGCGGCATTTGCCGAGGAGTGGAGCGGCGGACGCGCGGATGCATGGGATTCGCCAAGTTGACTGCCTGGCATCAGTGATACCATAGCTGCTTTCGGACAGCCCGAAGCAAGCCCCAAATAGAGACCATGAGCAGTACTGCGACCGTCGCCAAGCCCTCGGCCGGCAAACTGAATTTCGTCCTGATCTGCGTGTTCATCGACATGCTGGGCATCGGCCTGATCGTGCCCGTGCTGCCGGCCCTGGTCGGTGAATTCGTCCACGGCCGCGAACAGCAGGCCATGTGGTACGGGATCCTGTCGGCCGTGTTCGGGCTGATGCAGTTCCTGTTCATGCCGATGGTGGGCGCCGCCTCCGACCGCCTCGGGCGCCGGCCCATCCTGCTGTACTCGATGGGCGGCATGTGCATCAACTTCCTTACCACCGCCTGGGCGCCCAACCTGGCCTGCCTGTTCATCGGCCGCGTGATCGGCGGCGCTTCGTCGGCCAGCATGTCCGTGGCGTCCGCCTATGCTTCGGACGTCTCCGGCCCGGAGGACCGCGCGAAAAGCTTCGGCAAGATCGGCGCCGCCTTCGGTTTCGGTTTCGTCTGCGGCCCGGTGCTGGGCGGCCTGCTCGGCAACGTCTCCCTGCACCTGCCCTTCTATGTGGCGGCGGCGCTGTCGGCCGCCAACTTCGTCTACGGCTTCATGGCGGTGCCGGAATCGCTGCCGCCCGGCCAGCGCAAGCCGTTCCGCCTGTCGGATATTCACCCCTTCGGTGGCCTCGCGCGGCTGCTGCGGCGGCAGGAGATCCGCGGCCTGGTCGTGGTCTACACGCTGGTCACCTTCGCCCAGATGATGCTGCAGTCGACCTGGGTGCTGTACACCACCTTCCGCTTCGACTGGACCCCGCGCGACAACGGCATCGCCATGTTCTGCGTGGGGATTGCCAGCATCGTGGTGCAGGCCGGCCTGCTTTCGAAGCTGATCCGGCGCTTCGGCGAAGTGCGCCTGTCGCTGCTGGGCCTTGCTTCCGGCGCCCTCACCTACATGTTGTACGGCCTCGCCACCCATGGCTGGATGATGTACGTGTTCATCCTGTGTAACCTGCTGGCCTTTGCCGCCGGTCCGGCGCTGCAGGGCATCCTCTCCAAGACCACGGGCCCGGGCGAACAGGGAGAATTGATGGGGTCCCTGCAGTCGGTCGGCAGCCTGGGCGTGATCCTGATGCCCCTGCTCGGCACCGCGCTGCTGGGCGCTGCCAGCCACCTGCCGCCGCAGGACTGGCGCATCGGCGGACCCTTCTTCCTGTGCGCGGCCATGCAGGCCGTGGCGATCGTCGTCGCGCAGCGCTATTTCCGCGCGCACGGCGAGATGGAAACCCGGATGGAAACCCGGGCGTGAGCGCCGGCATCCCCGGCTACGTGATCCTGGCGGTGCTCGGCGCCGCGCTGCTGCACGCCACCTGGAACGCGCTGGCGAAAGGACGCGCCGGCCAGGGCGATCCACTGCCGTCGACGATCCTGGTGGTGGCCGGCGGCGCGCTGGCGAGCGCCCTGCTGCTGCCTTTCATGCCTGCGCCGGCGGCGGCCAGCTGGCCCTTCATCGCCGCCTCGAGCGTTAGCCAGGTCGCCTACTACCTGCTGCTGATCGAGGCTTACCGCAGCGGCGACATGAGCCACGCCTACCCGCTGATGCGCGGCAGCGCGCCGCTGCTGGTCGCGCTGCTCAACGGTTTTCTTACCGGCGAACGCCTGAGCGGCGCGCAGTGGCTGGCGGTCTGCCTGATCTGCGGCGGTGTGCTGGCCATGGTGGCCGCGCGCGGTCCCGTAACCCAGCCCGCATCTCAGCCCGCATCTCCGCTCATCCCCAGCCAGCGCCGCGCCACCCTGTTCGCGCTGGCCACCGCCTGCGTGATCGCGCTGTACACCATGATCGACGGCGCCGGCGTGCGCCGCTCGGGCGCGCCGGCCGCCTACACGATGTGGATCTTCCTGCTGAACGGCACCGCGGTCACGGCATGGGCCGCGCGCACGCACTGGCGCGCCCTGCTGCGCCTGGTCGGTGCGCGGCCGCTGCTGCTGCCGATCGGCGGCGTCAGCACGCTGGGGTCCTACGGCATCGCGCTGTGGGCCATGACGCTGGCGCCGGTGGCGGCGATTGCCGCCCTGCGCGAAACCTCGATCCTGTTCGCCACCGCGATCGCGGCCCTGGTCCTGCGCGAGCGGGTCGGGCGCGCACGCCTGCTGGCGGTCGCCCTCATTGCCTGCGGGGCGGTGGCGATGCGTCTGGCATGAGCGAGTGTTGTTTATGAAAATGTAAGTATCTTCCCGGCGCTGGAACTGCTAAGGTCACGGAGCAGTCTGCTTGGCTCCCTGATCACACTTTTCTGGCGGAGGCCCCATGAAATTCCGTGATGCGTCACTTTTCGGCGCGCTTTTCCTGCTCGCGTCGGCATCGAATGCGGCAAAAGGCTACACCTATTCCTATCTCGGCAATCCCGATAACCCGAACGTGGGCGCGACGCCGCTGTCCTGCGGCCAGGGCGCCTGCAGTCCCTCGATCGCGCTGGTGGGCGGCGGCTACGACGTCGGCGAAGCCTTCCGCTGGATGATCGCCCGCGCCGGCATCAAGCCGGGCAGCGGCGGGCGCTTCGTGATCATCCGCGCGACCGGTACCGATGCCTATAACCCGTATATCTACAGCCGCCTCGGACAGGTCGATACGACCAGCCCGCGCGGCTACGAAATGGTCGGCGGACTCGATCTGGGCCTCACTTCCGTCGAAACCCTGGTCATTTCCAGCCGCGCGATGGCCGAGGATCCCTTCGTTTTAAAGGTGATCGGACGTGCGAATGCGATTTTCATCGCCGGCGGCGACCAGGCCGATTATTACAATTACTGGCAAAGCACCTCGCTGAATAGCCTGATCCAGAAAGCGGTGGCGGCGGGTATTCCGGTCGGCGGCACCAGCGCCGGCACCGCGATGCTGGGCCAATATGCTTTCGCGGCGCTGAATGGCTCCATCGAAACGGCGGGCGCGCTGGCCAATCCCTTCGACAAGGCCGTCACCATCGACCCGCTGAATACCTCGTCGAAGAAATTTGTCCAAACGGGAAGTTTTCTGAATATCGCCTCGCTGGGCAAGACGATTACCGATTCCCATTTCAATACCCGTGACCGGCTCGGCCGCCTGTTTTCCTTCATGGCGCGCATCGGCAATGGCTGTGCCGGCGGTGTCGTGAATGCCGGCGACGTGGTCGGGATGGGCATCGACGAGGAAACCGCGTTGCTCATCTCCGGTGCGCCGGGCGCTACGAAAGCCGAGCTGGTGGCGAATCCCTACAACGCCGAAAACACCACCTCGCTCTATACCGCGCAAAACTCCGCCTATTTCGTGAAATACACGGGCGCGCCCTCGCAATGCGTGGCCGGCAAACCGCTGGTCGACAATAGCGGCATCCAGGTGTATCGCCTGAGTGCGCAGCCGACGAAACCTTCGCCTTATCCGGCGGCGCCGCAATACAGCTTCAAGGCCAGCGCCTTCTTCAACACGGCGAACTGGGCATCCCAGACGGTGCAGACCTATGCGGATGGCTCGTCGCTGAATGGTCCCTACGTGTACGGGGCGGCGGGCGGCGCGGTGGTCGGGAACGGCGTTCGCTGACCATTTACTGCGTCTCCTTGACGAGCGTCGGCACGTCGGTGCCAGCACTAAACCTGACGAGCCGCACGCTGTCATCGACGCCGCAGCGCGACAGATCCTGTTCAAGGATCAGCCGTTCATTCTTCCACACACTCGCTCTTGCGGTGATCGCCGCACCGCACATCCACATCGCATTCATCGCACCGGGCAGTCCCTCGAGACGTACCCGGTAGCGGTCATTTCCAATGATGCAGCTACGCTCCACATGCCGGATACGCGACACCATGTAGGTTTTGGCGTCATAGCTCACCAGATCGGAAGTCTTCCACAAGTCCATACGCCTGGTTGGAGGATTGCCTGCGTAAAAAATACCGATTTCGAGCGACTGGCTGTCGCGCTTGCATTCCATTCCGGCCAATACCACGCCATCCCGTACCGGCTGCCTGAAATCGTAGAGCGGGACTTCGGCAAGGCTGGCACTGGAAGCGCAAATGCACAAGCCGGCAACGATCATGTGGTGGATGTTTCGCATGAGCTTGCCTATCAGCATTGAAAAACCGTGTTTTTGCGGCTGTGATATCGTCAAATCAAACATTGGAAAGGACAAAGATGAACCGTTTCAAAGAAAAAACCGTCATCGTCACGGGCGCGGCTTCCGGCATCGGTCTTGCCACGGCGCGCCGGTTCCTCGATGAAGGAGCCCATGTCCTGATGCTCGATATCGACCAAGCCAGCCTCGAAAAAGCCGCTGCCGAACTGCCGCAGGATCGGGTTCTCGTCCACGTCGGCGATACTGCCGACAAGGATACCGCAAGCGCCGCGGTCAAGGCAGCCGTCGACCGCTTCGGCGGGCTGCACATCCTGATCAACAATGCCGGGGTAGCGGTCGAAGGCGACATCATGCAGACCAGCGAAGACGACTTTGCACACGTGCTGGCAGTAAACGTGCACGGTTACTTCCACATGGCCAAGGCGGCAATGCCCGAACTCGTGAAGGTGCGCGGTTCTATCGTCATGACCTCCTCCGTATCGGGGCTGGGAGGCGACTGGAATACCTTCGCCTATAACACCTCGAAGGGCGCCGTCAGCAATATGGTGCGCGCGATGGCCCTGGATGCGGGCAAGGACGGCGTGCGGGTGAATGCGGTCAATCCAAGCTTCACGAAAACCGGCATGACCGAGGATATGCTGGCGGATCCCGAACTGGTCGCCAAATTCAAGGAACGCATGCCACTCGGCGCACCCGAGGACCCGGAAGGCGTTGCGGCGGCGATTGCATTCCTGGCGAGCGAGGATGCGCGCCTGATCACCGGCGTCAATTTGCCGGTCGACGCGGGGCTGAGCGCCTCCAACGGACAACCGCCCATGTAAAGCACGTGCGCTTGCCATGTAAAACGCGTTCGATTGACACGTGAAACCGCGGCTTTTTTAGGGAAACGACGGGGAGAGTTGGCTGGCACGATGCTTGCGAATCAGGGTAATGCGGCTACTCCAAAGTGACGCATTCTAATTTCCTACAAACCCTGAAAGAGAAGGAAGAATCATGTCCCCAGTCACGCTTCGCAAATCGAAAATCAATCTGTTTCCCGACGAACTGACGACGCCGGTCAGTTCGATTTATGAAGCCATCAAGGCAGCCAACTACGCGCAAAACGGCGCACCCTTCGCGCCTTTCCTCATGAAATTCGCATCGCGCGGCGACTTCGGCGTGATCTGGAGCTCCGAGCGCGGCGATACGCCGATCGACTTCTTCCGTTATACCGGCACGCGTACCGATGGTTTCCTGCCGCTCGGGGATTACGCGATCACCGATCGCGTTCCGTTCGGCAAGCAACCCATCATGCTGCTGAAGCCGGACGCGAATCACCCCGATGCGCTGGCCCATCCGACCGATTTCGCATGGATACTGGACGATGCCGGCTCGGGCAACTCGAACGACATCAGCTTCTGGTGGCCGATCGCCCCCGAAGGTTATCAGGCGGTGGGCGTGGCGTTCGGCGCCGACAAGCCGAATCCGCAAAACTACTGGTGCGTCAAGAACGCCTATTTGCAGGAAATGGCAACGCGCGGCATGTGGGCCGATGGGGGCTCGCACTGGAAGCATCACGACGGCAGTCTGAGTGCCCCGGCGATCAATGCAACTGCGCCGAGCGACAGCCTGTTCCTGACGCCCACTACCTTCCTGAGCAACGAATACGGTGGCAAGGGCTACGCCCTGGTCGTCGACAAGCTGCTGCTGCCCATGCCGGGGCCTACCCCGTACATGCCGACTTATTCGGACAGCTATTCGATCGGAAGCTCGACCGCCCAGAGTGTCGTCAACGTCGCCGTCATTCCGGCCAGCGTGATCGTGGATCACAGCGCCGGCGCCGAACCGGATTCGGCGCCCTTCTATTACCTGGCCGGCCTGTCCTCGTTCCAGTGCACGAACGCATTCGCGGCACCCGAGGGCGGCACCTACAGCAAGGATATTTCGATCGGTACGACAGCGATTTCGTCCAAGGCCTTCCAGGAAACCAACGGTGTCACGGTCAGTGCAAGCGTCGGTATCGCGGCCGGCGACAAGGGCGGCTTCAATGCCCAGCTTTCCGTGACCTATAACTATGAGATGCAGGTCACGACCTCGGAATCGGTGCAGAACGACACCCTCACCACGGAGTCCATCCAACTGGTCGTTCCGAAGTCGAACCGCGTGTTGATGTGGCAAAAGAACGTCGAGTTTGTCACGATCCGCACGGACGGCACACGAATGATCAATGCGTTGTATGGCACGCAAGAAACGACGCTGACTGCGAAACCCTTGGCCAACGACCGCTAAGGAAACCCGGAACCGCTGCGCGAACGCTCGCCCAGCGGTTCCGCCCTGGCCTATGCGGATCCGGCAAGCCGCGCCCCTGCCGTGCTCCGGACCATCGCCGGGACCGGCTATACTCGGCCTCCAACCCGAAAAGGAGGTTCGCGTGGCCCAGCGTCCCGGCATATTCCCCACATTCTTCCTGTCCGGCTTCGAGTGCTCCACTTTTTTGTGGGGAAAAGATCGCGTGCGGCGCAACCTGGTGGCGGAAACCGGCCACGATCGCCACGCCGCCGAGGATTACCAGATGCTGAACCGGCTCGGCATCGCCGTCGCCCGCGAAGGCATTCCCTGGCCGATGGTCGACAAGTGCGGCGAGTACGATTTCACGATCCTCGATCCCTACATCGAGGCGATGAACGCGGCAAAGATCATTCCGATCTGGGATCTCTGCCATTACGGTTACCCGGACGATCTCGACCCGTTTTCCGACGATTTCACGGACCGTTTCGCCCGCTACTGCAAGGCGGCCGCCGAATACGTGATCCCGAAAGTGCGCGGCCCGCACTTCTTCACGCCGATCAACGAGATCACCTTCTATTCCTTCTGCGCCGGCGAGTGGTCCTGGGCCGCGCCCTACCGTTGCAGCCGCGACGACCGCATGCGCCTGCGCGTGGCCCTGTGCCGGGCGGCGATCGCTGGCGTGAAGGCGATCCGCGAAGTCGATCCGGAGGCGCGCATGGTGCACGTCGATCCGCTGGTGCGGGTGGTGGCGCCGCGCGACCGCCCCGACCAGGTCGAGGCCGCGCGCCACGAGACGGAAGTGGACACCTTCCTCGCCTGGGACATCCTGTATGGCAAGGCGCATCCGGAACTGGGCGGGTCGCCCGAGATCCTGGACATCGTCGGCGCGAACAACTATTCCTTCGGCCAGATGGAGTACCGCGAGCACGGCCCGCATGCGGCGCTGCCGCCCGGCGACGACCGCATCGCGCCGCTGTGCGACATGCTCGGGACGGTCTGGCAGCGCTACCACCGTCCGATGATCATCGGCGAGACGAGCGGCATGCGCGACGGCCGCGCCGACTGGCTGCACGACGTGATGTGCGAATCGCTGGCGGCCGTGCACCGCGGAATGGACTTGCAGGGGATCTGCCTCTTCCCCGCCGTCGACATGCCGGACTGGCATACCGGCGAATGGCTCCACAACGGCATCTGCGATCTCGTCGAAGAGAATGGCGACCTGAAACGCGTGCCGGATCAAAAATATGTCGACGAACTGCGGCGCTGGCAAAAGGAGCTGAACCGGGTCACCGCGCTGGACGAGGATCCGTTCAGCGACCCGGTGGAACTGCAGGACGTGATCGACGCCGCGCACCGGCTGAACACGCAGCCGGACAAAGACTGGTGCTGAGGATTCCTTAGGCCTCCGGCACCACCGCCGTCACCTCGATCTCGACGCGTGCACGGTCCTCGATCAGGGCCCGCACCTCGACCGCCGTCATGGCCGGGTAGTGCCTGCCGATGATCTCGCGGTAGGCCGCGCCCAGCGCTTCCGAGGCCGCCAGGTATTCGCGCTTGTCGAGCACATACCAGGTCATGCGCACGATGTGCTCGGGCCGCGCATCGGCTTCGCGCAGCACCGCGACGATATTCAGCAGCGCCTGGCGCGCCTGCAGGGCGAAATCCCCGCTCTCGAAATGGCCCTGGTCGTTCCAGCCGATCATGCCGCTGACGAAGACCTGGCGGCCGCTGGCGGCGACGCCGTTCGAATAGCCGCGCGGACGCGGCCAGCCCGGCGGTTGGAGAATATCCATCATTTGCTGTCTTCCTCGCTTTTGCTCACACAGTCGCGCAGCAATTCGCGCGCGATGATCAGTTGCTGTACTTCGGTGGCGCCTTCGTAGATGCGGAGGGCGCGGATCTCGCGGTAGAGCTGCTCGGCCGGGTGGCCGCTCATCACGCCCAGGCCGCCGAACATCTGCACGGCGGCGTCGATCACCTGCTGCGCCGATTCGGTGGCCGTCATCTTCGCCATCGCCGCTTCCTTCGTCACCTTCCGGCCCTGGTCGCGCTGCCAGGCGGCGCGGTAGGTCAGCAAGGCGCTGGCATCGATCCGGGTCGCCATCTCTGCCAGTTTCGCCTGGGTCAGCTGGAAGTCCGCCAGGGTCTGGCCGAACATCTGGCGCGAAGTCGCATGCGCCAGCGCCTCGTCGAAGGCGCGCCGGGCAAAGCCGAGGGCTGCCGCCGCGACCGAGGTGCGGAACACGTCCAGGGTCGCCATCGCCACCTTGAAGCCCTGGCCGGCGGCGCCGATGCGCTGCGCGGCAGGTACGCGGCAGCCGTCGAAGCGCAGGCGCGCCAGCGGATGCGGCGCGATCACCTCGATGCGCTCGGCGATGTCGAAGCCCGGTGTGCCGGCATCGACGATAAAAGCGCTGATGCCGCGCGCGCCCGGCGCCTCGCCGGTGCGGGCGAACACCACATAGAAGTCGGCGATGCCGCCATTCGAGATCCAGGTCTTCTCGCCGTCCAGCACATACGCGTCTCCATCCAGCCGGGCCGCGCACTGCATGGCGGCGACATCGGAGCCGGCGCCCGGCTCGGACAGCGCGAAGGCGGCAATGGCCTCGCCGCGCGCGACACGCGGCAGGTAGCGCTCGCGCTGGGCTTCGCTGCCGAACAGGCTGATCGCGCCCGAGCCCAGGCCCTGCATCGCGAACGCAAAGTCGGCCAGCCCGTTGTGCCGGGCCAGCGTTTCGCGGATCAGGCAGATGGCGCGCGTGTCGATCGCTTCCGATTCGCCCGCGATCGCATGGCGCAGCCAGCCGCCCTCGCCCAGCAGGCGCACCAGTTGGCGGCAATCGGCATCGACGTCATGGCCATGCACGCCGCGCACGTGGTCGAAGGCCCAGCGGTCCAGCGCCGTTTCGAGATCGGCGTGGCGGCCGTCGAAGAAGGGCCAGCTCAGATAGGACTTGTCGGCCATCTCAGTCTCCCTCGAAGCTGGGCGTCTGCTTTGCCACGAAGGCGTGGTAGGCGCGGTGGAAGTCGTTGGTCGCCATGCAGATGGCCTGGGCCTGGGCCTCGGCCTCGATGGCTTCGTCGATCCCCATGTTCCACTCCTGCTGCAGCATCTTCTTGGTCATGCCGTGGGCGAAGCTCGGGCCCTCGGCCAGGCCGCGCGCCAGCTGCTGCGCCTCGCCCAGCACGGCGTCCGCCTCGCACAGGCGGTTGTAGAAGCCCCAGCGCTCGCCCTCCTCGGCCGTCATCGAACGCCCGGTGTACAGCAGCTCGGCCGCGCGGCCCTGGCCGATGATGCGCGGCAGGATCGAACAGGCGCCCATGTCGCAGCCGGCCAGGCCGACGCGCGCGAACAGGAAGGCGGTTTTGGTGCGGCTGGTCGCCAGGCGCAGGTCGGAGGCCATCGCCAGGATCGCGCCGGCGCCGGCGCAGACGCCATCGACCGCGGCGACAATCGGCTGCGGACAGGCGCGCATCGCCTTGACGGTGTCCCCGGTCATGCGCGTAAAGGCCAGCAGGCCGGGCATGTCGAGCTTGGTGAGCGGGCCGATGATCTCGTGGACGTCGCCGCCCGAACAGAAATTCCCGCCCGCGCCTGCAATGACGACCGCCTTCACGTCGTCGGCGTAGGCCAGCGCGCGGAACAGGTCGCGCAGCTCGGCGTAGGAATCGAAGGTCAGCGGGTTCTTGCGCTCGGGGCGGTTGAGCGTGATGGTGGCGACGCCGTTGGCGGCCTCGTAGACGAAGTGCTCGGCGCTGTAATCCGCCAGCGTGGTGCGGTTGCGCGGCAGCGAATGCGGTTCGCCCTGCAGGTAACGCATGGTCCTACTCCTTGTTGTCGTTCAGTTGCTGCTTCATGCTATCGAGCAGCGTAATCATGCGGGCCTTGTCGGCCGCGGGAATGTCCTGGAACAGCTCGGCGACCCAGCCTTCGTGCACGGCCGCCATCCCGGCGAAGGCGGCGCGGCCGGCCGGGGTCAGCTTCACCATGAAGGCGCGGCCATCCTGCGGATCGGGCACGCGCGCCACCAGTCCCTCGCCTTCCAGTTGGGCGGCGATGCCGGTGACGTTGCCGCCGGTGACCATCATCCGCTTCGACAGCTCGCCCATCCGCAGTCCGTCCGGATGGCGCTCCAGCTGGGCCATCAGGTCGAAGCGCGGCAAGGTGATGCCGAAGGTGGTGCGGAGGCGGCTGCGAATCGCATCCTCGACCCGCACCGTACAGGACAGCATGCGCAGCCATAGCTTGAGGGCCTGGTGATGGTCGCCGGTCAGTCGCGTCGTCAGGTCGATCTGTGCGTCGTCGGGCTTCACATCACCTCCCCGCCGGCCACCGCGATGGCCTGGCCGTTCAGGGCGGCGGCCGCGGGCATGCACAGCATCGCCACCGCGTGCGCCACCTCCTCCGGCTGCACCAGCCTGCCCTGCGGATTGCCTGCCGCGAGCTCCGCGCGTGCCTGCTCGGCCGACCGGCCGGTCTTGCGCACGATATTGGCGACGGCATCCTGCACGATGTCGGTGTCGGTGTAGCCCGGGCACACGGCGTTCACCGTGATGCCTTTGGTGGCCAGCTCCAGCGCCAGCGCGCGCGTGAGGCCAACCAGGCCATGCTTGGCCGCGCAGTAGGCGGCCACGTAGCGGTAGCCGGTCAGGCCCGCCGTCGAGGCGACGTTGACGATGCGCCCCCAGCCGCCGTCCAGCATGCCTGGCAGCGCGGCCTGGATGCAGTGGTAGGCGCCGGTGAGGTTCACGTCCAGCATGCGCTGCCACATGTCCGCGTCAAGGCGCAGGAAGGGGCTCGATGCCGCCTGGCCCGCATTGTTGACGAGGATATCGGCGGCGCCTGTGCGCGCGAACGCGTCGTCAACGCTGGCCGCATCGCGCACATCGACCTGCTGCCAGGCCGCCGCGCCGCCCAGCTCACGGGCCGCTGCCGCCAGGGCGTCGGGGTCGCGGGCCATCAGGGTCACGCGCGCGCCCTGCGCCTGCAGCGCGCGCGCGATGGCCAGGCCGATGCCGCGGCTGGCGCCCGTCACGACCGCATGTTTTCCATTCAGCGTTTCCATCAGCCCTCCAGCAGCCTTGCCGCCACCTGCTGCGGCGACAGCCCCGTACTGGCCGCCGCCAGCGCCCGTTCGCGCTCCAGGTTGCGCTCCAGCTGGGCCTTGCCGGCCAGGTACTGCTTCGGCCAGGCGATGGCGGTGAAACCGATCTTTGCCGCTTCGTGCAGGGTCCATGCCGCATCCGCCAGGTGCGGCCGCCCGACGGCGCACAGGTCGGCGCGGCCGGCGGCGATGATGCTGTTGGCGTGGTCGGCTTCGAAGATGGATCCCACGGCGATGGCCGGAATGCCGGCCTCGTTGCGCACGCGATCCGCGAACGGGGTCTGGTACATGCGGCCGAACATGGGTTTTTCCTGCTTGCTGACCTGGCCCGAGGAGCAGTCGATCATGTCGGCGCCGGCCTCCTTGAACAGGCGCGCGATCGCCACCGCGTCCTCCGGCGTGATGCCCCCTTCGACCCAGTCATGGGCCGAGATGCGCACGCTCATCGGCTTATGCGACGGCCAGACGGCGCGCATGGCGCGGAACACGCGCAAGGGATAGCGGCAGCGGTTCTCGAGACTGCCGCCGTACTGGTCGCCGCGGTGATTGGTCAGCGGCGAAATGAAGGAGGACAGCAGGTAGCCGTGCGCGCAGTGCAGCTCCAGCCAGTCGAAGCCGGCTTCCTCTGCCGCCAGCGTGGCGCGCACGAAGTCGGCCTGCACCCTGTCCATGTCCGCCTCAAGGGCTTCGCGCGCCAGCTGCGACACGCCGGGCAGGTATTGCTGCTCGGAGGCCGAGATCAGCGGCCAGTTCCCATCTGGCAGCGGCTGGTCGATCCCATCCCACATCGCGCGCGTCGAGCCTTTCGCGCCGGCGTGGCCGAGTTGCAGGGCTATCTTCGCGTCGGTCTGCTCGTGCACGAATGAGACGATGCGCTTCCAGGCCGCCGTATGCTCGGGCGCATACATGCCGGGGCAGCTCGGCGTGATGCGCGCATCGGCCGACACGCAGGTCATTTCGGCAAAGACCAGCGCCGCCCCGCCCATTGCCCGCGCGCCGAGGTGGACCAGGTGGTAATCGCCGGGAACGCCGTCGACCGCCGAATACTGCGCCATCGGCGAAACCACGATGCGGTTTTTCAGGAACACCTCGCGCACGCGGTAGGGCGTGAACATCGGCGGCACATGCGCACCCGCCGGCAGCTCCACACCCGCCGCGGCGCACGCACGCCGGGCGAACCAGTCTTCGAAGCGCGCCACATAGCCGTGGTCGCGCAGGCGCAGGTTCTCGTGCGAGATGCGCTGGCTGCGCGTCAGCATCGAATAGGCGAACTGCTCGGCTTCCAGCGCGCTGTAGCGCTCGACGTTCTCGAACCACTCCATCGAATTGCGCGCCGCTGACTGGATCTTCAGCACCTCGACCGAGCGGCTCGCCTGGTAGGCGGCCAGCGCGGCCTGCGTGTCGCCCTCGTGGGCGCCGAAGCAGCGCGCCAGCTCGATCGCATCTTCCAGCGCCAGCTTGGTGCCTGAGCCGATCGAGAAGTGCGCCGTGTGCGCCGCATCGCCCATCAGCACCACCGGCACCCCATCGTTCCAGTGCACCCACTGCTCGCAGACGATACGCGGGAAGGCGATCCAGATCGCCGAGCCGCGCAGGTGGCCCGCGTTCGACATCAGCGCGTGCCCGTCCAGGTGCTCGGCAAACAGGCGCTCGCAGAAGGCGATGGCATCGGTCTGTTCCATGTCGGCCAGGCCGGCCTTGCGCCACACGTCTTCCGGCGTTTCGACGATGAAGGTCGAGGTGTCGCCGTCGAACTGGTAGATGTGGGCCTGGAACCAGCCGTGCTCCGTTTCCTTGAACACGAAGGTGAAGGCATCGAACTTCTTCTTCGTGCCCAGCCAGACGAAGCGGCAGCGGCGGGTTTCGACGAAGGGTTGATACGTCCCGGCATAGCGCGTGCGGATGCGGCTGTTCAGGCCATCGGCGGCGATCACCAGGTCCGCATCGTAGCGCGCGGCGATGGCCTGGTCGTCCTGCACGTCGGTTTCGAACACGAGCTCCACGCCCAGCGCCTCGCAGCGCTGCTGCAGGATGTTCAGCAGGCGCTTGCGGCCGATGCCGCAGAAGCCATGCCCGCCCGAGGTGACGCGGGCGCCCTTGTAGAAGACGTCGATGTCGTCCCAGTGATTGAAGGCCTGCAGGATGGAGCGCGCGGTCGGCTCGTCCGCGGCCACCAGGTTGCCCAGGGTCTGGTCCGAGAACACGACGCCCCAGCCGAAGGTGTCGTAGGGCCGGTTGCGTTCGACGACGACCACGCGATGCGCCGGATCCTGCTTCTTCATCAGCAGCGCGAAATACAGGCCGGCCGGTCCGCCGCCAATACAAACGATATTCATACGATGCTCACAACTCGCGTAATTTGAAGCGCTGCAGCTTGCCCGTCTCCGTGCGCGGCAGCTTGTCGGTAAAGCGCACGGCGCGCGGGTATTTGTAGGGCGCGATATTCTGCTTGGCGAAGTCCTGCAACGCACGCACCAGCTCGGACGATGGCTCGATACCGGGCTTGAGAACGATGTGCGCCTCGACGATCTGGCCGCGTTCCTCGTCCGCCCGTCCGACCACGCCGCATTCGGCCACCGCAGGATGGCGCAGCAGCACGTCCTCGACCTCGGCGCCGGCGATGTTGTAGCCGGCCGAGATGATCATGTCGTCGGTGCGCGAGCGATAGTAGAAGTAACCGTCCGCGTCCATCTCGTAGGCGTCGCCGGTGAGGTTCCAGCCATTCAGCACATATTGGCGCTGGCGTTCGTCGGCGAGGTAGCGGCAACCGGTCGGTCCCTTCACGGCCAGTCGCCCGATGACGCCCGGGCCCACCGGCTGGCCCTGCGCATCGAGGATGCAGGCGCGGTAGCCCGGCACCGGCTTGCCGGTCGCGCCGGGCCGGATGTCCGCGCCGCTGGCGGAAATGAAGATGTGCAGGATCTCGGTGGCGCCGATTCCGTCGATCATGTCGATGCCGGTGGCCGTCTTCCACGCATCGCGCGTCGCCAGCGGCAATGCCTCGCCGGCCGACACGCACTTCTGCAGCGAGCGCAGATCGTATTTGGCTACCAGCGGCGTCATCTGCCGATAGAAGGTGGGCGCGGTAAAGCAGACGGTGGCCTTGTGGCGTTCGATGGCCGCCAGCAGGGTCTCGGGCGTCAGCTTCTCCAGCAGCACCCCGGCCGCGCCCACGCGCAGCGGGAACAGCAGCAGCCCGCCCAGGCCGAAGGTGAAGGCCAGCGGCGGCGTGCCGATGAAGATGTCGTCTTCCTGCGCGCGCAGCGTGTGCGGCGGGAAGCAGTCGCAGATCGCCAGCACGTCGCGGTGGAAGTGCATGGTGCCCTTCGGGATGCCGGTGGTGCCGGAGGTGAAGCTGATCAGGCAGACGTCGTCGGCGGCCGTATCGACCGCGGCGAAGGGCTGCTCGTGGCGCGCCATCAGCACCTCGAGGCCATCGGCGTGGCCGGGATCGTCGAAGTACACGACCGGCGGGTGGCCTTCGACTAGTTCCAGCTCGGCGGCCAGCGTGCGTGCGCACAGCACCGCGTTCACCTGCGCCTTGTCGATGATGACTTTCAGCTCGCGCGCGCGCAGCAGCGGCATGGTCGGCACAGCCACCAGCCCCGCCTTCAGCACGGCCAGGATGGACGCCGCCATCATCGGGCAGTTGGCGCCGCGCAGCAGCACCCGGTTGCCCGGCACCAGGCCCATGTCGGTGCGCAGCACGTGGGCGATGCGGTCGACCTGGTGCTGCAGCTCGGCGTAGGTCCAGCACAGCTGCTCGCCCAGCACAGCAAGGCGCGCACCGCGGCCGAGGGCAAGGTGCCGGTCCAGCAGCTCGGCCACGCAGTTCAGGCGCGCCGGGTACTGGAGCCCGGGCAGGTCGAAGACGAGGTCCGGCCACTGGTCGACAGGCGGGAGATGTTCGCGCGCGAAGGTGTCGACGTGGGCCGAGTGCTGTGCTTTTACTGCGGACGTGCTTGTCATGTAAGCGCTCCGGAGAAAGGATCTGTCGGTGAGCTACCAGCCGATACTTTAAGCCTAAAGTAGTTGCAGGACAAGCAAAAATGTTTGGTAATTTTTGGAAGCATGCGTGTTACGTTACTAGGACTATGTCGTTGGAGGCTGCAACCGTTGCGCACGCTTAGTGGTACTTCCGCTCAAACATACTTCTAATTGTTGAACTTTTCTACCAGTGCTAACCTATAGCTTACGAGTAGAACCTAAAGGCTCTTGATGAACCAAATTTTGTATACCGAACTAATTCGCTTAGCTCGCAGCGGCGGACTGGCTGCTTATAGTGATGTTTCACCACTAGTTGGCTTATCGATGGCGGATGAGCGCGACAGGACGGAGATCGCTCAATTACTCGGAGAGATCGCTGTGCATGAATATAATGCCGGTCGTCCGATGCTAACCTCTCTTATCGTCCACCGCGGGCGTGACAATAATCCAGGAGAAGGCTTTTTTTCAATCGCTCAAGAACTGGGACTTTACAATGGAAGTCGTGAACAGATTGCCCGACTAACATTCTGGGCGAATCAAGTAGCAACCGTACATCATCATTGGAGACTAACTTGATTCTTAAGTTGGAATTTCTCTCAATCCGATATAAATACTTTAGCCAATCACTGAAATTGGCATGTCACATGAATTTGCATTACTCAAAGTAAACCAGTGCATCTTAAAAAGAAATCTAGCTCGTATATTTTTCGCGAGTTTTAGCCTCTATTTTACTTGAGAGCGTCTTCATAGCAGACAGACTATCTGCAAAATATTGCTTATTAATCTTTAATTTCTCTTCCAATTCGCCTCTCGCAAGCCCCCCGCCTTTTTCAGATATAAATCGTTCACTATCAGCGAGTTGTGGACAATGAGATCGCGCGTTGCTTTTATTTCGAAGAAAGGCGCAAAGTCTTCAGTCGATATGCCCAACTTTGAGACAGCGTTAAAATAAACGCAATATTCCTTAGGTTCGGCATGAAAGATCGCTTGCAAACGCAATTCAATCATTCCTTCGAATAACTCATCCAGGCTGGCCGACTCCACAATTAACTGTACTGGCACTTGCTTAGCCGAGTCCCCACCCTTTGGGCCGATCGACAACTTATCTGGAAATTTTCGCAGAAACCCGAAGATGACATCAGAAAGATAAAATTCGAACCGCGATACAGATGAGACCAGCAGATTTTGGTACAGCTCTCGGTTAGCAAAGCGGCGAAATAACGTGCTCAGCTCCATTGGGCTTCTTCTAGCCACACCCTTACGACCATTCTTTCCCGGGACTTGAAACGAAATGTCTTCATCTGGATCAATCAACTCACCTTTGTGCTCGGCTGCCGCCTCCTCAAGTAACGGGACTGTCTTCGACGCGAAAATGTGAATATCGTTTAACTCCCTGTATAGACGAAGGTGACGCCTGTACACTACTTCGACAATGTCTTTTTCACTTTTAGCAGCCATAATTGATTTTTTCGCTGACTGGTCGTCATAATATATATAATTATGACAGCCCCGCCGATATTTTGCGATAAAAAGTGAAACCGAAAGTTTACACTTCAATAAGTTGCGCCCATTAGCACTATAGTTATGTCTAACTGGCGCCTTGAATAGCCAAAGCTCCTTAAAACTTCATCTCCATCGTCGCCCGCACACTGCGATACACCGGGTTCAGCGTACGGCTGGTCTGGGTGCCTGCGCTGGTGGTGTAGCTGCTCTGGCTGATCGTGTCCTGGGCCAGCAGGTTGGCCGTCGCCACGCGCAGCTGCAGCTTCGGCGTGAACTTCCACACCGCGTACAGGTCCAGGTCGCGGCGCACCGATGCATAGCTGATCTGGTTGCCCGACACCCGCACGAAGCCGCCGTTCTTGAAGACATAGCTGCCGCCCAGGGTCAGCGGGCCGTTCTTGTAGTCGGCGCCGAGGGTGGCCGACAGCGGGGTCTGGCCGTCCAGGCGGTTGTCCGGGCCCGGCACCGAGCTGACGGTCGACCAGTTGCGCGACACGCTGGCGCGCAGGTCGAGATTGGTGCTGGTTTCCATCACGGCTTTCAGCGGGAATTTGGCTTCCAGTTCCAGGCCATAGGTACGCGCATCGCCGCTGTTGGTCGGCGCCGAAATCCAGCGCGCGCCGTCGAAGCTGACCAGGTTGCGGGTGTAGTCGGTAATCCTGCGGCTCGACACACTGGCCGACAGCAGCGCGCCTTCGGCCCAGTAGTGCTCGTAAGACGCGTCGATGCCCAGCGCCAGCTCCGGCTTCAAATTCGGGTTGCCGATCTGGTCGGGTTCGGTCTGGCTGTTGTTCACCGAGGTGAAACGGTGCGGGATGATCTGCTGCTGGCCCGGCGCCTTGTAGGTGCGGGTCACGGCCAGGCGCACCTGGTCGCCCTTGGTGCCGGGCAGCTTGTACAAGGTCTGCGCCACCGGACTCAGGACCGAGGTGCTGTTCTTGATCTCGCTGTAGGTATTGCCGGCGGTCGAGGTGCGGATGCCTTCCCAGCGCGCACCCAGGTACACCGACCAGGCCGGCGTCACGTTCCATTCGTCCTGGCCATACACGGCCAGACGCGAGATCTTGGCATCGTAGAATTCGTCGCCGCCCGGCAGCGCCACATCGGGCGCGGCGGCGTCGCGCTCGCGGCGGGCATCGTCGCTGGTCTGGTAGCCGCCGTCCCAGCCGAACGCCAGCGCATGGCCTTCGAAGCGGCTGCTGGTGTATTTGCCGGTCGAGCTCAGTCCGCGCACCACGACGTCCGACTTGATGAAGGCGCGCAACGGGCTGGCGGCCGCATTGCCGCTGCCAAAGCGGTACATCGCGTTGTCGGCGCCGACATACAGGCCGCTCAGCTTGGCATCCAGCTTGGCGCCGGATTCGAATTTGTGCACCCAGTTCAGCTCTTCGCGGAACACGTGATTGTGGTTGGTCATGCGCTGTTCGAGGCGCGGGTAAGCCGGCAAGGGTCCCACCAGCGTGTCGACGCTGCCCATTTCGGCCTGCATGAAGTTTGCCCAGTTGGCAAAAGTCTGCGATGTCAGCGTGTCGCCGTTCTCGAAGGTGTAGTTGATGCGCGGCGTCAGGTTCACCGCGTTGATGCGGGCGTCCTGCGGCGTTTCGTTCTGGCGCAGCCCGGTGACGGCGCCGGCCGGGTTGACGAAGGTTTCGATCGTCTCCGGCTCGTTGGTGAAGCGGTTCTGGAAACCGTTCAGCGCGAACGAATAGGACAGCTTGCCCAGCTTGTCGGACAGTTGCAGGTTGACCGTCGGGCTGTTGGTCGCCGCGCCGTGGCCGTAGCCGACCTTCAGCTCGCGCTGCCCGGCCTTCACCGCCTTCTTCAGCACGATGTTGACGGTGCCGGCGATCGACTGGGTCGAGAACTCCGCGCTAGCGGCGCGCAGCACCTCGATGCGCTCGATCACGTCCGGCGACAGCGAGCTGATATCGAAACCCTGCGGCGCGCGCTCGCCGTTGATCAGGACCTGGGTATAGCCGTTGCCGAGACCGCGCATGCGGATCTCGCCGCCGCGGCCGCTGCTGCTGATGGTGACGCCGGGTACGCGCTTGAGCACATCGAGCACGTTGGTATCACCGTATTTGACGATCTCCTCGTTATTGACGACGATCTTGCTGGCGGTGTCGTCGCGGCGCGGGTCGTAGGCATTGGCGGCGCCCTTGACTTCGACCTGCTGCATGGTTTTGGGATCCTCGGCCGGCTTCTGGTCTTTCGACACAGGGGCCTGCTGGGCGTGGACGGGGGCCATCGCGGCCGCAACGGCGGCGGCAGCGATGGTCAGACGAAACGGAAAGGCGGCTGGCATGTCAATCTTTTCAAAGTTGAAATGGGACGGCCATTGTCCAACAGATGAGCCCTCCTCAGTTGCCAGCGCGTAAATATTTTTGATATGCATGCATCATTTAAATATGCATGCATACCGAAAACGATGTCAAAATGCAACGCTATCCCCTTGTCCGGGCCGCCCGTTATAATCAAACATCTTTATTTCGAGGTTTCACCGTGTCCGATCGCATCAAAGTCCTGCCGCAATACCTGCTGCCCAAGCAGCGCCTGACGAGCTTCGCCGGCCGCGTCGCGGGCGCCAAGGGAGGCTCGATGACGACCAGGCTGATCCGCTGGTTCGTCGGCAAATACGGTGTCAACATGGATGAAGCCGAGAATTCGGACATCGCGAGCTACACCAGCTTCAACGACTTCTTCACGCGGCCCCTGAAAGCCGGCGTGCGGCCGCTGGCGGACGCCGCCTTCGTCTGCCCGGTGGACGGCGCGATCAGCCAGTTCGGCGCGATCGACGACCACCACATCCTGCAGGCCAAGGGCCACCGCTTCACCACCACCGAACTGGTGGGCGGCGATGCCGAACTGGCCAGGCAATTCCAGCATGGCGCCTTCGCCAACCTGTATCTGTCGCCGAAGGACTACCACCGCCTGCACATGCCCTGCGACGGCCGCCTGACCCGCATGATTTACGTGCCTGGCGCCCTGTTCTCGGTGAACCCGACCACGGCGCGCGGCGTGCCCAACCTGTTCGCCCGCAACGAGCGCGTGGTCTGCGTGTTCGAGTCGGAGCAGTACGGGCCTTTCGTGATGGTGCTGGTCGGCGCGACCATCGTCGGCAGCATGGCCACCGTGTGGCACGGCGTGGTGAATCCGAAGCGCCCGCAGAAGATCAGCGAGTGGACTTACACCGACCAGGACATCGTGCTGAAAAAGGGCGAGGAGATGGGCCGCTTCCTGCTGGGATCGACCATCGTGATGCTGTTCAAGGCAAATACGATTTCGTTCAACCCGTCGTGGGAGCCGGAGCGTTCGGTGCGCCTTGGCGAGATGATGGGCGATTTCGTGGGCGCTGCGGCGGCTCGAAACCCCGCAGCGACGTGAACTGTCCCGCTACGTAGTCGATGAACATCCGCGTGCGCAGGGGCTGGTACTGGCGCGAAGGACTCAGCAGGTAGAGCTCCTGCCGGCCTGCGCTCCACCCTTCCAGCACGCGGACCAGTTCGCCGCTGTCGAGCAGGTCGGGGATCAGCCATTCCGGACAGACGCCGATGCCGCCGCCGAGTGCCAGTGCCTCGCGGATCGCCATGGCGTTATTCACGCGAAATCTGCCGCCGACCTCCACCCTTGCCTGCTCTTCCTGGCGGTACAAATCGAGGCTCGTGCCCGGCGTCCACGCAAAGCGGACGACATCGTGTGCCGCCAGGTCCGCGGGCACCGCCGGCGTGCCGCGCCGTTCCAGATACGCGGGAGAAGCAACCAGGAAGCGCGGCACCGTGGCCAGGTGCCGTCCGATGGCATCCGGCGGCAGCGCGCCGCCGAGGCGGAACGCGACGTCGATGCCCTCTTCGACCAGGTCCGCGAAACGGTCGCTCAGGATCAGCTCAATCTCGATCCCGGCGTGGTCCGCCAGGAAGCGCTGCACCATGGCATTGATGCGGTACTGGCCGAGCGCCACCGGCGCATTGATCCGTAAAAAACCCGACGCCTGCCCTGTCATGCCCTGCAGGCCACCCACCGCGGTATCGAATTGTTCGAGCACCGCTTTGGCATCGCGATAGAAGCGCTGGCCCTGTTCCGTTGGCGCCAGCCCACGGGTACTCCGTTCCAGCAGACGCGCGCCGAGCTTGCGCTCCAGCTGCGCCAGCAGCTTGCTCACGGTCGGTTGTGTCGACCGCAGCTCGCGCGCCGCCGCCGACAGACTGCCCAGTTCCACCGTGCGGACAAACACGCGCATCGCATGCAGCGTATCCATGTTTTATTCATTCCAAAATGGCATAAGCGATCTTCGATCTTACCATCTTCATCTCGTATGTTGCATGGCCTATCGTGGCGTCTCCACCATCAACCGGAGCAAACGATGACCCCAAGATCAGGCGCGATCGCGCTCAGCCTTGCAATGGCAGTCAATGGCGCGGCAGCGGCCGGCCGCGAACACTGGCTCACGTCCTGGTATGCGGCGCCGCAGCCGGCCTGGGACAGCCACTTCCTCTTGCCGATGAACGTGCCGCCCTATCTCGACAACCAGTCGCTGCGCGAAACCGTGCGCCTGAGTGCCGGCGGGCAGCGCATCAGGCTGGTTTTTTCGAACCGCTATGGCCAGGCCCCGGTCCGGCTGGGTGAAGTCCGGGTCGGCCCCGCGGACGGCAGCGCGCCGGCGCGCACCCTGCGCTTTTCGGGCAAGCAGGAGGCGTCGATCCCGCCGGGCGCCACCCTCACGAGCGACCCGGTCGCGCTCGAACTGCCGCCCCTGGGACGGCTGGCGGTGAGCAGCTGGCTGCCGTCACGGACCGCAGTGACGAGTTTTCACTGGGGCGGGCAGCAGACCGTGCGGCTCGCCGGCGGCAATGCGGTGGCGGCTCCCCGCTTCGGCGCCGGCACCCGCATCGAAGGGCGCCTGTTCCTGTCGGCCGTGCAGGTGGAAGCGCCGAAAGGCGGACGGACTGTCGTCGCTTTCGGGGATTCGATCACGGACGGCAATGGGTCGACACCGGATGCGGACCGCCGCTGGCCCGACTTCCTGGCACAGCGCCTGGTCCGCGAAGGCATCGCCGTTGCCAATGCCGGCATCTCCGGTGCGCGGCTGCTGAAGGACGGCATGGGACAAGCCGCGCTGGCGCGTTTCGAGCAGGACGTGCTCAGCCAGCCCGGGGTCTCGGATGTCATCGTCCTGCTCGGCACGAACGATATCGGCTGGCCGGGGAGTCCCTTCGCCCCCGCGGAACCGGCGGTCTCTTTCGAGGAGCTCACGGACGGCTATCGCCAACTGGCGGCCGCGGCGCATGCGCGCGGCATCCGCATGACGGTCGGCACCCTGCCGCCCTTCGAAGGCGCGCTCGAAGGCACGCCCTACGCGGGACATTACAGCCTCGAGAAGGACCGCATGCGCAGGCAGGTGAACGAATGGCTGCGCACGGCAGGCCTGTTCGACGCGGTGGTCGACTTCGACGCCGTGCTGCGCGATCCGGCCAGGCCGCAGCGTCTGCGGGCGGCCTTCGATTCCGGCGACCACCTGCATCCCGGCGATGCGGGCTACCGCGCGATGGCCGCCGCCATCGACATCGCCGCCATCGCCAGGGAGAACGCACGATGAGCCCCGGCCTGTTCGAACCCTTCGAGCTGGCCGGCCTGGCCCTGCCGAACCGCATCGTCATGCCGCCGATGACGCGCGCACGTGCCGGCGCCGGCGGCGTCCCGACCCCGCTCATGGCCGAGTACTATGCCCAGCGCGCCTCGGCGGGCCTGATCATCGCCGAAGGCACCCAGATCAGTCCCGCGGGCCAAGGCTATGCCTGGACGCCTGGCCTGCACACGCCGGCACAGGTGCAGGGCTGGAAAGGCGTCACGGCAGCGGTGCATGAGGCGGGCGGCCGCATTTTCGCGCAGCTGTGGCACGTCGGCCGGCTGTCCCACGCCAGCCTGCAGCCAGGCGGCGCAGCGCCCGTCGCGCCATCGGCGCTGGTCGCGGAAGGTGTCCAGGTATTCATCGACCCGCTAGGACTGGGGGCGCCCAGCGCCAGGGGCGAGAAGGTGCAGCACACGCCGCCGCGCGCACTGGCGACGGCGGAGGTGGCGCAGATCGTCCGCGAGTTTGCCGACGCCGCCAGCCGGGCGCTTGAAGCGGGATTCGACGGCGTCGAACTGCATGCGGCAAACGGTTACCTGATCAACCAGTTCATCGACTCCGGAACCAACCTGCGGACCGACCGCTACGGGGGTTCGCTGCGCAACAGGCTGCGCTTTCTGGAGGAAGTGGCGCAGGCGGTGGTGGCCGTTGCCGGGCCAGGCCGGGTCGGCGTGCGCCTGTCGCCGCTGACGAGCTTGCAGGGCGCGGTCGACGCCACCCCGCAGGCGACCTATGTGGCGGCAGCCAGGCTGCTGGATGCCGCCGGCCTTGCCTACCTCCACATCGCGGAGGCCGACTGGGACGATGCGCCGCTCATGCCGCCTGCCTTCAAGGAAGCCCTGCGGCTGGTCTATTCCGGCGCGATGATCTATTCCGGCCATTACGACCGCGAACGCGCCGAGGAAGCGCTGGCGAAAGGCTGGGCGGACCTGATCGGCTTCGGGCGTCCGTTCATCGCCAACCCGGACCTGCCGCATCGCCTGCGGACCGGCGCGGCGCTGAATACCGGGGATCCGGCGCGCTATTTCGGCGGCGATGGGCGCGGCTACGTCGACTATCCGGCGCAGCCGCGCTGACGAAGACGCGGACGGGCCGCGTCCGCCGACTCAGGCCGCCCTGCTCTCCTCCCGCTGGCGCGCCTGCGCACAGCAGGCCTCGTCCAGCATATCGAGGAAGGCCCGGGTCTTGGCCGGCATCAGCCGCCGTCCCGGGAACACCGCCCAGCCGGTCGCCGACGGCAGGTCCCAATCCGGCAGCACGCGCACCAGTTCCCCCTTTTTCAGCATCGGCCCCGTGAACAGGTCCGAACTGGCCGCGATGCCGGCGCCGCCGCATGCGATTCTCGCCAGGAGTTCGGGCGAGTTGGCCGTCAGGCGCGCCTGCACCGGGCGTTCCCAGCGCGCCTTGCCGCGTTCCAGCGACCATTGCGTTGGCCCGCCGTTCCGGCTCAGCAGGCACAGCAGGTCGTGGTTCAGGAGATCGTCCGGATGCTCGGGAAGGCCGCGCCGCGCGATGTACGAGGGTGCCGCGTACAGGCCGAGGCGCTCCAGCGATACACGGCGCGCATTGAGGCTCGAATCCTCGGGCAGATCGCCCATGCGGATCGCGATGTCGAAGCCCTCGGCGACCAGGTCGACGCGGCGCGGCGACAGGTCCAGCTCCAGCGACACCGCCGGATAACGCGCCAGGAAGCGGGACATCATCTCCGTCATGCCGAGGTTGGCAAAATCGCCCGGCATCGAGATCCGCAGCTTGCCGCTCGGCTCAGCCTGGCGGTGCGCGGCCAGCGCGCCTGCCGCTTCGACCTCCTCGACCACCTTGCGCGCATGCTCGAGCAGGCTTTCGCCGAACTCGGTCAGTACCAGGCGGCGCGTGGTGCGCTGCAGGAGGCGCTCGCCCAGGCTGGCCTCCAGCAGGGAGATGCGGCGCGAGACCGTCGATTTCGGCAAGTCCAGGCGCTGTGCGGCCATGCTGAAACTGCCTGCCTCGACAATGCGGGCGAAGAGCAACATGTCGTTCGGTTCGAGATGCATTTATTGTTCCACCGGTTGAATAATGTTATCCATTCTAGCGCCTTCCGCACCGCTCATGGAACCATTAAAGTGTCTCCATCGACACTCCAACCGATACACATAAAGGGACACCATGAACATCCTGCAAATCAACTCCAGCCTGCGCGGCGCCAATTCCGAATCGAACCGTGTGGCCGGCAACATCGTCGCCAAACTGCGCGCCGCCAATCCGAACGCTAGCGTCAAAGTGCGCGACCTGGGCGCGAACGTGCACCCGGTGCTGGACGAAGCTGCGCTGGGCGCCCTGTTCACCCCGGCCGACCAGCGTACGCCCGAGCAGGCGGCGCGCGTGGCCCAGGATGACGCCCTGATCGCCGAAGTGCAGGCCGCCGACGTGGTCGTGATCGGCGCGCCGATGTACAACTTCGGCATGCCGGTCCAGCTGAAGGCCTGGTTCGACGCCATCGCCCGCGCCGGCGTCACCTTCCGCTACACCGAGAGCGGCCCGGAAGGCCTGCTGAAGAACAAGAAGGTGTTCGTGGCTACCGCCCGCGGCGGCATCTACCCGGAAGACGCGGATCCGCAAGTGCCGCACATCCGCATGCTGCTGAACTTCCTGGGCATGACCGACTCCACCTTCGTGTATTCGAACGGCCAGTCCATGGGCCCGGACGCAGCGAGCAAGGGCCAGCTTGAGGCCGATGCCGTGGTCGCGGCCATCGCCTAAGACAGTGTTAATCGCGGCCTTTGGGCCGCATCGTCGTTACCAACAGGAGATCGAGATGGAACAGCGCGTCGCAAACGAAATCGCCCCGGAACGTGTGGAACACAGCCGCCGCATCGAGCGCGTGCTCGGCGGCCAGTTCGTGATGGATGGTGCGGGCGTGAAGATCAACCGCGTCCTGACCCAGCCGCTGCAGCGCCGTCTCGATCCCTTCCTGATGCTGGACGCCTTCGGCAGCGACAAGGCGGGCGACTACATCGCCGGCTTTCCGGAGCATCCGCACCGCGGCTTCGAGACCGTCACCTACATGCTGACGGGCCGCATGCGCCACCGCGACAGCGCCGGCAACGAAGGCCTGGTCAGTGATGGCGGCGTACAGTGGATGACCGCCGGCCGCGGCGTGGCCCACTCGGAGATGCCGGAGCAGAACGAAGGCCTGATGGAAGGCTTCCAGCTGTGGCTGAACCTGCCGGCCAAGGACAAGATGTGTGCGCCCTGGTACCGCGACATCCCGAACGAGGACGTACCGCGCTTCGGCCTGCCGTCCGGCGCCGAGGTGCAGGTGATCGCGGGCAGCTCGCATGGCGTTGATGGCGCCGTGCAGCGCGAAGCGACCCAGCCGCTCTATCTCGACATCCACCTCCCGCAAGGCGTGGAGTTCGAGCAGCCGCTGCCGGCCGGGCACAATGCCTTCTTCTACGTGTACCGCGGCGAAGTCGTGGTCGACGGCAAGGCGGTGCCGCAGGCGCGCATGGCCATCCTCGACAATGCACAAGGCGCCGATGGCGTGCGCATCAAGGCGAGCGAGG
>Ga0065165_1000976_pt1 | contig 35638 bp, 30 predicted proteins | sample AraplaMF_Cvi_mMF_FD_63813 | JGI IMG/M metagenome (GOLD analysis project Ga0065165, IMG submission 63813) | Arabidopsis root microbial communities from the University of North Carolina, USA - plate scrape MF_Cvi_mMF (version 2) (version 3) | ecosystem: Host-associated > Plants > Roots >... | reverse complement strand
TCTCTACGAGATCGCGCCGTTCTACGTCCTCATCATCGTGCTGATGATCAAGCCCTACGGCCTGTTCGGCACCCACGACATCGAGCGGATCTGATCCATGGCCGGCCCTGCCCTCATCCCTGCTGGTGATTTCCGCACTTCCTACGCGGCCGACACCACGATCTTCCCGACCTCGACCAGCCGCAATTTTGCGATCGCAGGCGTGCTGCTGCTGTGCTTCGCGCCGCAATTCTTCAGCGGCTACTGGCTCAGCATCCTGATCCAGATCGGCATCTTCTCGATCGCGGCGCTGGGGCTGAACATCCTGGTGGGCTTCACCGGCCAGATCTCGATCGGGCATGCCGCCTTCTTCCTGCTCGGCGCCTTCACCTCGGCCTACATCTCCAACAACACGCAAATCCCGGTGTTCTTCGCGATTCCGCTCGCCGGCATGATCACCGCGTTCGTCGGGCTGATCTTCGGCATCCCGGCGGCGCGACTGAAGGGGCTTTATCTCGTCATCGCGACGCTCGCCGCGCAGTACATCCTGCTCGACTTCTTCTCCCGCGCGGAGTGGTTTACCGGCGGCTCGGTGCCGGCCAGCGCCAATCCGTTCTCGATCTTCGGCTATACGCTGCGCGGCGATCGCCAGTATTTCTACGTCGTGCTGGCCTATGTGCTGGCGAGCTACATCCTCGTCACCAACCTGATGCGCACGCGCGACGGCCGCGCGCTGGTGGCGATCCGCGACCATTATCTTTCCGCGGAGATCATGGGCATCAACCTCACCAAATACCGCACGCTGTCGTTCGGCCTTGCCGCCTTCTTCGCCGGCATTGCCGGTGCGCTCTATGCGCACTACCAGCTCGTGGTGTCGCAGGAGGGTTTCGGCATCGAGCGCTCGATCCTGTTCCTCGCCATGATCATCATCGGCGGCACCGGATCGATCATGGGCACGCTGATGGGCACCGCCTTCGTCGTGCTGCTGCCGGAGTCGATGGAACTTCTCAGCAACTATCTCAAGGGCGGCGCGATCGACAAGGCGCTGGCGCTCAACAACAACCTCACCTTCCTGCGCGAGATCGCGATCGGGGTGATCATCATCGCATTCCTGATGTTCGAGCCTGACGGCCTCGCGCATCGCTGGCGGCAGATCAAGGCGTATTGGAAACTCTACCCGTTCTCGCATTGAGGCCGGGCTGCTTCACTTAAACAATAAACAGGAGGAACCGACCCATGACGATGAAATTCCTTTTGAGCACGGCATCGCTCGTGCTCTCGATCGCGGCCTTTTCCGCGAGCGCGCAGGCCCAGATCGCAATTGGTCATCTCGAGGATCGCTCGGGTGGCACCTCCGACGTCGGTACCCCATACGGGCAAGCCGTCGCAGACACCTTCGCCTGGGTCAACAAGAACGGCGGCGTCGGCGGCAAGCAGCTCAATGTCGACACCAACGACTATGGCTATCAGGTGCCGAAGGCGATCGCGCTGTACAAGAAATGGTCGGCACCGGACTCCAAGGTCGCAGCGATCATGGGCTGGGGCACGGCGGACACCGAAGCACTCACCGGCTTCCTCGCCCAGGACAAGATCCCCGATCTCTCGGGCTCCTATGCCGCAGCCCTGACCGATCCCGAAGGCATCAGCGGCAAGGCCAAGCCCGCTCCCTATAATTTCTTTTACGGCCCGAGCTATTCGGACTCGCTGCGCGCGATGCTGATGTGGGCGGCCGAGGACTGGAAGGCCAAGGGCAAATCTGGCAAGCCGAAATTCGTGCACATGGGCGCCAATCATCCCTATCCGAATGCACCGAAGGCCGCCGGCGAAGCCATGGCCCAGGAGCTCGGCTTCGAGGTGCTGCCGCCGCTGGTGTTCGCACTCGCTCCCGGTGACTACAGCGCGCAGTGCCTGAGCCTGAAGTCCTCGGGCGCGAACTACGCCTATCTCGGCAACACCGCGGCCTCCAACATCTCGGTGATGAAGGCCTGCAAGACCGCCGGCGTCGACATTCAGTTCTTGGGCAATGTCTGGGGCATGGACGAGAACGCCGCCAAGACCGCCGGCGATGCCGCCAACGGCGTGATCTTCCCCTTGCGCACCGCCGTGAGTTGGGGCGGCGACGCGCCCGGCATGAAGACCGTGATGGAAATCTCCAAGGTCTCCGATCCGACCGGCAAGGTCTACCGTCCCGTGCACTACATCGCCGCCGTCTGCTCGGCGCTTTACATGAAGGAAGCGCTCGACTGGGCCGTCAAGAACGGCGGCGCCACCGGCGACAACGTCGTGAAGGGCTTTTACCAGAAGAAGGATTGGGTGCCGGCCGGCATGGAAGGCGTCTGCAATCCCTCGACCTGGACCGACAAGGACCACCGCGGCACGCTGAAGGTCGACCTCTATCGCACCAGGATCTCGGGCGCGACCGACGGCGACCTCAACGACCTCATGGCCAAGGGCACGATCAAGCTCGAGAAGGTCAAGACCGTCGAGCTGCCGCGCAAGCCGGAGCTGCTGGGCTGGTGAGCGCAGCGCTCACTTTACGCACAAATGTCATCCCCCGCCTGGTGCGCATTGCGCACTGGAGCGGGGGAGCCAGTACGCCACGGCTTCTCAAGAGAGCGCCGACGTCTCTGGAATACTGGGTCGCCCGGTCAAGCCGGGCGACGACAGCGGAGAGTTACGAAGCATGACCGAAATCATCGAAGCAACCCGTCCCTCCCCCGCCGCCGTCCCCGCACCGCCCCTCCTCGCCGTGCGCAACATCGAGGTCGTCTATGACGACGTCATCCTGGTGCTGCGCGGCCTCAGCCTCGACGTGCCCAAGGGCGCGATCGTGGCGCTGCTGGGGGCCAACGGCGCCGGCAAATCGACGACGCTGAAGGCGATCTCGGGGCTGCTCAAGACCGAGGACGGCGAGGTCACCCGTGGCGAAATCCTGTTCGAAGGCGAGCGCATCAACGGCATCGATCCCGACAAGATCGTCCGCCGCGGCATCTTCCAGGTGATGGAGGGCCGGCGCATCGTCGCCGACATGACCTCGCTGGAGAACCTCAAGCTCGGCGCCTTCACCCGCAGGGACCGCGGGGTCGATGCCGACCTCGACATGGTCTTCAATTACTTCCCGCGCCTGAAGGAGCGCACCGGCCTTGCCGGCTATCTCTCCGGCGGCGAGCAGCAGATGCTCGCGATCGGCCGCGCGTTGATGGCGCGCCCGAAGATGATCCTGATGGACGAACCGTCGATGGGCCTGTCGCCGCTGCTGGTGAAGGAGGTGTTCTCGATCATCCAGAAGATCAACCGTGACCTCGGCGTCACCATCCTCCTGGTCGAGCAGAACGCGCGCGCCGCGCTGTCGGTAGCAAGCCACGGCTACATCATGGAGCAGGGCAAGGTCGTGCTCGACGGCACCGCGGACGAGTTGCGCGACAACGAGGACGTCAAGGAATTCTACCTCGGCGGCGCCGGCGACCAGCGCAAGAGTTTCAAGAACCTCAAGAGCTTCAAGCGGCGCAAGCGCTGGCTCTAATCCAGCACCTGCTCCGCTTCCGTGACCGCGCAGAGAACATGATAGAACGACGACGCAGGAATGGTGTCGAGCAGCGATTTGCCGTCGCGATCGAACTGGTCGTACCAGCCGCCCTTGACGGGATGGCCGAGATAATGCCGTTCGAGCCGCACCAAGGCCGCACGCGCTTCATCCGCCGCGCCCGCTTCGCCGGATTCGGCCTGCGCGATCCACGCCTTCGCCATCTCGGTCTGCGGCCACAGCCGGCGCGTCGCGCGGCGGATGTTACCCGCAGCATCACCTTCGTCGGTGAGACAGCCGGTCGCCTCGTCGCGGTAGCGCAGCGCGGTCGCCAGCAGCTCGGCGCGGCGCTGTCCGGTCGGGCAGCCCGTGATGCGTTCGAATCCCTTCAAGAGCCAGACCCATTCCGCCTGATGGCCGGGCTCGACGCTGACCGGCTCAATCTTCGACCAGTCTTCCTCGAAATACTCCGACAACACGTGCTTCTGCTTGTCGTAGAGATTGGCGAGGAACAGCGCGAAAAACTCGCCCGCGCGATTCTGGAACGACAGGTCGTGGGTCGCGTCAAAGCACGCGATCATCGCCTCGAACAGATGCATGTGCGGATTCTGCCGCCGCGGCAGCGAGACCGGCAGGCTCTCGTGCACGCCGCCATGCGGCGAGCGCAGATGGCCGTCGAGGAACGCCAGCAGCGCGTCGATCTCGGTGCGGATTTGCGCGTCCTGGTCGAGCGCGTAGACGGTCGCGAGCGCAAACAGGATGAAGGCGTGGTCGTAGGCATCGCGCCGGCCGTCCAGCACGCCGCCCTCCGGCGTCAGCCGGTGCACATAGCCGGGCTTGCCGTCGGGCGACTTTGCTTTGCTGAGCAGATGCTCCAGCCCCTTCAGCGCGATGGCGCGCCCTTCGGGATACCAGCCCATCTGGGCCGCCTTGGCGTAGCACCAGATCTGGCGGGCCTGCACGAACACGCGCCGCGGGGCAGCCGTATCTGCCGTGCCGTCGTGATGCAGCCGGTCGATGAAGCCCCCTGCGGCCGAGTCCCAGCCGACGGTCGACCAGAGCGGCAGCGCCTGCTCGATCATGCGGCGCTTCAGGCGCGCGACGACGTCAGCCGCAATCAATCCATCGTCCGCCATCGCGTCCTCTTCAAGCCGTACCTATGGCCGTCTGATACCGATGCCGACGGCGGCGCGCAACGGATGCCAACCCGGAAAGATCAGCCATGACCGCCCATTACGATGCCCTCGAGACGCGCGGGGCAGATGCGCGCGAGGCCGATCTATTCTCCCGCCTGCCGGAGGTGCTGCGCAGCGCCATGGCCGCCCCGGCCTATGCCGAGCGGCTGGGGGGCCTCGATCCCGCCTCGGTGACCTCCAGAGCGGCGCTGGCGGCCCTGCCGGTGCTGCGCAAATCGGAGCTTCCGGCGCTGCACAAGGCCTCAGCGCCCTTCGGCGGCTTCGTGGCGGCGGCTCCCGGCTCGTTCGCCCGCCTGTTCACCTCTCCGGGCCCGATCTTCGAGCCGGAGGGGCGGCAGGCCGATCCCTGGCGCGGGGCGCGGGCGCTGTTCGCTGCGGGGTTCCGGCCAAATGACGTCGTGCTCAACACCTTCAGCTACCACCTCACCCCCGGCGGCTTCATCTTCGACGCCTCGGCACGCGCGCTCGGCTGCGCGGTGATCCCGGCAGGCCCCGGCAATACCGAGCAGCAATTCGAGCTGATCGAGGCCTATCGGCCCGTCGGTTACAGCGGCACGCCTGATTTTCTGAAGATCCTGCTGGACGCCGCCGCGACCGCGGGCCGCGACGTCTCCTCGATCAGGCGCGCGCTGGTTTCGGGCGCGGCCTTCCCGCCGTCGCTCCAGGTCGAGATCAAGGCGCGCGGCATCGATGCCTACCAGGCCTTCGGCACCGCCGATCTCGGCCTCATCGCCTTCGAGACCGAGGCGCGCGATGGCATGGTCGTGAACGAGGACCTGATCATGGAGATCGTCAAGCCCGGCACCGGCGAACCCGTGGCGCCCGGCGACGTCGGCGAGATCGTGGTCACCTCGCTCGATCCGCATCATCCCTGGATCCGCCTCGCGCTCGGTGACCTCACGGCAGCGCTGCCAGGCCCAAGCAAATGCGGCCGCACCAACATGCGCATCAAGGGCTGGATGGGCCGCGCCGACCAGACCACCAAGGTCAAGGGCATGTTCGTTCGTCCCGAGCAGATCGCCGAGATCGGCAAGCGCCACGCCGCGCTCGGCCGTCTGCGCCTCGTTGTCACGCGCCAGGGCGAGGCCGACGCGATGACGCTGAAGGCGGAGACAGCCGCGGCCAACGATGCGTTGCGCGAGGAAGTCACCGGCACCTTGCGCGCCGTGACGAAGCTTGGGGGCAATGTCGAGTTCGTCAACCCGGGCGCGCTGCCGAACGACGGCAAGGTGATCGCGGACGAGCGATAGGGCGGCGCCGAAAGTCACCCGGAGGACCACCGTCCAGATCATCCGGCTGAGCCAATCCGCGCGCACTAAGCGTTGTGTGCTCAAGCACCTGAAGTATCAAAAGACACGAACTGGAAACACACGGCAATATGGAACGGCTGTATTGGCAAGCAACGCGATGAGGCGCGTGATTGCTTGAGGACGAGATGCCGCTTGAATACGTCGAACCCACTCCCAGGCTACGCTTCGTGCGGCGCCTTCTCCGGAAGCAAGTTTGGAGATGGTTCAATCCGATCCTTGGGCAATACTCATATGTCACGGAGGAGGATCGACGGAGGCGGGGGTTCGAACTTCGCGTGGCCGATCAACCTGATCACCCCCGGAGAAGTCAATTCCAGACACGCGAAAAAAGCTGACGGCACGGCATCAAGGCCGAACCATCGAAATCAGGCACCGTCAGCCTCGAAAACGACAATTGCCGCCAGGCGATCTTCCGGATTGCGTCTTAACCAGCCGTCGAACGGCTCTTCACGCCTGGCAATTTGCGAACATCGCGGCGAAGCAATGCTATCGACGCGACGAGTCCCTCAGGCCTGCCGGTAGGCCTCATAGGCGCGCCTCAAGCCGTCCTCGAGCGAAGTCGTCGCGCGCCAGCCGAGCTTGGCGAGACGGCCGACATCGAGCAGCTTGCGCGGCGTGCCATCGGGCCGCGAGGTGTCGAAACTGATCTCGCCGCTGTAACCGACGATCTCGGCGACGACGCGCGCGAACTCGGCGATGGTGATGTCCTCACCGGTGCCGATGTTGATCAGTTCGGCTCCGGAATAGGTCTTCATCAGGTGCACGCAGGCATCGGCCATGTCGTCGACATAGAGGAATTCGCGCCGTGGCGTGCCGGTGCCCCAGACGACGACAGTTCTGGCGCCCGAGACCTTCGCCTCGTGGAAGCGGCGGATCAGAGCGGCAACGACGTGACTGTACTCCGGATGATAATTGTCGCCGGGCCCATAGAGATTGGTCGGCATCACGCTGACGAAATCGCTGCCATACTGGCTGCGGTAGGCTTCGGCCATCTTGATACCGGCGATCTTTGCAATCGCATAGGGCTCGTTGGTCGGCTCCAGCGGGCCTGTCAGCATCGAGTCCTCGCGCAAGGGCTGCGTCGCCAGCTTTGGATAGATGCAGGAGGAGCCCAGAAACATCAGCTTTTCGGCACCGTTCTGATGCGCGGCGTGGATCACGTTGGCCGCGATCGCGATGTTGTCGTAGATGAACTCGGCGCGCAGCGTATTGTTGGCGACGATGCCTCCGACCTTTGCCGCGGCGAGGAACACGACTTGCGGCCGTACCTTCGCGAACCAGTCGAACACGGCGGTCTGGTTACAAAGATCGACCTCGCGCCGGTCGACCGTCACGAGTTTCACGTCCTCCCGCGCCAATCGGCGCACGATCGCGCTGCCGACCATCCCGCGGTGGCCGGCGACATAGACAGTCTTGCCTTCGAGTTCAAACGGTCCGTTTGCCATCGACCGCGTCTCGTCTTGCGTCCGCCAGATCGCTCGCCACCATCTCCTCGACGAGTTGGGCAAACGTCCGCTTCGGCTTCCAGCCGAGCTTCTCGCGCGCCTTGCTGGCGTCGCCGATGAGGAGATCGACCTCGGTCGGACGGAAATAGGTCGGGTCGATCTTCACGACCGTCTTGCCGGTCTTCTCGTCGATGCCGGTCTCCTCGACCCCCGCCCCGCGCCACGCGATACGGCGGCCGATATGCGCAAAGGACAGCTCGACCAGTTCGCGCACCGAGCGCGTTTCGCCGGTAGCCAGCACGAAGTCGTCAGGCTTGTCGGCCTGCAGGATCATATGCATGCCCTCGACGTAATCCTTGGCATGGCCCCAGTCGCGCTTGGCCTCGAGATTGCCGAGATACAGCGTCTGCTCCAGACCGACCTCGATGCGGGCGACGCCGCGCGTGATCTTGCGCGTGACGAACGTCTCTCCGCGGACCGGGCTCTCGTGGTTGAACAGGATGCCGTTGCTCGAGAACATGCCGTAGGCCTCGCGGTAGTTCACCGTGATCCAGTAGCCGTAGAGTTTTGCGACGCCGTAAGGCGAGCGCGGGTAGAATGGCGTCGTCTCCTTCTGCGGAATCTCCTGCACGAGGCCATAGAGCTCCGAGGTCGAGGCCTGATAGAACCGCGTCTCCTTCTCCATGCCGAGGATGCGGATCGCCTCGAGGAGGCGCAGCACGCCGATCGCGTCCGCATTGGCGGTATATTCCGGGCTCTCGAAGCTGACGGCGACGTGGCTTTGGGCAGCGAGATTGTAGATCTCGGTCGGCCGGATCTGCTGCACCAGACGGATCAGATTGGTCGAATCCGTCATGTCGCCGTAGTGCATCTGGAACGGAACGTCGCCGACATGCGGGTCCTGATACAGATGATCGACACGAGCCGTGTTGAACGAGGACGAACGCCGCTTGATGCCGTGCACGACGTAGCCGAGCGACAGCAGATATTCGGCGAGATAAGCGCCGTCCTGGCCGGTCACACCGGTGATCAGAGCGATACGGTTACTCATGGCCTAAGCTCGCTTCCGCCTATCAGGTCAGGACACCCACGTCGCCCGACAAGACCAACTCGCCTTGCGGTAGAATCGGGGGCAGCTGGCCGGTTGGAACATTGTTGCACCGAGCCCTCCGGCTTCTGTAGAAGCATATAGTGGACGCAATCGCAACTCCGGTAGCCAGCCGTATTTGTATTGCCGAGGGGTTCTGGTTCTATGCAGCTGTATTTTCACCCGCGCCGGCGCCTGTCGATCGTTCTGGCAGCCCTGTTCCTTGTGCTTCCGCCCTGCCTGGCGTTCGTCTTCCCCATCTCGTTCTGGGCAGGCAATGACAACGAGCCACTCGGCCTGGCGAACGCCTTCAACCTTGCGTTTCGTCTGGGCGACCGCGTCATGTATCCCGCCGACGGAATGACGAATCATCCGGGCCTGCCCTTCTATTTTTCAACCTGGTTGGCGCTCGCGTTCACCGGATTTCCGATTGCCTCGAATCCGTTGGAATTCTTCCACAAAGCCATTGACCATATTCGTACCTATCAACTGGTTGCAATCAGCCTAGCGTCGCTGGCTGGGGCAGCCGCGGTCTACTTGTTCGCCCGCATCGCCTCTCCGTTCGCGTCAGGACTGGTTATCCTCGCGGGCCTGCTGCTGTGGCTGCTGTCGACCCCTGCGTCGCTGACGACTTTTCTCTCGCCGAGTGACGAATCATTTGCGTTGGCGGTGAACGCAGTCTTCTTGTGGAGTCTGCTCAGGCTTGCGCAGGACGACGAGGGCACGATCCGGACATTCGCTTTCGCCGCTGCGGTCAGCGCCTTTGCCTATCTCAACAAGCTTCCCTTCATGTACGTCGCGGTAGCGCTCGGGGCCGCGATGGTCGCGCAATATATCTTCACGAAGGGCGTCGTGCGCCTATCGGCCGGCTTTGCCGTGTTCGGCCTCATCGCCATTGCACTGGTTCTCATCGCCGGAAAATTCCTCATTGGCTGGCCTGCATTCAGAGGCCTGCTGTATTTCCATCGCGGTGTTGCTCTCGGATCGGGTCTGTATGGTGAGGGAGGCGGGTCGGTCGTCAGCACGAGCGCGCTCCTCAGCGCGATCGAGGCGATTCCCTCGGATCGCACATTTGCGATTCCCCTCGCGATCGCAGGCGGAGCGGGGCTGTTGCTGATCGCGGCCTGGTCGTTGTTGAGAACCCGCAAGCCGCGCCCCGAACTGACGGTCGCCATCGGATGCGGCCTCGCGAGCCTGCTGTCCGCCCTTGTCGTCCTGAAGCATTATTCGCCGCATTATTCCGCCGGGGTCTCTGCCACCCTGCCCGGCTGCGTCTTTGCCTATCATCTCCTGCTGAGGGATCGATTTCCGAGAACTGCTCCCGTTGTTGCCGGGATCCTCCTTCTTCTCGTGTCCCCTTCCGTCGTCACGGATTTGCAATCCTATATCCGCGCCCGCGTCGAATACACCCGGGCAGCAGCACTCGACCGGGACGAGTTGCAGAAGGTGCTCGCGTCGCAAAAGAAGGTCGTCGACTACGCGTACAGGACCCCCTTTCGCGAGTACGGTGAGGGCCTCGTCATCACATATGCCGGGGTCAAGCCGTTGACCGACGCCTATGCAAGCGATAGGCGAGGCACGACCAACAGCTTTGCCGAGGCCCTCATCAGCGAGGACGTAGGGGCGTACATCATCGACAAGAAGTACTTCCAGACGGAGGACGCGGTCAAAACGGCCGCCAATTTCGACCTGCTCGGACCGAAGCCGGTTCAGTATCAAGATGGCGACACGCTGATCGAGCTCCGTACCGTCTTTGTTCTTTTACGCCGCGCCGACCAATAATTCGCTGATTGACGATTACCGCTCACCAGGAAGCGCTACGATCATGTCCACACCCGACGTCGCCGGTTGGAAGCAGACGCCCAGCGCCCGAAAGCTCAACTTTCTGCGGCACACCGAGGAAACGATCGGCGAGCAGGCCCATTGGCGCACGCTTAACTCTGCCTACTACGACGAGGACCGCGCGTACATGCGGTTCCTGGTCCCTCGTCAGAAGCGCGTACTGGAACTTGGTTGCGGCCGAGGTGACTTGCTTGCGACGCTCGAACCGAGCCATGGCGTCGGCGTCGATTTCAGCTCCCGCGCGATTGATCGCGCCAAGTCTCAATACCCCCATCTGAACTTCGTACTCGGGGACGTCGAAGATCGCGAGACGTTGAGCGCGATCGAAGGCCCATTCGACTACATCGTGATCTCCGACACGATCGGAATGTTCGAGAAGATCGACGAGACGCTGCGAACGGTGCACCGGTTGTGCTCGCCCGAGACGCGTCTCGTCATTGCCTACTATTCGCACCTCTGGGAGCCCGTCCTCAAGATCGGCGAGGTCCTGAAGCTGAAGAGCAAGCAGCCCCCGATCAACTACTTCGCGACCGCCGACTTCCTGAACCTGATGGATCTCGCGGATTTCGAGGTTATCCGAAACGAGCAGCGCCAGCTCCTGCCCCGCAAGCTGCTGGGTCTCGGCACATTCGTCAATCGCTTCATCGCGCCGCTCCCCGGGATCAGGCGCCTTTGCCTGCGCACCTACCTCGTCGGGAGGCCGATCCGGCAATTCCCCGACCGCAAATTGTCGGCCAGCATTGTCATCCCCTGCCGCAATGAGCGAGGCAATATCGAGAGCGCGATCACGCGGATGCCCCGGTTCGGATCGCAGCAGGAGATCATCTTCGTCGAAGGCAATTCGGTGGATGGCACGTTCGAGGAGTGCGAGCGCGTTCGTGACAGGTACAAGGAAGAGTGGCAGATCAAGGTGATGAAGCAGGAGGGGAAGGGCAAGGGCGATGCCGTCCGCAAGGGCTTTGCCAATGCCACCGGCGACGTGCTGATGATCCTCGATGCAGACCTCACCATGCCGCCGGAGGAGTTGCCGAGGTATCACGCGATAATCGAAACGGGAAAGGCTGATTTCGTCAATGGAACGCGTCTGGTCTATCCGATGGAAGACGAAGCCATGCGCCCGCTGAACTTCTTCGCGAACCGGACGTTCGCCTACATCTTCAGCTACCTCGTCAACACGCGTTTGACCGACACGCTTTGCGGCACGAAAGTGCTGCGCCGCAGCGACTATGAGGCCCTGATCAGGGAGCGGTCCTATTTCGGCAATTTCGATCCATTCGGCGACTTCGACCTGATCTTCGGAGCGGCGAAGCAAAATCTCAAGATGATCGAGACCCCGGTTCACTACAAGGCACGCACCTTCGGCGAGACGCAGATATCGCGATTTCGCGACGGTTGGCTCTTGCTGAAGATGGTCCTGTTTGCCTATCGGAAGCTGAAGGCCATCTGATGACGAACGCCGCTGCCCCAGATACGCATCTGAACGAACGCCAGACGATGCACCGGAGCGTGTGGCAGCGAAAGGAAACGCTGCGGATTCTCTATCACGATTACCATCGGCGCTTGATGGCCGCATGTCCGGAGGGACGGCTTCTCGATATCGGAGGCGGGACTGCGCATCTCAAAGAGTCCCGCGAGGACGTGATATCGATCGACGTCCTGAGCTTCCCGGGGATCGACGTCGTGGCGGATGCGCATCGCCTGCCCTTCCGGGACGGCACCTTTGCCGGCGCGGTGATGCTCGACGTCCTGCACCATCTCGAACGCCCGCTCGAGTTCCTGGACGAAGCATCGCGCGTCCTGCAACCGGGCGGCCGGCTCGCGATGGTCGAGCCGGCCATGACGCCTCTCGCCCGCCACTTCTACACCCACTTTCATGAAGAACCGGTCGAGATGGGCGTCGATCCGTTCCAGCCAGTTACGATCAATCCCAACCGGGACCCCTTCGATTCCAACCAGGCCATTCCGACGCTGCTGTTCGCACGCCAGACGGCGCGCGCGCGGGTCGAGCAGCGCATCCCCGGCCTGCGGGTGCGCAGTGTCGACTGGCTCAGCCTGTTTGCGTATCCGCTGAGCGGGGGATTTCAACCCTGGTCGCTGATGCCGGCGAAACTCACGCGGCCGGTCGTTGCCCTCGAGGACAGCTTGCCGGGCATCATCCGCCGGCAGATCGCGTTCCGAATGATGATCGTGATGGAGCGCGTGTAGCCTTGAAGGAAACCGTCGTCGATCACGACCCCACTCCTGCGCGACAGGTCGTGCCGTGAGCGAAGTGCGACAACCCGCCGTCTTCTTCGATCGCGACGGCGTTCTGAACGTCGACAGCGACTATCTGTTCGAGATCGAGAAGTTCCTCTGGATCGACGGCGCAATCGAAGCCGTGAAGGCCGTCAACGACGCCGGCTACTTCGCCTTCGTGATCACCAACCAGTCGGGCGTGGCCCGGGGCCTCTATCAGGAGGCCGACATCCATCGGCTGCATGATTGGATGGCAGACCAGCTGGCCGCCCATGGCGCGCGGATCGATGCTTTCGAATATTGCCCGTTTCATCCGGAAGGGCTGGTCGAGCGTTATCGGCGCGTCAGCGAGCGCCGGAAACCGCAACCCGGAATGATCGTCGACCTTCTGAGAACATTTCCCGTCGACGCCAGCAGGAGCTTCGTCATCGGCGACAGGCGATCCGACATGGAAGCGGCGCACGCCGCCGGATTGCAAGGCCACCTCTTTGCCGGTGGAAACCTGCGGGATTTCGTCGTGCCGCTTCTGGCGGACGGATAGCGTCGTGGAGAAAGCCCCCCGCTTCATCCTTGCGACGGAGTTTTATCCGCCGGATAAGAGCACGACCGCGACCTATCTCGGTGCGATCGCGGATGCGATCGCCCTGGACATGAAGACGGTCGTCCTGTCGGGGACGCCGGGCTCCGCCAGGCCGGCGGGGACCGGCAGCAATACGCCGGACATCGTCGAGATCGCGAACTGGAAACCGCCCAAGGACGCGCTCGCAAAACGCCTCATCGCAAGCTCCGCTTTGGCGATGCGGCTATTATGGGCCGTCTACAGGCGCGCACGGCCGGGCGACGTCGTGATGTCGGTCACGAGCCCCTTCACCCTGCCCTACGCGATCACGCTCGCCGCCAGGCTGCGGGGCGCGAGGACCGCGCTCCTGATCTACGACCTCTATCCGGAAGCCCTTGTGGCCGCCGGCATGGCCCGGCAGAATTCGCTCGTCACGCGCCTGCTGCGCCTCGCCAATGGCTGGCTGTTCAGGTCCCTGAACGCGATTGTCGTGATCGGCCGTGACGTCGCTCCGCTGCTGCTGCGCTATCCGCGGGTCCGTGCCGACACCATCCATTTCGTGCCCAACTGGTCGCTGCTGCCGATCGGATTCCGCGCTCCCGACGATGGCGGCCGTTTCAGGACGCCCTATGCGGCGAAGTTCGTCGTCGGCCTCTGCGGCAATCTCGGCTTCACCCATGCGCCTCGCACCGTGTTCGAAGCCGCACGGCTGTTGCGACATGAGAAGAACATCCACTTCGTTCTGTCCGGCTGGGGCGTCGGCTGGAGCGAGCTGACGACGCTTCAGGCCGCGGAAAATCTGGAGAACGTCACCTTGCTGGATCCCGTGCCCGAGGACCAGCTTGCGGAATTCCTGGCGGCGGCGGATGCCTGGGCCATCCCCTACCGGCGCAACGTCGCAGGGGTGTCGATTCCGAGCCGTCTCTACAATTTTCTCGCCGTCGGGCGGGCCGTCATCGTCGGCACCGAGCCGAATGCGGAGGCCGGGCTTGCGGTCGCCGAGGAGAACATCGGCTGGGTCGTGCCGCCGGAGGATCCCGGCAAGCTCGCGCAAGCGATATCCGAGGCCGCGTCCGATCGCGCGGCGACGCTTGAACGAGGCCGCCTGGCGGCAGTCGCCGCGCTGAAATACAGCGAACGAGCCTCGACGCAGCGCTACCGGGACATCGTGCGGCGCCTGCGCGAGGACGACGGCTAGAAGTTCTTGATCAGCCTGACGACCTCGTCCTGCTGCTCGCGGGTGATCTCGGCGAACATCGGCAGCGAGAGGATCTTGTTCTGATCTTCAGCCGCCCTCGGAAACTGCTCGGGGCGATGCGCAAATCGCGCATAGGCAGGCAGCAGCGGCAGCGCCGTGGGGTAATTGATCGCCGTCTGCACCCCGTTCTCGCCGAGATAGGCTGCGAGCGCGTCGCGGTTCTTATGCTTGATCGTGTAGAGGTGATAGACGTGGGTGCGGTCAGGCGCGACGCGGGGCACCTCGACGCCATCCAGTTGATTGAGACCGGCATCGTAGATCGCCGCTGCATCTTGACGCGCCTTGGTCCAGGCCTTCAGGTGCTTCAGCTTGGCCGACAAGATCGCTGCCTGCATCCCGTCCAGCCGGCTGTTGATGCCTTCGATCAGGTGCTTGTGCTTCACGAGGCCGCCGTGCCGGGCCAGCATGGTCATGTGCTCGGCCAGTGCCGCGTCCTCCGTCACGACCGCGCCGGCATCGCCGAACGCTCCCAGGTTCTTGCCCGGATAGAACGAGTAGGTCGCCGCCGCCCCGAAGGTCCCGACCGGCTGGCCCTTGTATTGCGCGAGATGCGCCTGGGCGCAGTCCTCGATGACCCAGAGACCGTGCTTGCGTGCGATCGCCATGATCGCGTCCATGTCCGCCGGCTGGCCGTAGAGATGCACCGGGATGATGCCGACGGTGCGCGGCGTGATCGCGGCTTCCACCGCCGCGGGATCAATCGTGAAGGTCTCGCCGTCGGTGTCGCAGAACACGACCGTCGCGCCCGCATGCGTGATCATCGCCGACGTCGATATCCAGGAATGCGCGGTCGTGATGACCTCGTCGCCCGGCTTGACCTTGAGCGCCGCCATCGCGAGGTAGAGCGCATCGGTGCCGTTGGCGCAGGACACGCAGTGCTTGACGCTCGCCGCTGCCGCGAACTCCCGCTCGAAGGCATCGACATAGGGCCCGCGGATGAACGCGCTGTCGCGAATGACAGCCGCGATCGCGCCGTCGATCTCGTCCTTGATCGACTGATACTGGAGCCCGAGATCTGCGTAAGGTACCGGCATGAATGCTATTCCCTAGGTCTTGCCCTTGAGTCTTGCCTTAGGTCTTGCCCTTGAGGCGGCGGGCGGGATTTCCGGCGTAGCTGCCCGGCTCGGTGATGTCTTTCGTGACCACCGCGCCCGCTCCGATCACGACGTCGTCGGCGATGGTGACAGGCATGATGGTGGCGTTCGAGCCGATCGAAACCCGGTTGCCGATCTTGGTCGAACGCCACAATTCGCGGCGGCCGCGGGCCGGCCCGCCGGTGGAGAACGTGTCGTTGATGAACATCACGCCATGCCCGACGAAGCAATCTTCCCCGATCGAGACCAGTTCGCAGATGAAAGCATGCGACTGCACGCGGGTCCGCGCGCCGACGATGGCGCCGGCCTGTATCTCCGTGAAGGGACCGACGAAGCAGTCGTCCGCGATCTCGCAGCCGTAGAGATTGCAGGGCTCGACCAGCTTGACGCGCTCGCCGAATTTGACGTCGCGCACCGCGACCTGATGCACTTGCGGCGTTCCGCTCACGAGATCACACCGAGCTTGCTCCGCCGCGGCTCGAAGCGCAGTGCGACTTCCTGCCCGGTCTCGATCGACTCGTAGAGGGCGGAGATCAGCTCGAGGCTCTTGCGGCCCTGGAGGCCGTCCACCAGCGCGGCGCGCTGATGCAACAGGCAGTCGACGACGTGCTGATAATAGGCCTGGTGACCGAAGCCGTAGACGTTGGGCGGATTGACCGAGAACTTCTCGATGACGACCTTGTCGCTCGGCAGTTCGTCGACGAAGTTCCAGTGCCTGATCTGGTTGACTGCAAAGCCCGCGATCTCGACCGTGCCCTTCTCGCCGAGGATCGAAAGCGAACCTTCGAGGTCCTTCGGCCGCACCGCCGTGGTCGCCTCGATGATACCGAGGGCGCCGTTGCGGAATTTCAGCGTAGCAACCGCGGTGTCTTCGGTCTCGACCTTCACCAGGGCAGTCGTCGCCCGCGCATGCACGCTCACCACGTCGCCGAAGAACCATTCCAGCATGTCGATGTGGTGGCTGGCCTGATTCGTCAGCACGCCGCCGTCATACGCCCAGGTGCCGCGCCAGGCGTCCTGATCGTAATAGGACTGGTCCCGGCACCAGCGCACCCTGACGGTGCCGAGGACGAGCCGGCCGAACCGGCCCGCGTCCAGCGCCTCGCGCGCCTTGACGACTGGAACGTTGAAGCGGTTCTGCTTGACGACGAACAGCTTCACGCCGGCCTCGTCACAGGCGCGGATCATGTCGTCGGCGTCCTGCAACCGCAGCGCCATCGGCTTCTCGACGACGACGTGCTTTCCGGCGCGCGCACAAGCGATCGCGTGCTGCGGATGCATGCCGCTCGGCGTCAGGACGGCAACGGCGTCGATATCCTTGCGCGCGAGCATATCGTCCAGATGATCGTAGGCGGAAACTCCGAATTTCGCTGCCAGCGCATCGGCGCGAGGCTTGACGTTGTCGCAAACGGCAACCAGGCTCGCCCGCTCGATGTGATTGCCACCCAAGAGTTCCGCGTGGCGCTTCGCAATACGCCCGCAGCCCAGCAAGCCGAATCTGATCATTCAACCTTCCCCTCGGCGAGCGTTGCCAAGCCGATACGTCGAGCCTGCCACCACGCCGGCACTTCAGCGTATATTCGAAATATTCGTTGCGGATCAAGACAATATTGCCACTTGGCGAACCGCTAGGAACGCCGCGAGAAGCAGACTAAGTTTTTGGTCTCCAATCCGTTTTCATGATACTAGGGGCCAAACGCAACCCTCCCGCCTCAGCCTGCCGATGAATGTCACCTCCGAAGCGGCCGCCGTCACCCCGTCGGCGCGCGAGCGATACAGATTGGGTGTCGCAATCCTTTGTCACGTCGTGATAAATTGCGTATCCCTAATATTCATCACCGAGTATTACCGGCATCTGCTACCTTTGGCTGAGAACAGCCGCGATCGAATTCTGGCGGCCGCCATTGGCGTTGTCCCGTTTGCCCTGAGCTCAATCGTCTTCATGGTCCGGCGTTTCAGTTTTGGATACGCGATCGGATTCTATTTCTTCACTCTCATCCTCGGCTACATTTGGCTCGTCGAGTTTTCAACGTTTCCTTACGATCACCGCGCAGCGGCAATTTCGGCATTCGCCTCGGGCATCGCCTTCCTGATACCCGCGCTGTTCGTCAACAGCCCCTTCCCCCGGCGGTTCACGCTGACGGCCCTTCAGCTTCACCGGCTGCTGGCCGCCATCCTCTTGCTTTCGATCGTCGTCCTCGCGATCGGAGCCTCGTTCGAGTTTCAGCTTGCCGGTCTCGACGACATGTACAAGCTCCGCGACGAGATCATGCTACCGAGATGGCTCCAATATGCGATCGGCATCGTCGCCGGCGCCCTGCTGCCCTTTGCCTATGCCTGTTTCGTCCAGTTGAGGCGATATGCGCTGGCCGCGGTCTGCCTGCTCCTCCTGGTGATGTTCTACCCGGTGACATTGACCAAGGTCGCGCTTCTGGCGCCGACCTGGATGCTGCTCCTCACGGTTCTCTTCATTTATTTCGAAAGCCGGATGGTGGTTATTCTCTCCCTGCTCTTGCCGATTCTGGCAGGCGTCGTGATCGCCGTGCTTTACCGGTACGGTTTGGTCGCGAACAAATCCTTCTTTTATTTTGGAACGATCAATTTCCGGATGATCGCGATGCCATCGAGTGCGCTGGATTTCTACAACGACTTCTTCGCGACCCATCCGCTGACGCATTTCTGTCAGATTTCGTTCCTTCGACAAATCATATCGTGCCCGTACGACGAGCAGATCTCGGTCTACATGGCCGACAAGTATCATCTCGGCTATTTCAATGCGTCGCTCTTTGCTACCGAAGGCATTGCTTCCGTAGGCATGGCGATGGCTCCCGTTTCTGCCTTCGTCTGCGGACTGATCATCAGCCTCGGCAATCGTGCTTCCGCCGGCCTGCCCCCGCGCTTCATCCTCCTGTCAGCCGGCCTTCTGCTTCAGATCCTCATCAACGTACCGCTTTCGGTTGCGCTTGTGACCCACGGCACCGCCGTCCTGTTCCTGCTCTGGTACATCGCACCGCGCGACGTGCTGGGAGGTTCAAGCCAGCCGGATCCTGGGCGGTTGACAAGCGCTTGAAACAGCCGCATGACGCCGCGATGTGGATGTGAGGGGCCGACTAGGAAACGACGAGCCCCGGTCCCGGGCTGGAGTTTGTGGCGCGACTGATGCAACCTATTCAAGCAACTCTCCCTACTGCGGATCAGATCATGCGCCAGTCCAAGCGCTGCCAGTCCAAGTGCTGTCGGCCTTCTTCACCCGGCTCTGTCGAACCGTGAGCGAGCCCGCCTCAGTTACTTTGGTGCGAGCAAACCGGGGTGACCCAGCCCCGCTCGATGCGCTTTGGCCTGTGGCCTGCAACGATCTCATTCGTTTGGGCAGCCGCAACGACGGCGGTTATGTGATCCCTCTCCGGGCCGTCGAGGCAGCAAATGCTCTGCTTTCATTCGGGCTCTCCCACGACTGGAATTTCGAACGAGAGTTCCAGAAGAGAAACCCGGAGGTGGTCATCCATTGTTACGACCACACCGTATCACTTCTTTCGGCCGCTCAGTACTCGATCAGACAGGTTGTAAAAGCCATCGTCCGTCGGGATATTGGCAGCCTGCGCCGATCAGCGGCCTGGGCCGACTACCTCATCTTCTTTCGTGACAAGCGCAAGCACTTCCGGGAACGCGCCTGGATGAAGACGGAGGATGGCAGCGTGTCGGCAAGCGACAGCGTTGCGCGCCTACCGAACGATGCGCAAATCTTCGTCAAGATGGACATCGAGGGAGCGGAGTACCGCGTGCTGCCCGAGCTGCTCGATCATTCCGGAAAAATCGTCGCGCTAGCCGTCGAATTTCACGATGTCGATCTTCTCTCGGAGAATTTCAACACTCTCATCGAGGCGATCAAGAAGTACTTTTACATCGTTCACGTTCACGGAAATAACATGGGAGGCACAACTCCCTCCAATTTCCCGATCGCCCTCGAAATTACGTTTCTCAACAAGCGGCTTTTCGCCGAGCCTCCCGCACCATCACAGGCATCATACCCCATGCCGGGCCTGGATCGCCCCAATCACCCCGGGCTGCCCGACTACGCATTCGAGTTCTCGTCAAGCCTCGGCTCGAAGTAGCCCCTCCAACAAGCTTTGCAGACGCGCCGCGTAGTGCTCCGGCGTCGTCAGCGACATCCGGCGGCGGCCCTTCGCGACTAGATCCTGGGCCAATTCCGGGTCCATCACGACCTTCAGGATGGCATCCTTCATCGAGGCGACAGAAGTCGGGTCGAACAATACCGCGGCATCGCCGACCTGCTCGGAGACACCGGGAATGTCGGAGGCGACAACCGGCGTTCCGACCTGGAAGGCCTCGTAGATGGGAATGCTGATGCTCTCGAAAAGCGACGGCATCACCATCGTACAGGCCAACTGATAGATGGCCTGTAGCTCATGCAGTTCGACAAAGCCCACATGGAGAACGTCCTGGGCAAGCCCTTTCGCCTGTACGTGCTCCATCACCTTGGAATACTCATCCCGCGCCTTGCCTGTCAGCACGAGCTTGAGGTCACCCGCCTGCTTTCGGACCTCTCCGAAGGCATCGATCAAACGCAAATGGTTCTTGTGCGTCCAAAATTGGGCGGGATAAAACAGAAATCGCGAGGGCAATCGCAATCGCTCGCGCACCACTCGAAGCTCGTCGTCGGATAGATTGACGCGAAACTGGCGCTGGGGAGGCGCGGCAACGACTTCGACCTGCCCAGCCGGCACGCCGAACGAGCTGATCAGATCGGCCTTTACGTGCACAGACTCGCACAACACCTTCGAGGCCCGCTCAAGGAGGGCGGCGTTAGCCTGATTACGCCAAAGACGCTGCCCTCTTGAAAAATTGTCCGGTAAGTTGCGCTCCTGCACGTCGTGCAGGGTGAACGCGGACGGCTTCCGTGTGTGGAGCAGGCTGAGCGAGTAGATCGGGGCCAGCAGCACGTCTTCCGCGGCAAACGGATCGGCCAGCTTCAGGCCCATTCGATATGCGAGCAGCGCGATAAACTGCCGATAGCGAGGCTCTTTGAAGGGTACCACTCGAAAACCCAGATTGAGGAAATCCGGATTGCTGGGATTGGCATAGAGGGTGATATCGAATCCCGTCAGATGCTGCAGCGCGCTCAGCGTGGACAGTGTGTATTGGTAGGTACCACCGTTCTCCGGCCGGGCGAGCGCAACAACTCCAAGCTTTTTGGTCACAACAGGCCCATCTCGCGAATGACCTCGCGCACCCCTGCACAAATTCGACGTACGTCTTCCCTTGTCAGTTCGTAGAACGACGGCAGATTCAGACCGATCTGCGCCTTCCTCGCGGCCGTCGGAAGCGGCGCCTGACGATACATCGGCATCGCCGACATCGTGCAGAAGTAGGGACGGGAATCGATGCCGCGCGATTTGAGGCGCTTCATGAACTCGTCACGCTTGGCGACGTCGAATGTGTCGACCTCCAGGCAAATCATCCAGTAGGAGCTCTTCGCCCAGTTCTTCACGCGGTTCAGCCTCAGCCGATCACTGGACGGGATTTCCTGGCTGTACCAATCGAAGATCTCGGCCCTCCGGCCTAGAAAATCGTCGATGCGCTCGAGTTGAGCCACTCCGATCGCGGCTTGCAGATTGGTAATCCGATAGTTGTACCCGCGCTCATCATGGAAATAACGCTGGGTCGGGCTCATGGCGTGGTCTCTCAGCAACCGCGCACGTTGCCAGTAGTCCCGATCGTTGGTGGTCAGCATGCCACCTTCGCCAGTCGTGATGATCTTGTTTCCGTAGAAGCTGAAGACGCCGCACTTGCCGAGCCCGCCGACTTTCCGCCCCTTATACTCAGCGCCATGCGCCTCCGCGGCATCCTCGATCAGCGGGATTCCGCGAGCGTCTGCAATCTGGGCCAGTGCACCCATGTCGGCGGGATGTCCGTAAAGATGAACCGGGACAATCGCCTTTGTCCGCGGAGTGACCAACTCCTTCACGGACTCGGCGGACAGGCAGAGAGTTTCTGGATCGATGTCGGCAAGAACCGGTGTGGCACCGGTATAAGCCACTGCATTTGCGGTAGCGACGAAGGTGAGATCGGGAATGATGACTTCATCGCCAGGCTTCAGGTCGAGCGCTGCGAACGCGAGATGAAGGCCAGTGGTCCCGTTGCTGACGGCGAGCGCGTACTCGACCCCGCAATAGTCCGCAAACTGCCGCTCGAACCGGTCGATATATTCGCCGATCGAGGAAACCCAGCCCGACTCGATGGCATCGAGTACCAGTTCCTTCTCGCGCCCTCCGATCGAGGGCTTTGAAATCGGGATGAAGCCGTCTGACATAATACGTCCCCTATAGCGAAGCGACCAACTCTTCGAACCGCTTCCACTGCACCTCTTTGGAATACGAATTTGCCACCAGCCGGTGGCCGGCCCGGGCGGTTTCCTCACGCTCGCCGGTGGCGCGGATTAGCCGGTCGATTTGTCGTACCGCATCCTCGGGCGATTGATAGATGACCATCGTCTGGCCGTCCACCATCCCCTCCGGATAGTTGCCATCGTCCGAGAGAAGGAGAGCCCCCGCCCCCAGTGCCTCGAAGCAGCGCATATTCCCGCGGTCGCGGCCTGAAGCGTCAATCGCCCCGTTTAGCACGATCTTTGCGGACGAGAGGGCTTCATAATAGTCCAGCCCGAAAATCGGGGCTCTCGCGATCGACCTTATTGACCCGGGCCGGCGATGGGAAGCAAGGGGCAGCAGCCGGCCCAGCGGGGACTCCGCCAGCGCGCACAAGCGCGACCGATCTATATGATAGGCAATATTGTAAGTCTTGGCGAGCGCGGCCACCGCCTCCAGGACCAACGCTCGTTGCCTGTGATGGCGGGAATAACCTCCGACGAAGAGCACATCGACCGGCCGATCCTGGCGGGCAGCATATGGCTCGAGCACGGGGTCATATGAAGGAAAGAAGTAACCGGTGCGCGCTCCCCGCTCCGCGATCGCAGCGAGGATGCTCGGAAAGTTGCACACCACCAGATCGTAGTCCGAAAAGACCACATCAAGCAGCGGCGCCGCATGCCAGGCAATCACGTGCTTGACGCATCCAGGCAGACTCTTCACGAAATCCGACGGCCAACCGGTTGCATCGAGATTATAGAAGACGTCGGCTCGGTGATGCTCGATCTGCGCCTTCAGGATCTCCGGCAAGGTTGCACGGGAACTCAGGCCGTTTTCCCTGGCCCAGAGCCTCTGGACCTCTTCATCGTCGCCATTCGTGAAGAACGCCCATTCCTGCCGCTGATCCACGGGAAGAAGAATATGGGAGGCCGCTTCTCGAAAATTCAGGAAGGCGTCCATCTTGCCAGCAAACGTCGGACGGGACGCCGTCAACTCGCGCAGCTTTGGACGCAGCGAGGGATAGTACCTGCAGTTCTGGAAAAGCCTCACGGATACGGCGTCCGGCTGGAGTTGTACACACTCAGGCGACTGATATAGGCAGGTCACGTTGAATTCAACCTGCCCGGCCGATCGAGACGCTGTCTACGGACAGTTTCGGATCTGCCGGAAGCGTTCCGTGTCGGCACGGAAGGCACCCAATGATCGGCCGCGGCAGCGAGCTACATTGGCACGATTGCGACCAATCGGCCGCGAATCGGCCGCAAGACCAGAACTCCTGCTGCACCGCAGACTATCAACAGCCATACCGCAACCCTGGCGAGAAAGAGCAATATCCCGTCTCCGGGCAGAGCCCAATTGATGATTGCCCCCAAGGTCCAGCCGAGAAGTACGATGATCGCTGTCGACGCCAGCAGGAACGCCAAATGTCTGAGCGGATGCCGGAGCGTCTGGCTGATTATGATGAAAGTCAGCAGCCCGAATTGAACGGCGCCGTCGCTGGCGACGACGGCCAACGCGGCCCCGATGGGCCCAAGCGTCGGTATCAAGGCAAACGACAGGACCGCAAATACAAAAAGCTGAAGTCCCTTGGTCCTCACCAACAGATCGGTTCTGTTGCTGTGGCTGGCAAAGGCAAGCGCCAACAACGAGGGAGAAATGACCGCGTATCCAGCCAGGAGAGTAATCGCGAGCGGCCCATCATAGGGGATATTGCCTCGCGTCCAGAGGCTGAAGAATTCGGACCAGAACGGCAAGAGTCCCGAAACCATCAAGCTGGCGAGCACGACGACAAGCGCCGAGCCAAAAGCATACGTCTGGCGCAGTTTGTCTTTCTGGCCGATAGCGTAGTCATGACCAAGCTCGGCCGCGATGGGTAATGCCGCTTGCCAACTCACCCCACGCACCAGACCAGCGACCACGCGCGTCAGCCCCCATTGTGCGACCGCGACGCGATCAGTGACGAAAGCGCTGACCAGGAGCACTGGCGCGTTCAACAGCGCAAGCTCCGAGAAATTGACCAGCGCAAACGCAAAAGCCGACCGGAGCTGGCCGGCGCTCCACCGCCACGACCATCGACGACGAATCCGGTGGAGATGCGGGAAAAGACGCGGCGCGTCGAACAGAACGAGAAAAGCCGCATACAGGATCTGGGTCGATACCAGGGCGAGTGCGACGGCGAGCAGACTGCCGAAAACAGCGATGGCAATGAGCTGTAGAACCTGTCCGACCAACGCCGCCAGATTCTGCAACCACACCGCTCGGCTATACCGATCGCGCGTCCGATAGAGACCGGAAACGAGATTGGCCGGCAAAGCCAGGAGCGTGCCCAGAGTCATTGCCTGCCATGCGGAGTCGAAGGTTGGTACCGCTTCAAACCCGAGCACCCGCGACGGAGGTAGGGCAACAGTCGCCGCAGTGAGCAGAACTGCAAGGGCGATCACCAGAGCGATGTAGATCTTCAGAATGCCGGAATAGTAACTGGCCGTCCGGCCGTCGCAATCAGCGTGGGATTTGAACGCAAGAAACCGGTTGATGGCACGGAGTTGAAGTCCAGCATCCGCCATGACCGTGAGGACGCCCGCCGCGGAGATGGCAAGCCACGCCGCCAACACGTCGCTGGTCCAGAAATGGAGGAAGACCGGAATCAGAAGCAGTTGCTGCACCAGGCCCAGAAATATCTGGACCAGATTTGCGGACCAGCCGTGGATCAGGCGCCGAACACGGCTGGCACGGCCGCTGCCGACCGGCCTCTCCGACGGCTCGCCACGCAAGTCGATGTCTGTGCCCGCCAATTCGCAACCCTTCCCGAGATGGCGTCCCGCGCCAGTCCGCCTGCCTACTTCCAAGTTCCGAGAATGTAAATCGTGGCCGCATCCGGGCCTGGCCAACTCCGATAGCCTTCACTGCTAGATTGTGATATCCGCCGCGGGTTGGAACCGGGTCGCATCTTTCGCCTATCAGAGCGCCCAGAGATGCAGGGAGCATTCGGAAGGTGCGAAACGTGCGTGGCAAATCTGCTGCTGGCTTCGAGGTTGACGTGGAGCGGACGCGTCGCTCGGCGATCATCTGGTCGTTCGCGCTGGCGGTATCCGCCCTTTTGATATTCAGCTTCGGCACGTTCATCGACAGGGCGACGCCCGCGCTGGTCGACGATCACGACATCATCGCGCCGCTAAAGTCCTCTCCGACCGCGCCCTATGCGGACGTATGGACCGATCTGAAGTCGAATGACGAGTACAAGGAACTCGCAACTCGCGGCCAGGCGTCCCGGTTCAGACCGGCCCACTATCCGATCAAGGCCCTCCAGATCTACCTGTTCGGCGACAATATCCGCCTATGGTACATGGCGACGTTCGCGATGTATGTGGCCACGGCCACAATCCTCTTCGCTCTTGTTTTGCAATCTCTCGGCCTGGTCAGCGCGCTGGTCTTTGCCGTCTTCTACTTCGCGCATCCCGCATGGTCCGACATTTTTCCACGGCTTGGCCCCGTCGAGATCGAATGTATTCTCATTGGGACAGTCCTCATTTGGCTGGTCTGGCGATCGATCGTTGATGCCAGCAACGCCTATGCCGTTCTCGCCTTCCCTGTCGCGTTGCTGTTCGGCGCAACGAAAGAGCCGAACAGCGTGCTCTTGATTTCGCTGGGAGGCCTCGTGCTGACCTGCGGAGTTATCCTTTCGCACAGGCGGATGATGCTCGGCGGCGCGATTGCAACCGCGGCAGGCGTTATAGTCTTCGTGATCCTTCTCAAGGTCACCTATACCGCGAGCGGCGGCATGATCCCATTGTCGGCAGCGATCGAAACCTATCTTCGCCATTTCGCGCGTGACAAGACAGTATGGATCGTCTTCGCCCTCTTCATCGCGCTTGGATGCGCGACCGTCGAGAAAACCATGGGCTTGATGAGGATCACCTGGGCCGAACTATCCGCCCTGTTTCTAGCCGTGGCCTCCATCGAGGCGCTGCGGCTCAGCCTGTACTACCTGACTTACACGGTTACGTACCAAGGCTACGGCAACGCGATTACGATGCGGTATGGCTACCCGATGTTTGTAGCGATGCCGTTGATTGCCGCAATCGTGTTCGGGCGCCTCGCCAGACACGCCACGCCCGGGATTTCAATCGCAACGAGAACATTTGCTGTAGCATGCGCTTTGGCGATGATTGTCGTGAACCACGGCGTGCTGGCGCAGAAAACGCGCAACGATCTCGAGCTATGGCGCGGATTTAATGCCGAGGCCGAGGCGGCGATCGTGCAAACCGCCGATTGGCTGACAAAAGCGCGCGCAGAGGGACGATCGCCGATACTGCTCGTCACAGGGCCCGAGCTCGAGTGGGAGCCGAAGCTTTCCCTCCTGCTTTTCTTCCGCCATCGTTTGCCGGACACACCGGCCTACTTCGACCCGAACGAGAAATCTGCCGATCGCAACGGCGCCATCCCGATGTCCGTGCAGTTCGGGGGGCAGCCCCTTCCCGCCAATGTTCGTCTCACGCCGGAAACTTGCATCGAGGTGCACGTTGACATTGAGAGATATAAAAACGATCGTTGTACCACCTTGAGTGTTGTAAAGCGGCCACAATAGAGGATGAGGTCACTAAGTCGCATCGACCTAGTCGCTGGCCAGCCTCACAACCGTGTCGTGAGGCGTTCCTGTCGTATGGCAGAGCCGCAGAGGGTTATTTGATGCGCACCGCCAACGACTTCAATCGGCTCTACGCCGAGCCAGACCCGTGGAAAATCGCAAGCGCCCGGTTCCGCGACAAGATGTTCCGTACCCGACTGTCCAAATTCATACGGGGCAAATCCGTTCTGGAACTGGGATGCGGTGAAGGGCATCTGACTGCGACGGCCTTTCAAGGAGCTACAGCGGTCAAGGGCATCGATATCAGCGATGTTGCGATCGAACGCGCCAAAGCGCTCGGCCTGCCTTATGCCCAATTCCAGGTCGGCGATTTCATGAGCACGTCTTTTGCGGGCTACGATGTCATCGCCGCCCTCGAATGCCTGTACTATCTTTCGCAGGAAGAGCAGCAGGATTTTTTCAACAAGGTTGGACGCGAGCACAAGGGAAAGGTGCTCTTGGTCTCAGGTCCGATCATCGGCCAGCGCAATCATAGCGTTTACTTCACGCACGGCGGTCTGCTGGAGACCTTCGCGCGGCACGGATTTTCCGTAATCGAATATCGCAACATGTACACGATCCGGAATGGGCTGGTTTCGAACGTGGCATCAGCCCTCCTGGTGCGCCTGCCTCTCACCCTTTTTTTGATGGATTTACTGCCGGAAACCTTTATCTATCAAAGGCTGTATGCCGTGACGAAGGCGTAGCGCGATCCTCCCTCATCCTGTCCGAGGCCTTGCCGTGTGCATGACCGGCCTCTGGCTCTGCCCAGAGAAACATTCGTGAAGACGATTAGCGTCGTAACCCCCTGCTTCAACGAAGAGCTCAACATCAGGGATTGCTACGAAGCCGTCCGTAAGGTCTTCGACGAGAACCTCCAGGGCTACCGGCGCGAGCACATTTTCTGCGACAACGCATCCGAGGACCGCACCGTGGAGATCCTGCGGGAGATCGCGGCTACGGACCCGTCGGTGCGCATCATCGTCAATGCGCGCAATTTCGGGCCGCTGCGCAACACTTTCAACGGCGTGATGGCATCGAGCGGCGATGCCGTGCTGCTGTTCATGCCGGCCGACCTCCAGGACCCGCCGGAATTGCTGCCCGATTTCGTCAAGCTGTGGGAAGCGGGCAACGAGATCGTCTACGGCATCCGCGCCGTGCGCGAGGAAGGGCGGCTGATGCGCAGCATCCGCAACGCCTATTACCGCATCCTCACCCGCTTCTCCGAGATCAAGGTGCCGCCCGGCGTCGGGGACTATCAGCTCGTCGACCGCAAGGTGGTCGACCGGATGCGGCAGGTACGCGACGGCTATCCGTTCATGCGCATGATGACGTTCGAATGCGGCGGCCGCGCGGTCGGCGTGCCCTACACCTGGCGCGCACGCAAGAAGGGGCTGTCGAAGAATCGCGCGGCGGCACTGATCGACCAGGGCATCAACGGGCTGGTCTCCTTCACGTCGGCCCCGCTGCGCTTCGGCCTGTATGCGGGCTTCGCTCTCGCGTTCCTGAGCATCGGCTATGCCGTCGCCAATTTGCTGCTCGGCCTGATCCTCTATCAGCGTCTGGCCGAGCCCGGCATTCTCACGCTGATCGTCGCGATGTTCTTCTTCGGCGGTGTCCAGCTGTTCTTCATGGGCATGATCGGGGAATACGTTCTGGCGATCTACGGCCAGGTTCGCGAGAAGCCGGTCGTGTTCGAGCGCGAGCGCGTCAATTTCGACGGGCCGCAGCCGTAGGATCTAACTCGCGCCCTGCTCCGCAGCCGCGTGCCATGCAAGCGTTTCACGCAGTCCCTGATCGAGGCCGACCATGGGACGCCAGCCTAGGGCTTCCAGCCGCGTCATGTCCGCGGCAAGCACCATGACCTGATCCGGGCGATACGGCACTTCGCCGAGGCCGAGCGCGCCCGCGCCGATCAGCTCGTGCAGCCGCCTCACGGTCTCGCCAAGCTGCGGCGCATCGGGGCTGCCGAGATTGTAGATGCCTTGCGCCGCGGGGCTTTCGAGCACCAGGCGCACGGCGGCCGCCGCATCGCGGGCGTGGAGGAAGCCCCAGCGCTGCTCGCACGCGGTCAGCGCCATGTGCCCACCGGCACGCAAAGTGCGGATCAGGCTCGGGATCAGCCAGGCCTCGCCATCTCTCGGACCGTAGGCCGAGAAGATGCGCAGCCAGGCAAAGCGCAGCTTGCGCTCGGCGCAGCGGCGCTCGGCCATCAGGCCGCTCGCGAGCTTGGCGATGCCGTAGAACGTGGTCGGTCGCGGCACGTCGCTCTCGGCGATCGCGCGATCGTAGGGACCGTATTCGGCCTGCGATCCCGCGCCAACGAAGATCGTTGCGCCCGCATCCGCCGCTAGGTCGACCATCGCGACGGTGTCGGCGATGTTGCGCACCTGCTCCTTGCTGTTTCGCTCGCTGTTGCCCACCCCGCGCCAGGCCAGGTGCACGACGGCATCAGGCGCAAAGGAACGAAGTCCGGCCCCGAGCGCGGACGGATCGTCCAGCGTGCCCTCGATGATCGTAAGGCGATCGCGGATGGCGCCGAGACGCCATGGCCTCGTGCCCGGCCGCAGCAGCACGGCGACGCCATGTCCCTGCCCGATCAGGTCTTCCGCGACGTATGATCCCAGAAAGCCCGTGGCGCCCGTCACGAAGATGCGCATGGGAATGACCTGTCGCCCTAAACGGTTCGCAGCGATGCCGGCCTCGGATAGTCCACGAAGCGGTTGCCTTCCGCGTATTCGCGTTCACCGAGATAGGGAAACTGATCGTTGATGGGGCGTCCCATCTCGAGCTTGGGCTCGATCAGCGTGTGCTCGCTCAGCATCACGTCGATCACGATCGGTCCGCCTTCGAACAATCCCGGCTCGATCTGCTCAAGACGTTCGATCCGTGCGTAGCGCAGGCCATAGGCCGCCGCGAGCGCGCCGAAATCCGGAAAGCTCAGGCCGTCGCGCGAGGCGCTGTAGCGGCTCTGCATGTAGCTGTCCTGGAACTGCTTGATGATCCCGTACGACCCGTTGTTCATCACGATGATCGCGATGTCGAGATTGTTGTGCTTGACGGTGTGCAGTTCCTGGATGTTGAGATGGAAGCCGCCATCGCCGTTATAGGAAATCACCTGCCGGTCCGGCCGGTCGATCTTGGCGCCGATCGCGGCCGGCAGCGCGTAGCCCATCGGCGAGTTGCCGCCCGGATTGAACAGGGTGTGACGCTTCACCTTGAACGCCTGGTAGAGCCAGCAGACTGCGGCACCGGTATCGCCAATGACGATGGCGTCCTCCGCGATGATCTCGTTGACCCGGCGGATCACGTCGTAGGGCGACAGCGAGTTCAGCCGCGCGGCGGAGGTAGAGACCTCCTTGTGGTAGTAGCGCTGCTTCATCTCGGCGACGTAATCGCTCCACTCGCCGCTCAGCGGGGCGACATCGAGCTGGCGCAACACCTCCGGCAGCGCGGCGAAATCCAGATGGCTGACGCGATAGCCGTCGTTGCGGTATTTGGCGAGCTCCTCCTTGTCGACGTCGACGACGTGGACAGTTGCGCCGGTCGCGAATTGCTTGGTGTTGCCGGAGCGCTGGCGGTTGTCGAGCCGGCTGCCGAGCACGATCACCGCATCGGCGTTCTGCAACACGAAGTTCGAGCCCCGATTGCCGTAGACGCCGATCTGGCCCACGAAGCCCGGATGATCGTGGTCGAAATAGCTGAGCCCGGCCCAGCTCGAAACGAACGGCACCGCGTTGCGCTCAAGCCAGTCCGCCACGTCCCGTTCGACACCGGCAAGTCCGACGCCGGCGCCCCAGAGCACCACGGGGCGCTTCGCCTCGCCTAGCGTCCGCCTTAGATCCGCCAGCACCTGCGCCGGCGCGTCCGTCGTCTCAGGCAGCCTTGACGGCAGCAGGATGTCGCCGCCGACCTCGGCCTGCTGGATGTCCATGGGAACATCGATCAGCACCGGCCCCATGCGGCCGGAGGTCGCGATCGAATAGGCCTTGGCCAGCTCTTCGCGCAGCTCGGCCGTGCTCTTGACCATCACCGCATATTTGGTGATCGGCCGGACCATCTCCACGATCCTGGTTTCCTGGAACCCGGCCTGGCGCACATTCGCGCCGTGGAATGCGCTGCTCTCGCGCTGGTTCACCTGGCCGGTGATGTGCAGCGATGGAATCGAATCGAAATGGGATGTGGCGATGCCGGTGATGAGGTTGGTCGCCCCCGGGCCGGAGGTCGCGAGCGTCACGCCGACCTTGCGATTGACGCGCCACAGCGCGTCCGCAGCCATGGCCGCGCCCTGCTCGTGCTGGAAACAGGTGTACCTGAGCTTGGGGTGCTGCGCGACCGCATCGATCATGAACGCGCAGGCGCCGCCCGTCAGCAGAAAGACCCGGTCGCTTCCGACCCGCGCGAGAAACTCCGCAATGTACTGGGCTCCGTTCATCGCGTCATTCCCGTTACTAGGCGCCGCGGGTCCGGGCGGCGCAGAAATCGCGGATCACCTGGAGCACGTAGCCGATATGCTCGTCGCCGAGCCCCGGATAGACGCCGATCCAGAAGGTCCGGTTCATGATCGTATCGCTGTTGGTGAGCGAGCCGTGCACGCGGAAATTCCGTCCGATCATGTAGGGCTGCCGCACCAGATTGCCGCCGAACAGCAGCCGCGTGCCGATCCCGCGCTCGTTCAGGTGCCGCACGATGGCGTCACGCTCGAACGGCGCGCCGTCGCGAAGCGTCAGCACGAAGCCGAACCAGGAGGGATCGCTGTTCGGCGTCGGCTCGGGCAGGATGAAGAATTCCTCGAGCGACTTCAGTCCGCTCTTCAGCAGATCGAAGTTCCGGCGCCGGTCGGCGATGAAGCCTTCGAGATGCTCGAGCTGGGACACGCCGACCGCGGCCTGCATGTCGGTGATCTTCAGATTGAAGCCGAGATGGCTGTAGATATATTTGTGATCATAGCCGCGGGGCAGCTCGCCGAGCTGCCAGTCGAAGCGGCGCTGGCAGGTGTTGTCCTTGCCCGGATCGCAATAGCAGTCGCGTCCCCAGTCGCGGAAGGTCTCCATCGCCCGTCGCAAGCCCGGATGGCTGGTGAAGACCGCACCGCCCTCGCCCATGGTGATGTGGTGCGCCGGATAGAAGCTGAGCGTGCCGATGTCGCCGAACGTGCCGACGTGACGCCCGTCATAGGTCGCGCCGAGCGCGTCGCAGCAATCTTCGATCAGCCACAATTTGTGACGCCTGGCGATGTCGGCGATCTTGCCGACGTCGAATGGATTGCCGAGCGTGTGCGCCACCATGATTGCGCGCGTGTTCGGCGTGATCGCCTCTTCCACGCGCTCGGGAATGATGTTGTACGTGGGAATGTCGACGTCGACGAACACCGGCACCATGCCCTGCGTCATCGACGGATTGACCGTGGTCGGAAATCCGGTCGCAGCCGTGATCACCTCGCTTCCGGGAGGAACCTGACGGTCGCGCAGCAAGGGTGAGGTCAGCGCCGAGAAGGCGACCAGATTGGCCGAGGAACCGGAATTGACAGTCAACGCGTAACGCGCCCCGACGCGCTTGGCGAGCTTCTCCTGGAACTCCTCGTTGAAGCGCCCCGTGGTCAGCCAGAAATCCAGCGCGGAATCGACCAGCGACTTGACGTCGCTCGCATCGAAGACGCGTCCCGAGACGGGCACGGAGGATTGGCCGGCCACGAACGGCTTCGGCGCATGCGCGACGGCGGAGTATTCCTCCACCAGTTCCATGATCGATGCCCTGATCTCTTCGGGGCTTCGTTGACCCGTGCGTGCGGGAGCTGGCGCCGATTTCATGTCAGTCACTTCGTGTTGGCTGCGGCAATCTTGCCGCAAGATGGTTCCGATCGCGCCTGCGACGTCCCGTTCGTGACGGCGCCGTCCAGGACGAGCTCGAGCTGCTCGAGCGAAACCTGGCGCAGATCCTGGCCGCGCTGAAACGCCTTGTACCAGTCGACGGTCAGGCCGAGCCCCTGGACCAAGTCGAGACGCGGCGTCCAGTTCAATTGCGCGCGGGCGCGCTCGCAATCGAGCCTGAGGAAGGCGGCTTCATGCGGATGCGGGCCGTCATCGCTGGTCCAGCCGGCGCCATCGCCCCACAGCGTCTGCAAATGTTCCACGACATTCCGCACCGGCTGCTCGCTTTCGGCGTCCGGACCGAAGTTCCAACCGTCGGCCAGGCTCGCATCGGCGACCAGTTTTTCGACCAGCGTGAGATAGCCCATGACGGGATCGAGCGCGTGCTGCCACGGGCGCACCGAATTGGGATTGCGGATGCGCAGCGCCTGACGGTCAAGGAACGCCTGCATTGCGTCCGGCACCAGGCGGTCACGGGCCCAGTCGCCGCCACCGAACACGTTTCCTGCGCGTGCGCTCGCGATGCGCACCGCACCGCTCTCGGCGAAGAAGCTGCGCCGGTAGGAATGGGTCACGAGCTCGGCACAGGCCTTGCTGTTGCTGTAGGGGTCATTGCCGCCGAGCCGGTCGCCCTCGCGGAAGGCCGCTTGCTGGCCGTTGTTCTCGTAGCACTTGTCGCTGGTGACGATCAGCACGGCCTTGACGGACGGCAGATGTCGCGCAGCTTCCAGGACGTGCACCGTTCCCATCACATTGGTGGCGAAGGTCTCGACCGGTTCGGCATAGGAAAGCCGCACCAGCGCCTGCGCCGCCATGTGAATGATCACATCGGGCTGGGCTTCCGCCAGAGCCGCCCGCAGCTTGCCGAGATCGCGAATGTCGGCAAGGCACTGCTTGATGTCGTCGGCGACCCGCGCCACCACGAACAGCGACGATGGGTGGTCTGGCGGCAGCGCGTAGCCATAGACTTCGGCGCCGAACCGTCGCAGCAGCAGGGAGGCCCACGCGCCCTTGAAGCCCGTATGCCCGGTCAGAAAGACCTTCTTGCCGCGCCAGAACGCCGGGTCGGTCACCAGACCCTCCATTTGGCGCGGTTGTTGGCCCACTCGTCCTCGAGATAGTTGCGATCACGCAAGGTATCCATCGGATGCCAGAAGCCGGGATGCACGAAGGCGCGCAGCTCGTCGTTGCGGGCAAGCTGCTCCATCGGCTGGCGCTCCCACACCGTCTCGTCGCCCGCAATGAGATTGCCGACCGAGGGCGACAGCAGGAAGAAGCCGCCGTTGATCCAGCCGCCGTCATCGTGCGGCTTCTCCTCGAAATTGACGACCCGGTCGTTCTCGATGGTCACCGCGCCGAACCTGCGCGCGGGCCGCACGACCGAAACGGTTGCCTTGCGACCATGTTTCTTGTGGAAGGCGATCTCGGCCTCGAGGTCGATATCGGCGACGCCATCGCCGTAGGTCAAAGCGAAGAACGGCTCATCGGCGACGTAAGGAAGCACCCGCTTGAGGCGGCCGCCGGTCTGCGTCTCTTCGCCGGTGTCGACCAGCGTGACGCGCCACGGCTCGGCGGTCTCACGATGCACCTCCATCCGGTTTTCGGCGAGGTGAAACGTGACGTCGGACATGTGCAGGAAGTAGTTGGCGAAGTACTCCTTGATCAAATAGCCCTTGTAACCGCAGCAGATCACGAAATCATGGAAGCCGTAGCGGCTGTAGATCTTCATGATGTGCCACAGGATCGGCTTGCCGCCGATTTCGACCATGGGCTTTGGACGGGTCGTCGTCTCTTCGGCAATACGCGTGCCCAGACCACCCGCAAGGATAACCACTTTCATCCGCTGTCTCCGGCGGCAACCGAAAGTGGCCGCGCAGCCGCTTCTATACGATGCAGCCGGACAGGCAACTGTCCCAGCCGTCCCTGCACAGGCGCACGCCACATAGGTAAAATAATACCACCATTCAGTTCCAGCAATGCAACGCGTAAACTACGCTGCCCAAAGCGGACGTGCTGCGGTAACAGGCAAGTGGTCGACTGATTCAAAATAACTCAGGGAAGGCTTGGTCGTGGACTCGGGTGTTATCCCCTTCAACCGGCCCCACGTGACCGGGAAAGAGCACGTCTACATTGAGGAGGCGATCGGCAGCCGTCAGCTTTCGGGCGACGGCCCGTTCACCAAGCGTTGCCATCAATGGATCGAACGCGAGACCGGCTGCGCCAAGGCCCTGCTAACCCCCTCCTGCACGGCGGCCCTGGAACTTGCCGCCCTGCTTGTGGAAATCGAGCCGGGCGATGAAGTCATCATGCCCTCGTTCACATTCGTCTCGACAGCCAATGCCTTCGTGCTGCGCGGCGCCGTCCCGGTGTTCGTCGACATCCGCAGCGACACCCTTAACCTGGACGAGCGTCTGATCGAATCCGCGATCACGAAGCGCACCCGCGCGATCGTCCCTGTTCACTACGCGGGCGTTGCCTGCGAGATGGATGCGATCCTTGCGATCGCCAGGCGACATGACCTTCGTATCGTCGAGGATGCCGCACAGGGCGTGATGGCCGGCTACAAGGGCCGCGCGCTGGGCTCGATCGGCGATCTCGGCACTTTCAGCTTCCACGAAACCAAGAACGTGACCTCGGGTGAAGGCGGCAGCCTGCTCGTGAACGAGCGCAGCCTGGTCCAGCGCGCGGAGATTCTTCGCGAGAAAGGCACCGATCGCAGCCGCTTCATCCGGGGCGAGGTCGACAAATACACCTGGCAGTGCGTCGGCTCGTCGTTCCTGCTGGGAGAGCTCGCGGCGGCCTTCCTGCAAGCCCAGTTCGAACAGGCCCGCGAGATCACGCAAGGACGCCTCGCCATCTGGGACAGATATCACGAGCTGCTCGCCCCGCTCGAACAAGCCGGCTTCATCCGGCGCCCCGTCGTGCCTGACGGCTGCGAGCACAATGCGCATATGTACTACATCATACTGGCGCCCGAGTTCGACCGTCAGAGCGTGCTCGACGAATTTAGACGCCAGCAGATCGGCGCGGTGTTCCACTACGTTCCGTTGCACTCCGCACCCGCCGGAATACGTGTGTGCAGGGCGCATGGCGAACTCCAGGCGACGACCTCACTGTCGCGACAGCTCGTCAGGCTGCCGATGTGGCTCGGTCTTGACGAGAGCCGGCAGCAGCGCGTCGTCGAGGTGCTCGAACATCATCTGCGGCGTTAAATCGCGCGGATCTATCTCGCC
>Ga0065165_1000974_pt1 | contig 35658 bp, 38 predicted proteins | sample AraplaMF_Cvi_mMF_FD_63813 | JGI IMG/M metagenome (GOLD analysis project Ga0065165, IMG submission 63813) | Arabidopsis root microbial communities from the University of North Carolina, USA - plate scrape MF_Cvi_mMF (version 2) (version 3) | ecosystem: Host-associated > Plants > Roots >... | reverse complement strand
GACACCCTTAACATCCGGTGATTTCACCGCCGCCGACGAGCCTTTTGCGCTGTTCGAGGCCTGGCTGAACGAGGCGATCAAGAGCGAGCCGAACGATCCGAACGCCATGGCGCTCGCAACGGTCGACGCGGACGGGCTGCCTGACGTGCGCATGGTGCTGATGAAAGGCTTCGATACCGCGGGTTTCGTCTTCTACAGCCACATCGCCAGCCAAAAGGGCCGCGAACTCGCCGCAAATCCTAAGGCGGCTTTACTTTTTCACTGGAAGTCGCTGCGCCGTCAGGTCCGCATCCGCGGCAACGTGACGCCGGTGACCGACGCCGAGGCCGATGCCTATTTCGCCACACGTCCGAAGCAGGCGCAGATCGGCGCCTGGGCCAGCAAGCAGTCGCAGGAGCTCGAAAGCCGCTTCGCCTTCGAGCAGGCCATTGCAAAGGTCGCGGCCAGGCACGTCATCGGCGAGGTGCCGCGGCCGCCGGGCTGGAGCGGCTGGCGCATCACGCCGGCGCGGATCGAGTTCTGGCACGACCGCCCATTCCGCCTGCACGACCGCATCGAATTTCGCCGTGACGCGGCCGGCCAGCCATGGTCCAAGACGCGGATGTATCCTTGAGCTTTATCATCAGTTTTGGGCCGACCTGAAAGATGTCCATGCCGCATTCGTCCAATGCGCCGCGCCGCACGCTGCTCCTGACCGGAGCGAGCCGCGGTATCGGCCACGCCACCGTGATCCGCTTCTCGTCGGCGGGCTGGCGCGTCATCACCTGCTCGCGGCATCCCTTCCCCGAGGACTGTCCGTGGGACGCAGGGCCGGAGGATCACATTCAGGTCGACCTCGGCAACCCCAAGGATACTGCGCGCGCAATCTCCGACATCCGCGACCGCCTCGAAGGCGGCATGCTGCACGCACTCGTCAACAACGCCGCGATCTCGCCGAAGGGGCCTGGCGGCTCCCGCCTCGGCTCGATCGACACCGATCTGGACACCTGGACGCATGTCTTCCATGTCAATTTCTTCGCGCCGATCATGATGGCGCGCGGGCTGATCGAGGAGTTGAAGGCGGCCAAGGGTTCGGTGGTGAACGTCACCTCGATCGCGGGCTCGCGCGTGCATCCGTTCGCGGGCGCTGCCTACGCCACCTCCAAGGCCGCATTGGCTTCGCTCACACGCGAAATGGCCTCCGACTTCGGCCGCGTCGGCGTCCGGGTCAACGCGATCGCGCCGGGCGAGATCGACACCTCGATCCTGTCGCCGGGCACCGAGAAGATCGTCGAACAGCAGATCCCGTTGCACCGCCTCGGCACGCCCGACGAAGTGGCGAAAATCATCTACGTGCTGTGCACGGACACCAGCTCCTACGTCAACGGCGCCGAGATTCACATCAACGGCGGCCAGCACGTTTAGGCAAGCACGGGCGAAGGCATGGGCCGGTTCGCGAGCACCGCGTCACTCTACGAACATTTGCGGCCGCCTTACCCCGGCGAATTCTTTCGCAGCGTCGCGGAAAAGCTCGACCTCTCCGAACGATCCGGCTTGATCGACCTCGGCACCGGACCCGGCCTGCTGGCGCCCGGCTTCGCGCCCTATGTCGGCCGCATCGTCGGTGTCGATCCCGAACCTGCCATGCTCGATGCGGCGCGACGCGCGGCCGCGAGCGCAGGCCACGCACTCACGCTGATCGAAGGCAGGGTCGAGACGCTTGGCCCCGACATCGGCAGCTTCGACGTCGTGACGATCGGGCGCGCGCTGCACTGGATGGATCGTGAGCCGACGCTTGCGCGGCTCGACCGACTGGTCGCGCGCGACGGCGCAATCCTGATCTGCGCCTCTTTCTCGGCCACCGACGGCGGCAACCCGTGGCTCGATGGCTACAACGAAGTCCGCCGCCGCTGGTCGCCGGCCAAGCTCTGGGAAGAGGCAGGCAGGGGCACGCGCACCCATCGCGATCTGCCTGCGTTCTTTCGCGGCAGCGCCTTTCGGCCCACCGAGCTCGTGACGGTCGAGACCAGCCATGCGGTGAGCTTGGAGGACCTGACGCGACGCACCCTCACTTATTCGTCGTCATCGCCGGAGGCGTTGGGCGAGAATGCCGAGGCGATGCTGCGCAATGTCAGGGAGCATCTGGCTCCCTTCAGCCGCGACGGCGTCATCGCCGAGACCATCATCTCGACGGCGCAGATCGTGAAACGCTGAAGCTGATTTGCCGCAAGGCGGGAAGCAAGGCGATCCAGACAAAGCCGCCGCAAGACCTGGATCGCCTTTACCCTTCCGTTCCTCAATCGAGTCGAATGCGACGCGACCTTTCGCGTGGCCGCGGAGCGGTCGCGCTAAATGCAGTCGAGCAGTCGTCGTCGTTCTCACCATCGAGCAGCGGAGCACCACAGTGCCGGCACAGGCGTGCCGACATCGACGACGCCTTGCCGCTCGCCAGGGTCTGACGATAGTTCGCCAGATCGATGACGTTGCGGGGCGACGTTATGTGTTTTTCAACCATGGCTGTTCCTCGCGGCTACGCACTGCTTATCGCAGACAAGTTTCGCGCAAACGTTCAGCCCACCGCTCAAATTTTACCGGAGCAATTGGGGCGGCGCGCGCGCATCACTGCACGGCCGCAATCCCGCTCTATTCTGCGACACCAACCACGGTGTCTCTACGACCGGCGTAAGGTCTCGGTAGGGATCTTTGCTCGATCATGATTTCCGCGCAAACGCGTTCCGCGTTTGTCGCGAGGGAAAACCGCTGCGCACTTCGCGCTACGCGGCCTTCGGGTCCGGATCATGCTCCTACAGCCACTTCTTCCACTTGAAAATCCAGTAAGGGACGATCGCGGCGATCAGCATCAGCACCAGCGCAAACGGATAACCGTGCGCCCATTCGAGTTCCGGCATCGACTTGAAGTTCATGCCGTAGATCGAGGCGATCAGCGTCGGCGGCATCAGGACAACAGCCATGACCGAGAACAGCTTGATGATGTTGTTCTGCTCGAGATTGACGACACCGAGCATGGCGTCGAGCACGAAGGTGATCTTGCTGGAGAGATAGGAGGCATGATCGGTCAGCGACGCCACGTCGCGCTGCATGGTCTTGAGCTGCTCGCGCATGTCCTTCGACCATTTCACGCCCTCCACCACCGCGGAGAGAAAGGTGACGACGCGGCCGATCGACACCAGGCTCTCGCGAACCTTGGAGGTCAGGTCGCCCTTGCGGCCGATCGAGATCAGGATCTGGGAATATTGCTTGGCGTGGCCGTGGCGCTCGCTTTCAGGCTCGAAGATGTCGTGGCTGACCTGGTCGATATCGGCACCGCAGCGCTCCAGAATGTCGGCGCAGCGGTCGATCACGGCGTCCAGGAGCTCCATCAACACCATCTCGCCGGAGATGGACGGCACGCAGGAGCGGGCGAGCTTGGCCTCGACCAGCGCGAAGGGTTTTGGCTGATCGTAGCGCACCGTCACCAGGCGATGGTCGCCGAGGATGAAGGTCACCGCCGTGGTCCGCGGCATGTCGGTATCGGAGTGGCACATCAGCGTCGCGGTCATGTAGCGCGCGCTGTTCTCGATATAGAGGCGGCTGGAGATCTCGATCTCCTGCATGTCCTCCCGGGTCGGGATCGCGATGCCCAGGAGGCGCTCGACCGCCTTGTCCTCAGCCCCGGTCGGATTAACCAGGTCGACCCACACCGCATGCTCCGGCACGGCCGCGAGATCCTCGACCACGGCCTTCTTGAGGGTGCCCTCGGAGGGAACGAACACAGAAAACATGCACAACTCCAGCAAGGGCCTGCGACAGACTGACAGCCCTTAGCGCGATTCTGACAAGTTCAAGATGACAAGCACATTAACGGAGCGTTCGCATTTGTGGCGGCACTGTGGCCCGGAATCGACAGTGCGGCTTCCCTTGCCCAAAAACCGGCTTCTGGCGACAAAACTTGCGGCAAAAAAGCCACAGCTAGGGTCTCGCAGCGCGGGAAAAGCTTCGAAGCGCTGGAATTGTGGCAGATTTCAACGATAATGGGCTCATCGGAATCGTGGTTTTGAGCCCGGCTCAAGCTCCACGAAAGCTTGCTGTTGTCGATTGGAACCAAATCATGTCGTCGCTGAAAGTTATGCTGGGTGTTTTGGCCGCTGGCCTGATGCTGTCGGGCTGCATGCAGGCCACACATTTTGAGGCGACCGACACCAAGGCCTTCAAGCCGAAGGACAAGGAACTCCTCGCCAAGGTCCGCTACGAGAACACGCCGGTCGCCGAGCCGTTCCGTCGCGCCATCGTCGATTACCACCGCAAGGAAGCGCCGGGCTCGATCGTGGTCGATTCCGACAATCACTACCTCTATTACGTGATGGATGGTGGCAAGGCGATCCGTTACGGCATCACCGTCGGCGAAGAGGCGATGGCCTGGTCGGGCATCGCCAAGGTCGGCAGCATGACCGAATGGCCGGCCTGGCATCCGACCCCCGGCGAGATTTCGCGCCTTGGCGTTCCGACCTATGTCGCGCCGGGTCCGGACAATCCGATGGGCTCCCGCGCGATGTATCTCTACTCGGGCGGCAAGGACACGCTGTTCCGCATCCACGGCACCAACCAGCCGGAATATATCGGTGCCTCGATCTCGTCGGGCTGCATCCGCCTGACCAATGAGGACGCGATCGACCTCTATGGCCGCGTCAAGGTCGGCACCATCGTCGTGGTGCTCGAGCCGAAGCACGGCGACTCCCCCTACAATTCGCGCCTCGCGCTCGGCGGCGGCGGAACGGGCCAGGCAGGCAGCTACTGATCGCCCTCTCATCTCAGACATTCAAAAGCGCCGGTTTTACCGGCGCTTTTTTGTTGTCGGCTTGTGCGGCTGGGCTTTGTTGCCATCCAGCTTGTCCGCTGGCGCGGAGGGCTTCTCCGCGGCCTCGTCCTCAGCGCCCTCTTTTGCCTCAGGCTTGGCTGCGACCTCGCGCGGCGGCGCCTCCTCGGGACGCTCCGCAGGCAGGAGCGGGGCAACCTGCGGCAGGGCATCCCAGACGTTCCACTGGCAGATCCGGTAGTCGTTGCGCCGTTGCGCGAGATCGAGGTGGATGTGGTCCTCATGGTACCAGTCCGAGCCCGGCCCGAGCACCGTGGAAAACCGCGTGCAGACCGAATGCAGCACGCGCTCGCGCACGTCGCGCGACAGGGTGCGGTCGGTGAGGCCGATCGACTGCCCGTTGGCGAGCTTGATGGCGCGGACGTCGAGCGCGTTGGCCTTGCCGTGCTCGGACAGCATCGCTCCCACGACGCGATTGCGGCCGCGGCACTCAAAACTGTCGAAATTGTCGAGATCGCTGATGGTCGAGCCGAGGCTGGCGGCCAGCGGCAGCATATCCTTGCGCACCCAATCGGCGATCGCGGACGCCATGGTGCAGCGGAGGATCGCCGCCGGCTTGACCGCCACCTTGCGTTTGTCGGGCAACACGATGGCCTCGAGCCGCACCAGGTCCTCGCCGCCGCAGGCGCCGGGGCCGCGAATGTCGGGTATGGAGGGCGCGATCGCGATCTCCTCGGTCAGCGCCAGCCGGCAGGCCGAGAGCTGTTTCTCGGGCGGCGGTGTGGCCTCAGCGGGCTTGCTGGCGCCCGCCTTGTCGGGAGGAGGTTTTGCTTCGGTCTCCGGCGCGGCCTCGTCCGTTGCCTTGGGCGCTTCCTCCGGACGGGGTTTTGGTAGCGGTATCTTGATGGCGTGCACTGCCGCTCGCGGCCGTGGTGTGCCAAGACCAAAAATATCGAGCGGCGCAGCATATTTTCGTGCCTCCGCCCGATCCGCGAGCACAAGCGATAGCCCCAGCGCAGCGGTAACCATTGCCGCGCTGGTGGACATATAGCCGCGACAAGACCATTTGCGGCGAAACTCCGGCAGGCTAGAACTCATGACAATTCTTTGGCCCAACGCTGAGAGCGACAAACCGCCCAGCGAATTCTCGGAGGAACGACGGAATGCTTGGTTTGATGCAAGATTGGCCCCTGCTCTGCCACCGGATCATCGAACACGCTGCCAGGATCCATGGCAAGCAGGAGGTCGTCACGCGATCGATCGAGGGACCGATCCATCGCACCACCTATGGCGAAATTCACAAGCGTGCGCTCAAGGTCTCGCAAGTGCTGGAGCGCGACGGCATCAAGCTCGGCGACCGCGTCGCAACGATCGCCTGGAACACTTGGCGCCATCTCGAAGTCTGGTACGGCATCATGGGGATCGGCGCCATCTGCCATACCGTCAATCCCCGCCTTTTCCCCGAGCAGATCGCATGGATCATCAACCATGCGCAGGACCGCATCGTGATGACCGACATCACCTTCGTTCCCGTCCTGGAGAAGATCGCCGACAAGCTGCCAAGCGTGGAACGCTACGTCGTGCTGACCGACAAGGCGCATATGCCCGAGACCACGCTGAAGAATGTCGTCGCCTACGAGGACTGGATCGCGGAGGCCGACGGCAAATTCAAATGGAAGGACTTTGACGAGAACACGGCAGCCGCGATGTGCTACACGTCCGGCACCACGGGCGATCCGAAGGGTGTGCTGTATTCGCATCGCTCCAACGTGCTGCACGCGCTGATGGCCAACAATGTCGACGCGCTCGGCACCAGTGCCTCGGAGACAATGCTGCCGGTGGTTCCGCTGTTCCATGCCAACAGCTGGGGCATCGCCTTCTCCGCGCCCTCGCAGGGCACCAAGCTGGTCATGCCCGGGGCCAAGCTCGACGGCGCCTCGGTCTACGAACTGCTCTCGACCGAGAAGGTGACGCATACCGCGGGCGTGCCCACGGTGTGGCTGATGCTGCTCCAGCACATGGCCGCCAACAACCTGAAGCTGCCGGATCTGAAGATGGTGATCTGCGGCGGCTCGGCGATGCCGCGCTCGATGATCAAGGCCTTCCTCGACATGGGCTCGAACGTGCGTCACGCCTGGGGCATGACCGAGATGAGCCCGATCGGCAGCGTCGCGGCACTGAAGCCGCCGTTCCAGAACGCGACCGGCGAAGCCAGGCTCGACGTGCTCCAGATGCAGGGCTACGCGCCCTTCGCGGTGGAGATGAAGATCACCGACGATGCCGGCAAGGAGCTGCCATGGGATGGCACGACCTTCGGCCGCCTGAAGGTCTCCGGCCCCGCCGTCGCCAAGGCTTATTACCGCGTCGACAGCAACATCCTCGACGAGGAGGGCTTCTTCGACACCGGCGACGTCGCGACCATCGACGAGGCCGGCTACATGCGGATCACCGACCGCTCCAAGGACGTGATCAAGTCCGGCGGCGAGTGGATCTCCTCGATCGACCTTGAGAACCTCGCCGTCGGCCATCCGGCCGTGGCGGAGGCCGCCGTGATCGGCGTATTCCATCCCAAATGGGACGAGCGGCCGCTCCTGATCGTGCAGCTCAAGCAGGGCCAGCAGGCCAGCCGCGAGGACATCCTGCAGTTCATGGACGGCAAGATCGCCAAATGGTGGATGCCCGACGACGTCGCCTTCGTCGACGGCATCCCGCATACGGCTACGGGCAAGATCCTGAAGACCGCGCTGCGCGATCAATTCAAGGATTACCGCTTCCCGAATGCGGCGGCGTAAAGCTTTCGCGCGAACGTCATTCCGGGTTTGATGCTCCGCATCGCCCCGGAATGACGGCCCCGGAACCCTTGAATTTACCCCCGGGCCGTGGTCTCAACGGCCATCGTCGTGCCAAATCGGCCGGCCCCCAAAAGACCCCGGCAGAGCTTACCCGATGGCCCGCAGGTTTTCCGCTCCCTATCAGACGGAGCCCGTGTCCAGCCTCGCGAGCTGGGCGCGCAATCTGGCGGTGTTCGCGGTGGTGGCCGTGGTGGTGTCGATCATCATCGTCCGCTTCGGCTTTCTGGAGCCGAAGCCGGCGGTCGTCACCTTCTTTGGCGGCCTGGCGATTGCCGCGCTCTCGATCCTGCTCGGTCTCGCCGGCTTTGCCGCGATCTGGCAGAACGGCTCGCGGGGCATGGCGCGCATCCTGCTCGCCTTCCTGATCGACGGCGCGATCCTCGCCTACCCCGCCTATCTCACCCTGCAATACCGCAAGCTGCCGGCGATCCACGACATCACCACCGATCCGATCGACCCGCCCCGCTTCGAGGCGCTGGCGCGCCTGCGCGCCGGCGACGGCGCCAACACCGCCGTTTACGCCGGCCTCTATTCGGCCGAGCAGCAGCGCCAGTACTATCCCGACATCGAGCCGATCGAGCTCGAGATTCCGGTCGATCGCGCCTATGCGATCGCGCTCCAGCTCGTCAACAAGCGCAAATGGCTGGTCATCGACGAGCGCTCGCCGCAGCCGCCGCGCCGCATTGGCCGCATCGAGGCGGTGGCGCGCACGCCGATCATGGGGTTCCGCGAGGACATCTCGATCCGGGTCGTGCCCGACGGCGACGATTCCCGCGTCGATATCCGCTCCGCCTCGCGCTATTTCGACAGCGATCTCGGCAGCAACGCCGCGCGCGTGACAAAATTCATCGACGATCTCAACACGGCGGCGGACGCCGATGCGCTCAAGCCGGTGAAGAAGACGCCGGTGGCGCCACCTAAGGCGCCGGCAAAAACGGTGAAGAAGTGACGGTGAGCTAGCCGTTCGCCATCCTGTACGTCCCGCCGATGACGGGATCGCCATCCGTCGCCACCACGCCGCGCGCGACCAGATCTTCCAGATGCGCCAGCACGGAATAGCCCGCGGCCGTCGTCAGGCGTGGGTCGATACCGATATAGATTGCGCGCACCATGGTGGGGATGTCGGTCTCGCCCTTGGCGAGGCGGTGCAGGATCGACGCCTCGCGCGCCTTGCGGTGGCGGATCAGGAAACGCACGAAGCGCTGGCCTTCGGGGATCTCGGGGCCGTGGCCGGAGAAATAGAGATCCTCGTCGCGCGCAGCGAGTCGGTCGAGCGATTCCATGTAGTCGATCATCGAGCCATCGGGCGGCGCCACGATCGAGGTCGACCAGCCCATGACGTGGTCGCCGACGAAGTTGAACTTGCGCTCGGGCCAGGCGAAGGCGAGATGGTTGGCGGTGTGGCCGGGCGTCGCCACCGCCTCCAGCTGCCAGCCGTCGCCTTCGACGACGTCGCCGTCGGCGATCCTGATATCGGGCACGAAGTCGCGATCGGACCCTGACTCCGGATTGTGCTTCTCGCTCTCGAAGCGCGGGCGCGAGGCGCGGTGCGGCCCCTCGGCGTAGACAGGCGCGCCGGTTGCCTGCTTGATCCGCGCGGTGTTCGGCGAATGGTCGCGGTGGGTGTGGGTGACGAAGATATGGCTCACGGTCTCGCCACGCACGGCATCGAGCAACGCGGCCGCATGCGCCGCATCATCAGGACCGGGGTCGATGATCGCGACGTTGCCTTGGCCTACGATGTAGCTGACCGTTCCGGTGAAGGTGAACGGGCTCGGATTGTTGCAGAGCACCCGCCGCACGCCGGGACGGACTTCCTCGACGACACCCGGCTGAAGCGGAAAGTTACGGTTGAACGGGACGTCGTCGTTGTCGGACATGGGACTTCCTGTGCGCTGCAGCCCCACCCTCGCCGTCATACCCCGCGAAAGCGGGGTATCCAGTACGCCGTGGCGTCGGTGGCGAAGGCGAGGTCTCTGGAATACTGGATCGCCCGCCTGCGGGCGATGACAGCGGAGCAAACTCTAGCCACGACCGGAGAACGCGACGCTCAGAAAAACGCCTGGATGCCCGTGATCGCACGTCCCAGGATGAGCGCGTGGACATCGTGGGTGCCCTCGTAGGTGTTGACCGTCTCGAGGTTATGGACGTGGCGCATCACGTGGTACTCGGCCGAGATGCCGTTACCGCCGTGCATGTCGCGCGCGACGCGGGCGATGTCGAGGGCCTTGCCGCAATTGTTGCGCTTCATGATCGAGATCATCTCGGGCGCGAACTTGCCCTCGTCCATCAGGCGGCCGACGCGAAGCGAGCCCTGAAGGCCGAGCGCGATCTCGGTCTCCATGTCGGCGAGCTTCTTCTGCACCAACTGGGTCGCGGCGAGCGGCTTGCCGAACTGCTTGCGATCCAGCGTGTACTGCCGGGCGCGGTGCATGCAGTCTTCGGCGGCGCCGAGCGCGCCCCAGGAGATACCGTAGCGGGCGCGGTTGAGGCAGCCGAACGGGCCCTTGAGGCCGGAGACGTTGGGCAGCAGCGCGTCTTCGGGGACCACGACACCGTCCATCACGACCTCGCCCGTGATGGACGCACGCAGACTCAGCTTGCCGCCGATCTTCGGCGCGGAGAGGCCCTTCATGCCCTTCTCCAGCACGAAGCCGCGGATCTGGTTGTCGTGCTCGGCCGACTTGGCCCAGACCACGAACACATCGGCGATCGGCGCGTTCGAGATCCACATCTTGCTGCCGGTGAGGCGATAGCCGTCCGACACCTTTTCGGCGCGGGTCTTCATGCCGGCCGGATCGGAGCCGGCGTCGGGCTCGGTGAGACCGAAGCAGCCGACCCACTCGCCGCTGGCAAGCTTCGGCAGGTATTTCTTCCGCTGGTTCTCGTCGCCATAAGCGTAGATCGGATACATCACCAGCGAGGACTGCACCGAATTCATCGAGCGATAGCCGGAATCGACACGCTCGATCTCGCGCGCGACGAGGCCGTAGGCGACGTAGCTGGCGTTGGCGCAGCCATATTCCTCAGGCAGCGTGATGCCGATCAGGCCGAGCTCGCCCATTTCGTTGAAGATCTCGCGGTCGGTCTTCTCTTCGAGATAGGCCTTGGTGACGCGCGGCAGCAGCTTGTCCTGGGCATAGGCGCGCGCGGTGTCGCGCACCATGCGTTCGTCTTCGGTCAGCTGCTCGTCGAGCAGGAACGGATCATCCCACTGGAAAGAAGCCGCAGCCGGCTTGTCCTTGGCCTGGGGGCGCACGCTCATGAAACGTCCTTTCGTCTGGTTCCGTCAAAATTTGCCCGACAAACTAGAGCGCCGCGGCAACAAGTGCAATTGTGTCCTGGTTTTGTCATTCCGGGGCGATGCGAAGCATCGAATCCGGAATCTCTTCGCGACAAGCTCGGGATTCCGGGTCTGGCGCTTTCAGCGCCATCCCGGAATGACACTGCGTGTCAAATCTCAAGCTGCTCGTTGGCGACGATCTCGATGCCGAAGCCGGACAGGCCCTTGTAGTCGTGCACCGAGGAGGTGAGATGCCGGATCGAGGTGACGCCGAGATCGCGCAGGATCTGCGCGCCGACGCCGACCTCGCGCCACTGGCGGTTGCGGTCGGCCTCGGTCGCGCTCTCGTCGGGCAGTGCCGCCACGGGGACACCGGCCGCGCCGTCGCGCAGATAGACCAGCACGCCGCGGCCGGATTTCTTGAAATGCTCCAGCACGGCCGCCATGCGCTTGTGGCCCGTAAAAATGTCCTTGACGATGTTCGGCTTGTGGAAGCGCGTCAGCACGTTCCTGCCGTCGCCGACGCCGTTATAGACGAACGCCACGTGGGCGATGGAATCGAACGGCGAGCGGTAGGCATAGCCCTGCAAGGGGCCGATCGGGCTTTCGGTGACGAAGGTCGAGACGCGCTCGATCAGCTTTTCGCGCGCCTGCCGGTAGGCGATCATGTCGGCGATGGTGACGTGCTTGAGCTTATGCTTCGCAGCGAACTGCGCAACCTGCTCGCCCTTCATCACGCTGCCGTCGTCGTTCATCAGCTCGCTGATGACGCCGACCGGCGGCAGGCCGGAAAGCTTGCAGAGGTCTACCGCGGCCTCGGTATGGCCGGAGCGCAAGAGCACGCCGCCGTCCTTGGCGATCAGCGGGAAGATGTGGCCGGGCCGGGCGAAATCGTTGGCGCCGGCATTCGGATTGGACAGCGCGCGGCAACACGAGGCGCGTTCCTCGGCGGAGATGCCGGTGCCGCCGTCGGGCTTGTAGTCGATCGAGACCGTGAACGCGGTGGTGTGCGCGGAATCGTTGTGGGCGACCATCGGATCGAGCCGAAGCCGGCGCGCGTCCTCGGTGGTGACGGGGGCGCAGACGATGCCGGAGGTGTGGCGGATGATGAACGCCATCTTCTCGGCGGTGCAGAGCGAGGCGGCGACGATGAGATCGCCCTCGCCCTCACGATCGTCGTCGTCGGTGACGACCACGAGCTCGCCCCTGGCGAAGGCCTGCAAGACTTCCTGAACGCTATCGGGCATTTCCCAATCTCTATCGGTTATGGGCCGGAGGCTTAGCCGGACTTCGGTCCAAGCGCTAGTGTCCTGGACGCAACCGGATATGCCTGACGGCGGCCCGGCCGGCTGGTTTCAGGCTTGCACCGAAGATACCAGGGATATAGGCGCGGCCGGCGCGGGAAGAAGGCCGCCGGGCTCCGGTCAGGGCAGCACCTCGCGCCGCTCAGCGAGCCGCTGGTCAAGCTCGGCGCGCTTGTCGGCCAAAAGGCCGGCCTGGACGGCTTCGATCACGGTAAACAGCTCATGAGCGTCGCTGAGCCGGGTCACGGTGACGTAGCTGGCACCCGCCTCATAAAGCTCGCCGACGTCGGACAACAGGTCGGCCGTGGCAACGATCATGGCGGTCGGGTTGAGGCTGCGGACGTGGCGGACCAGCTTCTCGTTGCTGGCGCCCTTCAGCAGCGCATCCGGCACGCTGAGGATGATCATCTCGGACTTGCCGATGCCGGCATGGAGCAGCGTGTCGGCGCTGCTGATGTCGCCATAGATCACGTGCAGGCCGCGCGAAAGCAGCGTCTGGTACACATTGGGGTTGAAGTCGATCACGGTGATCTGCTCGAGCAGCACCGGGGCCTGCCGTTCGATCTCGGCCAGGAGCGCGCTCGCCGCACGGAAAAAGCCGAGGATGACGATGCGGCGCGCCTCGCCATGACCGCCCTCGTGGCCCTCCTCGGCATGGCCGTTGCCGTGATCGAGGTCCTTCAGGCCGATCCGCTTCAGGGGACCGATCGCCCAGCGGGTGATCTCGTCGCTGCGGCTCATCGCGAAGGTCGAGAGCACGGCCAGCACCACGAAGGCGAAGGAGGCTGCGTTCGCGGTCTCGGCTGCGATGTGGTGGTCGGAAACGCCGGTCTGGATCACCACCAGCGAGAATTCGGAGATCTGTGCGAGGTTGAGGGCCGGCAACAGGCTGGCGCGCAGGCCCTGCTTCATCAGGTAGAGCGGGGTGAAGGTGGTGACGAGGCGGCTCACCACCGTGAAGGCCGCGATCATCAGCGCCAGCCCGATCACGGAGAGCCCAGGCACGGGGATGGTCATGCCGAGCGCGACGAAGAACAGCGTGATGAAGAAATCGCGCAGCGTCGTGACCTTGGCGGTGACGTCGAGCGCGTAGGGAAAGGTCGAGAGCGACACACCGGCGATCAGCGCGCCCATCTCGCGCGACAGCGACAGCCGCTCGGCGGTCTCGGCGACGAGGAAGCACCAGGCCAGCGCGCCGAGCAGGATCAGTTCGGGGCGGCGGGCGATCTGGTGGAACAGGCGGGGCAGCACGTAGCGGCTGACCAGCAGGGCCGCGGCGACCAGCACCGCGACACGGCCGATCGACAGCAGGATGACGCTGACTTCCAGATTGGCGAGGCTTGGCTGCACCGCCAGGAACAGGATGGCAAAGATGTCCTGGAGCACCAGCACGCCGAGCGTAATGCGGCCGGGCAGCGTGTCGAGCTCGCGCTTCTCGTAAAGCACCTTGACGATGATCACGGTGCTCGACAGCGCGCAGGCAACACAGAGGTAGACGGCATCGAACTGCCCGCCGCCGAGCGACAGGCCGATGCCGACGAAGAACAGCACCCCGAGCAGGCAGCCGCCGAGCAGTTGGCCGCCCGCCGCGAACAGGATCACCTTGCCCGCCCGCACGATCTTCTTCAGGTCGATCTCGAGGCCGATCATGAACAGCATGAAGATCAGGCCGAGCTCGGAGATGACGCTGATCGATTCCTGCGACTTGACCCAGCCGGCGCCGAATGGACCTATGCAAAAGCCGGCGATAAGGTAGGCCAGGATCAAGGGTTGCCGGGAGAAATGGGCAAGCAGGCCCAGCATCCAGGCAAACAGGATACAGAGAGTGATGTCGCGAATGAGCTCGTGCATGCCAAATTGGTCCGTTTTGCCGCACCCTAGTGGCCAAGTGCTGCGCGGCAAGCGAGCAATTCGTCACATGCGGATCGCGCTCTGCCTGATAGCCATGCTCGGTCCGTTCGCATCCCCCGCACCCGTCGCCGCGCAACCCAAGGTCAATATCGAGCAAAACTTTGCCGATTCGCTTACGGCGCTGCCGAAGGAGGAACTTGGCGTTTCCGGTGGCTTCTACGTGCCGGCCTATTCCAGCGTTGCGATGAGCCAGGGCAAGCTGCGCGTCGACTTCTCGGTGACCCTGAGCGTGCACAATGCCTCCGAGACGCAGGCACTGGTGGTCAAACGGATCGCCTATTTCGACACCGCAGGCAAGCAGGTCGAGAGCTACCTGAAGGCGCCGGTGGCGCTCAAGCCGCTCGCCACCGTCTCGATCTTCATTCCGACCGACGACGTGCGCGGCGGGACCGGCGCCAATTTCCTGGTCGACTGGGCCGCAACCGGCGAGATCGCCGAGCCCGTGGTCGAGGCCTTGATGGTTGGCGGCGTCGCCAATGCCCACTACGCTTTCATCAGCCAGGGCCGTCCGACCCGGACGGCGGGGAAAAAATAGAAAACCCGAAAACAACCCCATGCACAGTAGGCCCAATCCGCGAAATCAATGACTTGCCGGCCTCTCGCGACACGATGCGGATTTTTCGAATTTTGTTTGACGCGTCGGGCAAAACACTGGCATGATGCAATGATCGAAATCGCGGCGCCCGGCTGACATCAGGCCGGCCGCTCAATAAGAAAACAACGAGGAACGCTCTCATGACGTCCAGCTTCGATTTCGCGCCCCTGTTTCCGGCAGGGCTGCCGGCTCCCTCCGCGCGCTGGACGGGCCTTGCCAAATACAGCTTTGTCGGCGGCAACAACGATTCCGAGCAGGTCCCGCTGGATGAGCTGATCGAGGCCGCCAGCACGGTCCTGCGCAGCGAAGGCCGGTCGCTTGCCACTTACGGGCTGGCGCATGGTCCGCAGGGCTATCTGCCCTTGCGCGAATTCCTGGTGACGAAACTAAAGCGCGATGCCGGCATCAATTGCACGATCGACGATCTCCTGATCGTGTCCGGCTCGCTCCAGGCGCTCGACCTCGTCAACGCGACGCTGCTGACCCGCGGCGATACCGTGATCTTCGAGCAGGACAGCTATCAGGGCTCGTTGACCCGCCTGGCGCGGCTCGGGGTCAACGTGATTGGGGTTCCCCTCGACAAGGACGGCATGCGCATGGACGCGCTGGCGGCGACGCTGGCGGACCTGAAGAGCCGCGGCATCCGGCCGAAATACATCTACACCATTCCGACGGTGCAGAACCCGACCGGCAGCATCATGCCGGAGAGCCGCCGCACCGAACTGCTGCGGCTGTCGGCGGAATATGGCGTGCCCGTCTTCGAGGACGATTGCTACGCCGACCTCGTCTGGTCAGGACAGCGCCCGCCCGCGATCTACGCGATGAGCCCGAACGGTGGGGTGATCCATATCGGCTCGTTCTCGAAATCGATCGCGCCGGCGCTGCGCGTCGGCTTCATCGTGGCGCCCTGGGATGTGATGTCGCGGATGCTGGCGCTGAAGACGGATGCAGGTTCGGGCGCGCTGGAGCAGATGGTGCTGGCCGCCTATTGCAAGCCGCATTTCTCGACCCACGTGCCGGCGCTGACCAAGGCGCTGCGCACCAAACTCGACACGCTGATGGAAGCGCTCAACGAGCAGTTCGGGACCGCGGCGGAATTCGAGGAGCCGAAGGGCGGCATCTTCCTCTGGGTGAAGCTGCCCGACCAGGTCGATACGCTAAAGCTGTATCAGGCCGCGCTCGCGGCCGGCGTCTCGATCAATCCGGGGCCGGAATGGTCGACCGACAAGGGCCATTCCAGCTCACGGCTGCGGCTGTGCTTTGCGAGCCCTTCGCATCAGCAGATCCGCGAGGGCGTCGCCGTGCTGGCCGAAGTGTGCCGCAAGGAGTTCGGCGTGCCCGCCCGCAGCGCCAATGTGGAGAAGCGCGCCTGACGTTCGCGTCAGGCCGGTGCCTCAGGCCGCCCGGGGCTGGCTGCCGTGGATCGCGGAGGCGAGCCGCAGCAGCAGCACGATCGAGACGTTGCCCTTGCCGGCCTCGATCTGGGCGATATAGCGCTCTGAGATCCCGGAGCGGCGGGCCAACTCCCGGCGCGACAGGTCGCAGCGCATGCGCGAGGACCTCAGGCGGTCGCCGAGCTCGGTCAGAAACGCGGTCTCGGAATAAGGTGGCGCGGCACAGCTCCCCGGCAGCACTTCGCCCGCAAAATCCATCACTTGATTCAGCATTGGTCTATCCACGTTCGCCTTCGGGAGCGCCATCCTACCCCTGATGCGGCGGGCCTCATTGACGCGGATCAAATTCGCGCGCAATCGGCAGCCACCGTGGACGACCGCAGGCGGGATGCTACACTTTGGAATTCTTCGAGGGTGGGGCTTTTCAGAACATGACGCGTTGTTTGGGCCGCTGGACCATGGCTGCGATGGTGTGGATGGCGTTGACGTCCGCGGCCGGTGCGGAGACGCTTGCGGCGACGGTCGAGCAATGGGGCCTGCTTGGCTCATGGGCGGTCGATTGCGCCGCCCGGCCGGACCGCGACAAGGGCGCGGTTTTGACTTACGAAATCCGGAACGACGGAAGGGTGATGTACCGGCGCAATTTCGGCGACGCCAGGGACGAGAACGAGGTGGTGTCCGCCACAGTCGACGCCGAAGGCATGATCAATGTGATGGTGTACTTCCCCTCGCTCCGGCAGACGCGCGAGTTCGGCCTGCTGCTCTCGAAGCAAGGTAGCCTTCGTGCGATCTACAATCGCAGCGAGCGCGGCGAGTACACGATCCGGGACGGCAAATACGTCGCGACCGGCGCGCCGACGCCGCCGCAGCAACGCTGCGATTAACCACCTGCGATTAACCACCTGAACGCCTGTTCAGAAATCTCTTCCCGTTCCTCCGGAACGTTCACACGAATGCGAAGTTTAAATTTGCATTCGATTGGAGGAGGACATCATGAAGAAGCTTGGTTATGTCGTTGCCGCTCTGGGTGCGCTCGCGGTTGCGGCGCCGACGCTGGCAAGTGCCGAGACGGTGGTGATCAAGAACGGCCATCATCACGGCTACGGTGCTCGCGCCGAATTCCGCGAGCATCGCGACAACGGCTGGCATCGCGGCTGGCGCCATCACGACCGGGTCGTGGTGGTCAAGCGCGGTCACCGTCACCACTGGGACTAACGCGCAACGCGATATGGAATGGAAATGGCCCCTCACGGGGCCATTTCTTTGCGCCCATCTTTCTTCCTTCTCCCCTTGCGGGAGAAGGTGTAGCGGTGCGCGTCCCTCGCTCGTCAATCCCACGCCGGCGCAAAACCCGGATTGACGCAGCGCTTGTCCTTCGGCAGCGCGGCGATCTTCTTGCGGTCGGCATCGTCGAGCGTGATCTTGAGCGCATCGAGATTGGCCTGCTGGCTCTCGCGGCGCGAGGCCTTCGGGATCGCGGCGACGCCGTCCTGGTCGAGCAGCCATTTCAGCGCGACCTGCGCGGCCGTCGCGTTGTGCCTGGCGCCGATCTCGGCCAGCACCGGATCTGACGCAATACGTCCCTGCGCGAGCGGGCAGTAGGCGACCAGAGGGATCGATTTGGCGTTGAGATAGGCGAGCACCTTCGATTGATCGAGCATGGCATGATACTCGATCTGGTTGCAGGCGATCGGCGCCTTGACGTCCTCGACCACGATCTTGAGCAGCGCCGTGGTGAAATTGGCAACGCCGATCGCCCGCGTGCGCCCCTCCTCCTTCAGCTTCATCAAGGTCTCGAACACCGCGCCCCAGTTTGCGGACTTCGAGGGCCAGTGCACGAGATAGAGGTCGACGTGGTCGAGCCGCAGCTTGGTCAGGCTGGTGTCGAAGGCACGGCGGATCGCGTCGGGGCTCAGATTCTCGTGCCAGACCTTCGTCGTGACATGCAGCTCCGCTCGCGGCAGCCGGGCCGCCGCGAGCGCGGCGCCGATGGCCTCCTCGTTGGCGTACATCTCGGCGGTGTCGATGTGGCGATAGCCGATCGACAGCGCACTCTCGACCGCGGCGCGGCAGGCATCGCCCTGCATCCGGAAGGTGCCGAGGCCGAGCTTGGGCATGCTGATGCCCTGTGTTTTCAGATTATCCATGGGTCAACTCCTGACGTATCTGATCCAGCCGGACACGCGGTGGGGCCGCGAGGGCAGACTCTTCGGCGATGGAAAAGAGGTGGCGGGAAAGCGCACTATATCGCGCCAGGCGCGCGGCGGCCAATCACGAATGCTGCGCCACCACGGCGGGTCGGCCCTGCGGCTGGGGCACGATGTCGACCGACCAGAGGTCGCGGTTGTCGACGTCCTTCAGGGTGACCGTCATGACGCCACTGGCGCCGTCGATGTCGACGCGACCGAAGAACTGAAGGCCGAAGCATGGTGCCAGGTTTTCGCCCTGCGCTTCGCTACAGCCGTTCTGGTACATCGCGACCGGGCCAAAAGTGTTGTCGAGCGCACCGGGTCCCCAGCTGCCGGCATGCAGCGGACCGGAGACGAACTCCCAGAACGGCTCGAAGTCCTGAAACTGCGCCTTGTTCGGATCGTAATAGTGAGCGGCGGTGTAGTGCATGTCGGCGGTGAGCCAGACGATGTTGCGCACGCCCGCGCGCTTGATCGACGCCAGAAGATCGGCGATCTCGTGCTCGCGCCTATCCGGCGCGCCATTCCCGAGCGCGACGGCGTCCATGCTGACCAGGCCGATCGGCAGATCGGCCGCGATCACCTTCCAGGTCGCGCGCGACGCTGCGAGCTCGCGCTTCAGCCAGGCGAGCTGCTCGGCACCAAGGATCCAGCCGCGATGGTCGTCGCTCTTGTTCCAGCTGTCGTCGCGATAGCTGCGCATATCGATCATGAAGACATCGAGCAGCGGACCGCAGGCGATCTTGCGATAGACCCGGCCATGCCGCGCGCCGAGATCGCGGATCGGCATGAAATCGAAGAAGGCGCGCCGCGCGCGTGCGACCAGGCGCGGCGTGCCGTCGTCCTCGTAGCCGGCCTCGTCATAGCTGCCGGCCGGCGACCAGTCGTTGGTGACCTCGTGGTCGTCCCACTGCGCCAACATCGGCACCTCGGCGTGGAAGGCGCGAAAATGCTCGTCGAGATGGTTGTATTTGTAGTTGCCGCGAAACTGCGCCAGCGTGTGGGCGACCTCGGCCTTTTCCTCCGTGACGATATTGCGCCAGGTCTCGCCGTTTGGCAGCTTCTGCTCGGAAGGGATGGTGCAATCGGCGTAGATGTGGTCGCCGGAGTGGATGAAGAAGTCCGGTCGATTATCGAGCATGGTGCGATAGCTGCGATAGCCGCCGCGCGAGGTATCGATGCCCCAGCCCTGCCCGGCGACGTCGCCGGACCACAGGAACGAGATCGACTGGCCGGCAGACGGAGCAGTACGGAAATGACCGATCCGGCTTTCGCCGGGGATGCCCGTGGCGATGTCGTCGAAGCGCAGGCGATAGAAGATGTCCTGCCCCGGGGGCAGATTGTCGAGCTGTAGCTTTACGGTGAAATCGGCGTCCGGCAGCGCATCGCGCGAAGCCGACCCAATGAGGGTCTTGAAGCTTTCGACGGTCGAATACTCCACCTGCATCCGCGAGGGCCGGTCGGCGCGGGCCCAGACCACGGCGGAGCCATCCGAGACATCGCCGGACTGGATGCCGCCTGCAATCTGCGGGCGGTCGGCGGCGCGGCTGAGTGACGGCTTTGCCAGCGCGGCAACGGCGAGGCTGGAAGTCGAGCGGACCAGGAATTGCCGCCGGGTCCATACGCGCTGCGCGCGGAGCGATGCCATTCAGGAAACCTTCGTCGAATCGCGACGGAAGGTGCCTGCGCCGTTTGACCCCCGGCTTACGGTTTCTTGACTCCAAGCCTACGGTTTTGCGACGTGGGGATGACGAGCGAGATGCGGCTGCGAGCGCGGTGCGGTCCCTCGCCCCGCTCTTACGGGCCGCGACGAGCTTCGCTCGCGCTGACAGGTTGGGGTGAAGGGCCGGCCTCAACGCTTCCAGTTGCAGATGCCGCCGGTACGGCACGGCCAGGTCTGGATGCGGGTGTCCATCGCCTGCGCGTCGAGCGGATTGCCGTGGCGATGGGCGAGCCTGGTGCGGGCCACGCCGCGCGGCTGCGCGGGCCCAACGTGTGCGACTTTCGGCTCGGCCACACGCACGCGTTCGGCGGCGACCTTCTTCGGCACGTCGACCGGCTCGGCACGCGCCTGCGCCTCGTTACCGCCCTTCGCCTCGAGCGCGACCGGCGCGAACTGCGTCTCAGGCCCGAACCGCTTCGGCGACAGCACGGCCTTGGAGAGATCGAGACCGAGATATTCGTCAGGCTTGTACTCGTCAGCGCGTGCAACACCGCCCCAGGCGAGCACCAGGGCGACGGCAACTGCAAAAGGAACGCTCTTCAGGACCACGGACGCCTCCTGAAATTGATTATTAAAGGGGTAATTTATCCTTATTTAGGAGGCGTCGCGCGTAATTCCAGCGGGCAAGTGCCGCATTGGTTAAGAAGTTTGGCGGTGTCAGGCGACCTTTTTCGTCATCCCCGTTCCTTCCAGGAACCCCATCAGACGGCTGCGGATGATGGTTTCCGCCTCGCCCATGATGCGATCGATGAGTTCCTTGCAGCTGGGGATGTCGTGGATCAGGCCGGCGACCATGCCGCAGCTCCAGGCGCCGGCATCCATCTGTCCCTCCAGCATGATTTTGGGATAGACGCCCGCGACCTGGTCGTGGATGTCGTCGATGGTCAGCTTGGCGCCCTTCTCGCGCTCGATCTCGAGCAGGCGGTCGACATTGGCGTTCTTCAGCACCCGCTCGGTGTTGCGCAGGCTCCGCATGATCAGGCGGGTGTCGAGCTCGGTCGCCGCGACCAGCGCGTTCTTCACGTTCTGATGCACCGGCGCTTCCTTGGTGGCGATGAAGCGCGTGCCCATGTTCATGCCGGCCGCGCCCAGCGACAGGGCAGCGACAAGGCTGCGCCCGTCGGCCATGCCGCCGGAGGCGACGAACGGGATCTTCAATTCCTCCGCCGCGCGCGGCAACAGGATCATGTTGGGAATGTCGTCTTCGCCGGGATGACCGCCGCATTCAAAACCGTCGACGCTGACCGCGTCGCAGCCGATCCGCTCAGCCTTGAGCGAGTGGCGCACCGAGGTGCATTTGTGGATTACCTTGATGCCGGCAGCCTTCAGCGCCGGCATATATTGTTCCGGGCTGCGGCCGGCGGTCTCCACCGCCTTGATGCCGCCTTCGACGATGGCGGCGATGTATTCCGGATAAGGCGGCGCCGCAAACGTCGGCAGGAAAGTGAGGTTCACGCCGAACGGCTTGTCGGTCATATCGCGGCAGCGCGCGATTTCCTTCGCCAGCAATTCGGGCGTCTTCTGGGTGAGACCGGTGATGATGCCGAGCCCGCCGGCATTGGAGACGGCAGCCGCCAGTTCGGCAAAGCCGACGAAATGCATGCCGCCCTGGATGATGGGGTGCTCGATGCCGAACAGTTCGGTGATCGCGGTCTTCACGTAACATACCTCCCGAAGTTTGCTTGATGTTGGGATCAGTCTAGCCGGACTTTTGCGCCGGGGTCACCATTTCTCTCCGGTGGGACAGATCTCCATCTCGGAGGTCCAGGTGCTCTTGGGCTGCTGATAGAGCTGCCAACCGGGGCTGGCTACCGCCGACGGCGGCAAAATTGCGCAGCAATTTTGCGCTGATCGACGAAGCAATCCAGAAATCTTTCCCGGGAGGGATTCTGGATTGCTTCGCTTCGCTCGCAATGACGCGCCTCAATGCCCTCGCGCCGGCGCACCGAGATTGATCGGACGCAGCACGGCCGCCGTCGGGATCATCAGCACCGCAATAATCGCCAGCGTCCAGAACACGTCGATATAGGCGAGAAAATCGACCTGCTGCTGCAAGGTGCGGCCGACCCAGGCGACCGCCTGCGAGGCAGCATCGCTCGCATTCGAGCCCTGCGCCTGGAAATAACGCGTCATCGCATCGATGGTCTGCTGGTAGCCGAGATCGGACGGTGCGGCGTGCTCGATCAGGCGGCTCTGATGGAATTGCTGGCGCTGCGCCAGAATCGTCTGCGCCAGCGCCACGCCCATGGATCCCCCGATGTTGCGGGCGACGTTGATCAGCGCGGAGGCCTGGTTGGTCTTGTCGGGCGGCACACCATCATAGGACGCGGTCGTCACCGGCAGGAACAGGAAGGGAAGACCGAGTGCAAGGAAGATGCGCGACAGCGCGGCATAGCCGTAGGTGATGTCGCCGGTGAGCCCGGTCAGGTGCCACATCGAGAACGCGACGATGGCGGCACCGAACATGATGAGGTATTTCGGCTGCACCGTGCTGACGAGGCGGCCGACGACGGGCATGAGCAACAGCGTCGCGACGCCGCCCGGCGACAGAGCGAGCCCGGCCAGCATGGCCGTGTAGTTCAGCTCGGTCTGGAGCAGCTGCGGCAATAGCTGCGTCGTCGAGATCAGCACCGCGCCGGTGCCTAGCATGACCAGGAAACAGGCGGCGAACTGACGGCGGCCGAGCAGGCGCAAATCGACGATGGGGTCCTCGCGCGTCAGCTCCCAGGGGATCAGCGCGAGCAGCGAGGCCGCCGCGAGCACGGCGAAGAACACGATCATGCTCGAGCCGAACCAGTCATTGCGCTGGCCTTCGTCGAGCACGTATTCCAGCGAGCCGAGCCCGATCGCGACCAACAGGAAGCCGACATAGTCGACGCGCAGGCCCTTGCTCAGCAGCTTCTCCCTCTCCTCCTCCGCGCCCGACGGCTCTTTCACCAATGTGCCGACCAGGAACAGCGAGAGCAGGCCCATCGGGACGTTGATCAGGAACACCCAGTGCCAGGTGTAGGTATCGGTGATCCAGCCACCCAGCGTCGGGCCGACCACCGGCGCCACGACGACGGCGACGCCATAGATGGCAAAGGCCTGGCCGCGCTTCTGCGGCGGAAAGGAATCGGCGAGGATCGCCTGCTCGCTGGTCGCCATTCCGCCGCCACCGAGGCCTTGCAGAATCCGGAACAGCACCAGCGATTGCAGATTCCAGGCGAACCCGCACAAGAGCGAAGAGACCGTGAAGGTCGCCACGCACATCATGTAGAAGCGCTTGCGGCCGATCACGGTCGACAGCCATCCCGAGATCGACAGCACGATGGCGTTGGCGACGAGATAGCTGGTGATGACGTAGGTGCTCTCGTCGATGCCGACCGCGAGCCCGCCGGCGATGTGGCGCAGCGCGACATTGGCGATGGTGGTGTCGAGCACCTCCATGAAGGTCGCGATCGAGACCACGAAGGCGATCAGATAAGGATTGTGTCCGCCGGCCGCCGAACGCTCCGGCGACCAGCCGCCTGCGGATGCGCCCTCTTGCGTGGCGTCGGTCATCGCACCTTGATCCAGGGCACGACCGACATGCCAGGCCCGACCGGCAGGTCGGCCGGCCAGTCGTCGACCACGATCTTCACCGGCACGCGCTGCACCACCTTGACGTAATTGCCGGTGGCGTTCTCCGCGGGCAGCAGGCTGAACGCGGTGCCCGAACCCGGTTGCACGGAATCGACGTGGCCGGTGAGCTTGCGCCCGGGATAGGCATCGATGCGGATCTCAACCGGCTGGCCGGGCCGCATGTCGTTGAGCTGGGTCTCCTTGAAATTCGCGACGATCCAGACCTCGTCCGGCACGAACATCATCAGGCTCTGCCCTGCCGTCACGAAGGTGCCCTTGGCACCCGAGAGCTTGACGACCCGGCCGGACTGCGCCGCGACGACGCTGGCGTATTGCAGATTCAGATTGGCCTGATCGAGCTGCGCCTGCGACTGCTGGAGTTGCGCCCTGGCACCTTCGAGCTGCGCTTGCAGCGTCTTGATGCCGACCTGGGCCGACGTCACGGCGGTCTTGGCGCGCTCGGTGTTGGCCTGCTGCGCCTGAAGATCGGAGCGGGTCTGCTGCTGGCGCTGCACGGTACCGGCGCCCTTCTCGACGAGATCTTCCGCGCGCTTGAACTCTTCCTGCGAGAACTGGAGCTGGGCCTGGGCCTGCTCGAGCTGTGCCTGAGCCTGTTTGATCTGCTCCTGTTGCGAAACGATCTGGGCCTCGACATTGTCGATGTTGGCCTTGGAGACCGCGACTTGAGCCGCGGCCTGATCGATGGCGATTCGGTAATCGCGCTCGTCGATCTTGGCGATGAGATCACCGGCCTTGACGTGCTGATTGTCCGTCACCGGAACGTCGGTCACGTAGCCGCCGACCTTCGAAGCCACGGAAAAGCTGCGCGCGGCGACGAAGGCGTCATCGGTGGATTCATAGTGGCGGATCGCCAGCCAATAAAGCAGGCCTCCGACGAGCGCCGCGATCAGCACGACGGCGCCGACGATGGCGAGCAGCCAATGCTCGCGAAGCCGCTCACGCAGCGACGGCGTCTTCGTTGGCTTCTGCTCCTCGGGGGACGTTTTTGGAGCTTCCCTCGCCCTCTGCGGCTGTTCCGCGGACGGCCCACGCTCCCGTGTCTGAGCATCCACAGCGAACACCTTTCTCGGGACTCAACCGGCTGGCAGGGCAGCTACGGCCACTACGCGCGCCGCGAGCCTAACCACAACGCCAAGGCATGGTTCCGGCCTCGCGGAGCAGCGGTGTCATTCGTGAATGCACCGCCCAAAAAAGAAGCGCGGCACTACGTGTGCCGCGCTCGTCCTATTCGTCGCTATCGACGCAGATTGATCGGTACGTCTTCGCTCAGTGCGTGCTGGCTCAGTGCGTCTTGGTCTCTTGCCACTTCTCGAGGTCGGGCTTCGCCTCGCCCGACTTCTGCTCCTTCTCCGGATTGCCCTTCCAGGGCTTGTCGGTCTGCGCGTGCGATCCCCAGTCGTTCTGGCGACGGGGATCGTCGGTCGGTCGTTCCTTGCTCATCGGATCTCCTCTGGACGAAGCTCTCAAGCGAAGGGAACGCCGTAATAGGCGTTGACACCCCGCATCGTGGCATCGTCGCTCCAGTTCCAGTCGCTGCGCTCGCCATATTTCGGCGCGCCCTCCAGCGCCTTGGCGGTGATTCCGGTGACGTAGCCGCCGAGCTCCGTGTCGTATTTCAAGGACTGCCAGGGCAACGGATAGTGATCATTGCCGACGCCCAGAAAACCGCCGAAGCCGAGCACGGCGTAGGACACACGCCCGCTGGTCTTGTCGATCATCAGGCGCTCGATCGAGCCGATCTTGTTGCGATCCGCGCCATAGACCGATGTTCCCTCGACCTTGTCGCTGCCGATCAGCCGGCCCATCTCGCTGCGATCCAGTTCGCCTTGATTCAGCATCTCGATTCTCCACTCAGCCAATTTCCGGACCAACCTGTTCCGATGGCGATCGTTCCAAAAGGCGTCCCCCGAAAGCTGTCAGGAACATCACCGGAAACGAGCGGTTCTCCAATTCTCGATAGCTGGAAACCGGGAGCCGCCCGCAATGTCCGAAACCGTCTCCGACTTCATCGTGGAGCGTCTGCATCAATGGGGCGTGCGCCACATCTTCGGCTACCCCGGCGACGGCATCAACGGCGTGTTCGGTGCGATGAATCGCGCGGACGGCAAGATCGGTTTCGTGCAGGCCCGGCACGAGGAGATGGCGGCGTTCATGGCGACGGCCTATGCGAAATTCTCAGGGCATCTCGGCGTCTGCATCGCAACCTCCGGCCCGGGCGCTTCGCATCTCATCACCGGCCTCTACGATGCCCTGCTCGACCACCAGCCGGTGCTGGCGATCGTCGGTCAACAGGCGCGCAACGCGCTCGGAGGAAGCTACCAGCAGGAGCTGGATCTCGTCTCGATGTTCAAGGACGTCGCCGGCGCCTATGTCATGCAGGCGTCTTCGCCTGCGCAAGTGCGCCACCTGATCGACCGATCGGTGCGGACCGCGCTCGCCCGGCGGACCCCTGCTGCGATCATCCTGCCCAATGATCTTCAGGAAGAGCCGTACCAAAGCCCACCGCGCGCGCACGGCACGCTGCATTCCGGCGTCGGCTACAGCGCCCCGCGCATCACGCCGCGCGAGGCCGAGCTCGACCGTGCTGCAGAGGTGCTCAATGCCGGCAAGAAAGTCGCAATGCTCATTGGTGCCGGCGCGCTGAACGCCACCGACGAGGTCATCGCCGTCGCCGACCGCCTGTCGGCCGGCTGTGCCAAAGCCCTGCTCGGCAAGGCAGCATTGCCCGACGACCTGCCGTGGGTCACCGGCTCGATCGGGCTGCTCGGCACCGAGCCCAGCTACGACATGATGATGGCGTGCGACACGCTGCTGATGGTCGGCTCCGCTTTTCCCTATGCCGAATTCCTGCCGAAGGAAGGCAGCTGCCGCGGCGTGCAGATCGACATCGACGCCAGCATGATGTCGATCCGCTTTCCGATGGAGGTCGGTCTCGTCGGCGACGCCGCCGAGACGTTGCGCGCGCTGTTGCCGCGGCTCGCGCCCAAGACCGACGGCGCCTGGCGCAAGGGCATCGAAGATGGCATCGCCAAATGGTGGAAGACGCTGGACGATCGCGCGCATCAGCCGGCCGAGCCCGTGAATCCGCAGCTCGTCGCTTGGGAATTGTCCCCGCGCCTGCCCGACCGCGCGATCATCACCAGCGATTCCGGGTCCTGCGCCAACTGGTTTGCGCGCGACCTGAAGATCCGCCGCGGCATGACGGCCTCGCTCTCCGGCGGCCTTGCCTCGATGGGTGCCGCGGTGCCTTACGCGCTTGCCGCCAAATACGCTCATCCCGACCGGCCGGTGATCGCACTGGTCGGGGACGGCGCCATGCAGATGAACAATATGGCCGAGCTGATCACGGCGGCGAAATACTGGCGCGATTGGCGCGATCCGCGCTTCGTCGTCTGTGTCTTCAACAATGAAGACCTCAACCAGGTCACCTGGGAGCAGCGCATCATCAACGGCGACCCCAAGTTCGAGGCCTCGCAGCGCATTCCAAATGTGTCCTATTCACGCTTTGCCGAACTGGTCGGACTGAGGGGTATCTATGTCGACAGTCCGCAATTGCTCGGCTCGGCGTGGGAGCAGGCGCTGGCGAGCGAGATGCCGGTCGTGCTGGAGGTGAAGACCGATCCCGAGGTGCCGCCTCTGCCGCCGCACATCACCTTGCAGCAGGCCAAGAACTTCTCGCTGGCGCTGATCAAAGGCGATCCGAACGAGAGCAGCGTCATCAAGGGCGCAGCACGCCAGGTGCTCGAAACGATCCTGCCCGGAAAGGAGTGAGCCATGAGCGATTTTCGCGACATCCAGAACGGCGTCAACGACCCCGTCGACGGCGTCGACGTGAAACGGCACTTCAACGATAACAAGACACCGCACGAGCGCGCGCAACGCCATGCCGACGTGCGCGCCGAGCCATCCGCCTCGCCCGGAGAGCCGTTCCTGCCGGAGCGGCTTCGGCGCAAGCCGACCGATCCGATCAACCCGCGCACGGGACGTCACCCCACAGATTAGGAACATCGGCCCCTCGCCTGTGTTGATCGGCGCAAAGACCGGCGCGGATAAGGTGCCGCGCCGCCAGTTCAGAGGGACCGAACCATGAAACGAACCGCCATTGCCTTTGCCTGCGTACTGCTCGCCGGCCCAGCACTCGCCCAGTCGCTTGGCGAGAAGACCGGCGTCAATTCGGCACTGGGTGTCGCGCCCACCACGGCCGACTTCGTCAAAGAGGTCGCCATCAGCGACATGTTCGAGATCGAATCGAGCAAGCTCGCAGAGCAGAAGGGCAACGCCCAAGAGAAGAGCTTCGCCCAGCAGATGGTGAGCGATCATACCAAGACCAGCAGCCAGTTGAAGGCCCTTGTCGGCGACGGCAAGGTGCAGGCGACCCTGCCGACGGCGCTCGACAGCTCTCACCAGAGCAAGCTCGACAAGCTCAAGAACGCCTCGGGCAAGGATTTCAGCTCCGACTACAATTCCTACCAGGTCAGCGCGCACGAGGACGCTGTTTCGCTGTTCGACCGCTACGCCAAGGGCGGCGACAATTCCGCTCTGAAGGACTGGGCGGACAAGACCCTGCCGGCGCTCAGGCACCATCTCGACATGGCCAAGGAGCTCGGCAAGGCGCCGAGCGTCGGGCAGTCGAAGTAGGATCCCTCGCGGACGCCGGCTCCATCCGGCGTCTTGTGAGCACGACACTCCTCTCCGCGTGTTGAGACTACGAAATCGCGGAGGTCATCATGACGCATCGAGACAACATTTCAGTATCCCGCCGGCACGTCGTCCACGCGGCGAGCGCAACGCTCGCCGCGGCCTCGCTGGCGTCCCCGTCAGCGAAAGGAAACCCCGGCATGGCCGAGCAGGACCTGATCAATCCGGTCACCCGCTATCCGAAGCCACCGTTCAAGAAGCAGTCGCAACCCTGGCCAGGCCTCGCCGGCAAGATGGACCCGCGCCCCGACCATGGCGAGAGCAGCTACAAGGGTTCCGGCCGGCTCGCCGGCCGCAAAGCGCTGATCACCGGCGGCGATTCCGGCATGGGCCGCGCCGCCGCGATCGCCTATGCGCGTGAAGGTGCCGATGTCGCGATCAACTATGTCCCGAACGAGGAACCCGACGCGCAGGAGGTGATCGCCCTGATCAGGAAGGAGGGGCGCACCGGCCTCGCTATTCCCGGCGATCTCCGCGACGAGGCCTTCTGCAAGAGACTGGTGGAGCAGGCTCTGCAAGGGCTCGGCGGCCTCGACATCGTCGTCTGCAATGCCGCGCGGCAGCAGAGCCGCGCGTCGATTCTCGACGTCTCATCCGAGGATTTCGACGCGACGATGAAGACGAACATCTACGCGCCGTTCTGGATCATCAAGGCGGCGTTGCCGCATCTGAAGCCGGGCTCATGCATCATCGGCACGACGTCCGAGCAGGCCTACGATCCCTCGCCGGATCTGTACGATTACGCGCAGACCAAGGCCGCGACCATGAACTACGTGAAGTCGCTGGCAAAGCAGCTCGCCTCGAAGGGCATCCGTGTCAACGGCGTCGCACCGGGACCGATCTGGACGCCGCTCCAGGTCTCCGGCGGCGCGACGATGGAGAAGCTCGAAAAATTCGGCGGCATGACGCCGCTCGGCCGACCCGGCCAGCCTGCCGAGCTCGCCTCGATCTATGTGCAGCTTGCTGCGCCCGACGCGAGCTATGCGACCGGCCAAGTGTACGGCGCCGCGGGCGGATCAGGACAGCCGTAGCGCGCCGGCTCAGGAACAATCAATGCGCCCGAGCTTTACAAAACCGTCATGGAGATCATTTCGCCAGCCGCAGACCGATGGCGCTCGTAACGATCAAACCGACACAGATCGACACCGCGATCGCCGATGAGATCGCGACCCACACGAATTCCGGGCTCGAGGCTGCCGCGGAGGCGCTGACTTGGGGCGCAGACGAGCATGTGATCCTGGCGCTCGCCGCGGCAGGATGGCTCTATGTCCGGCTGCGCCGGCCCGCGACACGCCCCATCGCAAACCACGTCCTGGCGGTTTCGCTGGCAACCGCGGTGCTGCCACATCTCCTCAAATCGGTGTTCGACCAGACCCGGCCCGACCGGCTGACGGTTGTCGGCCATCGGCATGGCGTTCCCGTTTCCGGCCGCCCGCGCGACGCCTTTCCATCGGGCCATGCCGTTCACATGGGCGCGCTGGCGTCTGCTGCCGGCCTGCTGCCGCCGCAGCGCCGCCGTGTTGTCCGCACCATCGCGGTCGCGCTTTCGCTGACACGCGTTGCGCTGCTCGCCCATTGGGCCAGCGACGTCGTCGCGGGCTTCGCGCTGGGCGCCGCGGTGGAAAGACTGCTGCGCCCGTGGACATTGACGGGGCCACGGCGCAGGCCCGCAAGATCGCAGGCCGCGCGATGACCGAATATATTCTACGCTTCATTGCCGGCGGCGTGATCGTCTCAATCTTCTCCATCCTTGGGGACATGCTCAGACCCAAGAGCTTCGCCGGTCTCCTGGGGGCTGCGCCTTCGGTCGCGCTCGCCACACTCGGCATCGCCGTTGTCGAACACGGCCCGAACTATGTCGCGGCCGAGAGCTGGACCATGATCTATGGTGCCATCGCCCTGGCCTGCTACAGCGTTGTCGTCTGCCATCTGCTGATGAGGTTCCATCTCGCCGCGCTGCCATCGACGATCGTTGCCCTCGCCGTGTGGCTTGCGGTCGCCTTCGGCCTGCTCGCAGGCCTGGGAGGCGCGGCCTGATGCTGGTCAAACTGTCATCAGACGCCCTGAAGCAGACGCGCTGGTACGAATACGGCGTTCGCTTTCTGCTCGGAGGCCTCGCGACGGTTTTCGCCGGCATCGTGGGGGCACGCTTCGGCGCCTCGATCGGGGGGCTGTTTCTCGCGCTCCCCGCCATCTTCTGCGCCAGTGCAACGCTAATTGAGAGCCATGAGCGGCGCGCCAAGGAGAAGGCCAGGCTCAGCGGCCGGCGACGCGGGCAAGAGGCCGCAGCGCTCGATGCGGCGGGCGCGGCCTTGGGAAGCCTTGGTCTCGCAGCGTTCGCAGGCGTTTTCCACCTCACCGTTTCAACCAGCACCACCGGCGCGTTCGCCGCTGCGATTGCGGCCTGGGTTGCCGTCTCCGTGGCGGCTTGGTGGCTGAGGCGAAGGCTCCGTATCGTCTCCCACCCCCACCACTCGCGATCCTGACGCGGGCGCGATCAGCGAGGCGATGGCGCGTCCCGCAGCTTCAGGAATTCGAACATCTCGGCAGCCGCCTGGAGCTGCTCGATCCGGGCCGCCACGCAATCGCGTTGATTGCCATCGGGCAAGCCCGACAGTTCGCGCTCCAGCCGCAACTTCTGCGCATCGAGGCGCTGTTCGAATGTGTGGGGTTCAGATCGTCTTCGCATCATCCGTCCTCGGGGCTTGCAGGCCCGGGCTGTTGGCCCAGCGCTCGACTTGATCAATGACCTTCTGGTGGCTCGGACGCACCGGCTGGGGCGCTTCGCGCTCATCGGAAAGCTTGCGGGGTAACCTGACTTCTTCTGTCATGGCCTCACTCCCTCTGTAGGAGAGAATGCGCCAGCGCGGCAGTCGTTTCAACAATAACCTGTTGATTTTGCTGTATATTTTTACTCATTTTGCGATTTATGCGACTCCGATGGAACTCCCGCCAAATTGGTTAGTTGAGCAAACTACTCAACTTACTCAATTCGCATAATCGCCATGAACGACCTTCGCGCCGAGCGCCTTCAGGTCATGCTCTCGCCGGAAGAGTTGGCCGCCGTCGATGATTTCCGGTTCAAGCATCGCATGCCGACGCGAGCGGCCGCGGTCCGCGAGCTGCTCAGGTTCGGGTTGGCCGCTGCGGACGTCGATGCGCAGGCTGGAATCAAGTCGAGCAGTTTCGGCGTGTTCGGCCGCGGGCCGGATGGACACACTCAGGGCGATCCTGAAGGCGGCAACGAGGGCTGATCATAGGCCTCGCAAAGCAATACGACCCGACACCAAAACGACCCCGGCACAGTGAGTGCCAGGGCCGTCCTTGGAGATTGCTTCCGGCGCACCGGGGGCATGACAGCCGAAAGCAATCCGTCGACTCTTCGCGAAGGGAATTGTTCCCCCGAGAATTAGCCGCTCGGCGCAGCGCCGGAATCATCCGGCGTCATGCCCGAGCCCGGCGTTTTGCTGTTATCGTTGAGCTTGGGATCGCGCGTCGCCTCACGCGACGGCGAACCTTTCGGATCGGTCTTCTGCGAATCCGTCTTGTGCACGGTCTGCGCACGCTGCTTGTCGCGCGGCTGTTCCTCCGCGCGCTTGTCCCTGACGATGCCGTGGTCGGAATGCGCCATGATATCCTCTCGCCTCTCCTGAAGTCTTGAAGCGGTTACGCGCTGGCACAACGAATGTTCCAGCGCGAGAGAGATCCCGCAGCTTTAGCTATGCGCCGCGTGGATCGCCGCCGATGCATTTTCGAGGTGCACCTGACGAACCGTCGTGACTGTCGCGAATGCGACCGAAACGCCGAAGGCAAGAATGAGCGAGAGAAGTGCCAGACGTGGAGCCATCGCAAAACCTCCTTCTGGAAAATCAAAGCGATCGACTATTCCTCGATGATCCCTGATTGCTCGCCCACGTTCCGTGAGCGGTCTCACACGCAGATTCACCAAACCGGGAGTGCTCACGCATCCTGCGTTTGGAGGACGCGGACCTTTACGGGCGGGATTTCGCCGTCCAGCCAGTCCTGCTCTGTCGCCAATGCCGTCCAGGCATCTGCCATACGCGAATAGCGTTTGTAGGCAGGTTTCCCTTCCGCTCGCTCGGCGAGTTGCAGGCAGTTGTCGGCGTTATCCCTGAAGATGTCAGACTGTTTCATGGGTAGGACTTGGGGACGGAACTCCCCAATCGCAACCGCTCTTGCCGGATCTTAACGTTCGGGGAACTTCGCCCGCCATCGATGATTGATATGTATGCGAATTCTTGTTGCGATCGTCCTAGCCTTCATCAGCACGGCGGCACTTGCCGACAGCACCGGCGAGCGAACGCCTGGTGAGCGTGCGCCGACCGCAACCGATGTCATCACTGGCCTCTATACGTTCAGCCGCTTCCAGCAGGGCTTGTTGGAGAGCACCGATCTGAAGGGCAATACGGAAGTCAAGAACCTCGCAGCCTTGCGCGCCGAGGAAGCGGTGAAGCGCGACCAGGCCTTGAAGGAGATCCAAGAAACGATCGGCGCCGAGCCGCACGTCGGCAAGACGACTGCAAGCATTGGCATCGCGGAGCCCGACGCTTCGGACGAACCCGCTTATGTCAGGACGTTCTATGCGGCGCAGATCCCTGAATATGAGTCCACCATCGCCCTGCTCGAACGCTATCTGAAAGCACCCGACAACGCCGCCCTCGCCAATTTCGCCCGCGACCAGCTGCCGGTGCTGCGTTCGCAGGTGAGAGACGCAGAGCGGACGATGGCGGACAAATAGCCCCTTGGCCGACCGGCGCACGCATGCTCTGCCCCCTCGTTTCGGCCACCGCCCAATGAGACGGCAAAGGCAGTAAAACCGATCCCCAAAATCTTTGGAACCCTATGGAACCAATTGGTTTTGTCACGGTTATTCTGGCCGGGCTGAGCAAAGCAGGTTCCATTTCCTCGCGTCGCAACCTTGGCGCTTGAATTTCGAATTTAGCTGACGCTCTATTTTGACCAATTGCGTCGCGTCGTGGATTCGGACGACGCCTGCGGGGGAATCAGTATGAGCGACCTCGATCCCGGAACTGCATCACGGTCCGGTCGTCGCGTCCCAAAGCCAAAAACCAACGGAATGTCGGAGCCGGATTCCCGGCCGGAATTGCTGCTCGCGCTGCAAGCGATGCGCAGCGGCGATTTTTCGGTGCGCATGAGCGGCGACTATCTCGGCATCGACGGCAAGATCGCCGACACTTTTAACGAAATCATTGCCGCGAACCAGCGCATGGCCCAGCAGCTCGAGCTCGTCGGCCAGGTGGTCGGACGCGAGGGCAAGACCCGCCAGCGCGTGAAGTTCGGCCTTGCCTCCGGCTCCTGGGCCGACATGGAAGGCTCTGTCAACACGCTGATCGACGACCTGCTGTGGCCGACCCGCGAAGTGACGCGCGCGGTGGCGGCGGTGGCGCAGGGCGACCTGCTTCAGACCGTCAAGCTCGACGTCGACGGCCGCCCGCTCCGCGGCGAATTCCTGCAGTCGGCGACCATCGTCAACACCATGATCAAGCAGCTCGGCGTGTTCACCTCCGAGGTGACGCGCGTGGCACGCGAGGTCGGCACCGAGGGCAAGCTCGGCGGCCAGGCCCAGGTGCCTGAGGTGACCGGCGTCTGGAAGGATCTGACCGAGAGCGTCAACTCGATGGCGAACAACCTGACCAACCAGGTTCGCAACATCGCCGAAGTGACGATCGCGGTCGCCAACGGCGACTTGTCGAAGAAGATCACGGTCGACGTCCGTGGCGAGATCCTTCAGCTCAAGGAAGCCATCAACACGATGGTGGACCAGCTGCGCTCGTTCGCCTCCGAAGTGACGCGCGTGGCGCGCGAGGTCGGCACCGACGGCAAGCTCGGCGGCCAGGCGATCGTGCCCGGCGTTGCCGGCACCTGGAAGGATTTGACCGACTCCGTCAACGCGATGTGCGGCAACCTCACCGCCCAGGTCCGCAACATCGCCAACGTCACCACCGCCGTCGCGCGCGGCGACCTGTCGCGCAAGATCACCGTGGACGTGCGCGGCGAGATCCTGGAGCTGAAGGACACCATCAACACCATGGTGGACCAGCTCAACTCGTTCGCCTCGGAAGTGACGCGCGTCGCGCGCGAGGTCGGCACCGAAGGCAAGCTCGGCGGCCAGGCCCAGGTGCCCGGCGTCGCCGGCACCTGGAAGGATTTGACCGACAACGTCAACTTCATGGCATCGAACCTGACCGCGCAGGTCCGCAACATCGCCGACGTCGCCACCGCCATCGCCGGCGGCGACCTCTCGAAGAAGATCACGGTGAACGTCTCGGGCGAGATCCTTCAACTGAAGGAAACGCTCAACACCATGGTTGACCAGCTCAACGCCTTCGCCGGCGAAGTCACCCGCGTCGCCCGCGAGGTCGGCACCGAAGGCCGCCTCGGCGGCCAAGCCAACGTGCTCGGCGTCGCCGGCACCTGGAAGGATTTGACGGAAAGCGTCAACTCGATGGCGTCGAACCTGACCGCGCAGGTCCGCAACATCGCCGAGGTGACGACCGCAGTCGCCGGCGGCGACCTGTCGAAGAAGATCACCGTGGACGTGCGCGGCGAAATCCTGGAGCTGAAGGACACCATCAACACCATGGTGGACCAGCTCAACGCCTTCGCCGGCGAAGTCACCCGCGTCGCGCGCGAGGTCGGCACCGAAGGCAAGCTCGGCGGTCAGGCCCAGGTGCGCGGCGTCGCCGGCACCTGGAAGGATCTGACGGATTCGGTCAACTCGATGGCCTCGAACCTGACCGGCCAGGTCCGCAACATCGCGGAAGTCGCCACGGCCGTCGCCAAGGGCGACCTGTCCAAGAAGATCACCGTCAACGTGTCGGGCGAAATCCTTCAGCTGAAGGAAACGCTCAACACCATGGTTGACCAGCTCAACGCTTTCGCCGGCGAAGTCACCCGCGTCGCGCGCGAGGTCGGCACCGAAGGCAAGCTCGGTGGTCAGGCGCAGGTGACGGGCGTCGCCGGCACCTGGAAGGATTTGACCGACAACGTGAACTCGATGGCGGGCAACCTCACCGCCCAGGTTCGCAACATCGCCGAGGTCGCAACCGCCATCGCCGGCGGCGACCTCTCGCGCAAGATCACGGTGGACGTCCGCGGCGAAATCCTTCAGCTCAAGGACACCCTCAACACGATGGTCGACCAGCTCAACCGCTTCGCGGGCGAGGTGACGCGCGTGGCGCGCGAGGTCGGCACCGAAGGCCGCCTCGGCGGCCAGGCCAACGTGCCCGGCGTCGCCGGCACCTGGAAGGA
>Ga0065165_1000971_pt1 | contig 35806 bp, 28 predicted proteins | sample AraplaMF_Cvi_mMF_FD_63813 | JGI IMG/M metagenome (GOLD analysis project Ga0065165, IMG submission 63813) | Arabidopsis root microbial communities from the University of North Carolina, USA - plate scrape MF_Cvi_mMF (version 2) (version 3) | ecosystem: Host-associated > Plants > Roots >... | reverse complement strand
ACCGGAATATTAAAGTGGAGTATTGACAAACACTCGCAGACATGCCTACCGATCACGTACAATATTTATACAAGGACGACAATCTGGCCCTATCGGAGCCGAGTAAGCTTTCGGCCGAAAATCTTCGGGCCGAGGAGATGATCATCAACCTTGGTCCGCAACACCCTTCCACGCACGGTGTGCTTCGCCTGGAGGTGTTGATGGATGGCGAGATCGTGCGCGAAGTGGTACCACATATCGGATATCTACACCGTTGTTTCGAGAAGCATGCCGAGAACCTGCCGTATAACCAGGTGATTCCGTTTGTAGACCGCCTGGATTATGTGGCTGCCATGAACTGCGAGCATGCATATGTGATGGGTGTGGAGCGTATGCTGGGTATCGAAAAGCAGTTGCCGAAACGTATTGAATATATCCGTGTGCTGATGGCGGAGCTCAACCGCATTTCGTCGCACTTCATTGCTATTGGTACGTACGGTATGGACATTGGCGCGTTTACGCCATTCTTCTGGATTATGCGGGATCGTGAGCACATTCTGCGTTTGCTGGAGTGGGCATCGGGTGCGCGTTTGTTGTATAACTATTTCTGGATCGGCGGTTTGTTTTACGATCTGCCGGTAGGTTTTGAAACGCGGTGCCGTGAGTTTATTAACTATGTAAAGCCGAAGCTACAGGAGCTGGAGTCAATCCTGATCGATAATAAAATCTTTATCGATCGTACGGCGGGTGTGGGTGTATTGCCCCTGGCGTTGGCGATAAACAGCGGTTGTACGGGGCCGATGCTGCGCGGCTCGGGTCTTCGTTTTGACCTGCGTAGGGTCGACGGCTATTCGGTATATCCGGAGCTTGAATTCGAGGTCCCGGTAGGTGAAGGCAAGATGGGTAAGCTGGGTGATTGCTGGGACCGGACGTATGTTCGGATGCGTGAGATTCACGAGTCGATACGTATTGTTGAGCAATGCCTGGACCAGTTGGAAGGCGATCATAAGCGTACGCGTGACTTCGACCCGCAGGCGTTTGTTCCGAAAAAGATCCGTCCGAAGGCACAGGATTTTTATGTGCGTGCCGAAAGTCCGAAGGGGGAGCTTGGTTTCTTCTTCCGCGCCGATGGCAAAAGCGATGTGCCGTTCCGTTGTAAGTGCCGGTCGTGCAGTTTTGTAAACCTCTCCGTGCTGCCTGAAATATCCAAGGGAATTCTGGTGGGCGATCTCATCGCGATCATCGGTTCGATCGATATGGTGATGGGTGAGGTAGACCGCTGATGGGCCTTTGGATCGGGCTGATACGAGTTTAGTGTTACTATCATGAAGATCCTTACCACACAACAAATCCGTGAGCTCGACGCGTATACTATCGCGCATGAGCCTGTAGCCTCCATCGATCTGATGGAGCGTGCCTGTTTTGCGTTTACAACCTGGTTTTCTGAGCGGTTCGATGCTACCCGTCGTATCGGTGTGGTGTGCGGCTCAGGCAACAATGGTGGCGACGGTTTGGGTATTGCCCGGTTACTGAAGGAGCGCGGCTATTCGGTTTACGTTTGGATTGTGGGAGGAACGAGGGCTACGGCAGACTTTGAGGTCAACCGGCGACGCTTACCCGCTGCGATACCTGTAACAGAACTTACGCAAGCAGACGAAGGTGGCTTCAATACGGTTGATGTGCTGATCGATGCCTTGTTTGGCTCTGGTCTTTCGCGTGCGCCAGAGGGATTGTATGCGTCGGTTATACAGGCTATTAATCAGGCGGGTGTACAGCGTGTTGCTGTCGATATACCGTCGGGTCTTTTGGTGGATAAGCCGGGGCAGGAGCCGGTAGTACGTGCGCATTATACGGTTTCGTTTCAACTGCCCAAGCTGGCTTTTATGTTACCGCAGTATCACGCGTTTACGGGCGAGTGGGTGCTGGTGGATATTGGTTTGAGTAAGGCGTTTATTCGTGATGCCGAATCTTCTTATGAATATGTGGAGGCTAAACAGGCCAGGCGGCTTTTAAAGGTCCGTTCTAAGTTTGACCATAAGGGTACTTATGGGCACGCGCTGCTGGTGGCGGGCAGTTATGGCAAGATAGGCGCGGCGGTGCTGTCGAGCCGGGCCGTGTTGCGTGCCGGAGCGGGGCTGCTTACTACGCACGTACCACGCTGTGGCTATTCTATTATACAGACTGCGGTGCCGGAGGCTATGGTTTTGCCGGATACGAGCGAGACTATGTTTACGGCGTGCCCTGCCGATTTAGATCGTTATACGGCCCTGGGTATTGGCCCCGGCCTCGGACAGGCCAGGGAAACGGCGGCCGCGTTGGCTGAAACGCTCGAGAAGTTTGCAAAGCCCACTGTGATTGATGCCGATGCATTGAATATTCTGGCGCAGAACAGTGCTTTGCTTCATGTGGTGCCCCCAGGCAGCATTCTTACGCCGCACCCAAAAGAGTTCGAGCGCCTGGTCGGTACATGGGCGAATGACTTTGATCGGCTTGATAAGCAGCGGCAGCTGGCAGCCCGTCTTAAGGCGGTTGTGGTGTTAAAAGGTGCCAATACGTCGGTTGTTACGCCCCAGGGAAAGGTGTTTTTTAACTCCACCGGTAATCCCGGAATGGCCACCGGGGGGACGGGCGATGTGCTTACGGGCATTCTGACCGGTTTGCTGGCGCAGAAGTATTCGCCGGAGGATGCCGCGGTTCTGGGTGTTTTTCTCCACGGCCTGGCTGGGGACCATGCGGCCTATGAGAAGGGGATGCATAGCCTCATAGCGTCTGATTTGACAGATTTTCTATCATCGGCCTACCGGCAGTTGCAAGCCTGAAAGCGCATTTTTCGAAAAAATAACGTCGGTTTTCAAACCTTTAGCCCATTTCCCGCATCTTAATAGACGAAAGGCCATTATAAAGCGATTAGGCCGAAAACTTTGGATCAAAAATTGACGTATTTACACAATAAATAGATACTGCTATGCGTAATGTTTTACTTGCTCTGATACTGTTGGTTGCGGGGGCGGTTAATGCCCAGAGTCAGTCGGAATATACCGGCCAGCCCGAGAGAATGGATTTGTCTAAATCAGTACAAATCTTCCCAAATCCGGCGATTGAATTTGTCCACGTTAAAATCGACCAGGTTAAGGCGCAGCATCTGCAGCTTAGCCTTCGTAATATTATTGGTAACGAAATTAGCGTAGAAACGGAAGTTGTTGACGAACACGAACTTCGCATTCGTGTGAAAGACCTTGCTGCTGGCTATTATCTGCTCGCCATGAAAGATAATGAGACGAAGTTCCGCGGAACGTACAAGTTTCTGAAACGCTAACCCTAACGTTCCGCGTATCGATATCACTCTTTACTAGAATCACTTCTACCGGGGCCTACCGAATGCTAGCGCGAAGCAGGACCCAGCACGTTTTTCAGAACCTGGGCAAAGCTCCGGATATCTTCTTCTGCCGTGTCGAACGAGCACATTAGCCGGACTTCAGAGATTCGTTCATTCCACACATAGAAATAGTGTATGTCTTGTAACGCCGGTATGGCAGCCGGTGGGATGACGGCAAAAATACCATTGGCATCTACTGACTGTGTGATTTTAATTTCCGGAAATTCCCGTAACGCTTTTTCCAGCAGTTTGGCCATTGCATTGGCATGGGCCGCATTTGTTTTCCAGAGGTCATTGGAGAGCAAGGCTTCGAACTGCGCGCCGATGAAGCGCATTTTTGAATGAAGCTGCATGCCTTGCTTCCGGATGAATTTAAAGGGTTTGGCCAGCCCGGTATTGAAGAATACGACGGCTTCACCGAACATCATGCCGTTTTTGGTGCCGCCGAAGGAGAGTACGTCTACGCCGGCGTCGCGCGTTATGGCTCGCAGGCTTTGGCCCAGGGCGGCTGCGGCGTTGGCTATGCGCGAGCCGTCCATGTGAAGATACATGTTATATTTTTTGGCGACCGCTGCAATGGCGCGTATCTCGTCTATGGTATAGACGGTGGCGTATTCGGTTGTTTGCGATATAGAGATGACCCGCATTTGCGGATGGTGCTGATCGTCGAGCCGCCGGATCTTTTCTTCGATCTGTGCCGGATAGATTTTGCCGTCGGTTGTAGGGATGGTTACGAGTTTGCAGCCGGTAAATTTTTCTGGGGCTGTGGACTCGTCTACATTAATGTGTGCCAGGTCGGAGCAGATAACGGCGTGATAGGACTGTGTGAGGGCGCTTAAGCCCAGCACGTTTGCTCCGGTGCCATTGTAGGCAAAGAATACTTCTATATCGTTGCCCAGGAATTCTTTGAAGCGTGCTATTGCACGGGTTGTAAATTCGTCGCTGCCGTAGGAAGAAGCGTGGCCGATGTTAGCGTTTACCAGGGCTTCCATAATTACCGGGTGTACGCCGGCGTAATTGTCGCTGGCAAAGGTTCTGTTCGTTGTCATATCCGTGTGAAAAATATGATTTAATAACCTGGATGAAAAAGGTTATTTTGACGGAGCAATAAAAATTTACAGGCATGGTCAATATTCTGGTTCCCACGGACCTCTCAGAGCTTTCGCGCATTGCTGTGCAATATGCCGTGAGTATAGCCAATAAGCTGAGCGGTACGGTTACATTGCTGCACGTTATTCTGCAGCCGGAGCCAACCCGGGTGGCTATGCGAGAGCGCTTAAAATTATTCGAAGAAGAGTTGGTGCATGCCGCGCAGGAAGACCTCGAAACGTTCGCGGCTACGTTTGCCCGTCAAGTACGCTTTGCCGAGCCTATCCGTTCCCGTGTGGCGAAGGGGCCGTCGTTTAACGAGGTTGTGAAGCGCGAAGCGCGTAAGCACCACAGCGGGCTTATCATTATGGGTACACGGGGTGCCAGTGGTTTGAAGAAAGTGGTGTTGGGTAGCAATGCGGTTTCGATTATTACCGGCAGTACGATACCGGTTATTGCCGTGCCGGAGAAGGCTACGTTCAAGGGCTTCCGCAATATTGTTTATGCTACTGACATGCGTAACCTTGAAAAGGAGCTTACGGTGTTGGTACGCTATATTGAACGCTTTGGCTCGACCATACATGTGCTGCACATTACACCGTCGGGTAAGGATATCGAGGAGATTGAAGAGCGTATGAATGCCGTGGTGCAGAAGCTTGGGTACACCAATACGGTGTCGCTGGTGTTGGTGAACCGTTCGGTCGATAAAGCTATTGAAGATTATGTGAATGTATCGAAGGCCGATGTGCTGGCAATGTTTACGCATGTTCCTACGTTCTTCGAGAAGATCTTTGACCGGAGTATTACACGTCGTATGGCGTTTCAGGCGCAGATTCCTTTGCTGGCCTTTACCCAATAGTCTGATTATAAAAACAAAGAAGCCGTCTCTGAGTATATGAGACGGCTTCTTTGTTTTTGGGGTAAGCGGGAGCGTTATGCTTCCTTCTCTTTCCTCAGGCTCCAGCCCAGGCAGCCCAGGAGTGTGAGCAGTACGAGTATGGAGCAGATTTTTGTGATGGTGTTGCCGGTGGTGTAGGCTTTGGGTTCAAAGCGGAATTCCACGGTGTGTTTACCCGCAGGCATATTCAAAGCGCGGAGTACATAGTTTGCACGCAGTATCGGGGCTTCTTTGCCATCGATGAAAGCATTCCAGCCCTTTTCATAATATATCTCCGAGAATACGGCCAGGCCTTCGGCTTGTGACTGGCTTTCGTATTTCAGGTAGTTGGGGCGGTTCTCGGTTATAGCGATGGTCGCTGTGGTATCGTTTGATGCCGCCACGGGTTTGAATTTCGATACATCGACTACGGCCGTGGTGCGTGTGTTGATGTCACAAACTGCTTTAAGTTCTTCGGTAGGCGTGTTTACCTGTTTGATTTCCTGTACAAACCAGGCAGGGCCGTTGGCGGCAGGATTTGGCAGTACCTGGGTTTCGTAGGTCATATACTTTACGTTAAGCATGTTTAAGCTGCCGTAAAGTTCCGGGTGGAATTGGCCCTGGCGGGCGTCATTGTATACCTGGTAGGTTTGCCGTGTGATGCACGAGTCGAACAGGTCCTGGTAGCGGCGGAGTTTTGCACCGTGGTAGCCACCGATGGAGTTGTGGAAGTACGATGTGCGGGCTTCGGCCCAGGCATCGCCGCGAATGTTGTATACGCGGAAGTAAGACTTGTCGCTTAGTATTTGCTGGTCGGCTTCGTTTGCTACGAAGTTCTGCACTTCGCGTTTACGGCGGTAGTTGCCGTCGGTAAGGTAGCGTTTATCTACGGCGGCGATGTCGAACAGAATCAGGGCGATCAGGAATGCGTAGAATGCCGGTGCAGCAATTTTCTTCCATACTTCGAAGTAGATGGCAACAAAGGCCAGCAGCATGAAGATCATGGAGCGGAAGGCATCGCCACGGAGCAGGCTGGTGCGATCGTCGATCAATGCTTTGAGGAACCACGGTGGCAGATTTTCGTCGCCTTCGCGCATGAAGCTGAACAGGAATCCGCCGAATAGAATGAGGAACAGGCACAGGCCGGCAGTAGAGGCCAGTACGATGAGTAGTTTTTTCTGCGTTGCTTTGTCGATGCCTTTTGCGGCAATTTTCTCCAGGCCGATCAAGCCGAGCAGTGGCATGGCGAAGATGGCCATGATGATGGTGAATGTAACGGAGCGGAATTTGTTATAGCCTGGCAGGTAGTCGTACAGGAAGTAGTTGAAGAGTTTGAAGTTATCGCCCCAACTCATCAGTATGCCCAGCACGGCTACGGTTACGAGCCATGTCACATACCGACGTTCGGCAAACGCTATACCCACTGCAAAGAGAAATACAATCACGGCACCGGCATAGTATGGTGTGGCACCGCCCTGAGGTCCCCAATAGCCGTAGGATACTCCCGCCAGTTGGTTGGCTGTTTTCTGATCTTGTGTCTGGCTCAAGGCCTTGTATACTTCGCTTGTTTTATCGAGCGCCAGTACGTGTGGTTGGCCGGGGTCGTGTGTATGGCCGCCGTATATGTTCGGAATCATCAACGTCATGGGTTCGAGGAGACCGTTGGTGTATTCAAATACGTATGACTTGGACAGACCGTTTGCAGAAGCGTTGCCGGCGGTTGTGGCGGATACAATTTCTGATTTACCGCGTATGGTATAGGCGCCATATTCGGTAACGGCCCAGAAAGGTCCAATGAATGAACCGAGTGCCAGTACAGCTGCGGGTATGAGTACCGCGGTTGATTTTGCGAACTCTGCGGCGCGTTGTTCTTTGATGGCACGAACGAGTTGGATGATGGCATAGATAACCAGGATCATGCCCATGTAGTAGGTAATCTGTAAGTGATTTTCTTTCAGGTGCAGGGCAAGGCCGGCGGCTGTAACGCCAAAGCCCAATAGTCTGCGGCCCGAGAACGCCAGGTGTACGCCGGCGATTACGAGGGGCATGAAGGCAATGGCACCGATGCGGGCGTTATGCCCGGCAGCGAGGCCGACTGTCATGTATGACGAGAGACCGAATGCCAGTGCACCGCCAATGGCGAGGTAGGGCCGCACGCCAAAGGCCAGCAGCAATATATAATAGCATATAAATGCCAGGTATATGTTTGCGATGGGGTGGGGGAGGCCGACCGAGAGTACCTGCTTGATGAAGGTTACCGGTTTATTGCTCCACTGCACGTTAACCAGGTAGGCGGGCATACCGCTGAACATGGCACCAGCCCACAGGCCTTCTTCGCCAGTCTTGTCGCGGTAGTCGCGCAAGGCTTTGGACGATCCTGCCCATTGTTCTATATCATGTTGGCTGATGCTCTTTTTGTCAAAGAAAACAGGTTTGAAAAAAAATACCGTCACGATCAGGAATACCGCTACGGCGATGATATGCGGTAAGATGTGCGCGGAAAAATTGATTTTTTTCATCGGGTTGGTTACGTGGTTATTGGTATGGCTTGCCGGGGTGTGTTACAGGCCCGGTTTGGCGTGCGCAAAATAGGAAGGATTGGCTAATTTTAATACCCTGCCCATGGTTTCTGACCGGCGTTAGCCGATAAGGCGGTCTTTTAAAATGTTCAATCCGGCAATAAGAATGAGTACAGCGGTAATACGTTTGATATAGAGCGGATTGAAGCGGTGGGCGCCAAGACGTGAGCCGATCTGGCCGCCGATGAATACCGCCGCGAGCAGCGGTACGATAAAGCTCCACTGCATCTGGGGTACACCCCGGTAGAACTGCCCGGCCAGTCCGCTGATGGAGTTTACCAGGATGAAGGCGCTGGCCAATGCTGATATACGTTTTGCTTCAGACCATCGGAGGAAGTGAAGTACCGGCGAAAGGAATATGCCGCCACCAATGCCCACCAGTCCAGACAGGAGCCCTATGGCTGCGCCCAGCGCTGCCTGAGTTCCTTTGTTTTCGGGAATATCTTTGCGGTTATGTTGAAAACGCTCGGGCTGGAACCATAGTAAGAACGATACAATCACGAGTGTAGCGCCCAGCAACACAAAGAAGGTTTGTTGTTTGATGGGCCAGAAGCCGCCGATGTATGCGGCGGGTACGCTGGTTATGAGGTAGGGCCACACGTCGCGAAACGTGAGCTTGCCTTCGCGGTAGAATATGATGGTGCCTCCGGTTACAACGATGATATTACAAAACAGGGCCGCCGACCGTATTACGGGAAAGGGCAATGCAAACAGGGGCAGCGCGAGTAAGGCGAGGTAGCTGGAACCTCCGCCGAATCCTACAGAGGCATAGATCAGGGCAATAACGAAGAAGCCGGCAATAAGAATGGTAACGTCAGCAGTCATAACAGGGTAGGAAATACGGATAAAAGCGTGGTGGCGGTGTTATCATCCGCCAATGGTTGACATCGATTCATGAACGGGCTCATGTCCGGCCCGTTGGATTTCGGCTTCGAAGCCGTCTTTGGGACGGCTGCTGAATGCGCGTAGTAACGCGTTCTGTAGTATAGCGTCGGTAGCGCCCGAGCGCAGTAGTGCTTTCAGGTCCAGCACGCCGTTATCATAGAGGCATGTTTTGAGACCTCCCTGGGCTGTTATGCGCAGGCGGTTGCATGTGCCGCAGAAGGTGCGGCTGTAGGCGGCAATAACGCCTATTTTTCCGCAGTGTCCCGGGATGGCATAGTGGTAAGCAGTGGCGTTGTCGGGGTCGGTTATTTTGTGGAGGGTTGGGTAGTGGGCGCGGATGTGTTCAACAATGCGGGTGTAGGTCCAGGGTAGTTGGGTGTAGTGGCGTTCGCCTCCGTTGAAGGGCATCTCTTCGATAAACCTCACGTCTACGTTGTCATGTCGGGTGAGTTCTACGAGGGGGAGGATGTCGTCTGTGTTTTTACCGTCCATTACGACGGTGTTTATTTTTACGGGAATCTGGTTGTCGAGCAGGCCGCGTAGTGTGGCGATGGTGTTTGCAAATTCGTCGCGGCGGGTAATCTGGCGGAATCGTTCGGGGTCCAGGGTATCGAGGCTGAGATTTACAGAGGCAATGCCGGCGTTTTTTAACGCGGGCAGGTGTGGTGCCGTAAGCACACCGTTGGTGGTGAGGTGCAGATCCAGCCCGGGTATTTCGGATAGCCGATGTATAAGCCTCATCAGGTCGGGGCGCACAAAAGGTTCGCCGCCGGTGAGCCGTAGTTTGCGTATGCCCAGGGTGTGGAGCAGGGTTACGAGGCGTACGATTTCGTCGAAGGTAAGAAGTTCTTTTTGCGGAAGGTAGTGTATGCCTTCGGCGGGCATGCAGTAGAAGCACCGTAGGTTACAGCGGTCTGTTACGGCGAGGCGCAGGTAGTTTAATGGGCGATTATGGTTATCGTACAGGATCAACGTGTCGTTCTTTGCTGTTAAAGATAAGAAATACTTACTTAGCGTTTTTAACGTCCCACCCAAGCCATGGAGTATACGGTAAAAGCGTTTGGTATCACAAAAGATATACTGGGCGGCCGCGAAGCGGTTGTGCGGGCCGACCGTGCCACGGTGGCATCGCTACGGCAGGCGCTTTTGCGCGATTATCCGCAGCTTGCCGGTCTGAAGTCTTTACTGATTGCGGTAAACAATGTGTATGCCGACGATGGGGTCGAGCTTGCCGAACGCGACGAGATTGCGCTGATACCGCCCGTGAGCGGTGGTTGACGTGTATACGTACCGAAGTTTCGTTTTTCGAAGTAAAAGATTTTATCCCATGATTGAAATTACCGCTACACCGATCGAGATTCAAAAGGTGATTGCCGCCGCGTCGCATCCGGAAGCCGGCGCGGTAAACACGTTTATCGGTACTGTTCGTAACCATGCGAACAGTAAAGCGGTTTTAAGGCTGGAATATGAAGCTTACGAGGCGATGGCGGTAGCGGAGATCAAGAAGATTATGGACGACGTTTGCCAACGGTGGCCTGTTAAAGGCTGGGCGATCAGTCACCGGGTAGGCACGTTGGTTCCGGGGGATGTTGCAGTGGTGGCGGCCGTGGCTACACCACACCGGGCACAGTCATTCGAGGCCTGTCAGTATGTTATCGATACGTTGAAGGCTACGGTGCCGATCTGGAAAAAGGAAGTATTTGAAGGCGGTGAGGAATGGATTTCCGCGCATCCGTAATTGAAAGGCATTACGGGAAGGTGGTGTGAATAACGAAGCCTTGACGATGTTTGGCCGGATGTATACCGTTGAGCAGAGTTCTTAAAGGGGAGTGGTTACCCCGACCTTACTTCGCTTACCTGCGTAGTGCGTAGCAAGATCCTTTAAGGTCTCACGCAAAGATCAATACAATCAGTGACGCGATGCCCAGTGCAGCGATAAAGCCCATCACTAAAGCAATCAGCAAGTCTCTGTGGATCGGGTTGAGAAAGGGTTTTACAAAAGATTTCATACCAACTATAGTATTTAGTAATGCGAAGGTAGCGTTGTCTGGTGGATTAATATTGGTGTTACCGTAGAATTATTTCTGCACACGCTGGCGGTGACTTGCGCTGTTTTAAATACCCTGTTGCTGGTGAACAAGTTAAGCGTTTTGCATTGACTAAAGCTTAAGTAGCGCTATTCCGGTAACCGACGGAAACCAGCGCCAGCAAGGTAATTCCGGAGAATTGATTCGCGGTTAACTACGTAGTTTCGGTTCTGAATTTTGTGGTGATTTTGCTGAATAACGTATCAGAAACTTGTCTAAACAAGTCACTGATTAAAACGGCGCTGTACCCTACCGTTGTAAGCCATTCATCCCGAGCAAATGGAGCCCGGGGAGTCGTATGAGGTTTTGTTCTATTCCGGCAGTTTGAAGTCTTTTTTACCGCCGGTTTTTTCAACCAGACGTATGGATTCAATGACGATGTTGTGCGACAGGGCTTTGCACATGTCGTACACGGTAAGGGCGGCTACGGAAGCTGCGGTGAGGGCCTCCATTTCGACGCCGGTTTTGGCGGTGAGTACGGTTTCGGTGGCGATGATGATGCGGTTATTGTCAACGTAGATGTGCACCTGGCAATCTTCGAGGCCTATGGGATGGCAGAACGGTATGAGGTCGGCGGTTCGTTTTGCGCCCATTACGCCGGCGATGATGGCGGTTTGAAATACGGGGCCTTTGGCGGTAATGAGTTCTCCGTTTTCCAGTCGGGCGAGGATTTCGCTGCCGGGGTTTATTACTGCACGGGCTTTCGCAGTGCGACGGGTTGCCGCTTTTTCTGAGACGTTAACCATTCGTGGCTGACCTTCCGGAGAAACATGTGTAAATTCTGCAGTGCTCATAGCGGCCTTTCGGTTCCTATTGTTTTACTTGTTCCATGCTTTGCCGTGCGGCGGGCATGTTTTATACGTAAAGGTAAAAAAGAATCTCATGGTTACTGTTCAGGAAGCTACCGACTTGGTCTTTGCCCACCCGGGCATACAACGAGTCGAAACGATACCGTTTCATAATTCTATTGGCCGGGTACTGGCCGAAAAAATACAGGCTGATCGGGACCTTCCGCCGTTTGATCGGGTTACGATGGACGGCATTGCGATAGCGTTTGAGGAGTGGAAGGCCGGTCATCGTGAATTCAATGTGGAGGATATCCAGGCTGCGGGCTCGCCCCAGAAATCATTACGCGATGTAAGCAACTGTATCGAGGTTATGACGGGAGCCATATTGCCGGAGGGAACGGACACGGTGGTGCGTTATGAAGATATAACTATTCATAACGATAAAGCTGTGATACTTACCGAGCGTCTTGAGCGGGGTCAGTTTCTTCACCGGCAGGGTAACGATGCCCGCGCGGGTGCGGTGTTGCTGGAGCCGGGTATTGTGCTTTCGCCAGCCGAGGTTGCGTTGCTGGCATCGGTTGGTAAGAGCGATGTTAAGGTGCATGCGTTCCCTAAAACAGCTATCATTTCGTCGGGCGACGAGCTGGTGGGTGTAAACGAAGAGCCCGAGCTTTACCAGCTGCGTCGTTCCAATGCGTACGCGATTGAAGGTGCTATGGAGCAAATGAAGTGGGAGGGAAGGCAGTACCATCTGCCCGATCGTCGCGACTTTTTGCTCGACTCGCTACGTGTTATAGAAGCCGATCACGACGTGCTGATTCTTTCAGGAGGAGTATCGAAGGGTAAGTTTGATTTTATACCCGAGGTGCTGGAAGAGATTGGTGTGCGCCGGTTATTCCATCAGGTTACCCAACGCCCGGGCAAGCCGTTCTGGTTTGGCGTGTCGAAGAAGGGTAAAGTAGTTTTTGCATTGCCGGGTAATCCGGTGTCTACCTATATGTGTTTTTACCGGTATATCAAGCCGTGGTTACTGCATGGCTTTGGTGCCAACCCGGTGAGTTTGGAAGCTGTGCTGGCCGAGGACTTCAGCTTTGCGCCAGACCTGACATATTTCTTACAGGTATCTGTACGGATGGAAAAGGGATGTGTACGTGCATACCCTCAACCCGGTGGCGGCTCTGGTGATTTTGCCAACCTGAAGCATGCCGATGGTTTTCTGGAGTTGCCTGCGAATCGTAAAGATTTTAAGGCTGGAGAAGTATTTCCCTACATTCCTTTTCGACTGGCATAATGCGGGTTCTTATAGCGCCCGACAAATTCAAGGGTTCTCTTACGGCGCAGCAAATCTGCGATACGGTTGCCAGTGCACTTGGGGCACTTGATCCGGATATAACCTGTATTAAACTTCCACTTGCCGACGGTGGCGATGGTACAGCGGTGCTTCTGACGCAGGAAGCCGGCGGCACGGTATATACGTGTGCGGCGCGTGATCCGCTTTTTCGAAAGATCGAGGTTACGTATGGCATTACGCCCGATGGTACTACGGCTATCGTAGACATGGCTTCGGCTTCGGGGTTAGCACGTTTGAAGCGTGAAGAGTATAATCCGTTTGAAACATCGTCGGTGGGTACGGGCGATATTATCCGGTATGTTATCGAACGTCACCCGGTGTCATCGTTTATTGTCGGTGTTGGGGGGACAGCTACGAACGACGGAGGCATTGGGATGGCCGCGGCGCTGGGTGCGCGGTTTTATGATGAGGCAGGTGATATTCTACACCCGGTTGGCGAGAATCTTTATCGGATACACAGGATCGATCTGGCGCGGGTGCATACGGCGGTGCAGTCATTATCGTGCATGTTGCTATGCGATGTTACAAATCCGCTGTTTGGTCCGGAGGGAGCGGCGGCTGTGTTTGGACCGCAGAAGGGTGCCACGCCTGCTATGATTCCGGTGCTTGACGAGGGGCTCTATACGCTATACCGGGTTATTCAAAATCAGTTTCATCGTTCGGTTAATTTTGCTGGGGCGGGTGCTGCGGGAGGTTTCCCGGCAATGCTAACGTTGCTGATGAATACACAGATTCAGTCGGGTACGGAGTTCGTTACCCGTTTTACGGATCTGGAAAGTAAGATCTGTCAGGCCGATGTTGTGATTACGGGAGAGGGGCGGGTAGATGCGCAGACGCTTTCGGGTAAGCTGATCAGCGGGGTGGCGGCGTTGGCCCGTCGGCATGGCAAGCCGTTGATTGTGCTGGCGGGTAGTAGCGAGCTTACGCCGGAGCAGTTGAATGGCCTGGGGATTCACAAATTGATTACGCTGGTCACCCCGGAAACGCCGCCTGAGAAGGCGATGGCTGACGCGGTTTCGGTAATCCGGAAACGGATTAATCAAAATTTCGAAGTATTTCAGTGTTAATGACGGTAACGCGGCGTTTTGTGTTGAAAATCGTTGTTGTTACTAAGCCGGAGTAGCCTTAAATTTGTCCCCTTACGCCTGGTTCCGGCCAGGTGGGTACCGCAATAGATTAATTACAGCCATGTTTGATAATTTAAGTTATAAGCTTGATAAAGCCTTTCAGAGTCTGAAGGGTCAGGGTCGTATTACGGAAATAAACGTTGCCTCAACGATAAAGGAGGTCCGCAAGGCCCTTATCGATGCCGACGTTAACTATAAGGTAGCCAAGGAAGTTACCGACGAGATTAAGGAGAAGGCCATGGGCCAGGACGTGCTTACGGCGGTTTCGCCGGGTCAGCTGCTTGTGAAGATCACGAACGACGAGCTTACGGCGCTTATGGGCGGCGAGAGCGAGGATATTGTGATCGAGGGCAATCCGTCTATCATCCTGATTTCGGGCTTACAGGGTTCGGGTAAAACGACGTTTTCGGGTAAACTCGCGGCGTATCTGAAAAAGCAGGGCCGTTCGGTGTTGCTTACCGCCTGCGATATTTACCGCCCGGCTGCGATTGACCAGCTTAAGGTGCTGGGTGAGCAGGTAGGCGTTGAAGTTTATGCCGAGCCCGAGAATAAAGACGCTATAAAGATCGCCAAGGCTGCTATTGAGCATGCCAAGAAGAATAATCACCGTGTTGTTATTGTCGATACGGCCGGCCGTTTGGCGGTAGACGAGGCGATGATGGATGAGATTTCGCGGTTGAAAGATGCTCTGAAGCCTGCCGAAACGCTGTTCGTAGTCGATTCGATGACTGGTCAGGATGCTGTTAACACAGCCAAGGCCTTCAACGACCGCCTGAACTTTAACGGTGTTGTACTGACCAAGCTGGACGGTGATACCCGTGGTGGTGCGGCGTTATCGATCCGCCGTGTGGTTGATAAGCCTATCAAGTTTGTCAGCACCGGTGAAAAGATGGAGGCTATCGATCGCTTCTATCCCGATCGTATGGCAAGCCGGATCCTGGGCATGGGTGACGTTGTTACACTCGTTGAAAAGGCTCAGCTGGCGTTTGACGAAGACGAAGCCAAGCGCCTTAGCAAAAAGATCCGTAAGAACCAGTTCGACTTTAACGACTTCCTGTCGCAGCTGGAGCAAGTGAAGAAGATGGGTAACATGAAAGACCTTATCGGTATGATTCCCGGTATGGGCAAGGCTATGAAGGACATCGACGTAGATGACAATTCATTCAAGCCGGTGGAAGCCATTATCCGCTCGATGACTTTTGAAGAGCGCGAGAATCCGGATATCATCAACGCAAGCCGTAAGAATCGTATTGCCAAAGGCAGCGGTACATCGATTCAACAAGTAAATCAGTTGCTGAAACAATTTGGCGATATGCGTAAGCTGATGAAAACTATGAATAAGATGGGTGGTGGTAAACGTGCCCTCTCGGCGTTGAATCCGTTTGGACGATAGGCCTACTCAAACGATATACATTCAATAGCCCCGTTCTGATATTTCAGGACGGGGCTTTTTTTGCTTAACGGGCCGGGAAGTGAAAAGCCGGTTCAATAGACTGGCTTTGTCGTGAGGTATAGGATGTGCCGCTTTTATGGATCGGGCCGTAGTATAGCATTTTGCCGGTGTAGGCTGCTGTTACGTTTCCGCGTGCGCGTGAGTATACATTGTTGTGGCTCATTATGAGGGTGAGTGCGGCGTCTTTGGAACCGGATGTGTAGCGGATAATGATATAGTATTCGTCGTCGGGCAGGGTGTGCCGGAGTTGGAAGCTTTCGGTGCCGGTGTTGTGTATGCTGGATATGCTGTCGATCAGGTTTGCTGAAGTTACCAGGTCGTTCCCGTCGAGGGTTACGTGGTTTGCTAGGAGCAGGTCGAAGTTGGTCTCGCCTATGCTGACGCCGTCGCCGAGGTTCCACGACAGGTCTGCCTGGAGGGCATTGGCGGGTGGCGTATCGTTATCAATAATTTCGAATGTATACTCCAGCATGTTAGCATCGGCGGCAATGTCGGCGTCGGATATTGCGGTGATGCGGAAGTATATGAATTCGCGGGTGGGTTCTACCAGTACATCGTCGATGAGTTTGAATGCGAGTCTGGCTGAAGATGCACCGGGGTTAACGGTAAGTGTGACGTTGCCGGATTGCAGCGGTGGTGTGGTAGAAATGCCGTCGGGGTCTGTTGTCGTGATAAAGGTATAGTCACCGTCTAGACCGGCCTGTCCGCTGACGGCGTAGGTAATGGTAGTGGCGGTTGTTACGGTGCGGCCCATGTCTATGGTAACGAAGAATACGCTGTCGCTTTCGTGGCCCGATCCGCTTGTTGTGGTAAAGCCTATGTTTTTGGTATCGTCGTCGGTACAGGCAAAGCAGAGTATTGCTGCTATTGCCAGTAGTGTGTGGCTGAGCATCTGTTTCTTCATGATGGGTAGGGGCACAGGCCCGGTGTTATGGGGAGAAATATCGCGGATTGTTAAAACAAGGCCGTTATGAAAGAGATCATAAAGGAGATCGTGGCGATAAAACGGTATGTTTTGCGTACGTGATTCGGTGTTTGTTGCGGTGCGGGTACCGCGGATGGGGTGATGGAGCTGGAAAAAAAATCGTAAAATTTAACACTGTTCACATAAACCTAATGGCGGTTCCAGCCGTTCTTAAAAGTAGTTTACAGGTTATTTAAAAGTTAAAAAAATGCTCTGGATGTCCGGGGCATTTTTTAATTGTGGCGAAGTGTCATTTTTTATTCACCCGTTGTTTTGCAGAATGCGAAAAGTCGCAATATTTGTCGCCTAACTCTATGGATACTGCCTTTTAGAAGACAATGGAGGCAGTAAAATTGTAAAGCTTAGCTATTTCGCTATAAACCAACATGTAACGTATGAAGACAACGATCCACCTCATCCTTCTGTTCGTACTGGTGTCTACCGTGGCTTACGGTCAGGACAAGAAGCAGCCCGTTAAAAAGGGCGATCCGGAGAAGAAGGAGATGAAAAAGGAAGAGCCGAAAGAGAATAAACTGAGTCCGCTTCGCACGGTTGAGGGCACGGTTGGTTCGGGCGCTAAGGTTAAGATTGTGTATCACGCTCCGTCTGTTCGTGGACGGAAGATGATCGGTGTAAAAGAACCTTATGGACAAATCTGGAGAACCGGCGCCGATAAGGCAACGACGTTCGAAGTGAGCAAGGCTGTTAAGGTTGAGGGGAAAGATCTGCCTGCCGGGAAGTACGAGTTGTTCACGATTCCTGGTGAGACGGAATGGGTTGTTGTGATCCAGAAGTTTGGGGACCAGTGGGGGCCTTATTCGTATAAGGAAGAGAACGACGTGTTACGTGTGAATGTTCCCGCGGGTAAGCCGGAGTCGTTTGTCGAAACATTGGATATTCGTGTTGAGAAGGAACGTGTTTCGATCAAGTGGGAAAATTCAGCGATTGCTTTTTCTGTAGAGTAATCTGAATTCCAATATATAGAGGGCCGTCTCCAACCCGGAAACGGCCCTCGTTATTTTAGCGGAGAATCAGGGTCTATCGGTTGTGTAAAAAATACTAGAGAAGGTAGATTATAAGTTGGAGACTAATCCAGATATTTAGCGAGAACCATTTTATACAGAATGCAAAAGAGAGTTCTGGGGCGTTATGACCGCGTCGATCTGCCGGGGTTGGGATTGATGGATATACATGCCAAAATCGATACAGGTGCATATACCTGTAGTCTTCATTGTTCGTATGCGGAGGTGATTGATGGCCAGCTTCAATTTGTATTGCTGGATGCGGAGCACCCTGAATTTACGGGCATGAAATTTATCTTCGATGAGTTCGAAGAGCGTGCTATCAAGAATTCGTTCGGCGAAGTTGAAAGACGATTTGTTATTGTAACAACCATTCGGATTTTTAACGAAGAAATAATAGCGGAGTTCTCTTTGAGTAACCGTGGTTTACTTAAATTTCCGATCCTGATAGGGAGAAAAATCCTCCGCGACCGGTTCCTGATCGATGTGAAAAAAAAGAACATGTCGTATCGCGATAAAAACAAACAGACATTAAAAAAACTTAAGCGCAAGAGCGGATAATATATCCTACGCTTTTATGAACATAGCTATTCTCTCCAGAGACCCCAAGCTTTATTCCACACGCCGGCTGAAGGAAGCCGGTGAAGCGTGCGGACATAATGTAGAAATTATAGATCACATGAAATGTGTTCTGTTTATTGAGAAGCAAAATCCTGTTGTACTTTATCACGGTCGCAGCCTGGATTACTTCGATGCGATCATTCCGCGTGTTGGTGCATCTGTAACGTTTTATGGTGCAGCGGTTGTACGTCAGTTCGAAATGATGGGTGTCTTTACGGCTGTAGAGTCGCAGGCACTGATCCGTTCGCGCGACAAGCTGAGAAGTTTACAAGTGTTATCGCGGGCCGGGCTCGGTTTGCCCAAGACGATCTTTATGGATTACTCGCGCGATACCGAAGGTATTATCGATGCTGTAGGCGGTGCTCCGGTGGTTATTAAATTGCTGGAAGGCACACAGGGTCTTGGCGTTGTGCTGGCCGAGAATGAGAAGGCAGCACAGTCTGTTATTGAAGCGTTTCATGGTCTTCATGCGCGCATCATTGTACAGGAGTTTATTAAAGAAGCCAAGGGTGCGGACCTGCGTGCGTTTGTGGTGGATGGCGAAGTTGTAGGGGCTATGCGCAGGCAGGCTCGTAACGGCGAGTTTCGTTCGAACCTACACCGTGGTGGCACAGCCAGCATTGTAAAGCTTACCCGCGAGGAGAAGCACGCGGCGATTACAGCAGCCAAAAAGATGGGGCTGGGTGTAGCGGGTGTAGACATGCTTCCTTCAGTGCGTGGCCCGCTTATTCTGGAAGTCAATTCGTCGCCCGGTCTGGAAGGGATCGAGGGGGCTACCAAGCTTGATATTGCGGGTAAAATCATTCGTTACCTCGAAAAAGCATCTAAAAAGAAGAAGTCGCCCAAGGCGAAGATTAATGCCTGAACCGTTGCCGCAACCGGTGTGGCTACCCTTTGTATAGCATTACGACCCTCCCGCACGGTATGGGGTGCATATTACGTTAAAATATTCGCGATATTCGGGCTGCTTTCAGGTAAGAAAGCAGCCTGGAATACTGGAATATGAGAGAGATCCGAATCGCGGGCGTGGAAATACAGCCCGGAGAGTTCAAGTCTATTGACATTAATATTGCCCGACTGCCCTCGCACACGCAGATCGACACGCCCATTTACGTATCACGTGCGGAAGAAGACGGGCCGGTGCTGGCGCTTATAGCCGGTATGCATGGCGATGAGATCAACGGCATGGAGATCGTGCGCCGTATTCTTGAAGACGGTCTTCACAAGCCGCAGCGGGGCACGGTGGTGTGTATGCCGATCATTAACGTGTATGGCTTTCTGAACTACTCGCGCGACCTGCCCGATGGTAAAGACATCAACCGGTCGTATCCGGGTACACGCAACGGGTCGCTTGCCAGCCGTGTGGCGTATCACATGATGCACGATGTTATACCGAATATAGACTATGGAGTCGACTTCCACACCGGTGGCGCTATGCGTGCAAACTACCCCCAGGTGCGGGCAGTTCTCCGCAATACAGTCAATATCGAACTGGCCCAGGCTTTTTGTGCTCCCTTCACGATTGACGCTCCCTTCCGGCCGAACTCGCTTCGCAAGGAGGCCGCGCGTAAAGGAAAGAACATTATTGTATACGAAGGTGGGGAATCGTTACGATTCGATCAGCATGCTATTAAAGAAGGTATTGCCGGTACGATGCGGCTTATGAAGCACCTGAACATGATTGATGAAGCGCCGAAACCTGAGGTTGAAAACCGGGTAATCTGGAGTACTTCGTGGATTCGTGCCCGGAATGCCGGATTGTTTCAGCCTAACGTATACTGCGGCCAACTGATTCACCGCGACGACTGGGTTGGAACCATTACCGATCCGTTCGGTGAGTTTAAAGAGAAAGTGATTTCGCCGATAACGGGATATGTTATCGGTCTTAATAATATACCTGTAATCAACGCGGGCGACGCGCTCATGCATGTAGGCATGGACAACATGTGTCGTCTGGATAACTACGGAGAAGAGTAATATGGAAGAGTTTCTGGATCAATACGGCTACCTGGCGTTGTGTATAGGCTCGTTTTTCGAGGGTGAAACGGCAATACTGGTAGCCTCGTCGTTGATTCATCAGGAATTGTTCGAGGGGCCTTTCACACTTCTTGCCGGCTTTGCCGGATCGTTTATAAGCGATTGGTTATACTTTATTATCGGTCGTTTAAACGGCCGGTATTTTATAGCGCACCGTCCGGCCTTACAGGAGCGGCTGCTACCGGTACAGACTTTCTTTGAAACGCATAGGCTGCAAATACTTTTTACGTATCGGTTTCTTTATGGATTCCGGGTTATTATTCCGCTCATTATCGGAATGAGTTCTATACGGCCCATGCAGTTCCTGGTATACAGTATTGTAAGCGGTTTGTTGTGGGCCAGTGTGGTGAGTACCGCCGGCTATATGATTGGTCGTTTCCTGGAGCTTAAGACGTCGGTATTTGAAGAGAATATTCTTTTTATCGTACTGGGCTTTGCAAGCTTCGGTATGCTGCTTGGTTTTGTTATAAAACGTTTAGCCTTCCGTCAGATGGTGGCATCGGGCGACGAGGCTTAGTTTAGTTGTGGTGGTGTTTCGTCTTTCAGGGCTATGCCGGTTAGTTCACGGCTGAATGCGGTGCGGGCCAGGTAGAAGATTGTATCGGCTGCGGCGGCATAGGGTAAGCCTTGTGGGTGTATGTTCGAGATGCAGTTCCGTGCTTCATCGGTGAGGCCGCTACGGGGATTGAATGTAAGGTACGCGCCCATGCTTTCGGGTGAGCTTAGTCCGGGGCGTTCGCCAATCAGAATAATCGACAGTTTTACGTTCAATAGTTCGCCTATTTCGTCGGCCAGGGCTACGCGGCTTTGTGTTGCCAGTATAACCGGTGCCAGGGTTAACGCCGCATCTTCAAATTTCTTTAGCAGTATTGTGAGTACGGGCAGTGCATGGTTGTTTATGGCGGTGGCCGACAAGCCATCGGCCAGGATAATGGCTATTTGTGCAGTCGGTGTTGTGGTGAGTTGTTGTATGGCTGTGCGGCTGGTAAAGTTCAGTATTCGCCCCAGATCGGGACGTTTCAAATATTCTTCACGGTGGTGTGCCTGGCTTTGAACCCAGGCCACGGTATGACCCTGTGTTTCCAATGTAGCGCGTAGTGTGTCGGTGTCGAGTATGGAGTAAACGGCGTCACGTGCGTGGGCATGGGCGAGTCTGAACTGCAGGGCTTCGGCAACGGGTAGGGCGGCACCTGCCCGGCCCAGGGCAATGCGCGCATGGGTAAAACTTCTGAGCGAATGCCAGGGATCGGTAGTGATAGCGGTGGATGGTTTATCCGGAGTAGTCATGGTGGCGTGTATGCTTGATTTTAGTTGATGCCGCCAACGTTCATTGCGGCGGTTAACAGCCCGTGGGTATGCTGTGTGGGGAGTAGTGAGCCCTGTGCGTCGATGATGCCCTGGTTGATAAGCCATGCTTCGAACTCGGGTGCGTGTCGCAGACCAAGTGTACGGCGCAGGTATACGGCATCGTGAAAGGATGTAGACTGATAGTTCAGCATAATGTCGTCGGCACCGGGAACTCCCATAATGTAGTGGCATCCGGCTACACCGAGCAGTGTCAGCAAGTTGTCCATATCGTCCTGGTCGGCTTCGGCGTGGTTGGTGTAGCATATGTCCATGCCCATAGGCAGGCCGAGCAGTTTGCCGCAGCAGTGGTCTTCGAGTGCGGCGCGTATAATCTGTTTGCCATCGTACAGGTATTCGGGGCCGATGAAGCCTACAACGGAGTTTACCAGCAATGGGCTGTAGTGCCGGGCTACGGCATAAGCGCGTGCCTCGCAGGTTTGCTGGTCTACGCCGTGGTGCGCATTGGCCGACAGGGCGCTACCCTGTCCGGTTTCGAAGTACATAACGTTGTTACCTATGGTGCCGCGCCTTAGGGCGAGGGCTGCTTCGTGTGCCTCTTGTAACAGGCCGAGTGTTACGCCGAAGCTTCGGTTGGTTTGTTCGGTGCCGCCGATGGATTGAAATACAAGGTCTACCGGCGCGCCGTGTTCTATGATCTGAAGGGTGGTGGTTACGTGGCTGAGTACGCAGGATTGTGTAGGTATGGCGTATTGCTCTCGCAGGTGATCAATCATACGCAGTAGTGCGGTAACGGTGTGTGGGTTATCGGTTGCGGGGTTGATACCGATTACTGCGTCGCCGCTGCCGTAGAGCAGGCCGTCGGTAATGCTTGCGGCAATGGCTTTGAGATCGTCGGTAGGGTGGTTGGGTTGCAGTCTTGTGGCGAGTCTGCCGGGCAGTCCTATGGTGTTTCGAAAGCGCGTAACGACGGCGCATTTGCGGGCTACGGCAATCAGGTCCTGGTTTCGCATGAGCTTCGATACGGCAGCCGCCATTTCGGGTGTTATGCCTTTGGCAATGGCCTGTAGCACGGGCGTTGTTGCATGGTCGGATAGCAGCCAGTCTCGCCATTCGCCCACGGTAAGTGTGCGGATGGGAGCGAAGGCGGTGGCGTCGTGTGTGTCGATAATGAGCCGGGTGATGTTGTCGGTTTCGTAGGGTACGACGCTTTCGTTGAGGAAGTGTTGCAGCGGTACATCGGCCAGGGCCAGTTGTGCGGCTACGCGTTCTTCGTAGGTCTGTGCGGCAACACCTGCCAGCGCATCGCCGGAGCGCAAAGGCGATGCACGTGCCAGCAGGGTTTTCAAGTCCGCAAAGGTGTAGGTATGGTGTTGTATGGTCGTTTTGTAGGTCATGGTAGTGCTCAGGTTTCAGGAGTCCATTCCTGTTCGGTTACGTTGTCGCGTTTTAAGAGCAGGAAGAGTATTACGGTTATGGCCAGGCCTGCAAAGAAGATGAGGCTTAGCATGGGGTTTGTGTAGAGTACGGCGAGCAGGCAGACAATAGAGAGTATGAGGGCGATGATCGGGAACCAGGGATAGCACGGTGTTTGGAACGGACGTAGCGCATGGGGCTCGCGTTGTCGCAGTTGAAGCAGGCTTAGCATGCTGATGATATACATTACGATAGCGCCCAGTGCCGAAAGGATGATGAGCTTGTCTACGGTTCCGGAAAGCAGTGCCAGTAAGCCGATGCCGCTACCGGTGAGTAAGGCCCAATGGGGTGTTTGAAAGCGTGGGTGCACGGCGCCGAGTGCGGTGGGCAGAAAGCCACTGCGGCCCAGTGCAAAGAGTTGCCGGCCATAGCTTGTGATGATGCCGTGGAACGAAGCGATTAATCCGAATAAGCCAAGGCCGGTAAAGAGTTTGGTAAGGCTGTTGTCTTTGCCCATAACGGTTGCAATGGCCTGTGGCAGCGGGTAGTCCAGGCGTGTAAAGGCCCTCCAGTCGGCGGCACCACCGGTGACGAGCATTACGCCGAGTGCAAGCAGTACGAGTGTAACAATGCCGGAGATGTAGCCGCGTGGTATGGTGCGCATGGGGTCGCGTGCTTCTTCGGCCAGCATGGCTGTGCCTTCAATGCCCAGGTAAAACCAGATGGCGAAGGGCAACGCGGCGAACACGCCAGACCATTGTATGGGCAGTGCCTGGTAGGTAAAGCGCTCCAGTTGGAAGTGTGGGGCAACGATGCCTGTAAAGATAAGTAATTCACCAACCGCAAGTATGGTTACAAGGAGGGAGAAGGCAGCAGACTCTTTTATTCCGAAGAGGTTGATGGCGGTGAAGACGATGTAGCAGAGTATGGCGGTATGCATGACAGGGCACGCGGGGTAAAGAAAGTGCAGGTAGCTGCCAAGTGCAGAGGCAATAGCAGGTGTGGCGAGCACAAGTTCGATAACCGTGGCATAGCCGGCGATAACACCTCCCAGCGGGCCGAAGGCGCGCAGGGAATAGGCGAACGGACCGCCGGCATGTGGTATGGACGTTGTTAGTTCAGTAAAGCTAAAGATAAAGGTTACGTAAAGTACGGTTACGATTAACGTGGCTACCAGAAAACCTACTGTGCCGGCTACGCCCCACCCATAATTCCATCCAAAGTACTCGCCAGAAATTACGAGGCCTACGGCAATAGCCCATAGGTGAACGGCCCCGAGGGCGCGTTTAAGCACAGGTTTAGGTGTTTCCATGATAGACAATATACAGAAATTCGGCAGGCCTGGGTTGCGCTACCGCAGAACGTTTCAGGAGGGCGTATTACGGTGTGTTTCTTTCGTTTGCAGAGACGCTGGTAGTTTGTTCAAAATAGTTTGATAGCTTTGCCTCCGTCGAAAATGAGACCATTTCTTTTTGAGCTCGCTGAGAAGTTGTACCGTCAGCATCCGCGGAATCTGGATGCCCTCACGCTGGTGTTTCCGAACCGGCGTGCGTCGCTGTATTTTCGAAAACACCTGAGTGGGCTGCTGGATCGTCCAGCATTTTCCCCACGACTTTATACGATAGAAGATTTTATTACGAGCTTTTCTCCGTGGAAGATTCCCGACAAGCTGGAACTCATTCACCAGCTTTACCATGTATACTTTGATGTTGTAAACGCGCGGCCCGACGAGCGTGAAGACCAGACGGATCATGTTGAGCCATTTGATCAGTTCTACTTCTGGGGTGAGATGCTGCTTCGCGATTTCGACGAGGTAGACAAGTACCACGTGCATGCCGAGCATTTGTTTAAGGACCTAAGCCATCAGAAGGAGTTAGACGTGTCGTTCGACTTTCTGACCGATGAGCAAAAGGAGTTCTTGCGCAGCTTCTGGATTAATTTCGATACGACGGAGTCGGCCAACAAGCAGAAGTTTTTGTACATATGGCGGCTGTTGCCAGAGGTGTATAAGAAGTTTCGCGCGCGACTAAGTGATCTTGGGCTTGCTTACGAGGGTATGCTGCACCGCTCAGTAGCCGAGGCGTTACGCGCCGGCAAGATCCCGTATAACTTTCCTGCACAAGACGGAGAGCCGTCGCTTCACTTTGTAGGGTTCAATGCGCTTACGCGCGCTGAAGAATATATGATCAGTTACTTTGTATCGCGGGGTATCGCCAAGGTTCATTGGGATATCGACGCGTACTATAGTAACAACAATACGCAGGAGGCCGGCCGTTTCTTTCGCAAGTACCAGGAGCACCCGGTGCTGGCGACTACTTTTCCGACTGAAGTGCCCTCGAATCTTGAAGAGCGCAGGCGCAGGGGATCCGAGGCCGGTGGCGAGATCAACCTGTTCGGTGCATCGCAACCTGTGGGGCAGGCTAAGCTTATGGCGCAGGTGCTACGCGAGCAGCTGAAAAAGGGTATGGACCCTGAGGATACGTTGATTGTGTTGCCGGACGAGAAGTTGCTTATGCCCGTGCTTCACGGTATTTCGGGCGATGTGAGCACGCTCAACGTTACGATGGGCTTTCCGTTGAGCAGCACACCGCTGTTTAACCTGGTAGAGTTATTGATCGAGATGCAGATGTCGCGTAAAGACGGTCTGTTCAATCACCGCGCGGTGCAGGCGTTGTTGCTGCATCCGTATATTGTGGCTGCCGACGCCGGCATGGCTCACAGCAAGCGCAAACACATTGTGCAGCAGAACTGGGTGCACGTTTCGCCGGAATACCTGGCTACCGGTATTGCGTTGCATCAACTCATGTTTCAGGCGCGTGAATCGGGCAGGCATACGATCTATACGATTACGGGATATCTGCGGGATGTTATTACCGAGATCGGGCATCTGCCGATGTTGTCGGATTTCGATAAGGAGTATGCATTTCATTTTATTACGCTGCTAAACCGCATTCAGGATATTATGGGCAATGCCTCGCTGGCCGTGGCGCCGTTGTCTGAGGTTTCGGGCAAGGCGGCCCGTACGCGCGAACGCGATGCGCTGAAGTCTTTTCTGCGGTTGTTCCGCCAGTTGATCCGTTCAGAGAAAATCCCGTTCCGTGGTGAGCCGTTGAAGGGTCTGCAGATTATGGGGGTACTTGAAACGCGTAACCTCGATTTTAAGAACGTTTTTATACTCTCGCTGAACGAAGGGGCATTGCCGTCGTTTAACAGCAAGGGGTCTTATATTCCGTTTACGATTCGCCGGGCGTATGGTCTGCCTACGCCCGAGCACCAGGACTCAATGTATGCGTACCTGTTCTACCGGTCGCTACAGCGCGCGGAGAATATCTTCCTGTTCTATAATTCTGAAACCGATGTGCTTGGACAGGGCGAGATGAGCCGCTATTTACAGCAGCTTTTGTATGAGTCCGGCTTGCCGGTACAGCGGCACATGCTGCATAATGCTATACGCCCGAACGCCATTACACCGATCACGATTCACAAGGATGATACGGTGTTCAAGGCGCTGGCCAGGCACTGTGTTACGCAGAGCTACCCCCGTGAGCTTACGCCTACGGCGCTTAACGATTATATCGAGTGCCGGCTTAAATTCTATTTCCGCCATGTGGCCCGCATCCGTGAGCCGCGAATTGTGGAAGAAGATCTGGATGCCCGTGTGCTGGGTAACTTCCTGCACAAGGTTATGGAGTTATACTACCAGGGCATTTACGACGCTAAACACAGCTGGGTATTCGAGCGTGCCGATTTGGAGAATCATGAACCGGTTATCGATCGGATTATAGACAAGGTGTTTATCGATACGTACGATCTTGACAAAACGAAAAAGGTTGTATACGAGGGGCAACGTTTGGTAGTGCGTGAGGTTGTGAAACGTTTTGTTGACCGCATCATTGCGATCGATCATGCGTATGCCCCGTTTACGATAGAAGCCCTCGAACGGCGCGATATAAACTACACAGTTAATCTCGCTGAGGCCAAGGTGGGTGTGGTTTTGGGCGGTATAATTGACCGTGCAGACCTCAAGGGCGACGTGCTACGGGTTATCGATTACAAAACCGGCAAGGATGAACTCAACTTCGATAATGTAACGACGTTGTTCGACCGGCAGGGCAAGCGCAACAAGGCAGCGTTTCAAACGATGCTTTATGCGCTGTTGTTCTATAAGCGTTTCTCTCACGATGAGCGCATCAAGCTTGTGCCCGGTCTTATGAACCGTGTGAATCTTTTTGATGAGAATTTTGTGTTCGGCCTTCGTTATGGCCGAGATTATCTGCGTGATGCCACACCGCTGCTTCCAGAGTTTGAAGAGGGCATCCGTGCCCTGTTGGAAGAACTTTATAACCCGGCAGTTCCGTTCGACCAGACCACCGATGTGGACATCTGCAGCTTTTGCCCGTATCGTTCCATTTGTTACCGCTAGGCTACCGGTTCCCGCAGAATGGTGCGAAGGCGTGCAGGCGCGGTCTTGCGCATGTCAGTTAAGTAAATTTCATGGTGATGGCCGTTCTTTTTAAATCCCTGTTTCTCCAGGAAAACCTGAAGTACCTGTAAGGTTTCGATCTCGCGGTCAAACGGGCCTACGTGGAGAATCTGCGCGCACTTGCCTTCGTGCATGGTAAGGAATGTAACATCGGTTACACGGGCAATGTCTTTCTTCCCGATTATCTGTTCAATGGCCTGTGTTACCATCTTTTTTGTCACGGGGTCGGGCATACGGATCAGCAGCTTCCACTGCCAGGCGTCGCGGGGCACACGCCTGGGAGCTTCGCTCATGGAAATGCCGCTGTAGCTATCGTCGAACCACCACAGGCCTTCGAGTTTGGGCACGACAAAGTCGTGGCCTTCGGCTTTGCACAGGAATTTTATGGCATAGGCCACGGGATACAGTGCCTGTACTGCCTCGGTAAAGGCCGGCTTACCGGGGTCGCCGGAGCCGGCTATGGCGAGGTAGTTAATTGGTTCCAGATCCAGCATGGCAGGAGCTGTTGTGGCGCTGTAATAGGCACGGTGTGTTTTTGTTAAATCGGTTTTGTTATTCATGGGGGTGTATTTACACCCTAAGAAACTGTGCGCGATTGACATCCCTATGTCAGCAGTCAATTCCTATTTTCTGAAATTTCTTAGATTATACGTTACCATTACCATGAGGTAGCGGGTTAATACGTTGGTTTGGCGGTCTTCGATGTAGGTTTCGGTTACATCGCGGCTAATGCTGTTGTTCTGGTTCAGTAAGTCGAAGCCGGTGACTTTTACTTCGAGCGACTGGTCTTTCAGCAGTTTATATCCCAGTGAGGCATTCCAGAACCAGATGCTCTGGTCGTAGGTTTCAGACAGGCCGCTGTACAGGGTGTTGTTCAGGCTGGAGTTGAATACAAAGCCCTTCCAGAAGATCCAGTTGAATCGCAGGGCCGAGGTGTGGTTGAAGTAGTTGTTGTCGGCCGAGGTCTGTAACGTGTTTTTTACGATGGTGTAGTTGGCGGTATACGAGAGTGTGAAGTCCAGCTTTTCGCTGATGTTGCTGCTTACCACAACGCCCTGGCTGAGGCCGTAGTTGTTTGCCACGTTGATGGCGTTGTTGATCAACGCCTGGTTACGGTTGTAGTTGAAGCCGGTGTTGAAATTTACGTTCGATTTTATTTTGCTCAGTGGCGATCCGTAGGTAAACAAGGCGCGGCCGGTCCAGTTACCACTCAGGTTAACGGGATACGACAGCTGTGTGCCCCGGGTAAGCGCTACACCCCGCACTACGGTGTCGCGGGTCGCAATGATCGAGGCGTTGCCGATTGTGTTTTCTACATACGTTCCGCCCACCAGGAACAACAGGCTCGATGCCGTGGTGATGTTGGTGGTGCCGTAGCGCGCGGTGAACGAGTGCGTGTAACTTTGTTTGAGGTCGGGGTTACCGGTTCTTAAGAACAGTGGGTTGCGGTTATCGATCACGTTCTGTAACTGCGAGATGGAGGGGGCGCTGGTGCTGCTGCGATAGAATACACGCAGGTTACGGCCTTGCTCCGGCTTGAAGTTGAACATAAGCTGTGGCAGTATGTTTTGGAACGATCGGTTGAGTGTGAATGCTATGGGGAAGTCCTGGTCGCTGTTCAACGCGGCGTGTTGAAAGTTAAGGCCTGCCATGAAGCTGTATTTGCGCACGTTATAGCGGTAGCTCAGGCCACCGCGGTTGGTTACGTAAGTGTTCTCGAATTTGTTTGTGAGTAGTGTGTCGAGGTCGGAGTATTCGCCGGTTTCGCTGTTCCGGTTAAAGGTCTGCTTGTCGGTTTTGCTTTTGGTGAGCGAGGGTGTGTAGTTGAACTGCAGCTGGCTGTTTTTGCTGAGCGGTTCGGTATAGGCTATGTTGCCTGAGAGTGTGTAGCTGTCGGTATACGAGTCGGCATGCTGATCGATGACGTTTAATTCGGGTGGCGAGAAGTATTCGTTTGTCGAGAGCAGGTCGGTTTCGCCGTCTTTATTGTTTACGTCGGTTGACAGGTTCAGCGAGAGGGAGCGTCCGCGTTTGGCAAAGCGGTGGCGGAACAGTACGTTGTTGGAGAAGTTGTAACCGCTGTTGTTTCCGTTGTAACTGTTGCTGAGCGCGCTCTGCTGTTCGGTGCCGGCGCGGTAGTTGCCCAGCTGCCCGCTTTCGGAATTGTTTTTCTGGTAGCTGAAGCGTGGTGTGATAATAAGCGAGTTTGCTGTATCGATTTTGTATTCTACCCGGAAGTTAACGCGGTGGTTATAGTTGATGCTGCTTGCCAAACTTGATTCGTCATAGAGCAGGGCGCTGTCTTGTGTGGTTATGTATTTGCGCGACAGGTTGGCGATGCTGGTGTTGTTGGAGCGGTTAAAGAAGTAGCTGCCATTTACTTCGACTTTTTTGCCGAAGGTGTTTGTGTAGTTCATGCCGGCCGAGTTGGTTTTTGAGATACCAGACTGCTGGCCAATGAGGAAGTTGCCGGAGCTGTTGCCGCCGCCGAAGTTCCCTCCGCCGCCACCAAAGCCGCCGCCGCCACCACGGCCGCCGCGTCCTCCACCGCCGCCACCACTGGATGCGTTGGAAACTCCGAGCAGGTCTTCGGAGCTGAAGTTTTGTTGGTTTATGTTGTTGGATAGTCCGATGAAGGACATTTTCCGATTGCCTTTGAAGGAGTTGATGTTGGCGCCTGCAATGTAGCGGCCGTCTTCGCCGGTGCCGGCGTATACTTTACCGAACTCGCCTTTGTTCCGGTCTTTGCGGGTTACGATGTTTATGGTTTTACGGGTCTGGCCGTCGTCGAAGCCTGTGAATTGTGACTGGTCGCTGAGGCGGTCGAACACTTCGATCTTGTCGATGATTTCGGCGGGCAGGTTTTTCAGGGCCATGTTGGGGTCGTCGCCAAAGAACGGTTTACCATCTACGAGTACCTGCTGTACGGTTTCCCCCTGTGCCTTTACGCCGCTTCCGTCGGATGTGATGCCTGGCATTTTGCCGATAAGGTCTTCCGCCGATGCATCGCGGTTTGTTTTGAATGCGTTGGCGTTATACTGGACGGTGTCGCCTTTTTGCTCTACCTGGATCTGCTGGCCTCGTACTTCTACGCCTTTGAGCCGGGTAACGGTTTGGGCGAGGGGAAGGGTACCGAGGTCTACATCGGCATTGTTGATTTGAATGCGGCGTTGCTGACCATTGTACCCAATGTACGAAGAGCGTAATACGTATGTGCCGGAAGGTAGGCTGGTAAACCGAAAGCGTCCGTCGATGTCGGTTACCACGCCGCGGCGTATGGTGGTATCTTTTGCGTTTTGAAGGAGGACGCTTACGCCAATAAGGGTAGCGTTGTCGGTACTGTCGGCCACAACCCCGGTTACCGAGAATTGTTGTGCAAATGCGTTAAAAAACAGTACGTAGAAAAAAACGAAGAGTAATGATTGCTTCACGCGGTAAACCTTTTAGCAAAATTTAAGGATCACATTCTACTACCTTTCCGATAAATCCCTTGCCAAATCTTTCCTATTGGTAGAAGGTCGTATCGGGGTAAATGCCCGTGTTGGACAACTACGTGACGTCAGGGTTTAAGGGTGTACCGCGAAATCTGGTCGGTTCTACATGAACGGCATACAGGCCTGATGGAGTGAAAAACAAGGGCGAATCTGTGCAGGCGGTAGCGAGTAAGATCTGACTGGCAGTTGAACTACTGGCTCCCGTAGCGTGCGGGATACCGACCGGACATTGTTGTTCGGATCTGAACAACGGTAAAGTCTTTTCTCTACCGGGTTCTTCGAAATTGCGGTAGAAACGCGGTTCGCCTGCCGTGGTGTATTTTTTGATGGACACGGAAGCCGGATTATCCCAACCACCGCATTTACCCTTTACTTATGCTTAAAAATTTATTCACTGTTTCCCTGCGTAATATCTTAAAAGATAAGACGTACAGTATTATCAATGTATTGGGTCTTACGATCGGTATTACGTGCAGCGTGTTTTTGCTGATGTATATACTCGATGAGCTGAGTTACGATCGTTATCACACCAATGCCAATAACATTTACCGGGTTGTGTCGAACATCAAGGAGTCTGACAACGCGTTTACCTGGGCTGTGGCACAGGCACCGCTGGCAGGCGAGCTGCGCGACAATTATCCGGAAGTAAAGAACGCGGTTCGTTTAACCGACTTCGGCCGGACGCTGTTCAAGAATGGCGATAAGGAGTTTTATGAGGACCGGTTCTATCTGGCCGACTCTACGCTGTTTGATATGTTTACATACACGGTTTTTGCCGGCGATGCAAATACGGCGCTGGACGAGCCGTTCTCTATGGTGCTTACACGATCTATAGCGATCAAGTATTTCGGGACGACGGATGTGATCGGGCAATCGATCGTGAATCAGGCGAACCAGGCCTTTAAGATTACGGCGGTTATGGAAGATGTGCCGCCGAACTCACACCTTATTTTCGATGCCGTGGTGTCTATGCGGTCGTACCCGCAAGACGATGAGTCATGGGGGGGCTTCGGCTTATTTACGTACATCCAGTTGCCCGAAGGGTATGAGCGTGCCAAGATCGATGCTGCATTGGCCAAGGTGATTAAGGCCAAGGTGAATCCTGTGTTCGATCAATACGGTATTACGGTTAAGTATGAATTGCAGCGTATTCCGGACATTCACCTGTATTCAAAGATTCAGGACGAGGCTGAAGCCGGAGGCGATATATCGTATATCTATATCTTCGGAGCGGTGGCGATTATGATGCTGGTTATCGCGTCGATAAACTACATGAACCTGGCCACGGCGCGTTCGGCCAACCGTTCGAAGGAGGTGGGTATTCGCAAGGTTATGGGTTCGCAGCGCGGGCAGCTTATTGCGCAGTTTATAACAGAGTCGGTACTGATTACGGTATTTGCCATGGTGGCGAGCCTGGTACTGATCTACGCACTGTTGCCTTCGTTTAATAATCTGGCGAACAAACAACTGCCTTTCGGTTATATTTTACAGGCACCGGTGTTGCTTGCGCTTATCGGTACGGTGTTGTTTATCGGTATTGTAGGGGGCAGTTACCCGGCGTTCTATCTGTCGGGGTTTAGCCCGGTCAGTGTGTTGAAGGGCAAGCTGGCAGCACGGGGCGGCAATGCGGTGTTTCGCAAGGTGCTGGTGGTGGTGCAGTTTTCGATATCGATCTTTATGTTGATCAGTACGCTGGTAGTGTTCGATCAGCTTCGCTTTATGCGCAATAAGGATCTGGGCTTTACGAAGGAGCGTGTGGTGCGTCTGCTGCTTTCGGGCGATGAGCAGTCAAAGCGCGCGCCGGTAATTGCCGAACGGATGCGGCAGACGCGCGGCGTGGAGTGGGCGGGTACGGCCAATGCATCGCCGGGTGAGGGTATTGGCAAGAGCTTAATGAAGGTGGAAGATAATGACGGTAAGTTCTCCGAACGTGGTGTAGACCGTTACTTTGCAGATTACGATTTTGTGAAGACGTTGGGTATGCAAATCGTACAGGGCCGCGACTTTTCGCGCGATGTAGTGTCAGATACGATCGATGCCGTACTGGTGAATGAAGCTATGGTAAAACGCATGAGCTGGAAGGATCCTTTGGGTAAGAAATTCTTATATAACCCGAAAGGCGATAACAACTTTTCCCAGGAGTTCAAGGTTGTGGGTGTTGTAAAAGACTATCATCAGAATTCGTTATACGATGTTATTGAGCCCTTACTTATCTGGGCACGGCCACGCAACCGGTATCTGTTTGTTCGTACCAAGGAGGGCGAAGATGTTCGTACTGCGCTGACTTCTATCGAAACAACGTGGCGTGAAGTCTCGCCCGGTATACCGTTCGAGTATCTTTTCCTGGATCAGGATTTCAACTCACAATATAAGTCGGACGAGAAGCGCAGCCAGATCTTTACAGTATTTTCCGGACTGACGCTTACTATCGCGTGCCTGGGCTTGCTGGGGCTGGCGGCGTTTACCATCGAGCAGCGGTATAAGGAGATCGGTATCCGTAAGGTTATCGGTGCCAGCATGGGCAGCCTGCTGGTTCTTGTAGCGCGCGAGTTTCTGATCCTGGTGGGTATCAGTACGGTGATCGCCTTTGGCGTAGCGTGGTATGTTACCGGCACGTGGCTTCAAAAGTTTGCGTACCGCATCGAGCTGGAAGGAGAGTGGTTTACGTTTATCGTATCGGCTGTTTTGGCAGCGTTGATCACGTTACTGACGATAGGCTATCATGTACTCAGGGCAGCGTCGGCGAACCCGGTGAAGGCTATACGCGATGAGTAGGCAGTAGCGTTTATAAGATATCCCTGACGAGGCTGTTTCAAAAGCCTCTTCCAGAGAAAAAGCCCCATAAACAGATTTGTTTATGGGGCTTTTCATTTCATTACTTCTGTCGGCTAACGTTATTATTGAAGCCCTTTGTCGGCTTGAATCATAACATTGTAAACGCCTTTGCCACTGACTGTAGATCGGAACGCGGCGCGGAAATCATCTACGATGATGGTGCCGGGATGCGTGGCATGTAATACCCAGGTATTGACGGTGCCGTTTACAACGAGGCCTGAATAGTACCGCGTTTTGTTATCGGCGCGGTTGACATGGATGCGGTACCGCCGCGTGGTACCCTGGTTAAAGGATATGGTGCCGGTGTACGTATTACCGAGATACCAGTCTACGTTGTCGTTGGCGGCGAGGATCGACAAGCTCATGATGATGTTCGTGCGGTTTATGTTGCTTATAACGTCTTTAGCGATGGGGCCGCACACTGCGCCTGAGCCGGCATCGCGGGTGTTGACGTTAAAGTCAAAGGTAATGTTACCGTTGCTGTTTGCCGGTATAATCTGCGCACTGGTAGCATATGCCGAGGCTGTGGTGGATACGATGCTGTTGCCTGTAGGCGTGGCGTTCGATGTGTTGATCCACACGACGGGCTCGTACGCGCCGGGCAGGATGCTGTTGGTAATGGCCGTTGCCGGGATATTACCGAGGTCGTTGCCGTAGACATCTTCTACCTGGTTGGCCACTGCGGTATAGGCAATGGTGGCTGTATCGCCATGGGTAAACGCACTGCCGAGCGTGAAGTAATGTCCGGTAGTAGCGCCTGTGTTGATGGAGATACCGGTAATGGTTTTGCCGGTAATGGCAAACCCATTGAAGCCCGCAGCGGTAATGGCCTCCGAGCTTGAGAAGTTTACCCGGTTACGGTTGCCGTCGGGAATTGTGAAGGCACTCAGCGTCGGCGCAGTGGTATCTGCCGCCGTGGTGAAGTCTTTCTTCGTTACGGCTGTCTGTGCACCAGTCGCCAGCGACACGGCGATAAACCATACATCATAGGGTGTGCCAGGCATGAGTCCCGTGAGCAGTGCTGTTTGTGTAGTGCCGTCCGGGTTAATCAAGTAGCCGCGCTGAAATCCAGCCGTGCCGTTGACCAGGCTGGCTTGGGTGGGGGCCGATGCACCGTCTGCCAGCAATGCCCAATACAACACGGTGGTATCGTTCGCTGTCCAGGTAAGGGTGCCCGTATTGGCGGTTACAGGGGTAATGGTCACGGTTACCACAGGGCCTACCGGTGCCGGCGGTGCGACCTCACGTTGACCATAACCGGAGTATGCTCCGAATGTGTACCCAATGCCATAGACATGTTGCGGGAAGCCGAGTACATCACGCAGGTATTTATCCCACTCAGCGTAATTAGCCCCTACGTCGGTAGTTGTGCCACTGTATGCCGCGGAGCTCGGGCTGGTGATTGTATAGTCGTGACCGGCATAATCAGCAAAGTACAGGTCTGACAGGTTGCTGCCCCGTTCGCGCACGAGGTTGTTGACAACGGTGCCGGTAACGGCCGACTGCGCCGGGCCGGTAATGTTATACTCGGTGTAATCGCCGGCGTTGCCATTTTTAATGATGATGTTATTGACGATGGCCCAATCGGTACCGACCCATCCTGATGAAACCCAGAAGCTTTCCATGAATTTTTTGTCGGTATCAAAGGTGTTGCCAATACAATACAGGTTCCACGGCGTGGTGGCAGTAGGCGTAGCGTTCTGGCAATAAAACGCAAAGGGCTCCGTCTGGCCACCTGCCGGATACGTACCGTTTACAAAGACGTTGCCGGCCACGATGGTGTTTCTGGCCTGCGTTTCGCCGGCCCGTTTATCATACGGATAGGGGCCGGATTGTAGGTTATAGAACATCTTGCCGCCTACAAACTTGTTTTGATAGACTGCGCCGGCACTGCCCGCATTGTGTGAGATGGCTGATTCGTGCGAACCTTCCTGTTGCAGACCCCAGTCATAGCCTTCGCAGTTATGCAATTCAAATCCCAGCCAGCCGCCGAACTGATAGGCATCGCGGCCGCACCGGTTGACGGAGCAATAGGCAA